>JAEEGH010013392.1_pt1 | contig 18197 bp, 14 predicted proteins | sample 9134181 | NCBI WGS metagenome assembly JAEEGH01 (sample SAMN16246544, study PRJNA631951) | gut metagenome | biome: gut microbiome; feature: rumen; material: DP-attached | host: Bos | place: Iran: Karaj | collected 2018-10 | reverse complement strand
GACCACCAGCAGATCGCCGTCGCTGATCCCCGCGCCGACCATCGAGTCGCCCTCGACGCGCACGAAGTACGTGGCGGCCGGACGCTTCACCAGAAGTTCATTCAGGTCAAGCGGCGGCTCCTGATACTGCTCGGCTGGCGACGGAAACCCCGCCACCACCGAGCCTGAAACTTTTGCTGTTTTACTCACGGCTTAATGGCGATCAGCCAAAGATACTAATCATTATTTCTTGCTTACTTCTTAAATTTCGCCACTGACTTCCAAAGGTTCTGTTCATCGCCAGTAAATGGGAATGAATAGCCTTGTTCGATGAAGATCAAAAGTAAGCGAGCCGCACGTTCGTAACCTTCTTTAGCCGCCTGTTTATAATATGAGAGGTACTTTCGTATGATCTCAAGGTCTTTATCCTTATCGATTATCCGCCATGAGTTCATCCCTTGCATTTTACCTTCGTCTTCAATTGCGTCAATCAGCTTAACCAAACCGCTTCGGCTACCGTTGTCTGCTGCAGTCTTGTACCAATGCAATGCCTGCGCTTGATCGGCATCCATGTTCCAACCAAAGTAACAGCCATCGCCCATAAGGACTTGCGCGTCAAGATTACCGGCCTCGGCAGCACGTTGTCTCCACATTACAGCGTTTCGGTCTCGGTCTGTCAGCTTGTTATGATGCTGCACTGTACCGGCAAACATTATGCGACCTCGATAGACCTCGGATAACCTAAGCATGTAAGAAGCATCACCGGCTTGTGCTTTGGGGAGGTAAATGGATGCGGCTAACTCTACTCCATTGCCTGGGACGATGCCTTCAAGATACCAAGTTTCTAATTGTTCCTCTGCGGGGCGATATCCCTGCGCAATTGCCTGTTTCACCCAGTACAGGGCGGAGTCATTATTCTTGTGATACTGCCCTAATGAAGCCGCAATTGAATTTTTAATCTTTTCCTCTTAGGTTTGCGGAAAAGATTAAAAATTCAATTTCGGCCTCATTGGGGCGATATCCCTGCGTGATTGCCTGTTTCACCCAGTATAGGGCGGAGTCGTTATTCTTGTGATACTGCCCCAATGAGGCCGCAATTGAATTTTTAATCTTTTCCGCAAACCTAAGAGGTTCGTGGTGACGAAACAGCTTTGCCAAGGACAGCTGTGCGCCTGGGAGTCCAGCGGATGCAGCACTCTTGAATTTGTGAAACGCCAATTTGGGCTCGTAGCGTTTCAGATCAAAAAGTCCAAACATCCAAATCATGTGTTCGTCATGGTGATTGTACCCATCTGCAAGTGCAGCTAAAAAGTCTCGTAGCGAGTTGGTTGAGATCGTGTTGTAAAGAGCGTCAAACTCTTTCTCTGTTTTGATGTCATGCAGTTTTTTGCTAAAGGCTTCACTTCTTTCGGACGTAGTTATTCCGCCAGAGGATGCTTTTACATATTTACCTGGGTCAAAGATTGTCCATCCAGTTGGCATCTCCACGTGGACTTTAGAGCAATACCGATTCGCGTAGAAAGCGAAATCAACTTTCTCGCCGTTTGCATCGAGATAGTATCCTGTGAAATGATCCACAAGGTCACCGCGCTTGTTTTCACAAGTGAACTTTACCCCTTGTACGAATCGGGTTCCGTCGGGGCTGCGGAGCGCGTCCACAAATGCAAACTCCTCTTCCGCAGAGGTGAAACAGAATGGGTTTTCTATCGAGAAGCCGCAGCCGCTATCAGTCTGATCCATAATGGTTTCTCCTTAAGATGCGCTGGGAAGAGTTCGTAGCTTCAGCAACTCAAGCATTGAGTCTGTGTTAAGCGATTTGATTGCCGGGGGTGGTTCCTTATTGTTGTTTTCTTCATAATAAACATGAAGCTCCTCTTTGAAACGCTTACGTAATGTAGAAGAAAGTGCACCGATTTTCTCGAGCCGATGCGCAAAAGCTTCTGCGCTTACGCTGAAGCGATACTTGAGGCGCAGCAACATCTCGAAAGTCCAGTTTGAAGGGCCAAGCGCGAGCTGGGTCATGATTTCATTGATCGCTTCTTCCGGCATCAAAAATGCCGATGCAAATCGCCGTACAAACTTGTGTGTGAAGGCATGCTCTACAACAGGCGAACACCCCATTGAGCCGAAAATGCATATATAACCGAGTTCATAGGCGATGCGATAAAGCTGGCGTTCGGGCTGGATCGATTTGTTTATTGCTATGGCAACAAGGTGTTGTTCCACATCGTAAAAGCTTCGGCTCTTAATGTTGGGCGAGGCATTGACCATGACGATGCGGACGTGTTTTGACTCAAGGATTGCAGGCAAATCCGAAAATGGAGCCGACCCGACATCGCAGGCCGCTCGCAATGATCGAGCGAGGATTTCCGCACCACGTTCGTCTTCGGAATATGAAAAGCGGATTGGTAGTGTTGTCGCGCTTGATATACCCAAACCACGTTCAAGTTCAATGTATCGAGAGACGTACTGCATGACTTGCTTTCGGATCGTTGCGATATCCTCTGGGGGATCTCCCGTCTCACGAATTGCCACAAGTCGTTCGTCGCCCGGCTGATCGCCGTTCTTGTCTCCGTATTGTCGAGAACTGTCGGAAGACGAATCTTTTGGCATCTTCTGTTGCGGTGCAGCATCGCCCATCAGCTCCGCAAGGGTCGTGCCAAGCGCCTTTGCGATACGCTCAAGGGTTTTTATGGAGGGTGTGTTCTTGCCTCCCTCTATGCGGCACAATTGCGCCGAAGTCATCTTCAGCTTCTTGGCCAGATCGCTTTGCTTGAGTTTTAAGCTCTTTCGCGCAGCCTTGATTTTGTCGCCTATCGCTTTCATGGTACAGTCCTGCGTAAACGGGTAATATTATATCAAAAAGTGATGTGCGAAATAAACAACTTTGTCAAAAAATATTTCAAGGCACCCGTTGATAAAAGGGTCAATATATGATATAATACATCTTGACCTTTTAAGGCTAAATAGAGACTCGTCATGCAACTGTTGTCTGAAGGAGCGAAAATCCGCGACACCTATGAGGTGGAACGTTTCCTCGGAGAGGGAGCGTTTGCCGAGGTGTATCGTGTCAACCACAAGTTCCTTGGACGTCAGGCAATGAAGGTTTTTAAGGCGACAAGCCTTGACGCAGAGGGCGTCACAAAGATGTTGTCCGAGGCAATACTCCTGTCGCGAATCGGCCATCCTAACATCGTCCGGGTATTCGACGCAAACACCATCGAGACTAAAAACGGCACTTGTGGATTCTTCACGATGGAGTATGTACCAGGGGGAACGCTCGACAAGTTCTGGCGTTCCTACGGCACAAAGCGGATTCCTGTTGAGACATGTGTCGATCTCATGAAGCAAGTCTGTCGCGGCTTGTCCGTGGCACATCGCGCAACACCGCCCATCATTCATCGCGACATTAAGCCTCAGAACATTCTTGTCGGCTATGAAGCGGACGGCCTTCGCGCTCGTTTGAGCGACTTCGGTCTCGCGAAGGAGGTTAATCCCCTGACTCTTCTTGCGACTGCGGCTGGCACCCTGTCGTTCAAGCCTCCGGAGGCGTTTTCAGGGAAGCGTCACAGCGATTCTGCTTCAGGCGACATCTTCGCAATGGGAGTTACCATGTATCTCCTGCTGACTGATGAACTGCCATTTCATGTCGATTCCGAGCTTGGGTGGGGGCAGGACGTTAAGAAGTGGAAGGTGCCGGACAAGCCAAGCGACTGGAATGTTACGGTTAACCAGAAACTTGACCGTATTGTCATGAAGTGCATCGACTTCGACCCAACGAAACGCTATCAGACTGCGATGGAGCTTTTGGAGGCGCTTGAAGCATGGAAGCCGGGCGGCAAGGTGTCCGTCAAGGAATCGCTCAGTTCCTCGACTATGAAGAGCATCCTTGGCGCGGGTTCAGGCATGGACGAGGCCAAAGGCCGTGAAATGGCCAAGGATGCCAGGAAGCTTGCGCGTGAAGGCTTGCTCGGTAGCGCAGCTGACAAGATGGAGGAGGCATTCAACCAGTGTCCCTCGCTCCGCTCAAAGTACGCAGACCAAGTCCGCCTCTGGCGCATGGGAATTGCAATGTGAGGTGTTGAATGGGACTTGCAGGTTCAATAGTTGCACGCAACCCTGTACGATCTCGTTTTTCAGATCCGTTCGGTCTGGAAAAACCAGACCGGAAGCCTTCATTCTGCCCAATCTGTGGAGCATTGGTTGAACATGGTTTAGGCATACAGTCGCAAATGAATTATTTGCGCCAGGGTTACGTTCTTAAGCCTACAAAGCCATTTCATGCTTATCAGTGCAGGAATTGGCGGGTGTGTTTTTGTGATGATTGTGTGTCCGGCGAAGGAGGTGTCGATATCATTTGTAGGGTACTCGAGGCGTCTCCGGCAACTCGTACAAGGGTTGAACACGATTGCGAGTCTATTTTGAACGCTCGCCGCAAGAAGCATCGTGAAACGGCTATTATGTGGGGAGTCGGCCTCGGAATATTGGCAGTTGTAATTGGTATTTGCTGTTTGATTTGGAAGCCAGAGGATGTATTTGGCGTAATTGGTGTTATTGTGGTTCTCATAATCGTTGGATTCATTCAGGGAGCGGTGCGGCGATGATGGCAGAAGCTTCAATATTGTCGCAAATGTGCAATGAGGTTGTTTACCGCAAAAACGCCTTTCACATACTGGGCTTACCGACGGATGCATCGGCAAAAACAATAAGACGACGCAAGGAAGATTTCGACTCGGCCAGGGAACTCGGAGAGCAGAGCTGGAAACAAGAATTTCCGCATTGGTTATCCAAATCTGAAGTGCCTACTTATCAGCAAGTGTGTGACGCATTTGCTTTCATTGAAGATCCGGCCAACAGGCTCGTTGCAGAATTCTTCTGGGTATGGCCGATAGAAGATTCCGATGCCGCAGTGAAGAACTTTTTGTCTGGCCGCCGTGATGAGGCTTGCGCGGCATGGTTCTCTTCTGCGCAGAAGTACGGACGCCGTCGGGCAATTGCGCAGCACAACTTGGCGGTTGTTAATCACGCTCTTGCCATAGAGGGGGAACTGGCTTTGATTTCTGGTAGCGGAATCGCTCCAGACAAAGCAAATGTAGAAGAGCTCTGGCGCAAAAGTTTCGCCTACTGGGAAGAACTGGCGGATGACGATGACTTTTGGGAACAATACGAAAAACGAATGCGAGAATTCGATGACCCGCGATTGACGGGTGGGTTTATTCGCCGAATTCGTCAGGAGTTTCCAATTGCATTTGATGATATAAATGCCCGGATTGCCCTGTTGTATGCCAAACAGGGAAAAGAGTGTGACGCCAAACGACATGTTGAATATATGAAGAAGACGATGAGCGCCATTGATGATGTGGCGCAGTCGTTTGATACTCTTTTTGAGCCACTTGAAAAGCAAATTGAGCGCGTCATCAATGGTTGTAGAGCGCGAGTGGACAAGGATGCAACGCAGGGCGCGTCGTGTGTCGAAGAGATATTGATGGCCTCAGCCGATATTGTTCGCGCAGCGGAATACCTTCTTGATTCGACGAACGGTCGGCGGCTACGAATCCTTTCCGACATATTTGAAGCGAGTAATAGTTTCTTGGTTGCATTTGGAAACAAGACGCATAAATGGGATGTCTGTCTCGAATTGAATAAGAAATTGATGCCTTTGGCCTGTACGAAGGAATTGCAAGATCGAGCGACTTCAAACCAACAGATAATCCAGGGAAATCTTGACCAGCAGGTGGAAGAGCACACGTGTGCCGGGTGTGGTAAGAAGGAAGGTCAGAAACGTACTTTTGGCAGTATAGTTCGTGTCAGTAAGCAAAACGTCAAGATGTATGGCAACATCCGAAGGAACTATGAGTCCTTTGGAGGTGTCTCTTATTCGACGATAGATATCGATGTTCCGTGTTGCGACAAATGCAAACATTTGACGAAGATGCAACTTTTGCAAAGTAAGCACCTTGCACGAGCCATAAAAGAAGGATTTCTGATTGGCGAGAAGCCGTCGCAGGCCGACATGAGAAAGGCATGGGGGTTGCCAGGTACGGAACAGGCACTTCCAAGTCGCAGCGTAGGATGCGTGATTCCTATAGTTGTTGGTTTTCTCGTTGTGCTTGCAGGGTGCGCTCTTGCGGGATGTGCATTTTAACATTGAAGGAGTAGTGATGAAAGAAAAAGACATAAAACTCGGAATGTCCAAGGAAGAAACAAAAGGATTATCGCGTCAACTTCGCAAATCGCTTGAGGCTGGCGATGTGGCATCCGTGCATCAAGTCTGTGTCACGGTGCTTGGTCACATCGCGCCACAAAGTATCATGGCATTCCCTGTTGCCTCGATCCCCGCTGAAGCAACTGCTGCTCCACAACCGCAGATGAACCCAGAACAGGAAAAGCTTGAAAAGCTGTATTCAAATGTCGCCACGAACATTTGGCGCATAAAAAACCAGATCTTTGACACAGAGAATAATGGCGAACCCAAGGAATCCCTATCCGGGCGCGAGATCGCAAAAATAGCTCGCTATATCAATTCGCTTGAGACGGCCTTGGCAAACGGTGGCGTCGAAGTGGTCAGCGATTATGTAGGCAAGCCACATCGCGAGGGAAGCGCCGTAAAGGTTGTTTCCTACGAGGATCGGCAAGACCTTTCGCGTGACGAATATGTCGAGGTGCTTATGCCAACGGTAAGGTGGACCAACCCCCAGGGGCAGACGCGATTGCTTCAGCCTGCGGAGGTCGTAGTTGGCCGCCCCAAGAATTCTCCGGCTGAAAATTCAACTGAAACAATTTAACAAAGGAGCAAACATCATGGCACGTTCAACGATTGATTTTGGTATCGACCTTGGCACTACAAACAGCGCCATATCTGTTCTTAAAGGCGTCAAGCCCGAAGTCGTGAAAAACAACCTGGACATGGACATTACGTCGTCTGCGGTTTATATCGGAAAACAGGGAAAAGTGCTTGTCGGCATGCGTGCGAAGGACAAGCTGATTGATGACCGTACCGCAGAAGATGCGTACGTTGAGTTCAAGCGGCGCATGGGCGGCGATTCGATGTACACGTTCAAGACGGCTGGCGTCACGAAGTCTCCAGAAGAACTTTCTGCCGAGATCTTGAAGAGCTTGAAGGGAAATGTCCAGCAGCGTATGGATGAAGACGTCAAGGCCGCCGTCATCACGATCCCTGCAGCATTTGCGCAGCGTCAGTGTATGGCGACAAAGAAAGCCGCTGAACTTGCCGGATTCACGCAGTGTCCACTCTTGCAGGAACCCGTGGCGGCATCCTTGGCCTATGGATTCCAAGCTGATATGGCAAAGAAGTCGTTTTGGCTTGTGTTTGACTTTGGCGGTGGAACTTTTGATGCGGCGGTTATGAAAGCCGAAGACGGCGACATTCAAGTAGTTAATCATGGAGGAGACAATTTTCTGGGTGGCGCGGACATCGATTGGGGAATCATTGAGAGTATTGTCATTCCGCATCTCAAGGATAGCTACAACCTTCCTGATTTCAAGCGTGGCAATCCAACATGGCGTGGCGCATTGGCAAAAATCAAGCGGGCAGTGGAAATTGCGAAGATCGATCTGTCCAGGATGACAGAAACGACCCTTGAGGATTGCATCTTTGAAGACGCCGATGGCAATGAGGTTGATTTGGACGGTTTCAAGTTGACGCAAAATCAACTATCGAGCGTTGCCGAGCCGCTGATCGTTCGCGCTGTCGAGAAATGTAATGCGGTTCTTGCCGAAAAGAATCTCTCGGCTTCGGCAATTGAAAAGACGATCCTTGTTGGTGGCCCCACGCTTGCCCCGTACTTCCGTGACATTCTGTCCGACAAACTTGGCATCGAGCTTGATCATAGCGTTGACCCGCTGACGGTTGTGTCTCAGGGCGCTGCTGTGTTCGCAGGAACGCAACGACTGGACAAGGCGACGCGGGCTGCGGTTGCTGCCCCCGTGTCCGCCGGTGCCTACAAACTATCGTTGAACTATAAGCCTATTGGACCGGACGATGATCCGAAAGTGACCGGAGAGGTCATTCCGCCAGATGGATCAAACGTGGATGGATGCACAATTGAGTTTGTGAACAGAAAAACGAAATGGTCCAGCGGTGCGATTCCTGTGAATGGAGAGGGGAAATTCGTTCTTCGCTTGTCGGCAGAAGCTGGAGATCAGAATATATTCGACATTACGCTCACGGATGCAACGGGCACGAAGTTAACTTGTGACATCACCGAAATCCCGTATACCATCGGGGCCAGTGTGAAGGCCCAGATCACATGCAATGAAATTGCAATCGAGTTGACGGAGAATAAGGTATTGCGTCTTGTGCCCAAAGGCACGGAATATCCGTTCAAGAAAACAACTAATCAGACGCGCTCATCGATGGCATTGAGAAAAGGCGAGCCCGGCAAGTTGGTGATCCCTGTTGTCGAGGCGTTGAATGGAGACCTTGGGCGGCTTGCCGACCACAACCGCAAGTTGGGCCAGTTGGTGCTGACGTCTGACAACCTGCGACACGATCTGCCGCTTGGAAGCGATATCGAGGTTACGATATCGGCAAAAGAACCGGGAGCTCTTAAGGTTGAAGCCTATGTCCCTGTGCTTGACGAAGTGTTCTCTGCGCGTATTGAGATGGATCGTAAAGCTGGCGAATCTGAAGAAGAATTGCGAGCGAACCTTGAAAAAGAAAAAGCCCGTATTCATAAGGTTGTTGACAAGGCCAATGCAGAGGGTTCTGCTGAGGAGGATGAAATTAATCGTAAGCTCGAGGCTGTCAACGCGCTTTGGGTACGTGCTGGAGACGTCGACGGTGCGCAGCAGTTGCAAACTCGAATCATTGAGCTTCGCATGAAGATTGACGAACTTGATGAACGTTCCAAGGTTCCTGAAAAAATCGAATATATCGAAGAGACATTCCGTGATATTGAGCACTATTCAGAGAAACTGACGTCGTCGCAGCGTTCTGAATTGGCAAGTCTTAAGGAAAGGCTTGAAAAGCTACGTACGAAGAAGAATGTGTCAGAGCTTGAACGCCTGAAGGCTGATGGGGACGAGCTGTGGCGCAATGTCATGCATTCGCAACCGGAGCATTGGAAGGGCCTCATGGCATACGAATACCAGCATCGCGATGAGATGTCCGATCAGGCAGAGGCCAGACGACTCTTTGAACAGGGCTCGCGTGCAATCAGTTGCGATGACATCGATCTGATGCGCAAGTGCGCGCTTCGTCTTCTTCGTCTTCTGCCGCGTGATATCCAGGAAGACGCAATCAATCGCGGCAACATCGGTAATGGAGCGGGCGGCTTAACGGCGGATTAAGCATGACATCAGAAACGATTTTGAAAGCATACGCATTCGCATCTCAGTGCAACTACGCTGAGGCGGAGCGTATGCTTAAGGCCGATCCTGACGCATTGAACACGCCGCATGGCGTAGATCTTTATGCGCGTATTCTTTATGCGGCAGGGCATATCGACTCTGCGCGGCAGGTTTGGGAGGAGCTCACACGATCGTTTCCAGACTATGAGCCAGCGCACAAGGCCTTGGCCGCGAGTCAGAGCCCTATGCAATTTAGCCAATGTATGGTGGACCGCAATTTGCTGACACGAAAGATTGGTTTTGCATGCGTAGTGGTAGCTGTCGTGGTGATAGCATTCATCGGTAAGCTGTGTCAAAAAGAATCCGTCCCACCATCACCTGAACCGCCCAAAGTTATTGCAGAGACAACCATTTCCGGTAAAATTAACGGTAGAGTTTTGGCGTCACTTCGCGATGGGTTTCTGACGAACTTGACTGACGAGGCTGTTTTGGTTATTAGCGGGGGCTCTGGAAAATACGTGACAGATAGGCAAAGGAAGCTCGCTGTTATCGCAGATTGCATAAGGGAAGAAGCAAAAATTCCTTTTTCGAAAATGTATTTCCAGCCTGCTTCAGAATCCACTGACGAAATTTTTCTACACATCGTTCCGGCGTGGACAGGAAGGACGGTGTCGGAACAATGAAGGCTGGCGAGCTGCTAAAACTGTGTTGGCTGATTGCAAATGTCGAGGCAAAGCATCTCGGCGCTACTGAAATTTTGCCAATTCATTTTCTACTTGCCGTAATGAAGATCATCGATCCGAAGTTCCCGGATCAACTTGATGGGCTAAATGTTTCTTCTGAAGAGTGGGCATCGATGTGTAAGGAAGCCCAAAGCATTCGGCATTATATCGATGTGATTCCGGATCGGGTTACACAGAAGCGAAGACGTCTCCGCAATAGACTCGCTTCACAGAGAGTGAACCGTCCGATTGATGCCGAAGGAATGTTGCATCGTTCTGCAAAACTTAAAAAAGCCTTCTCCGATGCATGCATGTTTTCAGAAGGTGACACATTAATGCTTAAGACACTTGTTGAGTCTCTTTTCGAGCTTGAACTTGTGTCATTAGATGATATTGATAAGTAGGCATGTGACATTCTACAAGCGAGTATGTTAGTGGGTGAGCATAGTTCCCGTGTGGCATGTCAGAGCCTTGAGAGTTCTCAAGGCTTTTCGACGATATTCGAGAAATTACTCGCTGTTGACATTGATAGCGCTTCTAAATCTGAACGAGCTGATTTAATTAAAGCACTGTGGAAACGCCTAAACTCATCCTGTGGTCCGCTCACCATTTTGGGGCTGCCTTCCTCATTGCAATCTGAGATTCTTTTGTTTTCAGACAAGATCTTTCCTGGGATTGACCGGACATCGTACCTTCGTGCGACCCCGAGGCAGGTCATTCGCAAGCTTACAGAGAAGACAGCGGCACCAGATCACAAAGCTATGTGTGGCAGGTTGCTTTCCTATTACCCGTTCTCTCGATTTGGTCGCGATGATTGGAAGGAATATTTTGCAAAGTGCGCTCAGCCATTGCCATTTGCAAAGACGTTCTTGATGAAAGATGAAAAATCGGGAGGATTCACTGACGCTGAGATCACGGACTTGGCGCTACGAAATCCTCAGTTGATTGAATGCATTCCTCCTGCGAGACTTGGACCGAATACTGCTGTTGCTTTGTTGATCTCTGGGCGGGCGGAATCTTTATGGAAGACCTATGACTTTAATCGGCTACAAAAAGCTCATTGGCGTGAATTGCTCTTGCACACGAATCCGCAGGAGTTGCCAGCTGCCTGTAAGCCGTACATAGAGAACAAGGATGGCAACGGGTTTACCTCTGACGAACTGCTTCAGTTTGCACTTAAGTGCCATTCGCTTATAAATTCGTTGGATCCAAACAAGGTTCCTTTTTCCGTTGCATATGAATTGTATCAGACTGGCCGAGCTGATATTTTGTGGGCGAATTATCCATTTGCTCAACTCGACAAGACGGAATGGAAGAAGATTCTGACTAATCCCAACGTTAAAATACCTGATATGTTCGCCGACGTAGTCAAGAGCAACCGATTCAAGAAGGAGGAATTGTGCTCGTTGGCGCTTAAGAATGAGAGATTGCTCCCTTTCCTTGTTGCGGCTGACATTTCAGCTGACGATGTCGTTGATCTGTTGCTGAAAATTGACGCCAAGTACCTCTGGGATAATTACCACTTCAATCGATTTGGGGTGGACCAGTGGACACGATTGATACTTGGCCTTTCGTCCGTTATCCGTCCGCGAGCGATGTCTGCGTTTAGCACGTGCAAGGGGATAACTCCCTCCCTTGCTGAGAAAATCATACGGAAGAATACGGCGTACTGTCCTTACATACCTGTAGCCGTTATTCCCGCAGGTGTCGTTGTTGAAGTGCTCGTGCAGGGTAAAGGACATTTCTTGTGGGACACCTACGATTTCTCGCGTCTTTCAAATGATCAGTGGTTGACACTTCTGGGCGGTATTGGGGCGGAGATACCGCTCGTAGGACAGCAGTTCCTGCACAATCAGTCCTTTATACCAGAGGCTGAACGTGTTGAATCTAATAAGCTAAACGCCGTCCTGATCAAAAACGGAAATCTTATAAAGTATGTTAGCGAGCAGCTGATCGATCCAGAAGTTGCCTATTTTTACCTTTCAAAGTTGGCCCTGCATGAACTCTGGGATCGATATGACTTTACTCGTTTCAGCGCAGCTAAGATTGTCCAATTGCTGAAGAAGACTGTCCGCCAAAAAGACTGGCCAGAATCCCTTAAGAAGTGTTTTGTCGAGGATGGTGCACCGTTGCGATTTGAAGATGTGCTGGATATTTTGACCGCCAATGCGCCTGTTGTGGTTGATTTGATGTCGTTTGCGTGGATTAGCGAGGTTAGTGAAGGCGAGTTTAATCGCTTTGTCACGATTGCGGGGGAAAGCGGTGCTGGAATGTCGGCACTGAAGCGAAGAATGCAATCTGGTGCCGAATCGTGGTGTGACCTGCCGATATTAAAGCTGAAGTCTATCCTTTCAGTTTTCCCCGCTTTGCGTGAGCACATCGCTTGGAAGAAATGGCCATATCGTGTGATCGCAGACCTTGCAAATGTGCAGCCGGTCTTTGAAACTGAGATGCCTCACCCGAATATCTACTTCCTTTGGAAGCATTGGATGAGTCTGCTGTTCTTGGTAGGATTGAGCGGCGCGGCGATTGGATTGCTAATGGTACAGCATGTCCAGCTCGCGCAAGAACGAGAGGAAAAGGAACGCTGGTCCTCAATTGTTTCGACGATTTCGCGATATGACCGCTCGAACGCGTATACTGAATTGAATCAGTATTTACAGTCTTTGTCGATCCAGGATCTTACGATCATTTCCAATGATCTTCTTGTGATAAATGCCAAGGCCCATCTTGAGGAGTGGAATGTGCAACAATCCAAGAATGACGTAATGCTTGACGAACTTAAGTCCATGATTGAAAGCGGCTTGACAGCTGAAAAAACCGATAGAATTAAAGTGCTGTTGCGTTCGCTACTTGAGAACAGAGCCGATACTGGTCCGAGGAAGATGGAATACTTTTTATTCCGCGATACGTGCGAAAAATTTATCAAAGCGCAGATTCGCAAGACTGCTGTGGACGCACTGAAGAAGAAGTTGTCGACGGTAAAGGACGATTGCGATAAGACGTCAACGATATCAAGGTTAGAGGGTTTCAAGAATGAGGTAAGTCCCGCTCGCGAATATGAAGAATTAGCCGAGGATGTTGCCGAGACGATCAAAAAGTTAGACGCTCGTATAGCAAAGATTCGGTACGATGAGTTAATGAAGAATGTAGCCGCAATTAGCAATAAGGTAGAAGACGCCGCCGCTTTGCTGAAGAATGTTGGAGCCCACAAGTCACTTCCGAAGATAAAGATGAATTTTGACGGATTGGTCTCGCGGGATGGCTTCATGGAATACAAGAAGGCGTGTCAAGCTCGTTATGAAACTGTTCGCGACGCTATCTCGTTGTTTGACGATCTGATGCGGACTGTTAAGGTTAAGGACTCTGCGGCCGATAACCTAAATAGAAAATTCGCTCGAGAGTTTTTGACTGTTGATGGTGGTGCGGAATGTTCCAATTTGGTTTCGTATTGTGATGGCCAGATTGCAAAAGCAAAGAAAGGCATCGAATTGACAGACGCAATTGTGGCATATGAATCAATTAGGAAGAAAGTTAAGGATATTGAGGCTCGCGATTTGAAGGCTTGGGAGCTTGTTGATAAACTCAACGCCACACGTGATTATGCTGAATATCTGCGCATTAGGCAAGAGCTGATACGAGATTTCTCTGAGTTTGCACAACTGAGGTCTTTCATAGGGCTTAATGTGATAAGCCTTGAAGATGCCAACGCTGCGTATACGGTGTCAACCGGATACTTTGGGTTGTCAAAGAAATCGGTCAGATATCATTTCGTAGGTGTTATTCGTTTGATGCCTGGTGAGCCTAATAAGGTTCATATAGCAATAGACAATTCCAAAATTACTGCTTCGGCGGATTTATATCTCCTTACGAAATATAGTCGGTCTGGATACAGTTCGGTAACGGAAAAACTTTTTATCCAGCAGTCAGGAAGAGGCAAATACTATAGTGTCAATAATGTCAGCTATGATGGATGTCAGGGCACGCCGCTATTTGTAAAGGATGAGCACTATGTAGGGGGTGGAAAATGAGCATGGTGCTTGACGATGTTTGTAACGCAAGTGTGTATGATAAGAATGCATTCTACATTCTTGGACTACCTGTTGTGACGACGAGTCGAAAAATACGACGGCGGCAAGAAGACCTGATTGACGGCCTATCTGAAATGGGAGAAAAGGCGTGGTGTGGCGAATTTGAAAAATATCTGCTCGGATCGCTTGATGCGCCGAATGCTGCGGATGCCAAGAATTTATTTGATCGGCTTAAGGATCCTGAATTCTACGCAACGGAAATGTTCTTCTGGTTCTGGCCTCGTGGGGAAGAGGCAGATCCTGCCATAGAAGCAATTCTAAAAGGAGAGCGAGATGTCGCTGTGCGTTCCTGGGTGATGGACATGGGTAGGCCTGGTACACGTGGCGTGGTCGCACGGCACAATTTAGCGGTTGCGTTGCATTATTATGCCATCGATGGCGAAAGAAGATTGTTGGAATCGTCATCGTGTGGACTGGGCAAAACAAACCTAGCTACCGATTATTCTGATGTGCTTGGATCAAGCTTAGACGGAATAGGGGCGGGCCAATCTTTGAATGCAGCATTTGTCGCGTCTTCTGAATATGTCACAATGGTTGATCGCTATTGGAAATCTTCATTTGAGTTGTGGGAGGGATTGGCTGATGACGAGGCATTTTGGGATGTCTTTTCCGGCATGGTGGAAAAACTGAACGATCCGCGATTGGATGATGAATTTATCTGCTCATTCAGAGAGCGTTTTCCAGTATGCTTCGATGGCATAAACGCCGATTTTATGGTCTCCTATGCCAAGCGGAAAAATATTGTTGCCGCCAAGAGACATTTTGATTACATGGTTTCAACGATGAGTGGGGATGACGATGTCGAGGAAACGATGGAGCGAGCATTCAAGCCGTTTACCGACCAGGTTAAGGTGTTGATTAAGCAATGCGAAGGCACAACTAAGGCAAATCAAGTGCTACAGGTGTGTCGAGCGCTGCTGAAAGAGTCTGATGACTTTGTTAAGATTCTGAAGGCAATTGTCCCCGCAGGGAACACGTATACTAAAAGCATAATCAATGATATTGTCACCGCAATCGACAATAAGTTACCTCTGTATAGCCGAGAGACAGGGGATTATGAACCTTGCTTGTCTTTGACCCGACAATTACTGGAATTGGCGGCGACGCCGATGATGAAGGAGAAGATTAGAAAATCGATTGATGAATGGATGGATCTCGTTAAGCAAGAACGCGAGCGATGCACATGTGTCGTTTGCGGAAGCTATGTCGGTAGGAATATTCCAAAGAAATCTGTGAAATTTCATTGTGACGTCAGACGTGATCCGCTAATGTATGGACGATATGAATTCCGCACTCGGACTATTGAGGTGCCGGTCTGCAGCAGCTGTTCATGGAAGTTTCAGGATTATCATTCTAAATCTTATGGCCCTGTAAAGCAGTCGTTGTCTGAAGGATGGAAATTCGGTGAAAAGCCGGAGCAGTCCGAACTTGATAAATTATTTTGAAGCAGGCAGAAATGAAATCGTACACCAAAAAAGCGATTGGATATGTTGTTGGCGTGGTTGGAGTTACCGCGCTGATACTGATCTGCCGTTCAAACGGAGTTAATGCGTCAAATGATTGGAATGCAATTCAGGCAAGCAGTTCTGATCGCGCTTCTCGGTTGAGGACATTCTGCCGGAATTGGCGTGAAACCGAATACGCAGCGAAAGCCCGTGATTTGCTAAAGGAAACGGTGGACAATGACTTCAAGAAGTTAGATCTTACTTCCGTAACGCAGGTTAAGAACTTTATTAGGGATTATCCTGAAATCCATCCCTCAGTTGTAATCGAAGCTCAATATAAGGCATTGGTCGAGAAGAAATCGTACCGTGCTTATCATGAATTCTATGTTGGAACAGAGACTTCCGATAAATACCATGATATCGTGGGGCAGTTGATTGATCAGCTTGTTGCCAGCGATATTGAAGCAGCTGAGAAAGCGCAAGATGTAAAGAAATTACGTCAGCTGGCAAAGCTTTATTCCGATTGGAAAGAGAGTTCAAAAATCGCCGAAGCAAAAGCATCGGCGATTCAGGAGATTATTGATAAGAAAGCGGCAGAAGAGCACCTCGCGGCCGCCAAAAAGGAATGGGATACACTTTGCGACTCGAAAGACGATGGGGCATTGGCGCTATTTGCGAATAGATACTCGGATACGGAATATGCAAAAATGGCAAAGGAGCGCGCTGAATGTTTGTACGATGATTTTGATTTTGTGAAAGAAAAGAACACCATAGAAGCCTATCGGAAATACATCACACGCAACCCCCACGGACAATTTGTGGCGGCGGCAAATAAGCGGATCATCGACCTTGAGGTCGAGGATGTAGCTCGAGGTGATCATGGAAAGTTGTCTGCTCCTCATAGAAGTTATTCTGGGTACGGTGGTTATGGAACAGTCGCAAAAATCGCTTTGAAAAATAGCACTTCATATACGATTGATGTTATGTACAGCGGGAAGGTGCAATCCTATAAAAGGTCAATTGAGCCGAATGGCTCAACCACGCTATCTGTCACTCCCGGTTCGTATAAGGTTGTTGTGCAGGCAAAAGGTTCTGATGTTAGACCATTCTACGGAGAAAACGATCTCAATGCCGGTGAATATTCGGAAGAATTCTATATTCGGACGACACGTAACGGTATTCCTATCTCGAATCAGAGACCCTCCTCCTTTCCAAATTTGAACTTCCCCAAGACGACGAACCCTCAACGCACATACCCATATCGCCGCAGTACTTACTAATGGAATGTCATGGAAAGAACGTGATAATAGAACTGACATACGAATGTAATTTCGCATGTCCGTATTGTTATGTCCCCTGGCACGACCACCCTGAGATCCGAAAGCCGGAACTGACCACATCAGAATGGAAGTCCATCATCCGTGACATAGGCGACGCAGGAGCCTCGTCAATAACTTTTACTGGTGGCGAACCATTGATGCGGACTGATGCCATAGAGTTGATAGAATATGCAAAGAAAGAAACTTTTATCCCTCGCCTGATCGTCTACACCAATCTTGGAATGGCTAACGACCGTTTTTTCGATGCAGTTGATGACGCGCGGGTTAGCGTTTCTTCAAGTTTACAGGGATGCGCGACAATATCAGAAATGAGCGGCTGCCCAAGGTCCATCGATGAATTTGCAGAAGCCTGCAGACGGATAAGTTCTTCCCGAGCAGAATTGTCGATTGGCGTTACCGTCACTAAAGTGAATGCATGTGAAATAGAGGAGATCTTGTATTTTGCGGATTCTTTACATCCGATAACAATCCAAGCAGGAGTGTTAATGGTGGAGGGCCGGGCGAAACGGCATCCGGAGTTATGGATGAGTTTTAACGAGATAGTTGAAGTTCATAAGCGCATAGAATCATGTCGCAGTTCACTGCAAGCCAATTTAGTCGTGATCAATGAGCTTTTCTGCTCATGCCGAATGGATTCCGTAAAGCCAGCAGGGTTACCCGCCGACTATATGCCTGACACATGCATAGCGGCGAGAGATTATGTCGTTCTGGGGCCAGATGGCAGTCGTAGAAAATGCATGCATACGTATTAGAATGAAATACGCAATTATGAGTGACGTTCATGCTAATCCGCAGGCGCTTAAGACTGCACTTGCGGATGCGCATGAACATGGGTGCAAAAAGTTTATTTTTGCAGGCGATGTTACTGGGTACGGGTATGATGCCAAGACAGCAATAAACTTGGTTCGCGAGAATTTCGACATCGTATTGATGGGCAATCATGATTCTGCCTGTGTGGGATTGGAATCTGGATGGATGGTAATGGTCAACCCGAACTATGATATTGATCGTGCCCAGCGCGAGATCCTTGATCAAGATGATATAGAATGGTTACGTCGACTTCCGTATGATTATGCAACGAGATGTTTTGCCGTGACGCATGGAGATTTTACCCGGCCGCAATCGTGGAATTATATTGCTTCTACCGAATCTGCAGTTCGGAACTTCTTCTCACGAGAAGAGCCGTTGCTGTTTTGCGGGCACACGCATCACGCCATGATTTGGGAAGCCACTGCAAATGGAGTATTCAGAGAAAAGTTCGCGAAGCGATTCGCACATCCAGCTGTAAAACCACAGACAATATCATTT
>JAEEGH010013391.1_pt1 | contig 18198 bp, 10 predicted proteins | sample 9134181 | NCBI WGS metagenome assembly JAEEGH01 (sample SAMN16246544, study PRJNA631951) | gut metagenome | biome: gut microbiome; feature: rumen; material: DP-attached | host: Bos | place: Iran: Karaj | collected 2018-10 | reverse complement strand
AAACCTAAATTAACCATGATTGAACCTCGGTTTGAGAAAAAACGCTTACCTTTGCACTCGTCAAATAAGATTTTTTTTTAATGGTTAAGGTTTATGGTTGATTAATTTCATTGGAAAAGTCCCGCTGTGAAGCGGGGCTTTTTTTGTAGGTACACTATGTTGGCTCACAATAAATGACGGACAGCGGACGTTTTCAATATAAGGAAACATCTATTAATTTAAGTTCCGCAAGCTATGAAAGCCCTATATAGGAACGGCCTGAAAGGCCAGCAAGCACTCAGCCCAGGGCAACGCCCTGGGTACATGGATATGGGGAAACTCGCCCTGAAAGGGCAAAAGCCTTACACTCGCCTTATTAGGGAGAGGGTCTGCTTTTGCCCTTGCAGGGCGTTGGCTTCACACCACTTTTACCCAGGGCGTTGCCCTGGGCTAAGTGCTTGCTGGCCTTTCAGGCCGTCTTTGCGGAGCTTGCAAAACTTGAATATGGTAATTACATGTTAAAGACAAAATCATTCTTTGGTGATGGATACTACGGCGACGGGACGTAGGCGGTAGCTGTCCGTCGTATTGGCGGTGGGCCAGGCAGTCTCTGCAGCGCCGAGGGTACGGTAGCCGAGGCCGTCGTTGCTCTTGCGGTAGAGGTACTTCATGCCCGCAAGCGATGCATCGTCGGCCAGTAGCTTTGCCTCCACGAGCTGCATCTGCGCCTTGGTGGGTACGGCCCAGTCGCTGATGCCTACTGCGCCGCCCGGCATTCCTCGCCGCTGAACACATACACCGTCACGGGGTACGCCACCGTCGCCTCTTCTCCCGCCGAACCGCCGGAGCGTGTCCGCACTTGTAGCACGGAGTTCATTACCTGACCCGTCGGAGCGACATCCGCGATGCCCTCGTCGAGTCCTTTCTCACACGCCGTCAGCAGCACCGCCGCCAACGGCCAGAACAAAGCTTTTCTGTTCATCATTGCAATTTGGTTTTTAGTTATCCGGGAATATCCCCGTGTATATATATAACGGAACTGAGAGAGGCAACCCCCTGAGGCCCACCCCCGTCCCGCCAGGACGTGGAAATAAATCCCCGCCAAACCTTTGCGGATTGAGGAAAAAAGTGTATCTTTGCACGCTGTAAGAGTATAAACGACAGAGCAAAGCAATATCATTCATAAACAAAGCATTACAAGTTATGAAACGAACAAGACTTCTACTTCTGCTCGTGCTGCTGACGGCGGCGGCGACGGGCGCGTGGGCGCAAGAGCCCGCAACACCCACCTACAATGTTTCCGTGTTCGACGGAAAGTTGAACCCTACCACATGGACGGGCAAGGCCGGCGAGGCCAACGGCTTCGGCACGATGCCGCTGAGGGGTGTAGCCGAGGGCCAGAACGTGACGCTGAAATACCAGGGGCGCTTGAAGGTGAAGAGCGTGACGGCAAAGCTGGAGGAGCCGGTGACGCTGGCCACGCCGCTGACGGTGGAGGCGCTGACCGACGGCACCATCACAGTGACTGAACCGAAGGATGGCATGCAGTACTCGCTGAACGGGGCTGCGAAGACCAGCGACGGCATCGCCTCCATCACCGTCAAGGCAGGCGACAAGGTGGCCTTCTACGGCCACGGCACCAGCATCGCCAGCTATTTCCGCACTACGATTGGAGGCAGCGGCGACGGCTTCCAGTGCAAGGTGTATGGCAACATCATGAGCCTGGTGGATGAGGAGAACTTCGCCACCGCTTACGAGCTGACTGCCGAAAATACTTTCTTTATGCTATTCGATGGTAACACTGCGCTGGCTGACGCGAGCAGCCTGCTGCTGCCTGCCACGACGCTGACCAGTTCGTGCTACTGCAGTATGTTCGACGGCTGCACTGCTCTGACCGCTGCGCCTAAGTTGCCTGCCACAATACTGGCCAGTGCGTGCTACGACAGTATGTTCGAGGGCTGCACTGCTCTGACCGCTGTGCCTGAACTGCCTGCCACAGAGCTGGCTGACTATTGCTACTATATGATGTTCAATGACTGCACGGGCCTGACCGCCCTGCCTGCTGACTTGCTGCAGGCCACTAAACTGTTCGGAGGCTGCTACTCTTTCATGTTCAATGGCTGCTCGGGCCTGACCGCCATCCCCGACAATTTCCTGCCTGCCACCACGATGGCCGAAGAATGCTACAGTAGCATGTTCAGTTGCTGCACGGGCCTGACCGCCATCCCCGCAAAATTGCTGCCTGCCACCACGATGGCCAATGAATGCTACTCTTTCATGTTCGATGGCTGCACGGGCCTGACCGCCATCCCCGACAATTTCCTGCCTGCCACCACGATGGCCAGTGAATGCTACTCTTTCATGTTCGAGGACTGCACGGGGCTGACCGCTCTGCCTGCCACCCTGCTGCCTGCCACCACGCTGGCCGAAAACTGCTACAAATGCATGTTCGAGGACTGCACGGGGCTGACCGCTCTGCCTGATAATTTGCTGCCTGCCTCGACGCTGGCCGACAGCTGCTACTATAGGATGTTCTATGGCTGCACAGGGCTGACAGCTCTGACCGCCACCTTGCTGCCTGCCTCGACACTGGCCGAAAGGTGCTACTATAGCATGTTCTATGGCTGCACAGGGCTGACCGCTGCGCCACGCCTGCCAGCCACGTCGTTAGCCACCGGATGCTATCAGCAAATGTTCAGTGACTGTAAAAAGCTCGCATCTGTCACCTGTCTTGCCACAAGCAACGTCGTAAAAGACAACATCCTCAACTGGCTCAAGGATGCAGGCACGGAAGCGACTGACCCCAAGCTCTATGTGGATCCGTCCATGACAAAAACAGACTGGAGTAACGGAATATTTACCGTGCAGAGCCCACCCGACGTGACCCTGAATGAAACCGACGACAACAGCGAGGCACTGGAGCAGCTGAACGGCCACAAGGCCAACATCACCCTGACGCGCACGCTTGAGACCGGCGGATGGAACACCTTCGCCGTGCCCTTCAGCCTCACCATCAGCGAGGCCGAAGCCATGGGCATCACCGCCGTGAAGGAGCTGAGCGGCTCGTCGTTCACCGACGGAGAACTGCACATGGACTTCGCCGACGCCACGGCCATCGAGGCCGGCAAGCCCTACATGGTGATGGTCGACAAAGACCTGGTGAACCCCACGTTCAGCAGCGTCACCGTGAGCAAGAGCGCCGTGAAGACCGAGACCGCCGCCGTTGACTTCGTGCCGACCCTGGGCAAGACGCTCGTCACGGGTCCCGCAGGCAATGAGGACAACGCCAGTGCCGTGATGATGCTCGGTGCTGACGACAAGCTCATCAGGCCCACCGTGGTCAATGCCCCCGGCAACCAGAGCAGCTACATCAAGGGCTTCCGCGCCTTCTTCCAGCTGAAGGGAGACGCCGCCAGCGCCCGCTCGTTCTACGTGAACCTCGGCGATGCCACTGCCATTGAGAACACGACTGTCACGAATGACACGAATGGCGACATCTACAACCTGCAGGGCCGCAAAATGGTACATGGTACATCGTCAAATGGTACATTACCGAAGGGTGTTTACATCGTGAACGGCAAGAAGTTAATCATCAAATAGTAAGGAGGCCACAGCTATGACAAAGAAAGAATACATGAAGCCCATGATGGAAATCATCGAGGCTGACACGGACCGGCAGCTCCTGGCCGGTTCCCTGAAGAGCGTCACCACCACCGGCCTCGATAACACCAATCTTGAACTGAGCGACGAGTCCGGCGACAGCTGGACGGAAGTTAAATAAAACGAGCGCAGCGGCCCAGGCCGCACCGTAATTCAGGCACGGATTACGCGGAGGAACACAAAGAAGCTGTGGAATTCGCGCAATCCGTGCCGATTTTTATAAATTATAGGAAAAAAATCATTTTTTTAGGGGTCTTTCTCGAAAATTGTTATTACTTTTGCAGCGCAAACTACTATTACTGCAAAACTATAAATATATAAAGGAGATGGAAGACTTCTCTCAACTATATGACAAACATATCGAAGGGCTCTTCGCTTTTGGCTCACGTTTCATGACCGACCGTGAGGCGCTGAAGGACTGTATACAAGACGTATTTGTAAAATTGTACACGCGGAAGGAGGGGCTGAGCACCATCAGCAACATTGAGAGCTACCTCTATATTTCACTTCGCAACCGCATCAACGACGAGTTCCGCCGCAACACCAAAATCTGCGACAGTGAGATTACTGATGCCAGCATGCAGGTGATAGCCGAGAACGACGAATACAACCGTGAGCAGATGGAGCATAGGCAGTCGCTGTCTGACACAGTCGAGGAGTTCTTCGTCAAGCTGTCACCCCGTCAGCGCCAGATTATCAACCTCTACTATATTGAGCACCGCAAGTATGAGGACATCTGCCGTATCATGGGTATCAACTACCAGAGCGTGCGCAACCTGATGCATCGCAGCATCTGCAGGCTGAGAGAATATGCCGGTCAGGTGCAAATCGCCGTCTGAAGATTGGTTACAGACCAGTTCCTTGTTCGTCCTTAAAGAAAAGACGAACAATGGCAAACAAGAAATCACCAACGAAGTATATTCCTCTTACCCGTGAAGAGCGGGAGGAGTTGAAGGTGCGTATATCGATTGCCATCGGTTTGTCGAAGTATTGGCATTTCTCACAAACATGATGATATGAAAAGGATACGCATCATTTTGGTCATCGCCTCTGTTCTCTGTCTCTTTGGAACAGAAGCCCTGATGGCACAACAATATAAGGTAGGCGTTTGCGACTGGATGATTCTCAAGCGTCAGAAATTGGGGGAATTTGATTTGGCTAAGCAGATTGGCAGCGACGGCATCGAGATGGACATGGGCGGACTGGGACAGCGCGAGATGTTCGACAACAAGATGCGCGACCCCAAGGAGGCTGCCCACTTCAAGAGCGTCGCCGACAGCTTAGGCATTGAAATCGGTGCCATTGCCATGAGTGGTTTCTATGCCCAGGACCTGACGAAGCGCGACAACTACATGGCATTGGCCGAAGACTGTTTCGACACGATGGGCAAGATGATGGTGAGTACCAATCATCTGGGCCATGTGAAGGTGGCTTTCCTGCCCCTCGGCGGCTGCGGCAATGACTGGGCGACGGACAAGGTGAAACGGAGTGAGATCGTGAAGCGCCTTCACCATATAGGCGAGGCTGCCAAGGCCAGTGGCAAGCGCGTGGGCATCGACACGCCCCTTGACGCCCAAGGCAATCTGAAGTTGCTGAAGGAAATCAAGAGCGACGGTATTGGTATCTTCTACAAATGGCAGACCATCGTGGAGAATGGCTGGGATGTTGTGAAGGACATCAAGAAATTAGGCGCCAAGAACATCTGTGCCATACATGCCTCAAACACGGATCGCGTATGGCTGCGCAACGACACCACCATAGATGTGCCCCAAATCAAGAAAGCACTCGACGAGATGGGCTGGAGCGGATGGCTGTTTGTAGAACGTAGTCGCGATGTGAATATGGTGCGCAACGTGAAGATGAACTACAGTGCCAATGTGTTTTACCTGAAAGAAATCTTCAACAGCAACCCTGAGCCTGCAGTTATGCTCGACAGCGCAGGTCGGGACCCGCAGTATGTGAAGACCATCGTCGAACGAAGCCGGAAGGCTACGGATGAGTTGGGCATCACCTGGACGCCCCAAGGCCAGAACGTGTTGAACATCATCTGCAATCGCTATTTCAAGCTCAATGACATCTATGCCGAGCGCGACTCCGTGAAGAAGGTTGACAAGAAACTGGCCGAAGCCCAGTGCGACTCACGGCTCTACCGTTCGCACAATGGCTTCCTCGCTGACCTGTCGATGTACCTGAAGCCACAGGAGATTGACAAGGTAAAGGACGTCATGACCTTCAATGTGGTCAAGGTGACTTACGAGGCCCAATGCGACATGATTCCAACCCTGAAGGAAGAAGAGAAGCAGCAGATTATGGCCTGGCTCATTGAGGCCCGCGAACTCGCCATCGATGCCGAAAGCTCGAAGAAGAAGCACGAGGTGTTCGGCAAGTACAAGGGCCGTATCAACAACTACCTCTCCAAGCGGGGCTACGACCTGACGAAGGAGCGCGAAGCCTGGTATGAGCGGGTAAAAGCAAGAGGAGGAGAACTATGAGAAAGATATTGACTATAGCAATGATATGCTGTGCCACAGCGGCAATGGCACAAAGCGGTCTGACGGACATGGGTAACAGTCGGCAGGCCAAGATGAAGAACCTGCCATTGGGCAGTGTGAAGTGGACGGGCGGTTTCTGGGGCGACCGTTTCGGTGTGCTTAGCAACACCACCATCTGGGATATGTGGAATACGTGGACTACACCCTGGGAGACGCTCGACGAGAAAGGTGCCCACGGCAGCAACGGCTTCCGTAATTTCGAGGTAGCAGCGGGTACCGTGAAGGGTAAGCACCACGGTCCTCCTTTCCACGACGGCGACATGTACAAATGGCTGGAGGCCTGTGCAGCCGTCTATGCCGTGACCAAAGACCCCAAGCTCGATGCGCTGATGGACCAATTCATTGAGCAGGTGGCTTTGAGCCAGCGCAACGATGGCTATATCCATACACCTGTCGTCATTTCCGAACGTAATGCGGGCATTGACTCCCATGCTGGAGACAACACGAATGTCGGCATCGAAATTGGCAACGACCATAAGAAGGCCTTCGCATCGCGTCTGAACTTCGAGACCTATAACCTGGGCCATCTGATGACGGCAGGCATCGTGCATAAGCGTGCTACCGGTAAGACCAACCTCTTCGATTGCAGCAAGAAAGCCGCCGACTTCCTGTATAACTTCCTGACCAACGATGCCGCAGAACTCTCACGCAATGCCATCTGTCCCAGTCACTACATGGGTGCTGCAGAGATGTACCGCGAGACGGGCGAGGAGAAATACCTCACACTGGCCAAAGGCTTGATTGCCATCCGCGACTCCGTGACCAATGGCGAAGACCACAATCAGGACCGCCACAAACTGCGCGACCAATACGAGGCTATGGGGCATGCCGTCAGAGCAAACTATCTCTATGCCGGCGTGGCCGACCTCTATGCAGAGACAGGCGAGGAACAACTGATGAAGAATCTCACAGCCATCTGGAACGACATCATTCATCATAAGATTTACATTACGGGCGGGTGCGGAGCCCTCTACGACGGTGTCTCTCCCGACGGAACTACCTACGACCAGCCCTCGATTCAGCAAATCCATCAGGCATACGGCCGGCAGTTCCAGTTGCCGCAGGAGGCTGCCCACAACGAGATTTGTGCACAGATTGGTATGCTGTTGTTCTCGTGGCGCATGTTCCAGACCACCGTTGATCCCCAATACGTTGACAATATCGAGAACGAATTGTACAACGGCATCCTCAGCGGTATCTCCCTTGATGGTAAGGATTACTTCTATACCGAAGCCCTGCGTCGCACCAAGGAGTTTCCCTACACCATGCGCTGGCCCAAGCACCGTCAGCATTACATCTCGTGTTTCTGCTGCCCGCCAAACACGGTGCGCACCCTCTGCGAGGCGCAGGAGTACGTTTATTCCATCAACAAGGACACGCTCTGGGTGAACCTCTACGGTCAGAACTCGCTCAAGACCAAAGACCTGGAAGTAGATATGCAGAGCAACTATCCCTGGGACGGTCATATCACCCTGACCATCCAAAAGGCCAAGACGCTGAAGAGCATCCGTATGCATATTCCAGGCTGGAGCACGGACATGACGCTGAAGCTAAATGGAGCACCGATACTGGCAGAGGATCTGCGTCAGCCCCGCAAGTGGAAGAAGGGCGACGTCATAGAACTCGACCTCCCCATGAAAGCCCGCCTCGTGGAAGCAAATCCGCTTGTCGAGGAATCCAAGAACCAGGTTGCCGTCATGCGTGGCCCAATAGTCTATTGCCTTGAAGGACAGGATATCGAAGGCAACTATCGTATCAACGACATCGCCATTCCCACCGACATCCAGTTTACGGAGAAGAAGGTCACCATCAGCGGTCATGAGATGATAGCCCTTGAGGGCGATGCCGTGTTGGTGAACCATGATTTTTGGGACAACAACAGCCTCTATCGCGACCTGCGTCTGAGGAAGCAGCAGAAAGTACGTGTTCGGCTGATTCCCTACTACGCATGGGATAATCGTGGGATTCAGGACATGAGTGTTTGGCTAAATAGGGGATTATGAGAAGTGGGGTATTAGCAATTGTTTGCTGCTGGTGCTTGCAAGCTTTGGCAACTGATATCAAGATTACACCAGACTCGTCGCTGGCTGACGCTGTCAGGCAAGCCCGTGAGCTACGACGCACAGGCAAAGCAGACCAAGTCACCATCCAGCTGGCGCCAGGTACCTACCACCTCTACGAACCCCTGCGCCTGCGTCCTGAAGACAGCGGCCTTACCATCGAGGGCAAAGATGCCATCATCAGCGGAGGCCAGGAGATAAACGTCAGGAAAGCACAAGACAATATATGTACCGCAAACATACCCGACTTCAACGGACGACCCGTTGACTTCCGGCAGCTGTGGATAAGCCCCCTCCAAACATCCCCTGAGAAAGGAGCCTTCCAGAAAGCCGTCCGTGCCCGCGATGTGGTGGACTTCGAACAGATGTACCGCATCCTGACTTACGACAAGAAGAACCAGATACTATGGGTGCCCAAGGCAGCCGTTGAGAAGATTCTGGAGGCACCCTACGCAGAGATGGTGCTTCATGAAATGTGGTGTACTTCGAACCTTCGCATCAAGTCGCTCACCCCTCAAGGCGACTCTGTAGCCGTTCGTTTCCACGACCCGGAAGCGAAACTGCAGTTCGAGCATCCGTGGCCCTCGCCCATGACACCCAACACAGGCCATCCTTCACCGTTCTATCTCACCAATGCCAAGGAATTGCTCGACAATCCAGGAGAGTGGTATCATGACTACCGCGCAGGAAAACTATATTATTATCCACGCGACCGTGAAGAAGCCATTACTGCCGTTTATCCTGTCGTGGAAACGCTAATTGAGGTGGTCGGCACAGCAGATCGCCCCGTGCGCGACATTAACATTAAAGGTGTTACCTTCAGCCACACCACATGGATGCGACCCTCGGAGAAGGGACATGTGCCCCTACAGGCTGGCATGTATCTGACGGAGGCATATAAGCTGCGTCCGCAGATAGACCGTCCGAATAACCATAAGCTTGATAATCAGGGCTGGTTGGGTCGTGCCGATGCAGCCGTGGAAGTGCGTTATGGTGAGAATATCAGTTTCGAAGGATGCCGTTTCGAACACCTCGGAGGCTCCGGCCTCGACTATGTGATAGGCTGTAAACGCGGAAAGGTCAATGGTTGTAAGTTCAATGACATTGCCATGAACGGTCTGGTGGTTGGCAGCTTCTCACCCGAAGGACTCGAAACCCACCTACCCTATCAGCCAGCGGACAATAGAGAAGTGTGCAGCGGCCAGACCATCGAACAGTCGGAGTTCTATGACGTCAGCAACGAGGACTGGGGCTGTGTGGCCATTGCTGCTGGCTATGTCTCAGACATCACGATAGCACACAACACCATCCACGATGTTTCCTATACGGGCATATCCCTTGGATGGGGCTGGAATCGTGACTCGGTCTGCATGAAGAATAATACGGTTCAAGCCAACCTCATATATAATTATGCGCAGCACACTTACGACTGTGCAGGTATCTATACCCTCGGCAATCAGCCCGGAACCGTCATCAGCGAGAACGTGGTGCGCGACATTGCCAAGCCTTCGTATGTGCATGACCCTAACCACTGGTTCTACCTGTATACCGATGAAGGCTCTTCGAATATTACCCTCCGCGACAACTGGACTCCTTCAGAGAAATTTATGAAGAATGCCAATGGCCCGGGGAATGTCTGGGAAAACAATGGCCCTCAAGTGAATGAGCGCATCAAGCAAAATGCAGGCATGGCTCGCGGACTTACTATCAAGACCCGAAATGATGCCACTAATCGCGAAAAATATGCTGCAGAATACCTACAGAAGAAACTTGCAAGCCATGAGTTCGACGGCTATACCATCACGCTGAAACTCGCCACCGAGACCAAAGGCCTTGCTGCCGAGGGTTATCGCATTACGACGGACAAGGGCAGTCACATCACCATTGAGGGTCGTGACCCGTCGGGGGTTATCTACGGTGCTGTGGAGCTGGCCGAACGCCTGCTTGCTCATCGTCATACCATCGGGCAGATAGAGGAATCGCCGCAGATGGTGATGCGCGGCACCTGCATTGGGCTCCAAAAGACCACGTACCTGCCGGGTCATGCTGTCTATGAATATCCCTATACACCAGAGAACTTCCCTTGGTTCTACGACAAGGAGCAATGGATACGTTACCTCGACATGATGGTGGAGAATAAGTTCAATTCCCTCTATATCTGGAATGGGCATCCTTTCGCATCGCTCGTCCGTCTGAAGGATTATCCTTTCGCCGTTGAGGTGGACGACGAGACGTTTCGCAAGAACGAGGAAATCTTTTCATTCCTGACGCACGAGGCCGACCGACGTGGAATCTGGGTGATACAGATGTTCTATAACATTATCCTAAGCAAGCCCTTTGCCGACCACTACGGGCTGAAGACGCAGGACCGCAACCGCCCCATCACGCCACTCATCGCCGACTATACACGCAAGAGCATCGCTGCTTTTATTGAGAAGTATCCCAACGTGGGACTGCTCGTCTGCCTTGGTGAGGCGATGGCGACCATTGATGACGATGTCAAGTGGATGAAGGAGACGATTATTCCCGGCATCAAGGACGGGCTCGCAGCAAGTAGCGATAAGCCTATTGCTGTGGCACAGCAACATACAGGACAGCTGCCACCCATTGTCCTGCGTTCGCATGATACTGACGGGCCGCTGGTGCTGAAGGAGAGCTTGCCATTGTATCCTAATATCTATACGATGTCAAAGTACACTGGTGAGAGTTTGACGACCTATGAGCCCGGCGGCCCTTGGGGTGAAACACATCGCCAGCTGGCCGATGCAGCTCCCGTACACATTGACAATGTGCATATCCTCGCAAACCTCGAACCTTGGCGCTGGTCAAGTCCTGCTTTTATAGAGAAAACGGTACAGGCGATGCAGCGCGTCCACCACTCCAAGGGTCTGCACCTCTATCCTCAGGCCTCATATTGGGACTGGCCTTATACCGCCGATAAACTGCCATATGGCGAGAGGCTTTTGCAGATTGACCGCGACTGGATGTGGTATAAAGCTTGGGGGCGTTACGCTTGGGATGATCAACGTGGAGAAGACATCAGCTATTGGAAACAACTATTGGCTGACTATTACGGTATTTCTGAGAATGCTGCAGCCAATCTGCTCACGGCCTATAACGAGGCTGGTGAGATTGCTCCCAAGCTGTTGCGTCGCTTCGGCATCACCGAGGGCAACCGTCAAACGCTGCTGTTGGGTATGACGATGGCACAGTTAGTGAATCCCTACAAATTCAATATCTATCCAGGGTTCTATGAGAGTTGTGGTCCTGAAGGCGAGAAACTTATCGAATACGTAGAGAAGGAATACAAAGGCGAAAAGCACATGGGGGAACTGCCTCTTGACATCGTCGACCAATGTCTGCATCACGGGTTGAACGCTGTAGAGGAAATGATGAAAGCCATGAGGGAAAAGCCCGCTCACCACGCTAATGAGTGGCAGCGTGTATGGCAGGATTTCTGGTGCTACAACAAGTTCGCCATGTCGTTCCGCTGGAAGGTGAAAGCCGCCGAACAGGTGCTCCGTTACAGATGGACGAAGGACATCAAATATCTCGAAGCCGCCGTGCCCCTTCTGGAAAAGAGTCTGGAGCAATGGCGCTACCTCTGCAGCAAGACCGATAGCACCTATCTCTATGCCAACTCGATGCAGACAGCACAACGTCGCATCCCCGTAGGTGGTGACAATGGCAAGATGAAGACTTGGAGCGAGTTGCTGCCCGTCTACGAGGCTGAACTGGAGGCTTTCAAGACCAACATCGAGAAGATAAAGCACCCGAAGGCTCAAACCAGCGAAATGATTCGTCCCTCAACCCCAGCCAGCATCACTATTCAATCCCCTCTTCCCTCTCACCTCTTATCTCTTGAAAAGAATGCCATTCTCTTCGAGAACCGCCCAGATACTCCTGTCGATAGTCTGGCACCTGAACTCGTCGGTCTGCATGCCCTCGTACTCAACCGCGACACCACCCGCATCGTCGGCACTTCAGTCACCTTCGATACAGACAATCCGGTGAAGATGCTTGTGGGCTTCTTCCAGGACGATGACCCCAAATGGGCTAAAGCCCCCAAGCTTGAGGTTGATGCCACTGGCAATGAGTACGGCCAGGCCGAACCTATCTTGACCAACGCCATCACTCTGCTACAGATGCCACCCGTGAATATCCATGCTTACCATTTTCCGGCTGGCCATCATACCATCAACCTGCCCAAGGGTATTATCATGGTGGCAGGCTTTACCTCTGATGATATCAAGCCTCGCGACGTAGGACTGCAAGGGGCCGGCGATGAAGTAGACTGGCTGTTTTATTAAAGGAATAGTGAACAATGAAGAGTATAAAATTAGCCACCATATTCCTACTGTCGGCATTGAGTCTGGTTGTTGCAGCGCAAGACATCTCCCAAGAGACGATGCAACATATCTACGACGAGGTTCGTACGCCTTATAAGTACGGTCTCGTCGTCGCACCTACGGATAACTACCACAAGATGGACTGTCCCACCGTGTTTCGTGAGGGCGACGCTTGGTATATGACCTACGTATGCTATGACGGCAAAGACGGTACCGACGGTCGAGGCTATGAAACATGGTTGGCGAAAAGCGATGATCTATTGCATTGGCAGACACTCGGGCGAATACTTGTCTTCCCTGAAGCGGGAGCCAGTCACTGGGACCAAAACCAGCGCGGCGGTTTTCCGGCTCTCATTGACTATAGCTGGGGAGGTACCTACGAGATGCGGCCCTATAAAGGTCGCCACTATCTGACTTACATCGGTGGACCGGGAACAGGCTACGAGGCCGTGAATGCCCCATTGAGCATCGGCATGGCTTCTACAACGCAAAACATCACGAAAGCTCACCCCTGGGACACCCAAGACAAGCCGCTGATGAGCTATAACGACAAGGATGCCCAGTGGTGGGAGCAGCTGACGCAATACAAGAGTACCATCTACGATGACCCACAGAAGACGTTGGGCAAGCGATTTGTGATGTTCTACAATGCTGGCGGCAAGGACGATACCCACCCTAAGGGCGAGCGAATCGGTATTGCCCTCTCCAACGACATGAAGAAATGGAAACGATTCAAAGGCAATCCTATCTTTGCCCACGACAGCGACGGCACGATTACAGGCGATGCACAGATTGTGAAGATGGACGACCTTTGGGTGATGTTCTATTTCTCAGCCTACAATCCCACACGGGAGTACAATGCGTACAATACTTTTGCCGTCAGTCGAGATCTCGTCCATTGGCAAGATTGGGATGGTCCGGACTTAATCATCCCCTCAAAGCCCTATGACGAAATGTTTGCCCATAAGAGCTATGTGCTCAAGCACGATGGCGTGGTTTACCATTTTTATTGTGCCGTGAACAACGACGGTCAGCGTGGCATCGCCCTCGCTACCAGCAGACATTTAGGCAAAAGCGAGGTAAATTTTCCGAAACCGGAACCTACAGGACACCGTTACATTCAGAGTCTGAACGAGGATTGGACTGTTCAGGTTACAGGTCGCGACAGCGTAGCTACGAAAGTCAATATCCCAATTAACCTTGATGACTACTATGGTGCTGTTCAGAAGGAGCACGGCAACCTACACGGCGAAGCCGTCTTCCGCAAGACTTTTACAGCCCCTGCCCTCATTGGCAAACAATACTTCCTGCGTTTCGAAGGTGTAGGCACCTACGCCGACATCACGCTGAACGGCCATCATTTAGGTCGCTATGATATCGGACGTACCACGGAGACTATCGACATCACATCCTCCATAAAAACAGGGCAGGACAACGAACTCGTCGTCAACGTCTCCCACCCTTCTGGCATTACCGATATGCCCTGGGTATGTGGCGGGTGTTCTTCGGAATGGGGCTTTTCCGAAGGAAGTCAGCCTTTTGGCATCTATCGCCCTGTGGTGTTAGAGGCAACTGACCCGGTGCGTGTCGAACCCTTCGGCGTGCATGTCTGGAACAATGCCTCGTGCGACAGTCTCTTCATCGAGACCGAAATCAAGAACTACAGCACCGAAGCCGCTAAAATCGAGTTTATCAGCAAGCTCTGCGAAAAGAGCGGCAAGCAGGGGATTCGACTCACACAGAACATCGAACTGAAGGCTGGTGAGACCAAGATTATCCGACAGGCATCGGCATTGAATAATCCGAAGTTGTGGAGTACATCAAAGCCCTATCTCTATAACCTCAATACCATCATTAAGCGCGATGGCAAAGCTACGGAAAGCGTCAACACGCCCTATGGTTTCTGCGCTCCCTCTTGGCCATTGACCAGAAAAGACGGCGACCAGCGTTTCCTGCTCAACGGCATGCTCGTCTTTATCAATGGCGTCTGCGAATACGAGCATGAGTTCGGACAGAGCCACGCCTTCAGCAATGCGCAGATTGAGGCACGTATCAAGATGGTAAAGGATGCCGGATTTAATGCGTTCCGCGATGCACACCAACCCCACAATCTGCACTATCAGGAGCTGTTGGATCGTGAGGGCATCCTCTGGTGGCCGCAGTTCTCGGCTCACATCTGGTATGACACACCTGAGTTCCGTGCTTCGTTCAAGCGCCATCTGCGCCAATGGGTGAAGGAGCGACGCAACTCGCCGTCCATCATCCTCTGGGGATTGCAGAACGAAAGCACGCTGCCCAAGGACTTCGCCGAGGAATGCTGCGCTATTATCCGCGAGATGGATCCTCGTTGCGGCACCCAACGGCTCATCACTACCTGCAACGGTGGAGAGGGTACAGACTGGAATGTCGTGCAGAACTGGAGCGGCACTTACGGCGGCGACATCGACAACTATGGCAACGAGATGAAGACCCCCGAGCAATTGCTCAATGGCGAATACGGCGCCTGGCGCACTATCGGCAATCATACGGGCGAGAACTATACCGAGGAACGCTTCTGCGAGATTCTGAAGAAGAAGATTGTGCTGGCCGAGAGTGTCAGAGACAGCATCTGCGGACAATTCCTGTGGTTGCTGATGAGCCACGACAACCCAGGACGCCGTCAGCCTGATGAAGCCCTGCGTCGCATTGACAAGGTGGGGCCGTTCAACTATAAAGGCCTCTTCTCCATTTGGGATCAGCCCACCGATGCCTTCTATATGTACCAACAGCACTACAACCCGCACTCCATTGCCCCCGCTACATCCCTCATTGACGAACGATGCCTGGCACCCGCCGATGGCTGGCAGTATCTCTATCGTCTGAACTGCGGTGGCGATGACTATACCGATGAGCACGGCAGCTTCTGGATGCAGGACAACAGCCGTTGGTCGCGCTCCTGGGCGGAATACAAGGCCTCGCAGACGTTCAACGACTCCATCTCCTCGCCCCTTTTCAAGACTTCTCGTTTTGGACGCCACAAGTTGAGCTACCACTTCCCGGCCGAGCCTGGCAAATATCGTGTGGAACTCTACTTCATCGAGCCTTGGTATCGCCAGCACGATGCCGAAGGACTGCGTCTCTTCGATGTAGCCATCAACGACAGCACCGTCGCCCGTGACCTTGACATCTGGGCACAGGTTCACTATGGTCAGCCCTACAAACGTGTTGTCGAGTTCGACAACCACGACAAAGAAATCACGATTTCCTTCCCGCGAGTCAATGCCGGTCAGGCCATGATTTCCGCCATCGCCATCGCTTCCAAGGAAGGAACACCTTTTACCTCTTACCTCTCACCTCTTACCTCCAAACCGCTTTGGTCTGACTTCGAGCGCGACATCCTTGTGCAGACACCAGACTCCTTACTTCCCCCTCGTACTACAAACGCTATCGAGGTCGAGGGTAAGCGCCTGAAGAACCGCATGGAATGGACGTTCAACGTCGGCGTGGCGAAAGTCTATGCCATCCGTTGGAAATACTACAACCCCGATGCGCCCCGTCAGTTGCAAGTCACCATTACCGACAACAAGGGCATCATCTATAAGGATGCTGACGTCACCTTCCTCCAGACACAGCAGAAGAAAACCAAGCGCAAGATGACCAGCATCACTACCGGTTCGCAGGTGAATGCGGGACAGTATAAGGTCGTGCTCACTGGCAACGGTCTGAACGATATGATTTTCGACAACCTTACAATAGAATAAAGGATGAAAAGGATACTCTTACTATATGGTCTGCTGTTCTGCCTGACCTCACTGGCACAGGAGCATCACGACTGGGAGGACAACCACGTGCTGCAAATCAACCGCGAACCGGCACGGGCATACTTCATCCCTTTCGGCGAGAAGGCTGGCGACCGTCAGCTGTCGCTAAACGGCACCTGGAAGTTCCGATGGACAAAAACGCCCAATGAACGTATAACCAACTTCTATCGCACAGACTACGACTGCTCTTCATGGGTGGATTTCCCGGTTCCTGCCAATTGGGAGGTGAATGGCTACGGCACACCTATCTACGTTTCTGCCGGCTATCCCTTCAAGATTGATCCGCCGTATGTGATGCGCGAACCCAAGAAAGGCTGGACGACCTACGAGGAACGCAATCCCACGGGACAATATCGGCGGACGTTCCTTCTGCCTGATGGTTGGACGGACGGCCAGACATTCCTGCGCTTTGAAGGTGTTATGTCGGCATTCTACGTTTGGGTCAATGGTCAGCGTGTCGGTTACTCGCAAGGGTCGATGGAACCCTCGGAGTTTAACATAACGAAATTTCTCCGAAGGGGCGAGAACCAGATAGCCATCGAGGTTTATAAATACTCCGACGGCTCTTACCTTGAAGACCAGGACTTCTGGCGCTTTGGTGGCATTCATCGCGACGTCCTGCTGTACCATACGCCCGATGTGCGGCTACGCGATGTGGCCGTTCGGGCTACGATGGATGGTGATTTGCAGGTTAACCCGCAATTCTCTGTCTATAATGGCGCAACGGGCGAAGGTTATCGGCTTATTGCTACCCTCCTTGATGGATTGTCAATGGTTAGTTGCGACTCAGTCGCAACAGACGGTGTACTGGATCTCGAGCATAAGGCCGCCCGTATGAACGAGTGGTACCCTCAACGGGGGCACCGCAAGTTCGAGCGTATGGTGATGAAGGTTGACCATCCCAAGCTATGGAGCGTCGAATCCCCCTATCTCTACACTCTCCGGCTTCAGCTCTGCGATGCCCAAGGCCATACCGTTGAGCAAGTCACGCAGCGCGTCGGTTTCCGCTCAATAGCTATCCGGGACGGTCAGTTGCTCATCAACGGCAAAGCCATCAAGATACGTGGCGTCAACCGTCATGAGCACGCCCCCTATACGGCCCGCGTAATGACTGAGGAGCGTATGCTTCAAGACCTGCGACTGATGAAGGAGGCCAACATCAACGCCGTGCGACTGGCCCACTCCCCCAACTGTCCCCGCTGGTACGAGCTCTGCGACTCGATGGGCATGTACGTCATGGATGAGGCCGACTGCGAGACTCACGGTCTGCGCGGCACACTCGCCTCGACACCCGACTGGGCCGACGCCTTTATGGACCGTTGTATCCGTATGGCCGAGCGCGACAAGAACCACCCAAGCATCATCTTCTGGAGTCTTGGCAACGAGAGCGGCTACGGTCCCAACCATGCTGCGATGTCGGCTTGGCTCCACGAGTTCGACCCCACACGCCCCGTTCACTATGAGGGTGCCCAAGGCAATCCAGACCCCTCGACTGTCGATGTCATCTCGCGCTTCTATCCCCGTGTGATGCAGGAGTATCTCAATCCCGGCATCCCCGAAGGCAGCGACCAAGAGCGGGCTGAGAATGCCCGTTGGGAACGGCTCTTGGAGATTGCCCAGCGTGACGGCGACCGTTGCACATGGGCTGGTTCCGACGGTGGTCCGCGCCCCGTGCTCACCAGTGAGTACGCTCATGCGATGGGCAACGCCCTCGGCAACTTCAAGGAGTATTGGGACGAAATCAACAGTCATCCACGCATGCTTGGCGGCTTCATCTGGGACTGGGTAGACCAAGGCA
>JAEEGH010013390.1_pt1 | contig 18198 bp, 12 predicted proteins | sample 9134181 | NCBI WGS metagenome assembly JAEEGH01 (sample SAMN16246544, study PRJNA631951) | gut metagenome | biome: gut microbiome; feature: rumen; material: DP-attached | host: Bos | place: Iran: Karaj | collected 2018-10 | reverse complement strand
AAAACGCTGCAAAGTTAGGCATTTTTTTGATATGTTGTATCTTTTTTTTTGTTTTTTTTTAGGGTGTTTTTGTAACTTTTTTGCAAAGTGCTATAAATCAGCTACTTATGAAATGTTAAATTTCGTGTATTTTTTACCCTTTACTGAATAAATGCTAAAAAACGGGCAAAAGTGCGTGTTTTTGCTTGTTTTGCACTACCTTTGTAAGCGTTATAGAAAACACCTTATTATATATATAGGAAAAGGATGATAGATTCTTCTGCCTTTCAGGGCAAAAAAGCGAAATATTTCACGCTGGGATGTAAGTTGAACTTCTCAGAAACCTCCACCTTTGGCAAAATGCTCAGCGAGCTGGGTGTCCAGACGGCCAAAAAGGGTGAACAGGCTGACATCTGCCTGATAAATACCTGTTCGGTGACGGAGGTGGCTGACCATAAGTGCCGTCAGGCCATTCATAGGCTGGTGCGTGAGAATCCAGGAGCGTTTGTCGTAGTGACAGGATGCTATGCCCAGTTGGAACCCGTGCGCGTCAGCGAGATTGAGGGCGTAGATCTGGTGCTGGGTTCGAATGAGAAAGCGAACCTTATCCAGTTTCTTTCTGAGGGATTTGTAAGTCGCGATTATATCGCGACATACAAAACCGAGAAGACGAAGGACATCAAGACTTTTGCGCCATCGTGCTCGAGGGGTAACAGAACGCGTTATTTCCTGAAGGTGCAGGATGGTTGTGACTATTTCTGTACTTATTGTACCATACCTTATGCCCGTGGGTTTAGCCGTAATCCGACTATTGCCTCGTTGGTAAAGCAGGCTGAGGAAGCAGCCCGAGAAGGTGGCAAGGAAATAGTGCTGACGGGTGTGAATATCGGCGACTTCGGTAAGACAACAGGCGAAAAGTTTATTGATTTGGTGAAAGCTTTGGACCAGGTGGAGGGTATTCGCCGCTATCGGATCAGTTCGCTGGAACCCGATTTGCTGAGCGACGAACTGATAGACTATTGTGCACGGAGCCGTGCCTTTATGCCTCATTACCATATTCCGCTGCAGAGTGGAAGTGATACGGTGTTGAAACTGATGCACAGACATTACGACCGGCAGTTGTTTGCAGACAAGATCCATTGTATCAAAGAGGTGATGCCCAATGCCTTTATTGGTGTCGACGTGATGGTGGGTTGCAGGGGTGAGACTCCTGAATGCTTTGAAGAGACGTATGATTTTCTGCAGAGCCTCGACGTGACGCAGCTGCATGTGTTTCCGTATTCCGAGCGTCCTGGGACGTCGGCACTTAGCATTCCCTATGTGGTGAGCGATCAGGACAAACGGGAACGTAGTCACAGACTGTTGACGCTGTCGGACGAGAAGACGCACGCCTTCTACGAGCGACATATTGGTCAGGAAGCTGAAGTGCTTTTTGAAAAGGCTACTCGTGGCAAGGCCATGCACGGATTCACGAAGAACTATGTGCGTGTGGAACTGTCGCCTGCCGAAGCGAGAGAGGAATACGACAACCAGCTGATGACGGTACGTCTGGGTGATTTTAATCACGACGGAACGGCGCTGAAGGTAAAAGTGAATAGTGAAAAGTGAATAATTAGCTACCGCTATAATGCAATGAGAAATGGATAAGGTTGCTATCGTCATACTGAACTGGAACGGGGCCAAGATGCTCAGACAGTATCTGCCCATGGTGCTGAACTACTCGCGCAGCGAGGCTACGGTCTATGTGGCTGATAACGCCTCGACGGATGACTCGCTGGAGCTGTTGCGTAGTGAATTCCCTGAATGCAAACTGATAGTACTGGATAAGAACTGGGGCTTTGCAGAAGGGTATAACAAGGCCTTGCGCCAGATAGAAGCAGAATATTATCTGTTGCTGAATTCGGATATCGAGGTGACACACCACTGGCTGACGCCGCTGATTGAGTTTATGGATGTACATTCGGAAGTGGCGGCCTGTCAGCCTAAGTTGCTCTCTATATATAATAAGGATATGTTTGAGTATGCCGGGGCGAGTGGGGGATATCTGGACCGTTTTGGCTATCCATTCTGCCGTGGACGTATCTTTGATACGATAGAACCTGATGACGGACAGTATGACTATGCGGCGGAGATCCTTTGGGCCACAGGTGCCGCCCTGATGATTCGTGCGAAAGACTATTGGGACTGCGGAGGACTGGACGGACGCTTCTTTGCCCACAACGAGGAAATCGACCTGTGCTGGCGACTGCGCATTCGTGGACGCAAACTGTATTGTCTGCCCGAATCGTATGTCTACCATGTGGGTGGTGGCACGCTGCCGAAGTCGAATCCGATGAAGACCTTCCTGAATTTCCGCAATAACCTGACGATGCTTTATAAGTGTCTGCCTGACGAGGAGTTGCAGTATGTGATGCGCTGGCGTTGGGCACTGGACTATCTGGCAGCATGGGAAACGTTGCTGGTCAATAGGAACTGGGGAGATTTCAAGGCCATCTATAAGGCCCGTCGAGCCTTTAAGCGCTGGCGAAAGGACTTCCATCAGGACCGCCAACAGATACAGGCCTTGCGAAAGGAAAAAGAAATACCAGAGCAACGACGCTTTTCATTGCTCTGGCAGTATTATGCGAAAGGCCGTAAACGTTACAGCGATCTTCCGTGATTCTTACTCACTTCTCACCTCTCACTTCTCACTTCTTACCTCTATTATGACGGGCTTTTCGACTTCTTTGCGCCAGGCTTTCAGGTAGTCGAACCACTCCTTGGCCGAGTGATAGCCAAACGATTCGTTGGCTGAGCAGTAGGTCACTTTATAACTCATCTGACGACCGTTGACCTTCAGCACGAAGGCATAGTTGTCTTTGTTGGCTGGTTCCTCGCTGGCCACATTTTGCTGGGGTACCAGTACGGCCAAACCCACCGTCTCGCGTTTCCAGTTCAGCGTGTCCGTAGCGGGATAGTCTGTACCCCAACAGGCGCGCAGTCCCTTTTTGTCGCTGAATTCCTCGGACCCTTTGACATTGATGATACCCGTCGAGAAACGATAGTCGCTGACGTCCTTGTTGAAGAATACGTCGACGTCTGTATCCCTGTGACCTGCATATTGGGTATAGCGCAGAGTCATATTGATGGGCGACTTCTGGGCGTCGGCCTTCCAGCCACGGTCGATGACTTCAACGATAGTGCGCAGGGGACCATACGAAATGATGCGCTGCGTGCGTGTTGCCACAGGAGCCACATGGGTCGGTTTCTGCCCGTCCCATCCGCGGAAAGCACCCAGTCCGAAGGTCTGTCCGACCCAAAGCACGTCGTCGCCATAGCCACGGGCTTTTTGGTCGGCATCGGTATAGAACTGGGTCTCTTTCAGTTCCAGTTGTTTCTTGTATTTACCATAGAGGTCCAGCGTCTGGCGTTCGTCAAAATAGATGCGAATGCCGTTCAGTTCGCTTTCGAAGTCTACGCCGTGATGGTGTTGCAGATTATAGGTGTAGGCGGCATCGCCACGGGCCGTGATGGATTCGATGTAGTTGTTCTGCTGGTTTTTCTTCAGGCTCTTGTCTTTGTTGTTTCCCATGAGCATCTCTGCATAAACACGGGCAGGGTAGGGACGCGGCTCACCCTCGTCGAAGAGCGTTACGACGTATTCCTTTTTCTCTTTTTTATCCAGGTTGGCCAGGAAGCAGAGCTCGTCGTATGTTTCGTTCTTATCCAGGTCGTCCAACTGACAGGGCGTTTCCTGCCCGTTTTGAGTGACCAATGCTGAGCACACCGTGCCGTAGGGGGCAAGATTAATAATAATAGGTACGTCCGCGCGCGTGATGTTCGACGGATTGGTGACGCTGACGGTCATTGTTCGACTGGCGAAGACTGCGAAAGGACAGCAGGCCAGCAACAGAAAGAAGATTTTCTTATTCATGTTCGTTTTTGTTAGTTTGTTTACTGCAAATTTCACACAAATAAACGAAAACGGGGGCGTTTATGCACTTTTTTTTATCTTTTTTAGGTTAAAATTTGGTTTTTAAAATATTTTTTAGTACATTTGCATCGTATTTTAACATTTATACGCTATTTGTAGTGAAAAAAGTCTACGGCATATTGTTCAGTATTATGTTCATCTGCATCGGTTGCGAGTGGCAGCTGAAGCCTAATACTGTTGATGTCGAAGACGAGATGATTACTATAGACCGCTACGACCGAATTGAGAGTCAGTATCTTTCTACGGGCGACTTTGCCGCCTTGCAGCAGATGAATACCTCCTATCCCAGACAAACGAGAATGTTGATAGAGGACATGTTGCGTATTGGCAAGGTGGACGATCCGGATATCAATGTCAAGTTCCTGCATTTCTTCCAAGACTCTACCCTTCAGACCCTATTAAATGATGTGCAAGAACGGTATGCCGATCTTGACGACATCAGCGAAGAACTGTCCGAAGCATTTAATCGTCTGAAGGAAGAACTTCCCAACATGGAGATACCTCATGTCTATACACAGGTGGGCTCCTTTGACCAAAGCGTGGTGGTCGACAATCATTTGTTGGGCATCAGTCTTGATAAATATTTGGGAGCCGATTATCCCTTCTATCTGAAGAACTATACTGAGCAGCAGCGTAGTATGATGGTCAGGCAGATGATAGTTCCTGACTGTTTGGGTTTTTACGTTCTGAGCCTGTATCCCATGCCACGTGACTTAGCCTTGACTCAGGAGGGCCGTAACCTTTATATGGGAAAGATTCAGTGGGTGGTCAACCACATTATGAAGCGTAAAATCTTTAAGAATGAACATGTTGATGCAACAGGACGTCTGATGAATGCACATCAGGAAATGACCATCGATCAGCTTCTTTCTTCAAATAATCTCAAATAAAATCTGCCTTTTTATTTTGTTTTTTTCTGGCTTATTTGTATCTTTGCAGTCCAAACTGAAAGACTATGCCTGAACAGAATAACAATACCAGCAGTCCACGCAGGCGCCGACAGCAACCAGTGGACAATACCTATGCCCACGTACAGCCGCAAGCTACCGAGATAGAGCGTGCTGTGCTGGGAGCACTGATGATTGACAAGGACGCCTATGCCGTTGTGTGTGAAATGCTCTATCCGGAGAGTTTCTATGAGCCCCGCAATCAGAAGGTCTATACAGCCATTCGTGATTTGTCGATGCACGAATTGCCTGTCGACGTATGGACCGTCACCGAACAATTGGCCAAACAGGGCGACTTAGAAGATGTCGGCGGTCCTGGCTATGTGACAGAACTGTCGTCACGCGTTGCTTCGTCGGCCAATATCGAATATCATGCCCGTATCATTGCCCAGAAGTCGCTGGCACGACAGTTGATCTCCTTCTCGAGCAATATCCAGACGAAAGCCTTTGACGAGACGGTCGATGTGGACGATTTGATGCAGGAGGCCGAGGGTTCGCTCTTTGAGCTGGGTCAGCGCAACATGAAGAAAGACTACACGCAGATTGACCCTGTTATCAAGAATGCCCTAGACGTTATTCAGAAGGCAGCAGCTAACAAGGACGGTTTGACGGGTGTGCCTACCGGCTATCATAAGCTTGATGACATCACGTCGGGCTGGCAGGCTTCCGACTTGGTCATTATTGCCGGTCGTCCTGCCATGGGTAAGACGTCGTTTGCCCTGTCGATGGCCAAGAATATTGCTGCCGATTACAATGTGCCGATGGCTTTCTTCTCGCTTGAAATGTCGAATGTCCAGCTGGTCAACCGTCTGGTTTCCAATGTCTGCGAAATTCAGGGTTCGAAAATCCTGAACGGACAGTTGCATCCCGATGAGTGGGACCGTCTGGATAAACGTATCAATAACCTGATTGGTGCTCCGCTTTATGTTGATGACACCCCGGGTCTTTCCGTTTTTGAGTTGCGTACCAAGGCGCGTCGTCTGGTTCGTGAGCATGGTGTGAAGATTATCATGATCGACTACCTGCAGCTGATGAATGCCAATGGCATGCGTTTTTCTTCCCGTCAGGAAGAGGTGTCGACCATCTCACGTTCTTTGAAAGGACTTGCCAAGGAGTTGGATATCCCTATTCTGGCTTTGTCGCAGTTGAATCGTGGCGTAGAGTCTCGTGAGGGCCTTGAGGGTAAGCGCCCCCAACTTTCCGATCTGCGTGAATCGGGAGCTATCGAGCAGGATGCCGATATGGTGCTGTTCGTGCACCGTCCGGAATACTACCATATCTATCAAGACGATAGTGGCCGCGACCTGCATGGTATGGCGCAGATTATCATCGCCAAGCATCGTAAGGGTGCTACGGGCGACGTGTTGCTTACCTTCCGTGGTGAGTATACGCGTTTTGAGAATCCGGAGGATGGCCGCCTGACTCGTAAGGGTGGCAATGCGGCAGGTCCCGATGGAGAAATCTTGGGCAGCAAAGTTAATGGCGACCAACAGCCAGGAAGCAGTGAGTCGCCATTTGGATATGGGGCGCAGGACGAGGAAGCGCCGTTCTAAGGGATTCGAATTAACGGTATACCGGTATACCGGAATTCCGATTACTTCGAATATTTATCAATAAACGTCTGGGCTTGGTCATTACCAAGCTCTTTCGCTTTCTGCAGGTTCTTCAGACCCTCTTCCTTCTGGCCTTTCTGACATTGGGCAATGCCTGCCATCAGATAGCCGTCGCTACCCTCTGGGTCGAGGCGCATGCATTCTGTGGCACTTTCCAAGGCCTGGTCGATGAGATTCACTCGCAATTCATAGCTTGCTTTCTCGGCCCACAACTCAGGATTGCCAGGTATCAGCGTAACCAGGTCGTTCATATCGTTGATGGCCTGCTGGAAACGTCGGATTTCCATAGACAGCTGGGCACGGATTCTCAGGTAGGGAGCCACTGTCTTGGTATATGGTTTGGTAAATTGGTTCACGGCACTGTCCATCAATACTACAGCAGCCTTCTTGTCGTTGGCCTGTAGTTTACATTGCGAGGCGGCATAGTACATTTCTGAAGCCTGCAGGTCGCTCTTAGTCAGTTCCAGATAGACGTTGCAGGCCTCATCGTACTTTTGCTGGGCATACAAAATCTGCGCCTGCTGCTGGCGATAGACGGGCTGGGGATTGACAGCATAGGCCTCTTTCGACTCCTCCAAGGCGCGATCCAAAGTCCAGGCTTCGTAGGGCTGGTCGTCTTCTGCGATGGCTTTCTGGAAAATCATCTGTGCAAACTGATAGTGCGCATCGTCTTTCTTCTCGGCAATCTTGATGGCCTGGTGCATGTCTGCATCAGCACTGTCGTAGTTCCCTCCGGCAGCCGATTGGCGGGCTCGGTATACATAGCCGTCCGTCGCATTGGGGAACTTCTCGATAAATCGGTTGATATATTCATTATACTCGCTGGCATCCATTACTGATGCAGCGATATAGAGCGACAGCACAGCATCGTCGTATTTGTTTGGCAATGCTTTGGCAATCTGTGTGGAGCGAAGTGCTATGTCGTTGAAACTCAGTCCTGTAGCCTTGATGTCGGCGGCAAAGTTAGCCCCGACGGCATAGGCCGTTTCACCTTGTCCTGCAACAGCAGGTTGAAGCATTCCGACTACCTCGCCGGCATCGTTCAGGATAGGGCATCCTGTATGTTGGTCGTCGGCTGTCATGCTGAGCGTATAATAGGTATACGTGTTCTGAAACTGTTCTGCCTGGGTTACGCTGCCCTGCTGGCAGGTTGGTGATTTCTTAACGCTATAGGGCAACAGCCACAGCGACGTTCCTGTGGTGGCTGCCGTCTGGGCTACTGTCAGCACCGTAGGCTTTTTAACGCTAACCTGAAATTTGGCGACGTCGTACATATCATTGGCACCGATAATGTTTTCAACAGGCCATTCCTTGCCTTGGTTGTCGATGACCACGGCACGGTGGGCATTCTTAAACGGAGCAAATGAACTGACTGCCTCGCCGTTTTCACCGATGTAGAATCCGTTGCCACTGGCCAGCAGTTGACCGTCAGCATCAAATGTTTTCAAGGTAAACACCGCTCCGGCTGCTTTCTTGACCCATGCGGGATTCTGCGCAAATGAAGTGATAAGTGATAAGTGAAAAGTGATAAGTATAAACAGTATTCGTTTCATATTGTTGTTCATTCTTTAGTTCTTACATTTTCAATAGTTGTTTTGCATTGGCAATAGCTGCTTCTGTCACGTTGCTGCCGCTCAGCATCTGGGCAATCTCTCCGATGCGCTGTTGATCGGTCAGCTCCTGCATACGACTAGTAGTACCTTGTGGCGTTTCCTCCTTGGACACACGGTAGTGGTGACTGCCCAGCGCCGCTATCTGGGGCAGGTGGGTGATGGAGATAACCTGACGCTCCTGGCGTCCCATCTCCTGCATCATCTCAGCCATCTTCTCGGCAATCTTTCCGCTGACGCCTGTGTCAATCTCGTCGAACACGATGGTGGGCAACTTCACGGCTCCACTAATCATAGCCTTCAGCGACAGCATCACACGGGCTATCTCACCGCCTGATGCCACGAGCGACACGGGTTGGAGTGGGGTAGAAGTGTTGGCTGAGAACAGGAACGACACAGCGTCCTGACCAGTTTTGTTCAGTTCGCCCTTCTTGACGTTCACCTCGAACCGCACATTAGGCATTCCAAGAGGTACCAGCCGTTGGCGCAGCTGCTGCTCAATTTGGGTCGCAGCCTGCTGACGAAGCTTTGTCAGTTCGTTGGCCTGCTTAGTGGCCTGCTTGCTGAGCTGGTCGATTTGTTGCTGAAGCTCTTGCAGGGCCTCGTCGCTGTTCTCAATGCCTGCCAACTGCTGTTTCAGTTCTTCGCGCCGGCTGATGAGTTCTTCAATGGTATCTGCATGGTATTTCTTTTCCAACTCGTATATCTTGTCCAGGCGGGCATTGATATGGTCCAGTTCGCTGGGGTCGAATTCTGTCTTTTCCAACATACTGCTTACTTCATTGGCAATGTCCTTCAGCTCGATGTGGCAACTATCCAAGCGTTCGGCCAGTTCCGTGGCATTGGGCATCACATGACAGATACTTTTCAGCGAGTATAGTGCTGTATGCACCCGACTGACTGCTCCCGACTCATCGGCAGCGAGGGCATTGTCGGCTTCGTAGAGTGCCGTCTTGATGTCCTCGGCATGTTCCATCGTTTCGCTTTGCTGCTCCAGTTCCTCCTGTTCTCCCTCCGTGAGTTTGGCACTCTCCAATTCTTCATATTGGAACTGCAAGAAGTCCTGATTCTGGCGGTTGCGTTCTATGTCTTCTTTCAGCTGTAACAGTTGAGAGTTGAGAGTTGAGAGTTGAGAGAAGGTTTGCTGATAGGCGGTCAGTTGGGGGGCGTCCTGAGCAATGATGTCCACCACGTTCAACTGGAAGTCCTGCTTCTGCAACAGCAGGTTCTGGTGCTGAGAATGTATGTCAACTAATTGTTCGCCCAATTCTTTTAACATACTGAGACTCACTGGAGTATCATTGATGAATGCACGGCTTTTTCCGGCTGCTGTCAATTCTCTGCGAACGATGGTGTCCTCAGCGTCGAACTCGATTTCGTTCTCTTCGAAAAACGTTTCCATCGCATAGTTCGACAGGTCGAAGTGAGCTTCTATCACACACTTGTCGGCACCACTCTTGATGGACTTTGAGTCGGCACGCTGACCTAACAACAGACCGATGGCACCAAGGATGATGCTCTTGCCTGCACCCGTTTCTCCGGTGATGACCGAGAACCCTCTGTGCAGTTCAATATCCAGTTCGTCAATCAGCGTAAAATTCTTAATATATAAGTGTTTCAGCATATCCTATTGCTTGATTTTTTCCCACGCATCATTCTGCGAGGCGTTAATATTGAACAGCAGGTCGTAGACGGCCTCCTTCTCTTTTTGTGTACCTTTTCCCTTGTAGATGTTGGCCAGCTCATCGCGCTTGTAGTCCGTCCATATCTGGGGCAACAGCGACAGCGGCTTCTCTTCGTGGGCTTTCTTCAGCTGTTCCAATGCCGTGGTAATATTGGCCCTGCCACGTTCTGCATTTTGTGCCATTTCATCGAGCCCAGTACGATAATAGTCATACTGCAACTGGCGGAAAGGCTTCATGGCCTCGTCCAGATAGTCGTTAATAATGGCAAACCGGTTGCGGCTCGTCTCGAAGGCCTTCCACCCCGTGAATCCCAGGTCCTGGGCATTGTTGGTCAGTTGCATGCAGCGTTGCAGCACTTCCGTTCCTCCAAGCGGCGAGAACGAATCCAGATTCAGTCCGATAATCAGGTAGGCGTAGTACGCCATCAAGGCCGTCAGCTGGTTGTCAATGACCTCGTCGTTGAAGTTCAGCTGGTCGAACTGTATGAAGTCGAAGTTGAAGTCGGCATCCTTATTATTATATAGGGTGGTGGTATAAGCCGAATTGTATACGGGACGGTTGGCCTGGATCATCGCCGAACACTCAAACCTGTTGTTGGGCTTGTCATACTTGGTGACGGTGAGGTTGAAGTTGCAGACGATACGCTCGTTCTTCTGGAACTGCAGCTCTGTCCACTGGCGGTCGTTCATCCACTGTTCCAGCGTCTGCTGCAGATTCTCGAACACGCTCTTGTCCGTACCCTCAATCTGCTGGCTGTTGATGTTGATTTTCACCTGCAGTTCCTGGGCGCTGACACTACCTGCCAGCAGCATCCATCCTGCCAGCAGCCACATGCGACTTGTTCTCTTCATGCTCATAGTTCGACAATTTGGCGGCAAAGGTAAACAAAAAACTCGAAATGGCAAAGAAACTACGTCATCGTTTACGTTAATTTTTCTTCAAAAAAACGAAGAATTATTCGCTGATATGGATTCTTTTCGCTAACTTTGCAGACAATTCGACAAACACTTAAAACAAATACAGATAGAAAATGAAAGCTTTTAACGACAAAAACTTCGTGCTGGAGACCGAGGTCGCCCAGGACTTGTATCACAATCATGCGGCTAAGATGCCCATCATCGACTATCACTGTCACCTCATTCCCGAGATGGTGGCCAATGATCATAAGTTCAAGAGCATCACCGAGTTATGGCTGGGCGGTGACCACTACAAGTGGCGTGCCATGCGTACTAACGGTGTCGACGAGCGCTACTGCACGGGCAAGGACACTACCGACTGGGAAAAGTTCGAGAAGTGGGCTGAGACCGTTCCCTACACCTTGCGTAACCCGCTGTATCATTGGACACACTTGGAGCTGAAGACCGCTTTTGGTATTGAAAAGCTCCTCTCGCCCAAGACTGCCCGTGAGATTTTCGACGAGTGTAACGAGAAGCTGAAGTTGCCCGAGTACTCAGCTCGTGGTCTCATGAAGCACTACAACGTAGAGTGCGTTTGTACCACCGACGATCCTGTCGATGATCTGCACAATCATATCGAGTATGCCCGTCACAAGGCTGCCGACGATCCCATCATGATTCCTGCCTGGCGTCCTGACAAGGCTATGAACATCGAGAAACCCGAGTTCAGCGCTTATGTCAACCAGTTGGAGCAGGCCAGCGGTGTTACCATCACCAAGTTCGCTGATATGGTCGATGCTCTGAAGAAGCGCCATGAGTTCTTCGAGGCTCAGGGCTCTAAGCTCTCCGACCATGGTATCGAGGAATTCTACGACGAGGAGTACACCGACTCGCAGATCGAGACCATCTTCGAGAAGGCTATGCGCGGCCAGCAGCTCTCTAATCTCGAGATCCGCCAGTACAAGAACGCCTTCCTCACCATCATGGCTGAGATGGATGCTGATGCCGGTTGGACCCAGCAGTTCCACTACGGCGCTATTCGCGACAACAATACCGCTATGTACAACCAGCTTGGTCCCGACACCGGTTTCGACTCTATCGGCGAGTTCAACACCGCCAAGGCCATGTCGAAGTTCCTCAACAAGCTCAACATGGAAGGCAAGCTCACGCGTACCATTCTTTACACCCTGAACCCCTGTGCCAACGAGGTTATTGCTACCATGCTCGGCAACTTCCAGGGTGGCGAACCCGGTAAGATTCAGTTTGGTTCTGGCTGGTGGTTCAACGACCAGATGGACGGCATGATTCGCCAGATGAACGCCCTCTCGGTGCTTGGCCTGCTCTCACGCTTCGTGGGTATGCTCACCGACAGCCGTTCGTTCCTCTCTTATCCCCGTCACGAGTATTTCCGTCGCATCCTCTGCAACCTGCTGGGCAATGACGTCGAGAAGGGTCTGCTGCCCGACAATCGCGAACTGCTGGGCCGCATGGTCGAGGACATTTCCTACAACAACGCCAAGAACTACTTCAAGTTCTATTAAGCGAGCGCAATCGTGTTTACATCAACAATATCTCCCACCTTGTTTTCTGCAGGGTGGGAGATGTTTGTTACTGTCAGTCTGTGACGCAGGATTACTTGCGGTATTTCTTTCCGCTCTGGATGTACACGCCCGAATGTGACTCCTCGTTGAGCTGTTCGTCTGCCAGGTTGTGGCGGCTCAGGTTCAGGTGCAACAGCGAATCTAGTGTATTTAAGGTAAAACGCGCTCGCGATATTGTTTTGCTGTCATGCCGGCGGTGCGTTTGAAATAACGGTAGAAGGCTGTGGGTTCCGAGAAACCGAGCATATAGGCTATTTCCTGAAGCGTCTGCGTGGAGTGTGCCTCGATGAGCCGCTTGGCTTGTGCTGTCACGTATTGCTCTATCCACCGCACTGGCGAGAGTCCGCACGTGGCCGTGCGGACCACCCGGCTGAGATACTTGGGGGTGAGGTCCAGCAAATCGGCGTAGTACTTGACCTCGCGCGACTCCCGATAGTGGTGGACTACGAGTTCGCTGAAGCGGTTGAAGATGTCAGCATTGCGGTTCTCAGCCCACTGCCGGTCCTGATCTTGGCGGTAGTAATTGAGAAACTCATAGCCCACGGCGAGTTGCGCCAACAGGGCCTGATAGCGGTGGGGCAGTTCGCGGTCGGTATGGTTGGCGATGATGGCGAGCTGGTCGACGATGGCGAGCAGGTGTTCAGCCTGCTGGTTGGTGAGCGAGCAGAAGGGAGCGCTGTTGAATTTCTCGTAATCGTGGCTGAAGGTGTGGAAACGGAGGTCGTCGAGCATCTGCGGCGATATGAACAACAGGGCGTACGAGAAGTCGTCGGAACACTCCAGGGGGTGCATGATGTGGCCGGGAAGAATGATGGTGAGGTCGTTTTTGCGGTGGGTGAAGACGCGCATATCGTACATGGCCCGTGCGGTGCCACTCAGTATGAGGGTCAGGATGATGTGTGGGAATACAAAATCTTCATCGTATCCGAAGAAGCGTGGCATCTGGCGGATAATCAGGATGTCGGTTTGCTCGATGGACTGTAGCAGCGGTTCTTTAGAAGTTGGCATTGTCGTATACAAGTGATAAGTGATAAAACACATTTTGTCTGCAAAAATACAGTTTTTTTTGCATTAACGCAAGAAAAAAGCGAATTATTGTCATAAAATAAACCTAAATTGTTAGTGAACGGATATGCAAAAAGCAGTACTTTTGTCAACTAATAAGATAAAGGAACAAAATACTAACAAAAAAACAGAATATGAAAATGAAAACTCTTATGAAATTCTTCCTTCTGCTGTGTCTGTTGATGGCAGGGATGGAAAGTGCTACGGCACAAACGTTCACAAAGTGGAAACAGGTGCAAGATCCCACTAAACTGGAAACTAACGATGTAGTAGTCGTAGTAGATCTGACCACCGCCAATGCTATGCTTAATAACCCTGAGTATGAAGGGGAGAACACGGTGAGTAAGGCTGCACCGCCTGCCCTAAAGGTGACTCTGAAGGAGGAGCAGGACCGCATCATCAGCGAGGTGGCCGACACCCTCCAGTGGACGGCTGACCGCACGGACAGCAAGTATGTGTTCAAATCATTGTATGAACAGAATAAAGGCAACACACGCTACCTGTTCAATTCCGATCAGAACCTGCGCGTTGGTTATGTAAGCAACAACGATGCATGGAAAAGGAAGTTCGAACTGGACAAAGGTCTGCTGCACATGAATATTGAGACGGACGAGAACGTCTACAAGGATTACCACGTAGGAGTAAAGGTAGCCAGCGGCATACAGGCCATGATGGGCGGCAGCACTTGGGAACTGGAGGCGGATTCAGTAGATGCCAATGACGCAAATAAGAAATACATCAACAAAGAAATCGCCGCCACGAAGATGGCTTTCTTCAAGAAGGTGGAGACCTCGTTGCCTGACCCTACGCTGCATTTCGCTGGTCATGACTATGAGGCCGACTTGAACGGCAACTTCACTGCGCCCGTGGCTGTGGTGGTCGAAGACGCCAGCGCAAAGATCACTTACTGGAGTAGTAATGAAAATGTAGCCGCAGTAGACAAAAACACAGGTGCCGTGACGCTTAAGAAGCGCGGTACGGTGCGTATCTATGCCCAAGTGGCAGAAACGGCCAGTTATGACGATTACCTAACGTCGTATGTCCTGCGTATCGACGATAGCGAGGCTGCCGGCGGACGAAACCATCCCTTCACCGTGGCCCAGGCTATTGCCTACGCCAAGGAAGATCATGCCGAGGAGACTGCCAACGGCGTCTGCTACTTTGTCAAAGGTATCGTGTCGAGCGTCGGCGGAGCTATGGCTGGTATGGAAGACATGGGCGACATGATGGAAATGATGTCGGGCATGATGGAAGGCATGGACACGAGCGGCTTCGACATGAGTTCGATGATGAGCATGTTCATGGGCGAACAAGAGCCAGGCACCGTGACCTACGCCATCAGCGACAATGGTGTCAACCGCGACTCGCTGACTGTCAACAACGGTCGTGGCGTGATGTTGGACAACAAACTGGTCGACATTACCGCAGACTCTCTCAGCGTAGGCGACTGGGTGACGGTATATGGTCCGCTGGATTATTCTGAAGACAACGACATGATGTCAATGTTCGGAGGCGGCAACAAGGAGAAAACGGCGAAGATGCCACGTATCAACTACATGGACAATCACAAGCGCAACATCATTACTGAGGATATCGTACTGTACTATGGTCAGACGAAACAAACTGACGAGCTCTTCAGCATCACCGATAAGTTTGGCGGTACGCTGGTTACAAACACGAATGCACAGGACAACTCGCTGCCCAAGACTTCGCTGAAGCTGAGCGATACTGACATTGCCTGCTGGGTGGTGGAAAATGGCGACAGCCTGCTGACTCCCAAGAAGTCGGGCATCATCACGGTGACGGTCAACGCACCTGTGCTGCTGCAACCCGGCGACACCATCAAGATGAAGCGTAAGTTCAACCTGGACGTGAGAGACCGTGAAGTGCTGGCGGCCGGAACCATGGTAGGCAACTACGAGTTAGTAACCAATACCAGCCAGTTGAAACCCAACGACAAACTGCTCATTGTGGCAACGATAGACGACAAATCCAAGGTGCTCAACAGAAAGGCCGGCAGCAGTGGCAGCAGCGACAGCAGCAACCCGATGGCATCGATGTTCGGAGGTGGCGGTAATGCCAGCAATATCACTATCGGCGACGACGGCAAAATCAGCGAAGTGCCCGACGATGCCATGATACTGACGCTGGAGCAGGCGGACGACAAGTGGCTGTTGCAGACGGGCAAGCGGGCTGACGGCATCATGACCTATCTCTACATTTCCGACACTGACGGCGGTGGCAGCAACAGCATGATTCCCGGCATGGGCAGCAGCGGTGCCTCGCTGAAGACGGGTGTGCTGGCAGACGCAAATGCCCAATATGTTGCCGGCGACAGCTGTAAGGTGGCGTTTACCTTCCTGGCTGAAAAGAACGACAGCGTGAAGATGCAGTTCAACTTTGCCGACCGCGAGAAGGACGGCAAGACCGTCACGGCCAAGAACGTTATCCGCTATGAGAAGAGCACGATGTCGGCATCGTTCGGAGGCTTCGAGCCCGAATCGGACAAGGCTACCCTGCCCCGTCTGTATCGTCTGGTACAGGCCAACCAATACAACATTCAGGTCGGTAAGTCTTTGTGGGCAACCATCGTCAGTTCCTATGATGTGACATTGCCCGACGGACTGACAGGCTACGTGGTGAAAGAGATTGACAACACCAACCATAAGGCTATCCTGCAGGACGTATCAGCCCAAGGCGGGTTGGAGGGCGGTAAGCCCTATCTGCTGAAGGCCACCAGCGCTGGAACCTATACACTGACCAAGGCATCGGCGGCCATCGCAGAGCCTGCAGTCAATCTGCTGCAGGTGAGTGACAACAACACAGGGAACGGCGTTTACGTGCTGGCCGACAAGGGCAACGGCGCCGGATTCTATAAGTGGATGGGTGGACTCCTGGGCGCAGGCCGTGTCTGTTTGGAGAAGACGGTCAGCAGCGCTGCCCCCGAATACATTTCCTTCGGCTTCAGCAACGACAATACGACGGGCATTGACAATGTACCAGGTTCAAAGGTTAATGCTCAAAGTTATTACAACCTCAATGGTCAGCGCGTAGATCAACCTACGAAGGGACTCTACATCGTAAACGGACGTAAAGTCGTCATCAAATAAATATCCCAATTACCAAATTGAGAAATAATAGTAAAATTGTAAATTATCAAATAGTAAAAAACGATGATGAAAAAGATTTATATAAAACCCGAGGTAGAAGAGGTGCCCATATCCATGCAACTGCTGGCTGGCTCCGAACAAATGGACTTTATGCAGACAAATGATCCGGAAGAAGATGACATTGTCGATATTTTCGATCAATTGTTGTAACAAAGCCTGCCATCCAAGATGGTAGCGCTACAAGCAAGGTAAAAAACTATCAGCGTGAATCATTTGGTATCGAATAAAATCATGAAACACTATGGTCATATCCTCGTGGCCATAGTGTTTTTGGTAGTGACACCGCAAACTGCTGCACAGAGCCTCTTTCATCGTATAGACAGCATCCTGACGTTGAACTATCGCAAAGGGGACATCGACACGGCCTACATCACCCGACCTGAGACGAAGTGGACCATCACGGCACGAATGAATGTGTCGGGCGCGAAGATTGAGGCCGAAGGAATCGACAACGGGCGGCATTTCAAATCTGAGATGGAAGCCAACAGGAAGGCGACGCTCAGCGTGGGTGTCAGCTACCTCGGCCTTTCGCTCAGTGCGGCACTCAATCCTGCCAAGCTGATGGGCAAGTACCGCGACTTCGAACTGAACTTCAACAGCTATGGCCGGCGCTTTGGCTTCGACATCATCTATCAAGATGCCAAAAACTTCACGGGCTGGCACGATCATGAGGGCATGGAGCGCATCGAACTGCCCGACGGTGTGCTGTCGGTGAAAACGCTGAACCTGAACGCCTTCTACGTCTTCAACAGCCGCCGCTTCTCCTATCCCGCCGCCTTCTCGCAGAGCTACATCCAACGGCGCTCTGCCGGCAGTTTCCTCCTGGCAGCGTCGGGCATGGGACAGCACGCCACCCTCGACTGGGACCAGGAGATAAAATTGAAAATGACGAACATCGCTCTTGGTGCTGGCTATGGTTACAACTACGTGCCAAGTCAGGGCTGGCTGCTCCACATATCCGCTCTGCCCACCTTCATCGTCTATAGCAACACATCAATGACTCTCGGCGACACCCGCGTACCTCTTCACTACCATTTTCCCGAGGTTATCATCACGGGGCGTGGTGCCGTCATCCGCCAGTGGGGCAACAAGTTCCTTGGCCTCTCGATGGTATTTAATTTCACCAACATCGGCCACGAAGAAAACCTCGCCATACATAACATCAAGTGGCGCATCCGTACCTTTTTCGGCATAAGATTAGGAAAGAGGTAGTTGACCAGGGGAACCCAACAAACACAAAGAATCCGAGCAACTCGTCGCTGTTCGGATTCTTAGCGTCTAATCGGATAAAGTATCCTGTATTCCTTAGAATACCAATGGGCCATAGCCCATGCACGAGGTCGTGCCCAGTGCGGTCAGTGCCGCCGTCAGCGCCGCTATCGCTATGCGAATCACGACTTCCCAAAAGTTCTTCTTCATAACCCTTAATGTTCAATGTGGTAAGCATTTCCTCCCCTTAGAAAGGGGAGGGTAGGAGGGGTTGATTATTCCCAGCGTTCTGCAAGATGTCAACCACCCCCATCCCCTCCTTTCCAAGGCGGGGAGATTATTACTCCCTTAACCTTTTACGCTCCCGTGCCGAAGTCCTCGTCATCGTCGTCGTTGCCGCCGCCGTTGTCACCCGAACCCATCTGCGCCCCACCCTTGCCGGAGTCGCCG
>JAEEGH010013389.1_pt1 | contig 18199 bp, 14 predicted proteins | sample 9134181 | NCBI WGS metagenome assembly JAEEGH01 (sample SAMN16246544, study PRJNA631951) | gut metagenome | biome: gut microbiome; feature: rumen; material: DP-attached | host: Bos | place: Iran: Karaj | collected 2018-10 | reverse complement strand
TGCAACAAGGCTGAGCTTGGGATTGAAAGAATCGGCCTGTTTGGCAGTTTCGCAAGAGACGAAGCCCGGGCCGATAGTGATATCGACATTATTGTAACTCTTACAAAACCGGATTTGTTCCTGTATTCAACCATTACCCGCCAATTGGAAACCGTTTTCGGAAGGCACATAGACCTGATTTCTTCCAAATCTCGTCTTCCCGATTCATTCAAGAATCATCTTGAAAAGGAGGTTGTCTATGTTGACTAAGAAAGAACGTGTGTTATCCTTGTTGGATACCAGCCTTCAAGAGATGAAACTCCTGAAAGAGATGAGCAAGGATATTCTGCAACCTGACGATTTCGTCTCAAGCACCTCTGGAATGATTGTTTTCCGGGCTTGCGGAATGAGCCTGCAATACATTACAGAAAGCTTTGTAAAGATCCGGAATCTCTGTGGCCGGGAGTTCTTTAATCCCTACAAATCCATTCCATGGGATTCGGTCTTTGGGATGCGCAATTTCCTTTCCCACGAATATGGCGACGTGGACACTGAAGGCATATTCAACACCGTAAAGACAAATATCCCCGAACTTTTACAAGTCTCAAAAATTATTCAGAATGATGTGATTAAAGGAAGCCTGGATGCCTTCTTGTCAGATTAGTCTTTGAGCTTTAAACCAAATAGATACACGGCTTCGAAGTCCTCAAAAATGGTTCGATAATTGTCCCTTCGTTTAATCTCCGTGTGCGTTTGGGGCTTGTTTTGCACACGAAAGGCGTTTTGGAGGCCTCGGTGTGCATTGGAGGGCTCTGGTGCACACGGACAAAGCCCCGGCATTCCAAAGGATGTCGGGGCCTTTTCTTTTCTATAAACAAGGAATTTACTTGTATATCCGATTGATCTCCTCCTGCAGATTGGCCAGGAATCTTCCGGCGTGTCCGCCGTCCATCTGAGCGTGGTGGAACTGGAAGGAGATGGGCAAGGTCGTCTTTAGCCAGCCTTTGCGGTAGCGCCCCCATGCAAGGAAGGGGTTGTTGTAGATGCCACTGTACTGATTGACGATGCAGTCGAGTTCCGTACTCGTCATTGCCGAAGTGCCGACTATCACGGCGTCGTCGTCTAAGATGTCCTGACAGGTCTGGCTGATGGTCTCTGTCAGATGCAGGTAGTTGGTATTAAACTGCTCCAGGTTATCGCAGACAGCTACGTCGCAGAAACTGAGTCCCCCCTTTACATTGTTCACTATCACGTTGATGGCCATGCGGTCATATTTGTATAACTTCCCGTCCTTGGGCAGCATGTAGAACTCCTCAATCTTTGAAGCAGCCTGGCCGATACACCAGCACAGCAGCATATTGAATTTCATACCGTGCTTACGGCTCACCTTACGCAGGTGAGTCACGTCGAAGGTCTTCGTAAGCGTTACCATCGGCATGGGCGATTTCGTCCACAACTCGAAGGCGATGGATCTATTGGTGTCCTTAGGATTGATTTCCTGTTTCATCACTCAATCACTTTCCATCTTGTCTATCGTTTAATTTCCAATCTCAGGACCCTCATAGGACGGTCGGAACCAGCCAGGGTTTCATCGACGCAGATTTCGCCGGTGGAGACGAAGCCGCATTTTTCCATGACGCGGCCACTGGCGGGGTTGTCAATGAAGTGACTGCTGATCAGTGATGGGATATCCGTTGTCTGGCGGATGTGGTCAATCATCAGACCAAGGGCCTCTGTGCAAATGCCCTGGTTCCAATAGGGCTTTCCCACCCAATAGCCCACTAACGGCTCGCCCGGGCGGGACGGGAGATTGTTGCCCTCACAAGGTACATATCCCATTGCACCGATGGCTTCGCCCGACTCCTTGAGTTCGATGGCCCAGGTGGTGTCATTGTGGAAAACGGTCCGGATCACTTCCAGGCTTTCCTTCACGGATTTATGCGGCGGCCAGCCTGCACGCGTCCCCACATCCGGGTCGGAGGCATATTTGAATAAAGCATCGGCATCATTTTCGCGCCAAGGGCGGAGTATAATCCTTTCTGTTTCCATCACTAGTTCCTTTTTACAAACTTACTCATTTTACGACACATTATCAAACCAGGACAAAATAAAGCCCCGGCATTCCATCAGGATGTCGGGGCTTTGTTCTCACGGGAGCGCCGAATTCGCGCATGGCCTGTAATATTTTTTTCTTTCGTAATGACAGTGATTTGGTTATTGTTTGAGTTGGTCGATGATGTCGTCCAGCATAACGAAGAGCCCGGGGAAGGTTTCTGGAGTCACGCTTTCGCAGAGGACGGCGTTGCCCACGGTCTCGGGGACATCGGTCAGTTTCTGTTGAAGGTCACGGCCCTTTTTGGTAAGTTTCACAATCATCTGGCGGGCATCTTCTTTGCCCTTGCTGCGGGTCACTATACCCTCGGCCTCCATCCTTTTCAGCAGGGGAGTGACGGTGTTGGTTTCCAGCAGCAGGCGTTTGGCAATGTCGTTCACCGGCTGCGCATCTTTTTCCCACAAAACCAGCAATACCAGGTACTGCGGGTACGTAAGCCCGTGCTCACCCAGCAGTGGATGATACGCTTGGGTGAGCAGACGGGATGCGGTATACAGCCTGAAACAGAGCTGGTTTTCCAGTTTGAATTTTTCTTCCATTAAAGCATTTGCTCAATGTCCTTCTGCATCTTTTCGGGAGTCACAGTAGGTGCATAGCGTTTGATAACGGTGCCGTCCCGGTTGATCAGGAACTTGGTGAAGTTCCACTTGATGGCATTGCCGAAAGTGCCCTTGGCTACGGATTTCAGATACTTGAAAATGGGATGTGCATTGTCCCCGTTTACGTCAATCTTTTTCATCAGCGGGAATGTCACGCCGTGGTTGATGCGGCAGAATTCGGCGATCTCTTCGTCGGAGCCGGGCTCCTGATGGGCGAACTGGTCGCAGGGGAAGCCCACGATGGCCAGTCCTCTGTCCTTATACTTCTGGTAAAGGGCCTCCAAGCCGTCGTACTGAGGGGTAAAACCGCACTTGGACGCTGTGTTCACAATGAGGAGCACCTTGCCTTCGAACTGCGCGAAGTCAAATTCAAGACCCTTGTTATTCAGGGCCTTGAAGTCATAAATCTTTGCCATCTTACAACTGTTTTACAAGCCAGTTCTGATAACCAATCTTTTCGATGAGGTCCAGCTGTTCCTCGTCCCAGTACTGGTCCTCTTCCTCGTCCAGCAGATAGGCCTTGGTAAGGTCGTAGGTAGTAGGATCGGCGGCGAGAGCGGGCATGGCCTTGTAGAGCGTCTCAACGCCTTCCATCTGCAGTTTGTGGTCGGCCTCGATGTAGGCTTTGGGATCTTCGATAAGTTTGGCCTCGCTGCATACCTTTACTTCGGGAACTACGCCAAGGTCCAGAAGGCGGTCGGTGTATTTCTCCACCCAACCCATTTCCTCTGTATAGTGGCCGATGTACTTCTCGCCCAGCTTGGTGAAGCCCTGGCTCTTGAAGAGTTGTCCCTGCATCTTGTGTACGAAAGCGCTGCCGGCAAGCTCGTTGATGATCATCTGAGAGATCTGGATAGTGTTTTTAAAGTCCATAATGTTTGAATATTCAGCTGTTATTTATATCGTTCACGATGCAAATATACAACTTTATTTTTATATCGCAAGCGATATTTTAAAATTTCTTCTATTGACGATCTGCTGAAGAATGTGTATCTTTGGATTTTGAAATGAGTCCTGTCCTAACAGCCTTGATGATTCCGTTCCTGGGGACCGCCCTGGGCTTTGCGCTGATGATGGTGCTGGACGTCGTTTTAGGATAATGATGAAAAACAGAAATATGCGAATCGTTTCCATTATGGCCATCGGACTTTTAACCTGCTGTTTTATGAACTCAAAACCCAAGGGAGACCTCATTTACTGCAGCTACGCCTGCCGGGGTGCCGCCGGGCTGGGCTCGGACTACTGCGAACTCATCGCCGATGTGGACAGCCTCCCCAAGGTGGTGGTGGTCCTGAACGCCGACAACCGCTTCGGAGACCCGGTCATTCGCCGCGAGTACCCCATCGAGAAGAACGTAGTGGACTCCCTGGCCCTGATGCTGGAAGAATACAAGGTTTATAAACTGAACGGTTACCACCTGGAAGAGCCCATCTGCGGCGGGCATTCCTACCGCATCCATATGGAGTATTCCTCCGGAGACCAGGTGACGGCCTTCTGGTACGGCAATAAGGTGAAAGACAAGGCCATAATAGCCTACAATGCCATCGAGCACTTCTTCGCGCCCTGGCGGGCAATGGCCGTCAAGGAAGGGCAGGAAGATCAGAACCTAACGGAAGAGTAGTAATCCCTCATCACATAGAACGCCTGCTTGCGGCGGCCCTGTTCGTCGATGAGACCCTTGCGGTTGAAGTCGTCCTGGATGCCGGTGAGCGGGCGTTTGGGTGAACGGAAATCCTTCAGGCACCAGGGGCAGAGACCGCTCAGTCCGGGAATTTTTGCAAGCATCGAGAGATTCTTCCTGTAAAGAAGTTCCAGATATTCTTCCGTAAACAACTCCGTATCGCTGCCGTGGTTCCCGTAAAGGGCGCCGCCGCCGAATTCGCTGATCACAATGGGTTTCCCGGAAGGAATGCTCCAGGTGATCTTGTCGCAGTCGGCCGGCTTTCCGTCGTACCAGCCGTAATACTGGTTGAAGCTGATGATGTCCGTCAGGCCGATCAGCTCATCTTCTACGACGGGGTGATAAAAGTCCGGTTTCTCTTTCTGGAGGGCGGCGCTCACCAGCCTGGTGGGATCCACCTCGCGGGTTTTGGCAATCAGTTTTCCGAGGAAAGAGAGCCTTTCCGGGGTGCAGGGCGTTTCGTTGGCCATCGACCAGATGATGACGGCGGCGCGGTTAATATCGCGGCCGAGCATCTCCATCAGCTGATTCTCCGCATTGGCGTAGGTCTCTTCCGACGTCCAGTCGATATTCCAGTAGCAGGGAATCTCTTCCCAGAGGAGGAAGCCCATCCGTTCCGCCAGGCGTACCATCTCTTCACTGTGGGGATAATGCGCCAGACGCAGGAAGTTGCAGCCCAGGTCCCTGGCGGCCTCCAGCAGCGCACGCGCGTCCTCTTCGCTCCTGCATCGGCCCGGATTCAGGCCGATGGTCTCGTCGTGCAGGGCCACCCCCTTCAGAAACAGGGGTTTGTCGTTCAGCAGCAGACGCTCGCCGTCCACCTTGATCGTTCGGAATCCCACGCGGTCCGTGATACGGTCGGAAGCTGTGCCGATGACGACATCATAGAGCCGGGGATTCTCCGGCGACCAGCGTCCGGGAGACGCCTTAAAACGGAAATGTGCCACGCCGTCCTTGCCGGCACAGGCTTTCTTGATGATCTTCAGTTCCGGGATCTCCAGGGAAACGCTTCCACTGCCGCCGTCCAGGGCCACTTCCACATCCACCACGGATCCGTCAAAACGAAGGCGGTAGTCCCTGATAAACACTTCCGGCACGCTCACCAGCAGGACATCCCGGGTGATACCTCCGTAGTTCCACCAATCGTAATTGATTGTGGGCACTTCCGATACGCCGCGGGTGTTGTTCACCCACACAATCAGGCTATTCTCCCCTTCTTTGAGCACATCCGTCACCTCGAACCAGAATGGCGTGAAACCGCCCTTGTGCGTACCCAGGATGGTGTTGTTCAGCCCCACCATACACTGGTAGTTCACCGCACCGAAATAGAGGAACCATCTCCTCCCGGGAATGCGTTGGAAAGGAACCGTCGTTTTGTACCAGACGGAGCCCTCGTAAAAATAGAGCCGGTCGCACTGGCTGTTCCAGTCGCCCGGGACGGAGAGGGTGGGCGCCTTGTCGAAGTCATACTCTATCAGGGTGGTCTTGTCCGAATAGAAGTGACGGTCGGCGAAATAACGCTTCGAAGGCTTCTGCAGCGTCATATGGTACTTGTAGATTCCCGTATCCATCGGGTCCACGATATAGTGCCACTGTCCGCCGAGGGACTGGCATTCCCGTCCGTCGGCCAAAGTGAAGGCGGCGGAAGGAAGGGAGAGCAGCAACGCTGCCAAAAGGGAAAACAAGGCGATCATTTGCTAAAGCTCCAGGAGGGCGATTGCGTTGTTCGTAAGCGACAGGTGAACCGTTCCGTCTTCAGACGGGAAAAGCGGAATCTCCGTGTAAATGTGCTCTTCGTCGGTCAGGTGATAATAGGCTTTGCCGATGCTGCCTCCGGCCACCGAAACACTGACCTCCGCCAGGTTGCAGGCGTTGTTGTCGCCGTCGTAACGGGTAATCAGGACCACCGGCCTGCCGTCCCGGACCGACGCCACCGCATAGACGTCTCCGGCTCCGCCTTCCACCTTGCAGGCGCACTCCTTGTCGCCCAGCTTGCTCCAGGCGTAGAAAGCATAATAGAGCGGCAGATGCTTGTCGGTCTGGGTGTCATAAAAGCCGCAGTATGAGCCCGTCGGCCGGAAATCATAGTACATCATCATATCGACTGGAGCATCCTGCAGGGCAGACATCGTGGCCAGGGCAAACGCGGCGCCCTTGATGGTGCCCCGGTTTTCCCGGTTATAACGTTCGTTGGAAGAACCGTTGCCGCTCTTGAACCTGCGATAGTTCCACTCGTTCAGGATCAGTTCGGCCTTCTCATAGCCGTACTCCTTCATCCATCCCCGGATTAAATCGGCCTCCATCAGATACACCGACGGTTCCGCGCCGTATTTGTGCCAGGAGATGAAATCGATGGGAACGGCATTGTCCTTCATATAAGCGAAGAACTGAGGGAAGTAAGTCTTCACGCCCTGGATGCGGCAGTAGGAAGGGCCGCCGATTTTCAACTTCGGGAAGCATTTTTTAAGATGCTTTGCCGCTACGGCGTAGAGCTTATGGAATTCCTCTATCGTACCGCCCCAGGTGCGCGGGTCGGTCTTCCATCGGCCGGAAGACTGGTCCAGATCGGCCTCGTTCCAGATCTCCCAGTAGCGGATGTTGTAATGAAAACCGTCCGCCCAGCCTTCGTTGTAGTGGCGAATAATGTGTTCGCAGATTCGCGCCCACTTCTTATAGTCTTTCGGAGGATAGATATTATACTTCGCCGCCGGCTGGTTTTCTATGGACTGACCCAACCTGTAGAACGGTTCGCAGCCGGAATCGATTAAAGTCTTGATATACAGGTCCGTCTCCCTGAAATCGTACGAAGCCGGGCTGTCCGGGTCTTTGTCAAAGTCCCGGAATATATCGGAGATATCAACCACGCGTTCTCCATAACACTCCCCTAAACTGGCATCGTGCGTACGGCTGTAAGGAATCTTCAGGATCTTGAAATCCTTCTTCTGCAGCTCGCTGTCATAAGCCGGGCCGTTATTGACGGCATTCATCGGTTTGACGGGGCCGACGATGGCGGACGGGTCCACGGTTACGCTCACCCGGGCCGATGTGACATTCGGCTGAATCTCGTCCTGTGCCTCAAGCGCAAGGCTCCAGAACGCAAGGAATAAAAATGCGAATAAGGATTTCTTCATATCTACTTCCATTTAACATCTCTCAGGTATACCTGACGGCTCCCCTCGTGGACGGAATTGAAGGCCAGCTGGCTTCCGTCGGGCTTCCAGCGGGCGTGGAGGTCGCAGCGGGAATACTGCTCCTTGTACCCCTCCGGCACAAAGAAGCTGCCCAGGGAAATAAGGGCTTCGTCTTCCAGGCGCAGCAGCACCCAGCTACGGTACCCGTCTTTGTTCCAATAACCTTCGCTGCTCAGGAACAGGCCGTTGGGAGAGAAAACGCAATGCCCGTCCCAGTCCATAATGCCGGGCGCCAGGTGGCGCACATTCTCTTCATCGCCCACGGTAAAGACGGTATGCGCCCAGCATCCGTTTCCGTTCCATCGGGCGGTGACGGCCAGCGTCTGACTGTCCTTCCAGTTAAAGTGGGAGCCCTTCCATCCATCGGGGAAACAGCGCCGGAGATCCGTTCCGTCCGTGTTGATGGTGAAGGAAACCGTATCCCAGGAATAGATGTATCCCCGCTCGGCCAGCTGGGCCTTGAAGCCCTGCACCGTCCGGGCCAGGAAGAACACCTTGCTGGCGTCGGGGCTGATGATGGTGTGGCAGAAATAGGCCAGGCCGTCGTCGGAGGTCATTTCCGGCATCAGGCTCCGGGCGGCGGCCACCGACAGCAGCAGTTTCTCTTCGCCGGTCTTGAGGTTGATGAGCCACAGTCCGTCCTTTTCCGGCCATACCTGGTCCAGCAAAGGATCCTGCCCGTCACCGGCATATCCGTAATCGGGACGGCACACCCTCAGGCGGGCGTAGTTGAGGCTCAGGGCCCACTCCCCCGTCGGGTCCACGGCGCTCACCGGCCTGGACACGATGCGTTCTCCGCCCGTTTTCCAGTTGTAGAGCACGGTCACGAAACGGCCGTCGCGGAAGTCGTTGAAGGCACAGAGCCCGTCCTCCCAGGGAATCCAGTGAAACATCGCCGCCTCCTGGAAATTCCAGCAGGTGGTCCGGCTGATGGGGATATAGCGGCAACTGTCGGCCATATCCACGAGGGCGACGGTGGCCGTATCCGTCTCTTCCGCCAGCCTTCCGGTGAAATCCGTGCCCAGCACGCACACGTAGCGCCCGTCGGGACTCCAGGGATTGATGCCGAAGTAATTGGCCAGCAGATGGTCCTCCGGGCCCTGGGTGATGGCATACGGCTCGCCCACCTCCGGGAAGGGGGGAAGCTGCCTGCCGCAGGAAACCAGGGCCAGGAGGCCTGCCAGTATGGACAAACTCCTTTTCATCAGAAAAGACTTTCAGGTGTGTAGCCTTCGTGTGATGCTCCGGTGCTGCTGTACGGCTCCGTTGCTCCGGGAACCACGCAGGTCTTCTGCGGGTTGCCGCCCAGCTGCGACCAGTTGGCACCGGGACCGGTGGCCTTAGGGCAGGTCAGTTTGTAGAGGATGGCGCCTTCATCATTAATCGACGTACAGGTCACATAGATATTGCCGTTGCCATCGATGGTGGGGCTGGTCCTGGGCTGAGCCGTCTCGAAAAGGAACTGGGAAACCAGCGAGCCGTCCTGAGGCGAGAGCTTGAGCAGGCGCCGCTTGCCGCTGTCGGTCACATAGACGTATCCCAGGTTGTCGATGGCGGGGACGCCGCAGTTGCCGGTACCCGTGTCGCGCGACCAGAGCAGCGAGCCGTCGGCGGCGCTGAGCTTGAAAATCTTGTCGGCGGCACGGACATAGGCGTTGCCGTCATCGTCAAGCACACAGCCCAGGCCGAAGTTGTTGGCCGCAGCTTCTACTTCCACCTTCCAGAGGAGCGTCGGTGCTGAGCCGTAGACATAATTGTCGAGGCGGTAGCGGGCGACAATCATATTATCGTTGTCGGTGGTGGCGCAGACATATACGCTGCCGTCAACAGTAGAAATCGCCGGCTGGAAGCCCTTGGTCAGGTAACCGTTGCCGTCTGTGTGAGTCATGCCCAGCATATTGAGAGCGCGGCCGGAGTCGCTGTTCGCAGAGGTTTTCCAATAGCCGGTTGAGCCGTCAATGACGCCCACCTTGAAGCCGCCGCTGGTCTCGGACCCGGCAGCCGTGCCGCTGGACGCACCGCCGCGGGCGGAGCCGAAGACCAGTTTTCCGTCGGCGCTCACGGCCATACCGCCGTAGGAGCCCTTGTCGCAACCGAGCGTCTGGAAGAGACTGCCGTCGCTGCGGTTCAGGATCACCATATTCGAGTCGAACAGGCTGCCGTCAACGTTTCGCGTTATCACGCTCACATAACTGCCGAAGATGGCCGGAATGTGCGTGCGGTACTGGGAATTCTCACCGGTGGCGACATACCACTTCTGGGTCATATTCGGACGGATGCAGAACAGACCGCCGTTTCCGCCCGCGCCAGTGGAATACTGCACCGGGATGTAGACATTACCCTCCACGTCGATGGACGGCGTGCAGGTCTGGCAGTTCTTACTTCCGCTGATGGCGGCGCCGTACTGGCCGATGTCGAAGCTGCCCTGCTGCGTGCCGGAGGCATTGAAAGCAACCAGATGATAGCCGGAGGAAGATACATAAATTCTGTTTCCGTCGCGGCTTACGGCAGGCGATGTCCAGTAAGCGGTGGCTTCCGTCGTAGAATCATACACCCGGCTCCACGCCTCGGAGAGTTTGTGGTCATCGGTGCTATCGACCGTAATAAACTTGGTTGCAGTAGCGCGCTGGCCGTTGTTGTCCACGATGGTCAGGCGCACCTCCGCCTGGTCCTTGACGGACTGGAACGTGACGGTAGGATTCTGCTCGCTGGAGCGGATTCCGTCGATGTCCCATTCCCAGTAGGCAATGCCGGCCGGAGCGTAGGAACGGTCCATGAAAGTGACCGGCTCGTCAATCTGCGGATCCACCGGCAAGTCGAAGTCGACCGTCGGAACGGATGAGCTGCTGCCGAGGTTCGGATCGAAGACCGCATACACCGGATAGTGGTCGGAGATATACAGGTCGTTCCACTTGCGTTTGTCGGTCCGGTACAGGTAACAGTCCCCAATCCCTTTATAATAAATATGGTCGATGATTTTACTCTGCGTGCCCCACCAGTGATAGGTCCCGTAATAATCGGTTATCTGAGCCGTATGACGGGCATTGGAATAGGCCGCCTCAATGGGATTCAGCCAGGAGTCGCCTTCCACCAGGTTCCAGTCACCCGTCATAATCACGGGAAGATTACCGGTATTCTTGCTGTTCACCGTGCTCATAATGAGAGCGATTTCATCGGGCCTGGAGTCGTACAGGCTCAAATGCGTATTCAGCAAGAAGAACTGCTTGTTCGTGGGTTTGTACGTCAGAATGGCCCAGGTGGATGTCTGGGGCACCTCGTCATCCATCTCCGGATAATAGCTGCCGACAGTATTGGGATGGCTGGAATGCCAAAAGGTGCCGTGGTCTCCCAGAGTAATGAGGTCGGTTCGGTAAAGGATCGTGGAGGATTCCTCACGTTCATATGTGTTGCCTGTCCCGAAGATACCACTACCGTCGGAGACTATGTCATATCCCCTATCGCGCCCAACGCCGTAATGACTGTAGCCGCTGCAGCCGGACTTGATGTCCTGCACCTGCTCCTTCTGGGCCTCCTGCAGGCCGATTACCGCCGGACGGTAATAATTAACCATCGCACAGTAGGCAGCCTTGCGGTTGATCCAGTCGCGCTCGCCGGTGTCCGGATTACTGGATTTGTCGCGGGCCGATGCAAAGCGGACGTTGGACGACATCACCATCAGTCCCTCGGGAATCACTTCCGGCTCGGGCGTATAGGTCTTCGTGGTCAGGGGATACACCTTTCCGGCCACGGCCGTGAAAGAAGCAGTGGTGGATGTGGTCATCTGGGTGCCGTCGGTGGCGCGAATCGTGAAGCGCATACCGCCCGAATAGGTTTGGGCGGGGATCAGCAGAAAGATGCTGCTCCCGAAGGCATAACCTTCTCCGGGGATGAATCCGTTCACGAGGGACGTGGCGCCGGAGGCCGGAGTAAGGCCGCTGAAATCGGTGGTGAAAGGCCCGCTGATCTTCGCCGACCCCAGGCTTTCGAACATAATGGACGAAATCCGGGCGTCATACGTTCCGGGCACCGTCAGCTTGATGGCGCTCATCATCGGCGAGAAATCCAGCGACTTGCTGCTCCCCTTCCCCACCATAATGAAGGCCGACGGATCATAGCTGTCGGAGGAAAGGCTCTGCGTGGCGGGAAGCGTTATACGGGCGCTCCCCGTGCTGTAATTCGACAGGGCCGATGCCGGATAGGCGTAATAATACTGGGACGCGGAAACGACCTCTACATCGAAGGTGGCCTTGGCGGTTCCCACATAGGGAGAATCTGCGGCCAGGGCCGTGGACGCGGCGCCGTTGACGGAAATGGCATCGCCCGCCGCCCAGTAATTGGGGTACGACGTGCCCACCTTGGCGCCCAGGGCCGTTTTCGTGGCATCGGGAGCCTCGGCCGGAGCCGCCGGGGCTTCGGGGGCGAGGATTTCCGCCTCGAAGCGAATCAGTTCGGCGGCGGGCTCCTCCGGCGCCATGGGTTCCTGCGCACAGGCGGCCAGGAACAGAATTGCAAGGATACTATACTTTTTCATAGCGGCCGATCGATTAATTCCATCCCAATTCTTCCAGTTCACTACTTTCCACCAAGGGAACCAGGTCTTTCGGGCTGGCGCACAGCGGATAGCCCTCCAAGAGGATCGGCACCACCAAGGTACTGGGAATTATATATTCTTTTTTCATAGTCTCTACAGGTTAGAACCGGGAGCCGCGCAGGTCTTCTGCGGATTGGCGCCCAACTGCGACCAGTTGGAACCGGGCGCCGTCGTCTTGGGGCAGGTGATTTTGTAAAGGATGGCGCCCGACGTGGAAGAACCGGTGACATAGATGTTCCCGTCCTTGTCGATGGTGGGGCTGGTCCTGGGATTCTGAAGCGCGACCGACGAGATGAGCTTGCCGTCGGCCGAAGACAGTTTCAGCAGTTTGTTGCCGCCGCTGCCGTTGTCGTAGTCCACCACATAGATGTAGCCCATCGAGTCGATGGCCGGGACACCGGTATTGTAGGTGCCTTCGGTCTTGTATTCCCACGCCAGGGATCCGTCCCTGTTGTTGAGGCGGAACACCTTTTCCGCAGCGCGGAAGTAGGCGTTGCCCTCGGGATCCAGCACGCAGCCAAGGCCCAGGACGCCATTGTTGGAATGGCTCTCCAGTTCAATCTTCCAGACAGGAGTGGGTGCCACAGTCAGTTGGTAACTGTCCAGATTGAATTTGGCGCAGATCATATTTTCATTGTCGCTGGTGACGCTCACGTAGACGCCGTGGTCGAGCCCGACCACGGGCTGACCGGCCTTGCATAGGAAGCCGTTGCCGTCCGTGTGGCGCATACCCAGAAGGTTGTTCTTGCGGCCGGCATCACTGTTGTCGGTGAATTTCCATTGGCCGATTGCACCGTCTACCGGGGAAATGTGATAGCCGCCGCCGGTCTCATCGCCGGGCTTGCGGCCCTGGTTGGAGCCGCCGCGGGCGGTGCCGTATATCAGTTCTCCGTTGTAGCCGACCGCTACGCCGCCCCAGGAGCCCTTGTCGCACTGCAGGCACTGCTGCAGGCTTCCGTCGGAGCGTTTGAAGACGGCAAAGTTCGAAGTCAGGTCATTGCCGCTATTGGTCATCGGGACGGCAACGTAATCACCGATGGGCGCCGCAATGGTGCAGCGGTACTGGGATTTAGGGCCCGTGTCGTGATACCAGTTCTCATCAGAGAGGTCTGCCTTTACGGAGTACAGGCCGCCATGGCCATCCTCGCTGTACGAATACTGCACGGGGATATATACGTTGCCCTGGGCGTCGATGGAAGGTGTCGGGGTCTGAATGTCACGGTCCGTAACATAAGGATTGCGTCTTCCGATGTCGTAGCTGCCGAAAATGGTACCGTTGGCATTGACGCCCACCAGATGATAGCCGGAAGAGGCCACATATATCTTGCTCCCGTCCGCCGATACTGCAGGCGCTGCCCAGTCGGCCACCGCAGTACCCTTGTCGTCGGAAGTGTCATCGTAGAGCACGCTCCACGCGATGGTGAGGTCGTGTCCTTCGGAGATAGCGACAGAGAAGGTCTTGGTGACGGTGGATTTCTGGCCGTAATGGTCCGTGACGGTAAGGCTCACAGGAATGTTGTCGCCGTAGGTGTTGAACACCACTTCGGGATTCTGTTCGGAAGACAGGATGCCGCCGATGTTCCACTCCCAGAGTTCCAGGCCGTCCTCGGAGGTAGACTTGTCGGTGAATTTCAGGGTTTCATCCATCTGCGGATTGGCCGGAAGTTCGAAATCGGCCACGGGAGGGTTATGTGTCTCACCGCCGCCGCCCTTGAACTGGAGGACCGCATACACCGGATGGTGGTCCGAGATCCACAGGTTCTTCCATTTCATATTGAGGGTGCGGAAACGCAGGCACTTGTCGAACCCGCCGTAGAAGATGTGGTCCAGGTGCTGGTGCTTGCTGATGGTGGACTGGCTGCCCCACCAGTGGAACGTCTCTATATTGTCGGTGAGAGGCGCGGTCTTCCTGGCGCTCGAATACTTGGCCAGAATCGGTGCCAGGACGGCGTCATCCTCTTCGACGTTCCAGTCGGCCGAGAGGACGACGGGAAGCCCCGTGGGGCATTTCTCATTGACCGTATTGAGCACGACGCCCACCTCCTTGGCCTCGGATGCAGCGTACAGGCTGAGGTGCGTGTTGATATAGAAGAACTTGCGTCCGTTCTCCTTCACGGTCAGAACGGCCCAGGTGGCGGTGCGGCTGTTCCGGTCCTCGTTTTCAGGAAAATAACTGTTCGGGACGTCCGGCGTAGCGGACAGCCAGACCGTTCCCCACTGGTCCACCTGGATTTCGTTGGTCTTGTAGAGGATCGATGTCGATTCTCCGCTCCGTACGCCGTCGTTACGGCCGACACCGACGAAGGAATAGCCCTTGCAGTTGGCGATGATGTCGTCCACCTGGTTCATTTCCGCCTCCTGCAGGCCCAGCACAGGCGGCTCCATCGTGTTGACCATCTGGAAATAGCCGGCCTTGCGGACTTCCCAGTCCCTGTCGCCGACGTCGGGATCGCTCTGCTTGCTGCGGGCAGAGTAATAACGCACGTTGGAGGACATAACGAGCAGGCCGTCGAGGGTCTCGGGATCCGGTTCGTCCCCGTTGTCACGGGTATACCAGCGGCTGTAGTCCAGGCCCGGGTGCTGATAGCAGGAGGGGGCCAGGAGAAGCAGAGAAAGGAATATGGTGATGTACTTTTTCATAATACTTGGTTTTTACCATCCGGGGTTCTGGTCAATGTGATAGCCACGGCTTTCGTAATCGCGGACGACGAGGGGCGGTATGGGATCGAGATACTGCCTGTCGTCGGAGTACCACTTGCGCTTGATGGCAAGTTCGAAGCGGAGGTCGTATCCGCCGTCGGGGTTCACGTCCAGACGGAGTCCCTGTTCGGGAGAACTGTCCGGAAGGACCTGGACGTATTTGTTCTGGGCATAAGACGGGACGTCTGCATAGGCGTCGTAGGTCACGTAGAAATCGTTGGTGTCGTCGTTGTTGACCTTGAACTGCGCGTTCAGGGTGGGCACGTGCAGGCCGATGATGGGTACCCGCTCGAAGCACTCTCCCTCTTTCCAGCGCCTGAGGTCCATTTCCCGGAATCCTTCCAGGACGAGCTCGATCGCCCGCTCGCGGCGGATTTCGAGGATGACCGGATCGTTGATGTCCGGATAGAAAACCCGCTGGAGATAGGGATCCACGGAAGTGGGCTTGGACGAGGTCACGCCGGCCTTGTCGCCGAATCCCGCCCGGAGACGGAGGGCGCCGATGGTGGCGCTCCAGTCGGCATCGGTCAGTTCCCCGAGTTCGGCCTTCGCCTCGGCATAGTTGAGGAGCACTTCCGCATAACGGAGAATCGGAAGGCTGTTCTCGTTCTTGCTCGTGCCGTTCTTGCTGATGTCGTCTTCCACGAACTTGATGGGCTGGTAGCCGGTGACGGCGCAGCCGCCCACGATGTCGGGACGGCGGTCCCGCCAGCCACCGTTGTTGATTTCATAGTCCGGACCCTTGACGGTCTGAGCCAGACGTTCGTCGCGGTTGGAGAACTCGTTGATGAAACCGATGGCCTGGTATTTGGCTTTGTCGGTGAACCGGCTGCCGTCCTTGCAGAGATAGGTGAAGATAAAGGCACGGGAAAGGCAGATGGCGTCGCCGTAGGTGGCGGAATTGTAATAATAGTTCGCATTACCGGTCACGATGTCGTCCAGCGAAGCCTGGACGCCCAGGATGACTTCATCGGTGAGGATCTTCTTCGAGTAGAAAACACTCCTGTAGGCTCCCAGCGAAGGATTGTTGTCCAGGTAGGAGTCATCGCATTTTTTGGTGTTGAGTTTGACACTCTCGTCATTCATAATGACCGCGGCGGCTTCGGCCGCCAGGCGGTACAGCTTCGCGGCGCTCCATTCCGCCGTTTCTTCGTGGTGGTACTTTCTCCAGGACGCTTCGAAGAGGCAGGCGCGGCTCTTGAGGGCGTAGGCCGCATTCTTGGAGATGCGGGTATTTCCTGTAGAAGAAGTGGTGGTGATGTGCTCCGCGGCGAAATCGAGGTCTTCGATGATGTGGGAGATGATCACGTCGCGGGAATCCCGGTTCTTGTACATCTCTTCCAGCTCAGTGCTGTTGAGACAGTGGTCGAACCACGGCACACCGCCGTACTTCTGGAGCTTGGCCAGGTAGAAACGGGCCCGGAACCAGCGGGCGATGCCTTCGTAGTGGTCTTTGTCCGTCTGGGGAACGGTGCAGTCTTCGCTGTGGATGCCGTCAATCAGGAAATTGATGGTCCTCAGGCTGCTCCAGCTCCACGAGGTGACGCCTTCCGGGCTGTACCCTTCACAATAGAAGGAGTTGATGCTCTTGGCCGCGATATAGTCGGCGCGGGTCCCTTCCGCGGAACTCAGGTCACCCAGCGAAGGAAGCTGGTTGTAAAAGGACAGAGAGTATGCCTCCAGGCCCGAGCTGGATCCGAAGACCAGCGCCCGGCTGCCGGAAGACACCATCTTTTCTTCAAGCGTGCAGGCTTGCAGGCAGAGGGTTGCAAGCGTTATTATGGCAAGTAGCTTTTTCATCGTCATCAGATTTTAATGGTTACGCCGAGGGAGAACGTACGCATCGAAGGCAGGCTGTTGCCGTCGCCGAAGTTATCCACGCCGTTGCCCAGGTCCTGGTCGGAGCCTTTTGTCGCCGTGGCGATATCCACGTCCGTGGTGAGCCTGTAGATGGGCGCCCACGTGAAGAGATTCTCGCCGGAGAAATAGATTCCGAGGCCGCCGAGCCCCATCCGTTTGACCCATTTCTGCGGCAGGTTCCACCCGATTTGCAGATTCTGGAGGCGGAGATACGAGGCGTCGAATAAATAGCGGTCCACTTTATGCTGGCCGGAGAAGAAAATGCGGTAATAACCCGTATACTTGGGGAGGTAGGCGTCCTTGTTCTCCGGCGTCCACGCGTTGTTCACCGTCCAGGCAAGAGCATTACCGTACGGACGGTGGTACTGACCCCAGATGATGGATTCCCCGCTGGGGTACCACCCCTGCTTGCCGATTCCCTGAAACATTGCGGAAGCGTAAATGCCGTTCCATTCCAGGTTGAGCGAGAAGGAGTACATATAGCGGGGATGCTTGTTGCCCACGATGACCATATCGCCGGGATCGTCCACCGTCAGGGAACCCTTGTCCACCTTGTGGTTGCCGTTGCGGTCCCTCAGAATCACGTCGCCGGGCCTTGTCAGATAGCCCTCGTGCACCTGGATGAGGTCGTTGACGTAGGGAACGCCCTGCCCGTAGTAATTGTCGATCTGGTCCTGGTCGTCGAAGAATCCGTCGAACTGGAAGCCCCAGATTTCGCCGATTTCCTGGCCTTCGTAGTAGTCGCTCAGCGACTTGGTGGGGTTGTTGTAACGGGTGACGAAGGTGCGGTTGTCGGCCAGCGTGGCCTTCACGCCGTAATTGAAGGGGTGCCCGGCCAGGTTGAAACTGTCGTCGTAGCTGAGGCTGATCTCATAGCCGCGTGTGACCAGGTCCGCGTAATTACCCTTCGGCGAGCTTGCGCCGTAGGTGTCGGGAAGGCTCGGGCCCACCGTGTACATATTCAGCGTATTGCGGACGTAATAGTCGGCGGTCAGGTTGATCTTGCCGTTGTAGAACCCGAGGTCCATGCCGCCGTCGATGGTACGGGCGGTTTCCCAGGTGAGTCCGTCGGGAATCTGGCTCGGGATGCCGGTGGTCCTGTGCTTGCTCTTTCCGTCGATGATGTAGGAAAGGTTGCCGAAGCCGAACCGCTCCATATAGGAATACGCATCCATATTACCGTTGCCCAGCTCGCCCCAGGAGAAGCGGAACTTGGCGTTGGAGATATACTTCGGATCCACCTTGAACCAATGCTCCCGGGAAAGCCTCCAGGCCGCCGAGAACGAAGGGAAGAAACCCCACTGCTGCTGGGGCGGGAACTTGGACGAGCCGTCGTATCGGCCATTGAATTCCACGAGATAACGCTCGTCGTAGGCATAATTCAAACGGAAGAAAAAGCCCGCCGTCCGCCAGCGCGTCTCATAGGAATAGGTGGGGATGTTGTCTCCGAGGGCAAGCTGGATGTTCTCCGCATCCTCGGAAAGG
>JAEEGH010013387.1_pt1 | contig 18200 bp, 11 predicted proteins | sample 9134181 | NCBI WGS metagenome assembly JAEEGH01 (sample SAMN16246544, study PRJNA631951) | gut metagenome | biome: gut microbiome; feature: rumen; material: DP-attached | host: Bos | place: Iran: Karaj | collected 2018-10 | reverse complement strand
CAAAAGATTAAAATTTAAAGAGAGGTTCTCATTAAAATTGCAATATAGAGCCCCTTCTTTATATAATTTATTAAAGAAGAAAAAGAGTTAATTATGATACCTTGTAACGATTCCAAAAGATTATTTAAACAATACCAAGATGAATTTGAAAACGCCGCTTTAGAAGTTCTTCGAAGTGGTTGGTATGTTCTTGGTGAAAATGTTAAAGCATTCGAAGAAGAATTTTCCAAATCCATATCTTCTAGATTTTGCGTTGGTGTTGATAATGGCACAAACGCAATTAAACTTGGTATTCAAGCGCTAGGCATCAAAGATGGTGATGAAGTTATTGTTCAAGCGAATACATACATCGCTACAGTTTTAGGTATCACTGCAAATAGAGCCACTCCAGTATTTGTGGAACCAAATGATTTCTACAACATGGATGGTGATCAAATTGAAGATAAAATTACAAAGAAAACAAAAGCAATTATTGTTACCCATTTATATGGCCAAGCCACAAACATGGAGAAGATTCTTACTTTGTGTAAGAAATACAATCTCTTCTTATTAGAAGACTGCGCACAATCTCACTATGCCGAATATAAAGGAAAGAAAGTTGGAACCTTTGGCAAATTTGGTTTCTTTAGTTTCTACCCAACTAAAAACATTGGTGCATTTGGTGATGGTGGTGCAATCGTTACAGATGATGAAGAACTTTATAAGAAAGTCATGATGCTCAGAAATTACGGATCAACAATTAGATATCAATTCGAATTAGAAAATGGATCAAACTCTCGTTTAGATGAAATGCAAGCAGCATTATTAAGAGTAAAGATTAATCACCGTGATGAAATCACAAATGAAAAGATTGCTATTGCAAAAGCATATTTAATGGGCATTAATAACCCATTAATCGAACTTCCAAAAGTTGATAAAGATTGTACAAGTGTTTGGCATTTATTCGTCTTAAAATTGGATGATAGAGATGCTTTCGTTAAGCATATGCTTGATTGCGGTGTCAAAACAGATATTCATTATCCAATTCCTCCACATTTATCTAAGTGCTATAAATATTTAGGACATAAAGTTGGAGATTATCCAAAAACTGAATACTTATCCAACCATATCGTTGATCTTCCAATCTTCAATGGAATGACTAACGAAGAAATAGAAGAAATCATAAAGGCGGTAAATTCATATGGAAAATAGAAAGCATTATTTATATGAAATCAAACCATTCTCTGATGAAGATGGTTCTTTAGCAGTTATTGAAGAAGAAAAACAAGTTCCTTTTAAAATTAAAAGAATCTTCTACGAGTATGGCGTGGAAGGTACGAGCTTAAGAGGTAAACATGCGAATAGAGATAGCCAATTCTGCTTAATCTCCGTCCATGGTACATGTGATGTCATCGTTGAAGATGGCAAAGAAACAATTACTTATAAATTAGATAAACCAAATAAGGTTTTATATTTAAATAAAATGGTCTGGAAAACCATGACCAATTTTAGTAAAGATTGTGTATTATTAGTCCTCTCTGATCATCTTTACAACAAAGAAGAATATATCAGAGATTTTGACGAATATTTAAAACTAGTTAAATAATAAATTATTTATTGTACAACTTTGAGATATTATTCTTAAAGTTTTCAGAAGAGAAAGAAGTGGTGTCATAAGCGGTTCTCGCATTGCCACTTTTTTTGAACTCTTCATAAATGACTTCCGCCCATTTTTTAGGACCATCATTTAAATCTAAATATGTAATACCACCGACATTCATTTCTTGTGGAACGCCTGTTGATGCAAACACTTTAATACCGCATGCTTGTGCTTCAACAACAACTAAAGAGGCACCTTCGTGTTTGGAAGGCAAGATATAGAATGTAGATTTTGCTGGGAATGATTCAACACCATTAGATCCATCAACCACATCAACCCAATCGTGGACGCCACCTTCATCGATTGCTTTTCTCATTCTAGAGAAATATCCTTTTTCTCTAACAGCACCAACGATTCTTAATCTAGCCTTTGGATATAAAAGTTTTAGTTCTTTCATTAGTTCAATAGAGAACAATTGATTTTTATTCTCAGAATATGTGCTGATATGTGTCAAAACCAACTCATCTTTTCTTAGTTTTGATTCACATAATCTAAATTTGTTTTCATCATAGCCGTTATGAATAACTGTATATTCTTTGCCTGGCCAAGCATGTTCACAAGAATCCTTAGTTACACCAACAAAAGTAGTGGCGTAATCTAATGTTTTTCTTCTATTCTTTCTAACTAATATATTTTCATTTTCGTTATGGATGATGTTTGAATGGACAATTCTATTTTCTATTCCTGCTTCTTTGGCAGCTTTTAAAATTGACCAACCATAATATTCTTTAAAAGAATGAATAACGTCATATTTCTTTGTAGCAAATAATTCTTTTGCTTTCTTATACATGAATCGGGGATTTGAAAACAATTCATAATTAATACGGTCAAGTTTGTGTTTTGGTTTGTCTTTATGGAAATCAATAATGTTAACATTATGAATTCCTTCATTGACTAGCTTTTGATAGTAATAAAGGTCGTTGCCAAAAACCACAACATCAAAGTTGAAATCATTGTGTAATGCTTTAATTGTTTGATAAATAACAGAAGGAACTCCGCTGTTGTTTAAATCGTTATAAGCAATGATGAGAGCGTTCTTTTTCTGTGCGGTCATTTGTATTTCTCTTAATTATTATTTATAATACAATAATTAAAAAGAAACAGGAAACCAATTATGAAGATTTCAGTAGCAGGAACAGGATATGTCGGATTATCAAATGCGATAATTTTGGCACAACATAACAAAGTATTTGCAGTAGACGTTATTGCGTCTAAAGTTGATTTGATCAATAACAAAAAATCTCCAATCGTTGATAAAGAGATTGAAGAATATTTAGCAACCAAACAATTAGATTTAACAGCAACACTAGATGGTGAAAAAGCGTATAAAGAATCTGATCTAGTTATTATTGCTACTCCAACAAACTATGATAGTGAAACTAATAAGTTTGATACTTCTTCAGTTGAAGCCGTTATTCAATTAGTACAGAGAGTCAATCCAAATGCCTGGATTATTGTTAAATCTACAGTTGGCGTTGGCTTTACAAAATATGTAAGAGAAAAGTATGGTTATGAACATTTAATGTTCTCACCCGAATTCTTAAGAGAAGGTAAAGCATTATATGACAACCTTTATCCATCTCGTATAGTAGTGGGTGTTCCTGAAAAGAAAGAACCATATTTATCTAAAGCAAAAGAATTTGCCGAACTATTACAACAAGGCGCAATTAAAGAGAATATTGAAACTCACATCTTAGGTTGTACAGAAGCCGAAGCTGTCAAGTTATTTGCTAACACATATCTCGCATTACGTGTCGCATACTTCAATGAATTGGATACCTTTGCCCAAACAAAAGAATTGGATACATTAGATATCATTCGTGGTGTTTGCGCTGATCCAAGAATTGGTGACTTCTACAACAATCCTTCATTTGGTTATGGTGGATACTGTTTACCAAAAGACACCAAGGAATTAAGAGCGAACTTTGAAGATGTTCCAGAAAATTTAATTTCTGCGATCGTTGAATCTAACAGAACAAGAAAAGACTTTATCGCTGACAGAGTGTTGAAACTTGCTGGTTATAAGAATGACGGCAAGGATAATGTTACCGTTGGCATCTATAGATTAACTATGAAATCTGGTTCTGATAACTTTAGAGCATCCTCTATCCAAGGTGTTATGAAGAGACTACACGCTAAAGGTGTTAAGATTGTCATTTATGAACCAACATTAAAAGATGAAGAATTCTTTAATTGCAAAGTTATTAAAGACTTTAATGAATTTAAACAATTATCAAAAGTTATCATTGCAAATAGATATGACTCATCTTTAGATGATGTTAAAGAAAAAGTATATACAAGAGACTTATTAAGAAGAGACTAATATAATGCTAAAAAAACTGCTCAAACACTATAGAATATATAGTATTTGTCTTTCTTTATTAGGACTAATGCTAGTTTTTATTGGGGGCATTTTTTCAGCAAACACACAAATAGAAAAGGTTGCCGACTATGCAACTGAAGTAGTAACTACTGCCACGGAAAAAGGCAATCTTTGTGCTGTCACAGTTCAAGCTACAGAAGATAGTAAACCAATAGCAGATACGGAAACTGAATTCCATAATCTTTATGGTGTTTTTAGACAAAAGAAAATCACTTTTGCTACTGCGGTAAATCCTGATCGCGAATATGACATTTCTATAACTGGAATTTCTGATAATCTTTCACTTTTGTATGTTGGTCCTGTAGGAACAAAAGCCACAGAAAATGGTGAAGGTCGTTTTAGACACTTTGTTTATCCAATCGAAACGATGTTTGAAGACCAAAGACTTTATGAAGTTAACAACTATATTATCTATATCAGTAAAACACACGCCACCAAGATACTTGAAACTAAGGGCGTTGAAAAACAAGAAGACGGCACCTACACATTCGACGATTATGAAACTTTAGTAGCCTCAACCATCAGCATGACCTTCGATGGTGAAGATTTTGATTTCATAGTTCAAAACATCTATTACGAAACTGATTACTACTACGAAGGACTCCATGATGTGATGGGCGATTTCGGTATTATTTCTTATTACTTGCCTAATGGATTAAGCAATAAAAGAAAGAATATGTATTTCATGAGTGATTTCACTTTCCAAAACAAATATTTCATGGATTACATCAATACCGTTTATTCATCCAAAAAGTATTTAGTGGAAGTAAATAATTACAACCTTGTAAAAGATATTAACGAAGAAAAACTGCTTAGCTTTTATTACGGCAATTCCGTCACCAGATTACAATGGCTATCAATCACGACTTTCATAATTGGTGGAGCAGTTTTCTTCTCATCATTCTGTTTATATTTTTATGGCAAGACTAGAAGAGGAAACAAAAGAAGAATCTATGATTATTGGATTTGGTTTGCTTTGCTATTTGTTCCATATCTAATTTTCAAAGTTCTTTATTTATTAACCAATGAGATTTCTCTGATGTCTGAAACCTCTAGCAAGGTAAATGGTGTATTTCTTTTGTTATCAATTGGCTTGTTATTCGTTTTAGATTTATTTACTAGAAACGTTACAGTCAAAAATAAATTAGTTATCAATGGAGATGATTTCTATGAAGTTGATATCTAAGTTACGTTCAAATCTTACTTTAAAGAAAGTTTTATATTGGTCAGTTTTAATACTGACATGGTTATATATTTTTTGTGTCCCATCGTTTGGCGAATCCTCATCATTTACAAGATACTTTATCTATCTTTCTATGGGTGCATTAGGTGTAGTTTCAATTGCTTATTGCTTTATTTATAGCGATTTAAAACTCAATAAACTATCTCTACTAATTCCTTTGTTTGCGATATTCGCTTTAGTCGGAACTGTGTTTTACTCGCATCAATTTAGAGCATGGTTCTCTTTAGTTTTGCTTGCGGGCAGTTTCTTTATTTTCACTTACGCTTTTAAAACTATCAAAGATAAGTACATTGTTGTCATGGTAATTACCGCAGCGTTCTTCTTATTCTCGTTATATTTCCTTATTTACTATAGAAATGAAATCTTAAACTTCCGTTCTTTCACCAATGAGAGTTTTAGATTAGGCACATACTTCGATAACCAAAACGGTGTTGCTGCTTATGCAATTATCGGTGTTGCGACACCTTTGTATTTAGTTTTGTTCTATCAAAAGAAGATTAGATATTTATTTATATTACCAGCGTTAACATCTTTATTTGTTGGCATTACAACTGGTAGTAGAACATTCCTTTTTGCCTTGATTATTGTTTTATTGGTTTTCCTATATTTCAAATTCCAAAAACATAAATTCATTTATTTAATTGTGGTCATTGCGATTCTTACATTGTTTATTGTTTTGATTAATTTGCCATTTATGTCCACTCTTAGAGAAAGACTCTTAAGAGCCTTTGGTACATTCTTTGGTTTCGGCACAAAAGTGGATACATCCGCGATTGAAAGAACATTGTGGTTAGAATATGGATTCTCTTTAGGATTAAGAAGATTGGTCTTTGGCTATGGTGTCGAAGGATTCTCAATTGTTTCTGGTGTTGGAACATATTCTCACTCAAACTTTGCGGAAACAATTTGTAACTTTGGCTTATTAGGATTAATCATCTTCTACGCTCCAATGATTATTTTTGCCATTAGAGCGTTCACATCAAAGAAAGTTGATAAGAGTTTTATCTTAACTTTCACTGCTTACTATTTATTAGTGGGCTTTGCTAACGTTATCTATTACAAAAAGATTTACTATCTTATCCTCGCCTTTATGTTCTATCTAGCGTTCATCGATGTTGATAGCAAAAAGAAAGTGTCTTTAAATATCCAACCAAGAAGAATTATGTTTGTTTGCGATTCAATGAAATCTGGTGGAGCAGAAAAAGTTATTTCTACACTTTCAAATGAGATGTGTAAAGAAGGCTTAAGAGTAACCATTTTAGGTGTTGCAGATTTAGATGAACCAAAATCTTTCTATCCTTTAGAAGAAGGAGTCAAATATAAAACACTCGCGAATGGTGGTGGCAAACGCATTAATCCATTTAAGAGAGTTTATATGTTAAGAAAGACAATTGAAGAATATGAACCAGATGTTGTTATTTCATTCTTGCCTAACGCGAATGTCTACACTTATTTAGCATTATTATGGACTGGTATTCCACATATTGTTTCTGAAAGAAATAATCCATATATCGATCCAAAAGGAAAGCTGCTCAGAATCTTAAAGAAGAGAGCATTCAATGGTGCTGATGGTGCGGTTTTTCAAACTCAAGATGCGATGAATTTCTATAATGAAAAAGTTCAATCAAAAGGGACTATTATTAAAAATCCAATCATCTTAAGTGGCGAAAGACCATTAGGTAATCCAAGCAGAAACAACACTGTTTTAGCAGTGGGTCGTTTAACAAAACAAAAGAACTATTTCAATTTGTTAGACGCCTTTAAACGTTTCAATGAAAAGAAAAACAATTTATATGATTTGAAAATCTATGGTGGTGGTCCTCTTAAAGAAGAACTCTATAATCACTGTACCAAATTAGGTATTGTCAACAAGGTTTCCTTTATGGGCAACGATGCAACCTGGCATCAGAAAGAATATAATGATGCTATGTTCGTTCTTTCTAGTGATTATGAAGGAATGCCGAACTCTTTAGCGGAAGCTATGGCTTTAGGAATACCATCTATTTCTACTGACTGTCCAACTGGTGGTTCTAGAGAATTAATTCAAGATGGAGTTAATGGTTATTTAGTACCAGTTAATGATTCAATTGCTTTGTCAAATAAGATGGTGGAATTATCTAATAAGTCATCAGAATATTTCTTCTTAAATACATCAAATATGGTGAAAGACTATTCACCTAAAGCAACAGTCACAAAGTGGTTAGACTATATCAGCAATCTCAGTAAGGAAGTTTATGAATAAAATCTTATTAATCGGTAATAGTGGTCTTAAGCATCATGGACAAGATGGACAAACCGTTAAAGTTCGCCTCTATCTTAAGAAGATGCTTGATGAAGGCTTTGAGGTTCAGTTTGTGGACCTTGAAGGATTTTTAAAACACATTTTTACTATCCTTTCTAAAATTAGAAAAGGCATTAAAGAATGTGACCGAATTGTTTTATTATCCGCGGAAAGAGGATGTAAATATTTGATTCCTTACATCAATCGTCATAATAAGAAATATCAAAAACCATTCATCCTTCCATTAATTGGAACAAGTGTTCTCCATCATTCAATTGATCAACTAAGTGATGAAGACAAGAATGTTTTCATTGTTGAAGGCAATTATTCGTTGGCGAAACCAGTTAAAAAGATGAATGATGAACTACGCAAAATTACATATGTCTTACCTGAAACTGAATTATTAACCAAGGTATTTAAAGAGTTCTATGGTTTAGATAATGTCTATGCATTAAATAACTTTAGAGATGTTAAAGTGAGTGAAAAACTTGCTAAAGCAAAAGAAGGCAAACTTAGAATTGCATTCTTATCTAGAGTTATGGAAAGAAAAGGCATTTTTGACCTCATAGAAGCGGTTTCTGATATTAATAAAGAAAAGCAATTAATCGAATTAGATATTTATGGAAATAAGGCTTTTTCCGATGAAGAAGAAAAACTATTTGAATTAAAGGTTAATGAGGAATCAGTTAAGTATCTTGGAATCGTTAAGAATAGTGAAGTCGTTGATATCTTATCTAAATATGATTTGTTTGTTTTTCCAACCAAATTCGTTGGTGAAGGCACACCTGGTGCGATTGTAGAATCCTTAATTGCAGGGACTCCAGTTTTAACATCGAACTTTCCGCAAGCAAAATATCTTTTGAAAGATGGCAAAGATTCTACCTTTTATGAGATGTTTAACAAGGAAGAATTAAAGGATAAGTTGTTGTATATTATAAATAATAGAAGTGTACTTGATTCAATGAGCAAAGAAGCTTTTGAGTCTGGTAACAAATATACTTACGAGTATGAAAGAAAGAACTTCTTAAAATACGTTTGTGGAGTGGAGGAAAAAGAATAATGAAAGGCATCATTTTAGCGGGCGGTAAAGGCACAAGACTTTATCCAATGACCAAAGCTGTTTCCAAACAACTTTTGCCAATTTATGACAAACCATTAATCTACTATCCATTATCTATTTTGATGCTTGCATCAATTAGAGACATTTTAGTCATCTCCACACCTGAACATATTGATAGTTATAAGGAACTCTTATCCGATGGTTCTAAGATTGGATTACATATTGAATATGCAGTTCAACAAGAACCACGTGGTTTAGCGGATGCATTTATCATCGGAGAAAAATTCATTGGCAAAGATAAGGTGTGCTTAATCTTAGGAGACAATGTCTTCTATGGACAAGACTTAACCACGATTATGCAAGAATGCATGAAAAGAGAAAGTGGCGCTACTATCTTTGGTTTCCCAGTGAAAGATCCAAGAAACTTTGGTGTTGTAGAATTTGATAAAGATGAAAAGGTTGTTTCTATTGAAGAAAAGCCAGAACACCCAAAAAGCAGTTATGCTGTTCCAGGATTATATTTCTATGACAACAAAGTTGTAGAAATTGCAAAGAATGTTAAACCATCTGCAAGAGGCGAAATTGAAATCACTGCGATTAACAATGAGTACCTTAGACGTGGTGAATTATATGTTACCCTTATGGGTAGAGGTATGACTTGGCTTGATACAGGAACACCAGAAGGTATGCTTCAAGCTAGTGAATTTGTCCAAACAATTCAAGAAAGACAAGGCTTCTACATTTCATGTATCGAAGAGATTGCTTGGAGACGTGGTTTTATTACAACTGAACAGTTAATGGAGTTAGGTAAAGAATTAGATAAGACTGAATATGGCCAATATTTAATTGCTTTAGCAGAACATCCTGTAAAATTTAATCATTAGTGTAAAATATTAGAGTATGAAAATTTTAGTAACAGGTGCAGCAGGATTTATCGGTGCGTTTCTTTGTAAGAAACTATTAGAAACCACTAACAATCAAATCATTGGGGTGGATAACCTTAATGATTATTATGATGTTTCTTTAAAAGAAGCGCGTTTAAAAATGCTTGAAAATAAGAACTTTTCATTCGTTAAAGGCGATATCTCTGACAAAGCATTTATTGATAACTTATTCAAAGAATATAAGTTTGATGTTGTTGTTAATCTTGCCGCTCAAGCGGGTGTTAGATATTCAATTGATCATCCTGACATTTATATTCAGTCTAATATCATTGGCTTTTATAACATCTTAGAAGCATGTAGATATAATCCAGTTAAACACTTAGTTTATGCTTCTAGCAGTAGTGTTTATGGCACGAATGAAAAAGTTCCATATTCAGTAGAAGACAAAGTTGATAATCCAGTTAGTTTATATGCTGCCACTAAAAAGTCAGATGAACTTCTAGCGCATGCTTATAGCAAACTTTATAATATTCCAACTACAGGTCTTAGATTCTTTACAGTTTATGGACCAATGGGTAGACCGGATATGGCTTACTTTAGTTTTACTAATAAGTTAATCAAAGGTGAAACCATTGAGATCTTTAACTATGGCAATTGCAAGAGAGACTTCACTTATATTGATGATATAGTGGAAGGCATTATCAGGGTAATGAATAAAGCTCCTGAAAAGAAAGATGGAGAAGATGGATTGCCAATCCCTCCATATAAGCTTTATAACATCGGTAATAACCATCCAGAAAATCTTCTAGATTTTGTTAACATCTTAGCGGAAGAACTAATTAAAGCGGATGTATTATCTAAAGATTTCAATATCAAAGAACACATGAAACTTGTTCCAATGCAAAAAGGTGATGTGCCTATTACATACGCAGATACAAGTGCGTTAGAAAAAGATTTTGGATATAAACCATCAACAAGTTTAAGAGAAGGTCTTAGACGATTTGCTGAGTGGTATAAAAATAGATTATAAAATCAATTTTTCGGAAGCTGAATGTTTGAGTTTTGAGTTTCTAATATATTAAAAATCTCTTCTTTTTTAATAATATTTTTTCGTTTTAATTCTAATAACTTAAGTAAATCTATTGTTCGAATAATAAGTACATTTTCCTTCTTGGCTTTTGTTATTTGATTTTGATGAATATCTTCTCTTTCGTTGATTGGCTTTTTTCGCTGATCATTAATAATTAATACTTTTTTAATTGTTTCTAAAGGTAGATTTTTACTTTGCAAATAATCTTCATATAAAGATTTATGATTGTCTACTTGAGAAATATGAGCGTTGCCGATTCCATCATTCACACCTTTAATTTCGCCAATATATGTGATTCCATTGTTTTTGAACAAAAAATCTTCTCTTTTTTTGTCTTCAAATTCCGAAAAATCAATGTCAAGCATTTCATTCAATGTTTTAAAAACTATTTCAACCAATTTTGTTCCACTTTCTACAAGCATGGCTTTATAGCTCATATTTTCTTCCAACTTCATATTTCCTTCAGCTATTGCTTTTTCGCAAGATTTAATAGACTCTTCGTTTTGCTTGATAGATTCCTTGATTTTATCATCATCATCAAAAGACAAACCGTAAAGCCAATCTGGATAATCGCTTTCAACCTCTTGGAATAGTCCTAAAAGATTTATGAAATTATTAATATCTTCTTGCGTATTGAGTTGAATGAAAGTCGCATACACATTTTGACCAATTCTTATAGTAGTAGCTTTCTCTGTATCTTTTGCTTTTGTGACAGCTTCGCCAGTTTTAAAGTAAAAGTCGGAAGACAACTCGGTCTTCCCTACAACAGTTTTATTGGACTCAAAGCCAATTAAAAAAGAAAAATGAAAATATTGATATATACAACTACGCAAAAAAGGAATCTCGTTTTTTAGTTCTGAACAATTTTGCCTAAAGTCGAATAAAATATTTAGATTGCTTGGCAAAACCAAAATTTGGACGCTTTTCTTTGAATTGTTAATCATATCACATAGACTGATAAAATCGTTGCGTGCAGCAATGTGCCTAAAATCTAGGGAATTTGATCTTTCACAAGTCCACAATTCTTCATAATCCATGTTAATTATATTAACATCATATGAATCTAACGCTTTGGGAGATGAGAAAGAAGAGCATTCGAATGCTTTGATTTGATGCTCACTATTTGTGATGTACTGAATTTTTAACATAATAACTCCTAACCTTATTTTCATATATAAAATCTCACAAAAAACATTAAAAATCACATTTTTTTCGATAGATTCGAGAAAAAAATATGTCAAAAACTTGCTTATTTTATTTATAAAATATAGAATACATAACATAGAGGAGTCTAAAAGGGGAAGACTCTTAGGTCAAAGACCTTCCCTAGGCAAAGACTCCTCTTTTTTATTGAAAGGAACATATTTTTAGAAGGACGATGCATATTCTTCTACTTAAATAAGAATCCTTTCAAAGCACATGTTCATATGTCTCACAGTCATATATCAAGAACTTGACTGGAGAAAGAAAGGAAAGGAGAAAACTTATTATGAACAAACTTATTTCAAAAGTTGTTGGTGCTGCCTTAGGCGTTGCCTTAGCATCAGGTGTCGGTGTTGCAGTATTTGCCACAAATAATGTTGCAAAAGCAGATGCTGCTGATGGTACAACAACCTATCAACTAGTTAATTCAGCTGCTGATCTTGAAATTGGTAAGAGTTACATCTTCACTAATGGAACATCAGGAACTGTTAAAGCAATGGCAGTGGATAGCAACAACAACAATAGAAAAAGCACAGATGTAACTGTTACTAATGGAAAAATCACTCGTGGTTCTTCTGTCTTAAGTGTTACTCTTGGTGGTTCAGCGGGTGCTTATACCTTCTATACCGAAAACTATGCCGGTACAGCTGGTTATTTCGCTTCTGCAGCAAGTGGCAAAAATAACTACTTACGTGTTATTAGTGATGAAACAACTGGAACACTCACATTTGATGGTGATGCCGCGGTCGTTACATTACAACCACATACTGATAGAAACATCTTAAGATACAATCCAAGTGGCATGTTTGCATGTTATAGCAGTGGCCAAAATCCAGTTTATTTATGGAAAGAAGCTGGTGCTGCTACATCATTCTCAGTTACATATGATGCAAATGGTGGTACAGGTACTGCTCCAACAGACAACACCGCTTATAACAGTGGTGCTACAGTCACAGTCTTGGCTAACTCTGGTTTAACCAATGAAGGCTATACATTTGTAGGCTGGAATACTGCTGCTAATGGAACAGGTACATCCTATTCAGCAGGTGATACATTCTCTATCAGTGCTAACACAATCTTATATGCCCAATGGGATTATAATGTTCACTATGTAGAAGATGCGACTGCTCAAACAATTACATGGGATTTAACATTGCCTCAACAAGTTTCCGCTTCTAGTGATGAAGTCAGTTGGGATTCCCCAAGATTCACATTTGATGTCATTAAAGGTTCAGGTACAACAAATCCTAATAACTACATGCCACCAGCACAAACCTCAACCCGTTTCTATGCGGGTAACGTAGGTACATTTGCTTCCAAGAGTGGTAATGCCATTTCTAGCATTACAATTACTGCCGCAACAAATAACTATGCCACTGCAATCGCAGGATCCACATGGACAAATGCTAATGCAGCAGCAACTGATGATGTTGTTACAGTCACTCCAACAAATACCTCTTCCGATGTTACAGTCACCTTTGGTGCGACAATCGGAATCAAAGAAATCGTCGTTTACTACGGTGCACCATCCGCAGTCTTAACAAGTATTGCCGTTACAGGTTCTATGACCAAAACCTCTTATGAAGTTGGCGATGCTTGGGATGCTACTGGATTAGTCGTTACCGCAACTTATAGCGATAATTCCACTCCAGATGTTACAAGTAGAGTAACATGGAGTTTCGATCCTGCTTCTGCTTCTGCAGCAAGCATTACAAGTGTCACCGCAACCGCAACATTTGTTGATGGTGGTGTCACCAAAACTGCTTCTAGTACAGCACAAGCTGTTACAGTTACAGCACAATCAGAAGGTTCAACAGACGTTATCACAGTTGATAAGACTTCAGCTGAAAGTACTACATATGTCTTAACAACAGGCATTGCTGGTACTGTTGCTGTTTATGCTTCTCAAAATGGTAAAGCAGCTGCTAACAATGGTGGCGGTTTACAATACCGTTCCAACAATAGTAATAGTGGTATCGTTTCAACCACATCTGGTGGTGTTATCAAATCCGTTACTATTGAATATGCCGAAGGCAAATCAGGTGACTTCTCCGTTTGGGGCAAGAACACCGCTTATACAAATCCAACAGATTTATATGCTTCAGGCACACAAGGTACACAAATTGGTACAATCACCGCAACAAATACTGTTTTAACAGTCGAAGATGATTACCAATATGTTGGTGTAAGATCCACTGGTGGTGCTAGATATATCCTTAGCATTACATTTGTTTGGGAACCATATAATGCCAATGAACCATCTGTCACAATTGACCAATCTGGTTCAGAACAAGTCGTTGGTAATACAGGTACATTAACCGCTACAACAGCCAATGCTGGTACAAACACAGTTGCTTGGTCCTCAAGTGATTCTTCAGTTGTTTCAATTAATGAAACCACTGGTGCTTGGGAAGCTAAAAAGATTGGTGCTGCTGTTATTACAGCCACATTAGGTTCTACAGGCAAAAAAGCCACAATCACAATTACAGTCACAGGTTCAGTTAACGTTGCTGAAGCTAGAGCATTAATTGATGAATTAGGTGGTGTTGCTTCTGCTTATAAAGTGACAGTTTCTGGTTATGTTACCAGCACAAGTGGTAATGGTACAAAGAACCAAAACAATTCCATTTATATTGCAGATACCAAAGGTGGAACACCAACATTACAAATCTATATTGGTTACAACGCAGTTAGTAACTGGGCTGATGTCTCTGTTGTAGATACCAAAATTTCTGTTAAAGGTAATTTAACACTCTATGGTACTTCAGCATATGAAATGACCAACCCTGAAAACTTCCAGGTTGTTAATAGCGATAGAGTGGCCGTTCAAGATTTCGTTAATGCATATATGCATATGAATGACTACGATCCATCATTAGATAATAGTCAAGGTAACAATTCTTGTTTAGGCGCAACTGGTTACTACATGACCGCTAAAGGTGCTCTTACATCATTAAGTGAAGAACAAGTCAGTTTATTCCAAAACGATGCTGAATTCGCTAATGCTAAAGCACGTTACTTAGCTTGGGCAGTTGCATATGGCGATAGCACACCATTTGCTACAACAGTGGGCAACGCTAGATTCAATAACATCCTTAATAGCAACAATGCTTTAATGGTTATCGTTATTGTTTCACTCATCAGTGTTACAGCTGTCGGAGCTTACTTCTATCTCCGCAAAAAGAAAGAACAATAATTTAAACAATTAATTGTTAAATAAAAGAGTCTTAGGAAATGACCGCCTAATGACTCTTTTTTTATTTTTCTTAAAGAAAAAGATTTGACTTCATCGGAACATATTTTTATGTAGTTGCTATTTAATGGTGTTATTTATAAAATAACTACAACTAAAGAGGGGGAATCTTTAACAATAGCTCTAGTGGTCAAAGAGCTTTTTGCTACCCACTCTTTATAGTGAATGGGTCTTTTTTCTAGAAGGACGATGCATATTCTTCTATCTAAACTTTCCCTTTCACGAATGTTCATACTCACAGTCATAATTAAAAACTTGGCTGGAGATTTAGGGAAAGGAGGAAAATATATGAACAAAAATATTTATAAAGTTTTAGGAGCTACACTTGGTTTAGGTTTAATCATTGGTAGTGGCGTTGGTATTGCTTTGCATCAAAATAGAAGCGATGCCGCATTTGCAACAAAAGGTGATACTGTTTCTGATGCAGCATTAACATTAAGTAATGGTACATCTGCCACTGGTTCTGATAATAACCTTTATATTGAATGGTCAATGGTTTCAGGCAAAATTGTTGCTCAACAATTAAGAGGATGTGCTTCCGCTGCCGCATCTGGCGAAGCGGTTTTCACTGCAGTTAGCAACAGCTATATTTCTGCTCCAAGAGCATATAGAGGCCACATCTTTGCTTTCACAGCAACTGATGATTATATGATTACTGATGTAACATTCACTTATGCTTCTAACTATGGTGGTTTAGGTTTGATCGTTGGCGATACTTTGAACACAAGTGCTAATCTTGTTACAACAAAAAATAAGACTACAGTTACTGGTGCAGTTGGTGTCGTTTCAGACACAACTAATTATTCGGCTGTTCAAGATACAACTAACTTAACATGGACTATCAGCGTTGCAAGTTCTAGTGGTACTTCTGCTTTGTATGTTCAAAACTACGATAACAATAACAGCACTGCTTCAACGCAATTAAGACCAACCGCAATTACTATTTCCTATATCGTTGGTAATGAAGCTTTAGAACCAGATGCAGTAACAGTTACTGGCTCAAGCGCAATGACGGTTGGAACTCCAGCTCAATTTAGTGCTCAATGTACAAATGGCGGTTCTGCAGTTGGAATTGGTCAAGACGTTACTTGGAGTTCTTCGGATTCTACTGTTTTAGCAGTTAGTTCAACAGGTATGGTCACTCCATTAAAGAATGGCTCAGCTAATGTTATTGCTACATCAGTCGATAAAACTTCTGTAAGTGGTTATTTATCAGTTTCTGTTAGTGGTGGCAAAACAAGTCTTGCTCCGCAAACAGTTACAGCGAATGGCTTAGGCATGAACACTAATACATATGCAACATGGAATGGTTATCATGCTATTAATGGATTTGTGATTCAAACAAATCAAGTTGCCCGTCAAGGAAATGACTATATTCAAAACGAAGTTGTTGTGACATATGAAAAATTCGCTTTCATCTTCCAAAAAACAAATGGTTATCTTAGAACAGCAACAAACGTTGGTGCAAACATCAATAGAGTAATTATCTCTGGCGTTTCTACAACAGCTCCAACACTCACAGTTTCTGGTGGAAGCACAATCGGTGCTACTACAACATCCTCTACAGTTTCTTCTACTGGTATGATTCACACCTATACATTTAGTACTCCAGTTACTTATGTAAACATTAAAGAAAATGGAACTGCTGCCGCTTATATTAATTCAGTTACATTTGAATTTGTTGGCGGTGCAGAAACAGTTAATTCTTTAGCAGATTATATCTTAGGTTTGATTCCAGATAGATCTGATGTTACAGGTTTATGTGAAGGTACAAATGGTAATTACGAAGCTGCTAAAACACGCTACATTGCTGCTAATGCAACAGTTAGAGCAGAATTTCAAAGTAGTTCTGATGAAACAGTTGCTGCCGCTAGAGAAAGATACTTACAATGGGCAGCCGTTTATGGCGATGCCACACCATTTGAAATTACATATTCTCTTTCTAACACAATGAAAATTGTGTCAGATAATGGTGCAATCATATTAACAGTTGTTCTTTCTTCTACAATGTTGATTACTTTCGGAGTCTATTTCTTACTCCGCAAAAAGAAAGAAAACTAATTTAAATTAACTTAAAAGTTTATTTAATAGAACAAAGGGACTCTTGGTCTATGACCAACTAAGAGTCCTTTTTGTTTATATAAGTTCCGCATTTTCTATGAAAAAATGCATTTATATTGCATGTGTGATAAAATGATGTCGATATGGCACCTAATGAAGAATTAGAAAGAAAAGTCGAACAATACGAACAAGATAAAAAAACTGGTAAAAAGAAAAGTAAAAAAAGCGCGATTAAATACGCTTTAAACATTTCTTTAGTTTTAATCGTTACAACAGTTTCTATTGTCTTAACCACTTGGAATAAGTGGGATTCTATTTTAGAGAATTTAGCCAAAGCGGATGTTAAATGGCTATTCGCTATTTTGGGTGTGATGTTAGGAACCATTATGGTTCGTTCATTTATTCTCTTCTGCTTTGCTAAGCTATATACAAGAGATTATCACTTCCACCAAGCCATTGCGGTGGACCAAGTTGGTCAATTCTATAACGCCGTTACTCCAGGTGCTAGTGGTGGTCAAATTATGCAAGCCTATACTTATAAGAAACAAGGCTTACATATTAGTTCCGCAGTTAGTGCCTTAGCGATGTATTCCATCTGCTTCCAAATCGTTTTGATTATCTATGGCCTATTAGCGTTTATCATCAAATTCGATTTGATTATGCAAATGGAAAATATTTCCATTAAATTCAATAACCAATTCACATTAGTCATTCCAACATTATTACTAACCATCATTGGTTTTATGCTTAATGTCTCGGTTATTTTAATCGTGTTATTGATGGGTTACTGGCATGGATTCCATAACTTTATTATGGGACCAGTTATTGGTTTAGGCGCTAAACTCAAGATTTTAAAGAACCCAGATAAGACAAGAGAAAACCTAAGAATTCAGGTGGAGAACTTTAAGATTGAATTTAGAAGATTATGGACTAACATCCCGTTCTTTATTCTTGTTATTGTTAGTTTCGCTATTTATATGACATTAAAATACTCTATTCCATATTTCTGCGGATTAGCGTTAGGTAATGAACATATAACAATTCAATACTTCTGGGATAGTGTTTTCTTAGGTAATTATCACCAAATGATTACAGGTATTATT
>JAEEGH010013385.1_pt1 | contig 18200 bp, 8 predicted proteins | sample 9134181 | NCBI WGS metagenome assembly JAEEGH01 (sample SAMN16246544, study PRJNA631951) | gut metagenome | biome: gut microbiome; feature: rumen; material: DP-attached | host: Bos | place: Iran: Karaj | collected 2018-10 | reverse complement strand
TGTCTGGTTGAAGCAAAAATCCAATTCCCTCCTTGTGTCTCTTTGGGAACGATTGCGCCCCCGCTCAAGTAGCTCTGAGCAGGGGCGTTTTTGTTTAAAAACTAAGGGTTTCCCATATTTTCGGCAGAATATGAACTTTTTATTCAGTAGCCATGCGCAGCACCACTACCTTACATTAACACGCCGTAACTGATATCCAATCTTCACCAAGTAATTACCCGCAATCGGCATTGTAATATTGAAGTCAGACGAATCAACACGTCCTTTTCGCAGTACCCGACCCTGCATATCAAAAATCACGTAGATTTCACCGATTGACGCCTCCGAAATATGAATATTTCGATTCACAGCTTCCACAGACAAACCTTGATTGGCAAAGTTTGCGTCAACAATTCCAGTTATCAGAGTGCTATCAAAGACTGCTATATATTTCACATCTTTTTCGATTGGACCAAGATTAGGCGACCATCCGATAAATTCATAAGAATAAGATTTAGTCGAAGGCTTCGTTGGATTTTCACCCAAATATTTGGGAGTATCTCCGTAAGCAACACTAGCCGTTTCCAAAACAGACCCGTCAGACACAAAAGAAACGCTATATTTTCTAAGTGTGCTATCAAACACAGCCGTGTAAGTAGCATTATCTGTCACTGAGCTAATTGACGGAGTCCATCCCTTAAACGTGTAAGTATACTGAGCAGTTGACGGTTTAGATGGTTCTACATCATTATACGTAGGAATTTCTCCATATGCAACTGTTTCCGATAGAAGTTCATCATTGCCATCAACAAAGAGAATCTGATAACCTCGAATAGTGCTGTCATATTCAGCGATGTAAACGGCGTTTTCCATTACATCTGCAATAATCGGATTCCACCCCTTGAATGAGTAAGTGTATTTTACCGTTTCTTGCCTTGTCGGATTAGCTGGCTTAGCAATATTTATCGAAGATGTTCCATAATCATACTGAACAGCAGCCTTCAAAACAGAACCATCATAATCTTTAAAAACCACTTCGTACTTATTTATGACACTATCAAATACTGCCGCGTAGGTTGTTGGACCAACAACAGATGAAACTACAGGACTCCATCCATTGAATGTATATGTCCACTGAGCATTCACCTGTTTTTTCGGAGTCATTCCTTTGTAGGAGGGAACTTCTCCATACAAAACCATTTCCGATTGAAGTTCATCATTTCCATTGACAAAGACAATCTGATATTCTTGAATGGTGCTGTCATATTCGGCAACGTAAACAGCATTCTCAGTCACATCTGCAATAGTCGGGCTCCAACCCTTGAATGTGTAAGTGTATTTTGCAGTTTCCTGTCTTACCGAATTTGACGGTTTAACAATATTTATCGATGGGGTTCCATAATCATACTGAACGGCAGTTTTTAAAATAGAACCATCATAATCCTTGAAGGTTATCTCATACTTGTTTAAAGTCCTATTAATTACAGCATAGTATGTTTCTGCTCCCGTAACGGCTACAATTGGCTTGTCCCAACCATCAAAGCTATATGTATATTGAGCGGTATTCTTAGGCAAAGTCACCATTGGCTCCGTAGGCGTTTTCCCATATTCAACTTCATCGCTTTGCAGTTCATTTTCACCATGCATAAACGTAATCAGATATTTATTCACTACGCTATCAAATACTGCGGTATAGGTTTTCGCACCGCTCACATTTGCAATTGTCGGACTCCAGCCCTTGAACATATAGGTGTATTGGTCCGTCGCCGCCTTGGTCGGCGTTTCGCCCGTATATTCAGGCAACGAGCCATATACCAATTCTTCAGATTGCAATACGCTATCACCATTTACAAATTTCACAACAAATGTTTTTATCTCGTAAACCGCATCAAGGACTGTATTCTCATTCACAATAATTTGATCTCCTGAATCACCGACTTTTGAAGTCCCATTATAAAATCCTGCAAAATCGTAGCCAACACTATCAGAAGCAGCCGGTAATACGTAACCTCTTCCCTTTATTACAACAGCACTATCAAGAGTCATATCACCTAAATGAACAGCTACATAAGCAACATCCCAAACCTTTATAGGAATTATCATTTCAACGAAATAATAATTGTCTACATCCGTCGGGATAAACTTCACAGCATAGCCTTCATTTTCAATCGTCGGTTTAACTTCGGGAGTCTTCCACACAAACGCCCCCTCTACATTTGAAATTCCACCTGAAAGATTAGACAACGCAAGAGTTTCACCAATTAAGACATCACTCGCCTTTGGATTCTGGCTAATTACAGGCGTAGCCTTTTCAATTGTAAAGTTTGCAGTTGCAGACCCAACATAGTTGCCTTTCATAGTCACCGTAACAGAAGCAGTCCCTGCATTCAAATTATTTGTATATTCAACCATATAATTTGTGGCTTCAAGTATAGATTCCCCATTATAAACAGTTATATTTGGAGTCAACGCCTCACCGGTATAAGTCATGTTTTCAATGGACGCAATTGTTAGACTTATAGGGATAGGAATTATTTCAAATTCAATATTTTTACAGCTGTTATATAGGTTTATACCGCAAACGCTTATTTTTGCAGTCCCTGCATTGATATTTCTTTCATATCTAACAGTGTAATCAACGTTTTCAACCAGAGTTTTTCCCAAAAAGGAAACCTTTGTCACTCGAGGTGTTTTCGGCATCCCATCATAAACAACATCTTCGAGAGATTCGGTTGAAACAACCGACATTGCAAGGGAATTCGCAATCACCCATAAATACGGATATGAACCATCTTCTATTTGCCATGTGTTTGTAAAATCCCAATCTTCAAAAGTAGGCTGATATTGCATTTCAGCAGTTGTCTTTCCAGGAGTTCCCGAAACATTTGCAACATTTTCTCCACCATCAACACCTAAATTGCATTTTGTTTTATCATAATACGATTTTGAAATAGACAAAGAACCATTTACATATCCAATGATACAACCCGTATAAACAGGATTTACTTCAAAACTCGGGATACCACTAGCGTAAACTTCGTCCATCGAACCAGTACCATAACCCACTAGACCACCAGTGTGGTATTTCCCTTTTACATTGCCGCCTGCGTATGATTGAGAAATATTTGATCCATCAAAACGACCAATTAATCCACCTATTTTTGTATCTCCTGAAACATTTCCCAAAGCCAATGATTTGCTCACAGATCCTTTAAATTGATAACCAACAAGTCCTCCCAAATTATCGCAGTTCAAAGGAGAATCAGCATCACCTATAACATTACCAGTTGCATAAGAATTAGAAACATTACCTCTCACACTTCCAATAAGCCCGCCGATATTGTTGTTCCCTTTAACATGCGCTATGGAATAAGAGCTATCAACGCTGCCATTATTATAAACATAACCAACAAGACCGCCTATTTCGCTATTACCTATAACGGAATCTCCTATAAAATAAGACGCAACAATATTCTCTATATTCTGCCCAACCAAGCCACCGACCATATCTACACCCTTTACATAAAAGGCCGCTGAATAGGAATTTTTGATAGAACGCCCTGAATATCCGGCCAAGCCTCCTACATAATTCGTCCCAATCACATGGCCTTCTGTATGATAGGCGGAATCTATACCTTCCTCATTATATTTAGCATGTCCAATAATTCCACCTACGAAACTAGAACCAACTACAGAACCCTTGACGTAACTTTTTGCTATGGCTCCACCAGCACCAACTAAGCCGCCGACATAAGTCGTTCCAATCACATCCCCTTCAGAATATGAGCTTTTAACAGAAGATGATGCATAACCGACTAGTCCACCAACATAACCCGCACCGATTACATTACCGCCTATATGGTAACTAGAGTCTACTCGTCCATAAATATACCCCACAACTCCGCCTACATAACTAGAATCACTTTTTACAGTTCCTTTGGAGTAGCTTTTCTGTATGTTTTTACTGCTAACGTAACCAGCCAATCCGCCAACATACGTTTTTGTTCCCCGCACATTCCCTTCAGAATAAGAGTTACTTATCTTTGAAGATCTTCCAGCTAAGCCTCCAACATAACCGGCTCCAGTTATACCACCGCCTATATGGTATGAAGAATCAACATCACCGGCACCTGTAACTCCACCTACATAGCTAGAATCACTCCTTACAGATCCCTTGGCGTGACTTTTTGATACTCCACCTGAACCAGCCAAACCTCCGACATACGATTTTGTTCCAATCACATCCCCTTCGGAATATGAATTTGTGACCTTCGAGTATCCTGTTAAGCCACCTACGTAACCAGCTCCACATACACTTCCACCTATATGGTATGAAGAATCTATGCTGCCGTTACCAGCAACTCCCCCCACATGGCTGGAATCACTTCTGACAGCCCCTTTGACATAACTTTTTGATACATTACCAGAACCAACTAAGCCACCAACATACGATTTTGTTCCAAACACATCTCCTTCAGAATATGAGTTGGTAATTGTTGAAGATTTGCCAGCCAATCCACCGACATAGCCAGCTCCGTTTACATCACCAAAAGCATGATGGCAGGAATCAATAGACTCATAAACATCCCCCGCAATTCCACCAACATAGTCTTGTGTTCCGATGACATTTCCATCAGAATGATAACTAGAAACGATCTCTCCGCTAAACCTTTTGCTGCTTGCCGATCCGGCGACTTCATAGTTTGATTTACCGACAAGTCCACCGACATATTTTTTCCCTTCTATTGTTCCCTGCGAATAGGAATTTCGAATGTATCGATTTACATCAATAGATGGTGCATATCCTATATAAATAGAGTCTAACCCAACAAGCCCACCAACATAATCATCGCCTTTCACATTTCCAGAAACATAAGAATTACTCAAAGCGCTTATATTTTCAGGAGAATTGCTGTTAAAGCGCCAAAAATAATACAAAGACAAGCCAACTAACCCACCTACATAATTTCCATCTCCTACCACATCACCACCAACATGGTAACATGAATCTATAAACCCATTAAAATAGCCAGCAACACCTCCTACATAATTTGACATCCCAGTAACATCTCCATCAGAATGGCCACTTGAAATAATTTGCCCAATAAAGGTGTCGTTTGTATTAGAGGAACTCATGTTATAATTTAATTTACCTATAACCCCCCCAACATACATATTCCCTTCCACACGTCCTTGCGAATGTGAATTATGAATATATCTAGTCATAAGGTCTCGAACAGAATCTTGCCCAATAAGCCCACCTATGTAATCGGAGCCTTTTACGTTGCCAAAAGCACGCGAGTTTTCCAAAATCGGCATTGATGCGTAAATTTCACCAAACGCAATGCCAATCAAGCCTCCCACATTATTCCCTGTTCCTATTACATCACCCTCAGAATAAGAGTTAGCGACAAAAGAAGTAGTATATCCAACTAATCCGCCCACATAACTAGTTCCATTTATATCACCGCCTATATGATACGAAGAATCAACTAGAGTTGTCATATAACCGACGACACCGCCCACATAACTGGAATCGTTTTTTACATTTCCTTTTGTATAGCTTTTAAATATTCCAACCTTTTCCCTACTCTCACTATAACCAACCAAGCCTCCAACATACACACTTTTTCCCGTCACATTCCCTTCAGAATGAGATGCAATAATAGCAACGCGAGTGTAACCAACCAAACCTCCTACATAACTCAAGCCACTCACATCACCACCTATATGATAACTAGAATCTATTCCTCCTACTGTATAGTCCACATATCCAGCAACCCCACCCACATAATTAGAATCACCGCTTATTGATCCTTTTGCATAACAATTTGAAATTGCTTTTGAATTTGTCCGATTATATGAATAACCGACCAAGCCTCCAATATATGACTCTGTTCCTGCCACATCTCCTTCGGAAAAAGAATTTGTAACTGGCGAAAGAGTATACCCAATCAATCCGCCTACATAAGAGCCTCCGCTTACATCGCCATCTGTATGATAAGAAGAATCTATTATCCCTCTTCTTGAACGACCTGCAATGCCCCCCACATAGTCAGAAGTTCCCAGAACAGAACCATTGACATAACTTTTAGATATTTTATGAGCCGCATTACAATCATTGGAACTGCAAAAATCACCAACTAAGCCACCGACATAACTAGCCCCGCTTACATTTCCTTTGGACGAACTGTTTGTAATAGAGAAATCCGTAAATCCTGCTATTCCTCCCACATAATTTGAAGATCCAATCACACTACCATCGGAATGGTAACTTGAAACGATTTTTCCACTAAAATTGTGATTATGTGTTGAGTCTTTGGCTCCGTGACAAGATTTGCCGATTATGCCTCCAACATACATTTTTCCTTCTACATGCCCCTGCGAATGTGAATCTCGGACAATCTGTTCAATATGGGTGCTATTATTCTTTGCCCTGTAAATAGAATCTTGTCCAACAAGTCCTCCTACATACGTATTGCCCTTTACGTCACCAATAGCATACGAATTATCCAAAATTGTTATTGAACTGTCAACTGAGGAGTCATAATGATAATATGCCCCCCCAATTAGCCCTCCTACATAATCTTTCAATCCTGTTACATTTCCTTCGGAATAGGAATTTTCAATAGATGATGTCGTATAACCGACTAGCCCTCCTACATAATTATTTAATCCAGTCACATCACCTTTAGAATAGGAATTCAAAACAGATGATGTTGTATAACCAACCAACCCACCAATATAATTAAATCCACTTACTCCTCCGCCAACATAATAAGAAGAATCAATAGTTCCTGTCATATAACCAGCTACACCACCAACATAACCAGAATCGCTTTTTACTGATCCTTTGGCATGACTATTATATACACTCTTGCCATAACCGACTAATCCTCCTACATATGTTTTTTTACCAATTATATTTCCTTCAGAATAGGAATTTTCTATAGCCGATGTCGAATAACCAACCAATCCTCCAATACGGCTTGTTCCACTTATTTCTCCTCCAATATGATGTGAACGACCAACTAATCCCGATGCATATCCAACTACGCCACCAACATTGTGCCCTCCATAAACGGCGGCATTGACATGACAAGACAAAATTGTTCCACTCGAAATACCGACAAGGCCTCCAACATCGCGCAACCCATTCACATTGACTTCCGAGCGGACATTTGTCACTGAACCACCATCTACAGAACCGGCAAGAGCACCAACATCATAGCTTCCCCAAATATCGCCTACAAGGATGTCAAGATTGCTAATTCTCGCATTGCTAACCGAACCGAAGAGTCCAACATAATCTGAACTACTACTATTTACATACAAACCATAGATTTTGTGATTTACTTCTCCAGCAGAGCCATCAAAGTTCCCCTTGAATCCCTTAATAGGGGTCCAATTGCGGTGGAATTTATTTTTCCATGAACCATCACCTGCTCCCGAAGTATCATTCAAAAAAATGTCTGCACCCAATGTTATTTTTATGGCTTCAAAATTATGCGTTCCATCATTCACCATTTTGGCAAGGCCTGCCAACTGCTCAGGCGTAGTTATTTCATACGACCCCACACCACCCGTAAACCAAGTTGTATCAGCAGATCCATCCCAAATGTGGGGTGCAGCCAAGGTCGATGAGAAACAGCATAAAGTACCAAGCATGAAACTTCTAAGAAAAATCTTCATAATTATTCCTCCATCAGGTCTTCAAGAAGAATAAAGGTTATCGCATCATCTTCTACCGAATTTGGAAGTTTACCAGAATCCAAGCATAGTGTTGAGAAGGGAATTTTTTCTTTTGATTTTATCAAATTAATGTCATCATCACCAATTCTCTTTATTTCATAATAATCAGAGTCTAAACCGTCTAAAGGAATCGATGCATTCGTGTTATAATCAACTATCCAAACGTGATTAACCTTGGCAACTCGAGATTTCAGCTCTCGTTGTCTTCTGCGTTCCTCGGAATGATAAAAGAATTTTGGATTTCGATTCCATGTGACGGGATTCTTTTGATATTCGCTAAACGCATCCGCTATATATAATGAAGCATTGTCTTCATTCATTTCGTCTGTCATATCCCAGTTGATTACCGCTACGGCAATCTTATCTTTTTCAACATTTTCTTTTAATAGCAACGGATATTCAATGCTCTTCGGACCTTCTTTACATTTAGCAAATGAGGATTTTCTAATTTCTATTCCCTTAAAAATTTTATTCTCCATAAAATTTTTTTCTATTTCTCGAAACTTCTTTACATCTTTTTTTTCTAATAGATTCAATTGTATCGCAGTTTCTATCTTGGGTAAAACGGGATCCAACAATATCTTTTTGATTATTTGGCTCTCGTTCAAATCAATTCTTAGGATTTTCTTCTTTTTAAATTCATCAAAAACCTTATTTTTATCGTTCTTTTCCCATGTAATAAAAATTCGCAGTTCATCTTCATATTTGTAAGCAGCTCTCTTAAGACTCATTAACCGAATATAAGATTCTCGCAAATCTGATTTCATAATACTAGAATCTTGATAAGCGTGATTAATTGTTTGAATGCTTACATAATTAGCTAAACTTACATAAATTTCTACACCATTGTTTTCTTCTGCAAACTCGTTCAAAACATTCCAAAGTTCACACAAGTCAAATGTTAACCGAATTACAGGCTCACCATCTTTTCGTTTGGATTCCCAAAAAGCTGCGGAATTATCATTCAATGATGTCTTAAAACATAAACAAGCGATATTAGGAAGAACGTTTTTTCCATTAACCCGAACATTTAAATATTTCTTCTCATAGGGATCAGTCCATTTTTCAGGAGATATGAATGTAATTTTATTATCTTTGAACATCTGTTTGACGCGACAAAAAGGCACGAAACGGTAAGCCAAAGGTCTAGGCCACTCTAGAGCAACCCTTCCTACAAAGTGGATGTGTTCCCACTTTTGACTCTTCACTGTAGACTTCGCCTTTTTCTTTCCAGCCATCGTAGCCTCCGCTTCAACTTCCGGAGTTCGCTCGGTTCTGCAAGGATTGCCTATTTCTGTGCAAAAACAAAAAAGGCGCAGGTCGATGCATCTATCCAATCGGGGCTCTCGACAGCCTTGAACGATAAACGCAAACGACCCACGCCCCAAACGGGCTGTTGTCATTGGCTTATGCGGCCATAAATCAGCCAAACAGCTGATACGACAAACCGAGGCACACCGCAAAATGGCATACCTGCGTGAGCGTTCGCCTTGTCCTCGTTCAAAGAAATGGTCGAGATTTCGATTGGAGAACAAGAGCAAAACTCTTTTTCCAATCTAAAAATAACTTAAAAAAGGGCGGCCGGAACAAAAATTTTACACAGAACCAGGCTCACAAGCCTCAAATTTGCGTAAAATCACCATTTTCCAGGTATTAGGCCTTATTCCAACCTAGACTATGGAGTGAAAGGCGCATTTTTTATGAAAAAAGGTGGTATAACACCACCTTTACTCACTAAACGGAAGGCGTGATAAACACGTGCCAGGAGCCGTCCTCTTTTCCACGCTCGACATAGTGCTTATCGAGAAGACGCTGGACTAACTTATCGACTGCGGATTTTTGGATACCGAGTTTTCTCTGGATTTCGGCGTTCGTCAATACGGGTTCACTCTGCATCATGTTAAGAATTTTGCCGTAGTTCGGTGTGCGGAAATCAATGCATTCCCCATCATACCACCAGATGTTTTCGCCACGCTTTGTGAGGAACTGAACATCGGCATCAATTTCTTGCGCAACCATGTTACGGAAATACTTGAGGAACGGAGCGATTGCTTGTAATGTAGCCCTTGCCCCAGAACTGGGCGCCGCCCCCACCTTCAAATCGGTGGCATGCAAAGCCTCCAGATATTCGTCCTTCTTTCGGCTACGGACCACAACCATGGGAATATCGTGTTTCGCCAAGATGTAATTTACGAGCAACCGGGCAATTCTGCCATTGCCATCCTCGAACGGATGAATCCTGATATAGCGGTAATGGAACAAGGCTGCCAACTCCACTGGCGACAACTTGCCCTCCTTTTCCGCATCGTTGTACCAGTCGACAAGATCCGTCATCAACGCAGGCGTTTCTTCTGGGGATGCATAAACGAATCGGTCGCCATATCGTGTAATGACACTGTTCGGGCGAGTCTTGTACTGCCCTGCATGAACCACATACCCAACTTGCATTCCTCCAGGTAGTTCACGATGAACGGAATAATCTTCACGCAGCAATGTGCGGTGTAAGCCCCTTATGAAATGTTGGGTGAGTGGGGTTTCCTTGATGCATGACTCTGCCATCATCATCTTGAGCGAGACCTCGCTCGCGACCATCTCCTGCACACTCCGCACATTCGCCTCACCAATGACCTTCCCAAAAAGCAGAAGAATCTCCGTCTGCCCGTAAGTGAGTGTGTTGCCCTCGATGTGGTTGCTGTTGTAGTTGAAATCGACCGAAAAACGGCGAGCGAGGCGGGCCTTGTCATCTTCCGAAATCGGCTGAAGGGCTCGCCAGGCATCAAGGGATTTTTCTAGGGTCAGGTATTTCATACCCTAAATATAATCAAAATTCTATTAAAAAGGTAGTCGATATACTACCTTTTTAATAGAATTTTGTCAAATTTTAGTCAAAATGTTGCTGAAAAGGTGGTTGATATACCACCTTTTTGTCATTTTTTTTCGCTAATTCTGCTTCAACGGGGTCATGCTCTTGGCACAAATCGCCATGGTCGAGAGGTTGTGCAGCAGGGCCGAGGTCGAGGGGGCAAGTATTCCGAAGAAACCTGCAGCCAGGAGCGACGTGTTGAAGGCAACGATAAAGCGGTAATTCGCCTGGATGCGTTCCATGAGCTGCGTACTCAACGTACGGAGTTCGGCGAGGTCGCGCAGGTCTTCGCTGCGGAGGGTCACGTCGGCAGTTTCGCGGGCAATGTCGCTGGCATCGCTCATGGCGACCGACACGTTCGCGGCAGCCAATGCGGGGGCATCGTTGATTCCATCGCCCACCATAATCACGCGGCGGCCTTCGGCCTTCATCTTTTCCACATAGCGGTGCTTGTCTTCGGGTAGCACCTGCGCAAAGAAAATGTCGATGCCCAAAAGTTGCGCCGTGCGTTCGGCAGCCTTCTGGCTGTCGCCGGTAATCATCGCCACATGCTTGATTCCGCGTTCACGGAGCATGCGAATCGCTTCTGCTGCCTCGTCACGCGGAGGATCGCTAATGCAAAGCACGCCCGCGAGGCTCCCGCCAATGGCAAGGTAAATCACGGAAGCGGCTCCGGCGAGTTCGTCGATCTTTTTCTGTTCCGCTTCGCCCACTGCAATTTTTTCGTCTTCGACGACGAAATGTTTGCTGCCGATAACGGCGCGTTCACCGTCGAGAGTCGTCGCGATTCCATGCGCCATGATGTATTTGACATCGGCGTGTTCCTCTTCGTGGTCGATTCCGCGTTCGGCGGCACCACGCACAATGGCGCGCGCCATGCTATGCGGGAAATGTTCCTCGATGCAGGCCGCAATGCGCAGAATTTCTTCTTCGCTGCGGTCTCCGAACGGAATCACGCGTTCGAGTTTCGGTTCCGCCTTGGTGAGCGTTCCCGTCTTGTCGAAAACGATGGTGTCAGCCAGGGCGAATTCTTCCAGGTACTTGCCGCCCTTCACGGTCATGTTGCGGTCAGCCGCTTCGCGCAGCGCCGAAATCACCGAAATCGGAGTGGAAAGTTTGATGGCGCAAGAATAGTCCACCATCAGAATCGAGACGGCCTTGGTGATGTTGCGCGTAAACAGGAGCGTGAGCCCGAATCCGATAAAGCTGAACGGCACGATACCATCGGCAAGGCGTTCGGCGCGGCTCTGGATAGAGGCCTTCAGGTCTTCGGAGCGGTCGATGAGTTCGATGATTTTTTGAATCTTGGTGTTGCCGCTCACGGCCCGCACAGAGACGACAATCGAGCCTTCGTCTACGACGGTGCCTGCAAAAACGGACTTTCCGACCGTCTTGTGCACCGCCTGCGATTCGCCCGTCATGGTCGCTTCGTTCACGAACGCATCGCCCTCCGCAACGGTTCCGTCCACCGGAATCATGCTACCGGAACGCACGCGCACGAGGTCGCCCACTTGAACATCCTGCATGCGCACCTGAACATCGACGCCGTCCTTGACGACCCACACGCGGTCTACCTTCACGGCAAGGCTTGCGGTAAGGGCGGTGCGGGTCCGCGCCTTGGTGTAATCTTCCAAGAGGCTACTCACGTTCAACAGGAACATGATGGTCCCTGCCGATTCGTAATTGCGCTGCAAGATGCTCGCCCCGATGGCGGCACCGTCCAACACTTCGACAGAAAGTTTTCCTTCGCCAAGGCAATTCAAGCCCTTCGCCACAAACTTGAGGCCCCTGTAAATCAGGTGCACCGTGCGGATGGGAGCTGGAATGAACAATTTGGCAAGGTAACGCCGCGCAATCATGAACGCAAGCCGGTTCTTGAAACGCGTATCGAGTTCCTGCAGCTGGTATTCGGTATCGGGCTCGCTCTCAGGGAGATTTGCGACATCCAGATTCCGGACGAAATCAATCACCTGTTCACGATAGCCGTTTTCGTATTCCAGCAGAATGCCGCCGTTTTCCGAATGGACTACCGCTTTCTGGACATAAGGTTCACTCACGCATGCCTTGTGGATGCGCGATTCATGCACACGCTCAAATGCATAGGCCCCCGCCCGAAAGCGGATACGCCCCGGCTTATCGTAAACAATGCGAAATTTCATGGACTACTTCGTCCCAGCCTGATTCTTCGCGTCGTTGCAGATGTCGGCAGCCTCGTCCTTCATATCCTGGAAGGCGGCCTTGGCGTCGGCAGTAATTTTCATGCCTTCGGCGAGTCCCTTGACGGCATACTCGCGGGTTTTGGGAGCCTTGAGAATCTTCTTGATGATAGTCGGGCCAACGACACCGGCCATCACGCACCAGAACTTTTCATTTTTCCATACGGACATAGCTTACTCCTTTTGTTCCGCCCTAATGTCATCCCCGACTTGGTCGGGGATCTTCATTAAAGCTTTGTTGTTCATTGCATAATAATCTACATAAAATTCACTTAAAATACAAACTACATACAAACTAACAAACAGACTTCAAGCCCAGGTCCCATATGCTTTCCGAGCGACTAACATTGTTGCAAATTTGCAAATTAGTTCACGCTACACAACTTAGTTTCCGTATAAATAACTTAGTTAGAATCAACTATCTAAAACTGTAGCGAATCTTTGTAGCAAAGGTGCGGCCGGGCTTACTTTCTCCGTACTTGTCGTAAACGGTTTCGTCCAGGAAGTTGTCGACCTCGAAACTCCAGGCGAGTTTATTATCCCACACGGAATATTCCGCGCCCAAATCCTGCGTGAACGAAGCGTCTATTTTCCGGCTCTGGCGGGAACTGATTTTCCAACCGTAATAATATTCATCGGTGTAGTTAGCAGCCCACCAGAACTTGACAAAATCGTTCTTATTGAATATATCGCCCATGTGGAATTCCGCCATATAATTCATAAAGAATCTGGGGATATTCGGGATAATGGCATCTTCAGGGATTCCCTGCTTGGCACTATAATCTATATTGCGCAAATCCTGGAAAGTCCAGTTCGTTCCGAGCAACACCCATTCATTCACATCGAGTTTCACATCGCCTTCGTAGCCCCAGCCACGAATCGGATTCATATTATAGTACGGCACCGACATCTGAGAGGTATTCATATAATGAATGCGGTTCTTGTAATAAGAATAAAAAACGTCTCCGTCAAACCGGAATCGCGCCACCAGCGGAATTTCTTGCAAATCCAGGGAGAGGCCTACGTTAAAATTGTCCGCTTCTTCGGGTTTCAACTTTGTTGCAGCGCTCACACGCACGCCATCGCCAAACAGTTCGTCGGGCGTGGGCAGGCGCACTGCATGCTGGTAAGAGCCCTTGACCGCAAGAGGCTTTACAATCCGGAACATCAAGCTTTCATCGTAACTAAAGTCCGTATAATCATTCTTTTCCAATACCGCTTGCTGTATCATACTTGTGGAAGTATTTGAAATTTCTGCTTTCATGTAATGGAATTTGAAACCCAACAGGTTCTGGAGTCTCGAATCAAAGAAATTGTCTTCAAGCGAAAGACCCGTCGTCAAAGAAATCGATTTGCCAGGATAGCCCGCCGTATTGAACCCGACCATTTCGGAGCCCACGTCATCTTCGGGGTCTTCCTTGTGGTACCGGAAAAGCGTATTCCAGTAAACAAACTGATTCTTAATGAATTGATAATCCAGATTCAGCAAGTTGTTAAAATCGTAGACCTGCACGGTTCTCAGTTTCGGGAGTCCCATCATCGACAATTCGCCCACATTCTTTTTGGCCGTATCACAGCTATACCAGTTGCGGCAATGAACGCGGCTCGTGTCAACGACTTTATTTTCGATGTACCCGAACGAAAAATGGTCGCCGAAATTCAAGTCTTTTACAAACAAATTTTTCTTATCGAGTCCGAACATCGCCCCAAAATTGTATCCTTCGGCAGTACTTTCAACAATGCGGTTCGCCTCGCCCTGAACTTCCTTATCGAACGCGCCGTAGCTGGCACCTAGCGAAACCTGGTCAAACCAGGCATTCATCAAGTTCGCAAACGCCTGCACATTGTAAGAGGTGTAATGGTCGTGATCGCGAACGATGCTCGTATCTTTACCAGTCGAACTTTTCATGTAAGGCGAAGTAAACTTGTAATCATTATCGGAATGATTAAAGTAGCCCGAAACACCCACTTCTAGGCCAACACCACCCGCAATGCTATCGATTAAATGGCTCGCACTTACCGACGCCTTGTGCGTATTGAAACTTGAAAGGCTGTAGGACGCATCCACCGAATTGGCGGGACGCTTCTTGGTAATGATATTGATGGCACCGCCTGCGCCATCTGTCGCAAAACGCGCGGGAACATAGCCCTTGTAAACTTCAATGTCCGCAATCTGGTCTATAGGGATATCGTCAAGACCCAAGTTGCCTTGCGTCTCTAAGGGGACGCCATTTACCAGCACCTTGATGTTCTTGCCTTCCATGCCGCGAATGTTGATTTTACCTTCGCTGCCCATGCCGCCGGACTTGCGCACCTTAACGCCCGAGGCTGAATTGACCGCCTTCGAAACGGTCTTACTCGTATTCTGCATCTCGGCTGCGTCAATCGTCGCAACCGATTCCGCCTTTTTGGCCTGCTTCGCCTGTTCTGCTTCTATTTCAGATTCGACCGAGAGTTCGTCCAGCTGCGTGACTTCTTTTTCTTCCAGAAAATCGTCTATAGAGGTAATTTCGTCATCTTGGGCACGGGCCGAAACCGCACCAACCATAGCAAATATAAAGGCAAGCGTTGCCGCCTTGCAAATAAACATCTTTTTCATCGCAGCGCAATTGAACAATTTTCGCGGCAAATTTCTACTCCAAACGGGCCTTTAAAAATCCGAATGGATTTATCCTGTACCAATAACAAAATCCGCTCCCTCCATTAGGCGGGAACGGACCATCGTGTTTATGAGGACTATGTCTTTACCGCAGATTTGCGGAAATTTCGCTTACTTTAGCGGCACAAGCCACATCGGAATCTGCTTTACGTCGGCGATCTTTTCCGCCTTTTCGGACTTAGGATCATAGCGGAAGTAGGCGTTGCCGTCTTTTTCGGTAGAGACCGCAAAAATCACGGTGCCATCGTCATCGATGTACTTGCCGTAGCTAGCCCAGCTAGAAGTATAATCAATCGGGAGCGCCTTCATGGTTTTCTTGGCAAGATCGATTTCTACCGGCTTGCAGGTATTGTTGTGGTAGCTATCCATATCGGTCCAAACCTGCTGCAGGTCCACCATCACGTTCAAGAAGGAATACACCTTGGTTCCATTGGCGTAGGTAGTGGGGCTCAGATATTTGAAATTACCTTTCTTGGTGATGCCGTCGATGGCGACATCCTTGGTCACAAGCCACTGATAATCTTTGTCAAACTCTGTTTCACCCACCTTGATGCGCAGGAACCCGTCAACCTGGCCGGGAGCATAGCCCCAGGAGGCATTGCTGTAGCAATAAATGTAACCGTCAGCAACGATAAACGACTGGTTCTGGGAATCATCCAGGGAGCCCACGGCCGCAACACGTACATCTTCAGCCACGGCAATCACGGAATCCTTTTTGATGTCAATGATGGCAACCTGAGCGGTATTACCGGTAGCAAAGTCGCTCACGTTCTGCAACAGACCGACATAGAGCCGACCATCTTCAATCACTCCCGTACCCGGAGACACGGCGAGGGCATCCTTGTTCTTGTATTTGGAAAGGTCAATCGCACCCGTAACCTTCATGGTTTTCGGGTTGACAATGAGGAGTGAATCAAGTTTACCACCTAAATAAGCCTTTTCTTCGTTCACGAAGTAAAGGTGATTCGCCCATGCGCCAGCAAGCGAAAGTTCAGCAGTCTTACTACCAATTTTGTTGTTAGCATCGAGGCTATAGCGTGTAATGTTACCCACGTCAAGGTCCGCAATGAACAAGGAATTGTCGTAATAGACAACGCCTGCGCGGGTTCCGACTTCGATATAATCTGTCCCAATATCATCTGTATGGTCCAGCGACATCGTGCCGATGAACATCGTTTCGCCGGTAGAGATGGATGTCGCAAATTCGCGCTTGTAATCGTCATTTACATCGCTTGCCGAAGATGAATCGTCGCCGCAAGCAGCAAGCATGCTGACCGATACGGCAAGAGTCGCCAGTAAACGTGTTTTCATATATACTCCTTGAAATTGATGCGGGGAAGTCCGCTTGTGGAATTTGCGGTGCATTTTAGAAATGTCTTATTCGGCGTTCTACTCCAAATAGTGACGGAAAAATCCGAAAAGACCAAGATCCTTTTCTCGAAATACAGACTCCATTTAGTCCATTTTCACTCCATTCAGACATTTTTGCAATAAAAATTTTCTATTGCCGTCACAAAATTAGCCTTGACAAAGTTTTTGCAGCTTGTTAGATTTGTCTTACTTTTTAAGACTAGGCTAATAATGCCGAACTTAATCGATCAATGAGGAAAGAATGTTAAACATCGATGGAATTGAATGGTTGCACAAAATCGGGTGCTATCATACAACACTTGAAAGGGAGCCGTTTCTCATTCTTGAATTTTGCAGGAAGGGGCGTATCAGCTGGGCCGGTGGTGCACTTCCCTGCAACCAGTTGAAGGTGGGTGAAATGCTGGTTTACGATGCATGGACTTCGGGTGCGCTTACGCGCTCTGCGGATTATTGCGGTGACCGCATTTTGTTCTTCGAGGAATCAGTAAAGTACATCCAGGAACATTTCGCAGGTTTTGTGCTTGACATCAGGACTCTTGCGCAAAAAATGTGCCGTCCGGGCCGACCGTTCATCGTGCACACCAAGGAAGAGGTGGCACACGCCTTCGAGAAGGTCGAAAACAAGTCCGAAAAAACGCAGGCAGAATATGGTCGGCTTGCTATTTTGGAGTTGCTGCTTACGTTAAAAAATCTGGATACTCAAAGAGAATACGCTTGCCGCGAATGCAATCTTTCGTCGCTTCAGATAGAAAAGATTTACTGCATCCGTTCGTTTATCTGCGAAAACATGGACAGTCATTTTACCATCGAAGAACTTTCCAACAAGTTTGACATGCCGCCTACCGCAATGAAGCTCTGCTTCAAGAATGTATTCGGTTTGCCGGTATTCACCTACGCTCGCCGCGAGCGCATGAAAATCGCAGCTAAGCAACTTCGAGAATGCGACCGCGGAATCCTCGAGATTGCAGGCGAAGTCGGTTACAATAACGGGAGCAAGTTCGCCCACGCCTTCCAGGACGTGATGGGCATGACCCCGAAGGAATACAGGAAAAAATACAGGATGACAAACGTCGCATAATTATGAAAAAAACATTCTCTAAACTCTACGCATACATGGGATCGCGAAAACCGCTGTTCCCGCTTGCATTGATTCTCTCGGCATTGAGCGCCATCGCGGGGCTCGTGCCGTTTTTACTGATGTGGCTGATTGTCCGCGAGGTTATCTCTGGCGGCGACATGACGAACATCAAGATTTTCGACTACTCCATCGGAGCGGTTCTCGCCTCGGTCACAAGCGTATTGCTCTACTTTGCGGCCCTCGCCTGCTCGCACATGGTAGCATTCAGGCTTGAAGGCGACC
>JAEEGH010013384.1_pt1 | contig 18201 bp, 13 predicted proteins | sample 9134181 | NCBI WGS metagenome assembly JAEEGH01 (sample SAMN16246544, study PRJNA631951) | gut metagenome | biome: gut microbiome; feature: rumen; material: DP-attached | host: Bos | place: Iran: Karaj | collected 2018-10 | reverse complement strand
TAATACTCCTGACATTGCACTAGAAACTATCTGGAACAAACTCCAGGGAAAAGAAGTAAATGTCAGGGCCTCATCCCAAGATGGATCAACATATATACTGCCAAAAGGTTTTGATGTTTAAATTTCTAATCGATAAAAAATAAAATCATGTCTGCAACGGTAATTGCTATAGCTATTCAAAAAGGAGGCGTTGGGAAAACGACAACAGCCGTTAACCTTGCCGCATCACTTGCTAATATGGGGAAGAAAACTCTTCTCATCGACTTAGATCCACAAGCTAATGCGACAAGTGGATTGGGAATAGAAAAAAGTGAAGGAAAGAGTTCATACCCCGCGTTGTTAGGAGAAGCAAAATTAACTGATTTTATCATAAAAACAGAGTGGGAGAATCTTTCTTTAATTCCTGGGGAATTAGATATGTGTGGCGCAGATATTGAGCTTCCTCGCTTAGAAGGTAATCATCTTGTTCGATTGAAAGATTGTTTGGATCCAATTCAAAATTCGGATCAGTTTGATATTATTCTCATTGATTGTCCACCATCACTTTCTATCTTAACACTAAATGCTCTCGCTTGTTCTAGATGGCTTATGATTCCATTACAATGTGAATATTATGGACTGGAAGGTGTATCTATGATCATGCGTGTATTCGATCAGATTCGGGAGAGTGATATAAATACCCATTTGGAATTGCTGGGAATACTAATGACTATGTTTGATGGCCGTACTCGTCTTGCCCAGCAAGTTGTCAACGAAGTTAGAGAACATTTTGGTGATAAAATATTTGATACACTCATTCCTCGAACTATTCGATTGGCGGAAGCTCCAAGTTTTGGACAACCAGTTATTCACTATGATCCACACAGTGCGGGGGCATCTGCTTATGAAATTTTAGCTGAGGAAGTAGTTAGCCGCATAAATAAATCATAAAGTCTTCATTGTAATGGAAAATCAAATTGAACGGCAAAAGTTAAAGGTTGACATTGTAGGAGTTGGTTTTGGTCCTGCAATGGGAGGTTTTCTGACAACGCTCAACAGTAAACTTCTTAAATCCGATGGGACACTTAATCTAGAAAGTCGTACAATGCCAGGCATGCCACCTCAAATTATATGCTACGAGCGTGCCGATGATGTCTCATCAGGCGTATCTGGTGTGGTTACAAAAGCTGATGCCATTCGGGGTAGCATCCCGCCAGATGAAATCAAACAGATTCCAATGTCAACTCCTGTTACTGAGGAGAGACTCCTATATCTTGTTGATCCATACGGTGCAAGTAGAAGATCTCTTCTGCTGAAAAGTGCTGATTTGATTTTCAAAAATTTGGGGAAGATCTTGCCATATTACAAACATTACGCATTCAAAATACCTTGGATCCCATCTTTTTTACATAAAAAAGGTGGGGTGATATTTTCTATTGGCCAGTTCAATCAATGGGTTGCTAATCAACTGATGAATAGCGGGCTTATGCAAATATGGCCTGGGACCCCTGTCAAAAAGGCAATCATTGATGACGGCAAAGTGATTGGAGTACAACTTCTTGATCAGGGGGTTGACAAGAATGGTATCCCAACAGATGCCTATATGCCAGGCATGGACATAGAAGCAGCACTCACAGTCATTGCTGATGGAGCAGTTGGAGCAGTTGGTAGGCAGCTTGATGATCAATTTGGATTGCCACATGGACATGAACAAAATGATTGGGCAATCGGGATGAAAATGGTTGTAGAACTTCCGGAAGGTACAAATCTTAAAGAAGGAACTGTTTTTCATACCTTTGGATATCCGGAGCCAGAAATTTTTGGTTTTATGTATATCCATCCTGGAAATATAGCATCACTTGGAATTTTTGTTCCTAGCTGGTTCAAAAGTCCAATTCGTACCGCATACCGATATATGCAATATTGGATAAAACATCCGTATATTTGGCAGTACCTTTGTGGTGGTAAAATGCGTTCATGGGGAGCGAAAACTCTCCAAGAATCTGGTTGCCGTGGGGAACCGTATTTAGTTGGTGATGGGTATGCCCGAATTGGCGAGGGGAGTGGTTCAACAAACACGTTGACAAATTCTGGTGTTGATGAGGCGTGGCAGACAGGAGTGATACTGGCAGAATCCGTCATTGAAATATTTCAAAATGGCAAGGAATTTAATAAGAAAAATCTTGAAGATACATACGTAAGGCGTCGTAAACAATCAAAATTGGAGATGGCTTCACAGACTGCACGAAAATCTCGCGATGGCTTTCATCGTGGATTTGTTTCCGGCCTTATTGGGATGGCTCTAACAGGTTTCACTAGCGGGAAAATAAATTTTCCTGATACCAACTATGAACTGTGGAGATGTTTGCCAACTCTCGCAAAGTTTTTTAAAGGAAAGATTTCTATAGAAAAAATTAAGGATGTTCGCAAGCAATGTGCAATAAAGGGTATATATTCAAATGACATCCTCCTTGAAATGGCTGGATGGCCTCACATTGAATATGATGGGAAATTGCTCATTTCCCATCAAGATGCGCTTTTGATGGGGGGGAAGGTTCAAGCCCCAAATGGGGTTGCGGATCATGTGGTGTTCTCGGATACGGAAATATGCAAAACGTGTGAATCAAAAATTTGTACAGAAGTTTGTTCAGGACAAGCTATCTATCCAGGGGAAGATGGAATTCCACATTTTGATCGAGAGAAATGTATACACTGTGGTGCTTGTTTTTGGAATTGTCCATACCCTGATAGAAATACTCCATCCTTAACAAATCTTAAATTTATGGCTGGAGCTGGAGGTTTGCATTCTGCTGAAAATTAATTACATTGACTAATACAGGACATATATATAAAAGATGGTGTCTTATCCAGATAAGGGCATGGCTGCCAGCATGCCTATGGTGTGTATTTATCTTCTGGGGTAGCACTGATGATGGTGGTGGACAGGCCACAAGTTTGCGATTAATGACATTCTTACATATAAATTTTCCGGCATTATCATGGGAACAATTAGCTAAACTCATATTCTATCTTAGAAAAGCATGTCATGTTACAGAATATGCTATCCTTGCAGGATTAGTAATGCGTGGATTTCTTTGTTCGAGCATAATTAAAAAACAAGAAAGCTGGTCTTTTCCACTAGCAATTCTTACTTTTTCCCTCTGTGTTGGATACGCGGCCAGTGATGAATATCACCAATCTCTTACACAAGAACGCTGTGGTTGTGTCACAGATGTCATGATTGATGCTGTGGGGGTATTTCTCGGTTTGCAAACAATGTGGTGCCTGATATATTTTAAAACAGCCAAATTAGATTCCACAGCATTGAAAATACCAGAAAAAGACTAATGATTTATTGGCTGAGATATCCTATGTTTGTACTGTTTTTAGTACAATGCATGGGTATCTTATTGGCATACAATATTTCAAAAACATATTCTTTCTGGATAATAACGAGTGTATGCGTTTTTACAACCATTTTCTTTTGCTTAAAAAAATGGCTATGCAACATAAATTTATTTTCTACCTATAAAGGATTTATTTTCTGGGCGATTATTGCATTTGGATGGGGATGCGGATGTCATTATTTTTACCATGTCTTTTTATCAGATACAGATATTCGCACCCTAATGAAAGATAAGGACGCCCAAATTGCCATTGTTGAAGGTGTATTGTTGGAAAGACCTGCTATTTATATTTCTGTGTCAAACAATGGAAAAACAAATATATTTTGGCGAAATACTCTTAGCATAGAATCGATTCAGTGGGACGGGGATCACTCTGCAATAGCAAATGCAAAAGGTAAAATATATATAGCATGCTCAGAAAAATTAAATGATCATTTTCGTGCAGGAACAAGAATAAGAGCCACTGGAATCTTAAAATTTCCCAATACATCTCTCATCAATGGAGAATTTGATTATAGAAAATATCTTGAGACATACGGTATCTTCTATGAATTAAGAATTAAGAATTCTGCTGACTGTATTCATTTGGGTTTAGATCAGCATATTTTGAGCTATTTCCGTTTTCTGGCTGACCATTTTAGGGGATATTCAATAAAAGCACTGTCGCTTGGTTATGGCACACATGACCCATATATTGCAATTTATCAAGCAATGACAGTGGGTGAACGAAATATGCTCGAAAATGACATGAAAAACATTTTTATGCATCTTGGAATCATGCATTTGCTGGCTATCAGCGGATTTAATATTTTGATGATTACCGGAATTATAGGAATGTGTTTTTCCATATTTCGCATTCCACACCACTGGCGCAGCATTTTTTTGATTCTTATCGTATGGTTTTATGCCATATCAGTGGGGGCAGAAGTTCCAGTTACCAGAGCCGCACTGATGGTAACGGTTATCTTATTGGGTTATTTATTATCGCGACCAACAACGGTTTTGAATTCATTAGGTGGAGCGGGTTTTATTTTACTTAGCTTCGAGCCCATACAATTATTTCAAGTCAGCTTTCAACTTTCATTTATTGCTGTCATAAGTTTAATACTATTAGTTCCAATTTTTTCAAGGTTGACTGAAAACCTTATAAAACCAGACGAATTTCTTATACCGAGCTTAGTAACAAGAGCGGAAAAAATAAAATGTGCGCTTTGGGCTTTCGTATGGGGGAATGTCTGGGCATCTGTTGCAGCCTGGTTAGGGACTTTGCCCCTTTGTATCAGGTATTTCAAAATATTCCCAACTATTGGAATCTTGACAAATATTCTGGTAGTTCCACTGGCATTCCCATTACAGAGTCTTTCTATTATTTCTACGGCATTTGGAAAGGTAATTCCACAAATTTCCATTTTCTGCAATAAACTAGCACATCTAATATTGGAAATAATTGAAAAAATTTGTCTCTACGGAAACTCTTTCAGTATTTCCTGGTTTAGAGTCAATAATTGGAACGGCTGGTGCGATGTATTATATATTATTGCCATTTTAGGTATTATAAGTGGATTATTTTTAAAAAGAAAAAATCGGTCACTATTGTTCACATATTTATTTTGCATCAGCATGTGTGCCTATTTCCTGTATGTGCACATACAAGAGGTAAGTATGAGGATTGTGGTATTCCCTGCGGGTGAAGGCGGTTGTATATATATAAAAGACTTTGAAAAACAAAAAGACTACTTGATAGATACTGGAAATAAAAATTTTTGGAGAAACAAAATTATTTCTTATATAAAGCAAAATCTGTCAGTAAACAATTACTTGAGCACACTTATTTTAACCCATGGTGACGCAAATCATATTGGAGGGGCAATCAGTTTGATCGATCAAATAAATGTCGATAAAATTTATATTAATCCTCTAAAAACTCGCTCTATATATATGCAAATGTGGCAAGAAAAATTGTCTGATCCTAGGTGCAAAGAGAGAATTTACAATACATGGTGCGGCATTAATATTGATTCCTTAGAAGTCTTACACCCTACTCGCGGAGATACCGATTTTACACGCGCTGACCAAGGTACAATTGTTCTACGCATTCAGCGTAAAAACAAAAGAATAATGTTTTTATCTGATTTAGAACCAGATGGACAAGAAAGAATGATCAATCGGCTGGGCGATGATTTAAAATGTGACGTCCTTATTAGTGGCAAATGCGATTATGCATACACATATTGTTCAGGATTTATCGAACGCACTAATCCCAAAATCCTTATTCTTCAAACTAATAAAAAAACTGTAAAGATTAATGCGGCAGAAGTATCACCGGAAATGCAAGTCATATATATCAGAGATAAAGCATTCGTGCTGGATATCAACATTGATGGAGAAATTATTTGCAAGTAAACGCAATAAGATAGCGATTTAACAATTCTTACCACTCATTTAATTTTGATTCAATCGGACAGTATTTTTCATCTGATAGCAACCTTAAAGCTTCTCCTATTAAATACAAAGAACCACAAATTAATATAAATGATGAATCTCTTGTTATATTAAAAGCTTGCAGTAAGGATTCCGTTGATTGAATATGGCCATGGTAATGCTTCTTCAGCTCCAAGCTGAGCAATTCTGCTGCCAATGTTCTGTAACTATTTACAGGAACTGTTATATATTTTTCTCCAAAATTTCCAATGATGCTGCATGATTTTTCCCAATCTTTATCTTTTAGCATACCAATAATTACAGTTGGCCGTAATGAGGGATATTTCTTTTTTATTGAATCCAGTAATACTTTAAATCCCGCAGGATTATGAGCTCCATCCAAGAGAATCGTCTGATTACCATTTTTAATCAATTGAAAACGTCCCGGCCATTGTGTACTGAAAATAGATTTTAAAATTTTATTTTTGGGAACAGGAAGATGTGTTTGTAAGATTTCTACAGTTTTAAGAACCAGCACCATATTTTGCCTTTGATACTCAGGAAAATGAATCGGCATATCTAAAGAGTTATCTCCAACTTCCTGATAAATGGGCGAGTTATGTGTATTTGCAATATCAGCGATTACATTAAATGCTTCATTTTGTGTCCCAGTAATGACAGGAATATTTGTCTTTATAATCCCGGCTTTTTCACGTGCTATTTTCTCAGTAGTATTGCCTAAATATTGCTGATGTTCCAGCGAAATATTCGTAATAACCGATGCTAGGGGATTAACAATATTGGTAGCATCTAAACGTCCTCCAAGCCCGGTTTCCCATAATATAACTTGAGGCTTTTCCTCATTAAAATAAAGCAATGCCAAAAGTGTGGTAATTTCAAAAAAAGTGGGATAATGCTCACTTGGGTGGCTATCTAATACCCCTTTTATCTGTGCTGTTAACCTAATAATGCAATCTTTTGAAATAGGAATATTATTTATCTGTATGCGCTCGCCAAAGAAAACGAGGTGAGGGGACGTATACATCCCGGTCTTGTACCCAGCATGTCGATAAACTGATTCTAACATTGCACATACAGATCCTTTCCCATTCGTACCAGCTACATGGATAAAACGCAAATCGCTTTCTGGATGTCCAAATATCTCGCACAACCAATTAATATTTGCAAGACTGAAGTTGGTTTTAGAATTATTTAATCCACGAAGGTATTCTATAGATTCTTGGTATTTTTTTTCATCTGTCGGGTATTCTTTTTTCATAAAATAAAAATGTGGTGTATTAGTCAGAGTCATACACCACAATTTGTTTAATTTCTATTTTGTTTCTCTATTGTATAGCTTGAACACAACGATTACACAATGTTGGATGTTCCGTATTTGTGCCAACAGATGTCTCATAATGCCAACAACGCTCACACTTTTTGCCATCTGCATTAGATATCTCAAAAGTTACAGCTGAGAGAGTTTGTTCTGCGGTCTCTAAAGGAATAACCGTAATTTGACTTAGATTGAGCAGTTCTCTTAGCAATTCTATCTGCTCTGTGCTTCGGGGCAAATAAGAAGGGTGACCTGTAACTGTCATTTTACCTTCCAGTGACTTTCCAATCACTTTAGCCTGTCGAGCTTTCTCCAAAGCACTTAGAGCGGGTTCCCGTAAATCGAAAAGAATGTGCCATAATTTTTCCTCTTCATCTGTAAGTCTATAGTTTCTAGGCTTATATTCGGATAAATGAACTGAACACTTTTTATTATCCCCGGGAATAGCTTCAAATGCCTCATCTGCTGTAAAGACAAGAATTGGTGAAAGTAATATGCATAGCTGATTTACCAAATAATAAAGTGTCGTTTGTGTAGAACGACGGCGTAAAGAATCAGCTTTATCTGTATACATTCGATCCTTAATGGCATCATGGTATATGGCAGAAAGTTCGATAGTAATAAATTGGCTTATTTTTTGATAAACCAAATGAAATTCTGACCGATCATAGGCTGCTATTACATCCTTTTCAATAGCACTGAAAATATTCAATATCCAACGATCTAAAGGCGTGAGATTTTCTAAAGGAACAGTATCTTCCTTTGGATTAAAATCATATAGGTTAGATAATTGGTAGCGTAGGGCATTACGAATTGCGCGATACGTTTCACTAACTTTTTTAATTCTCTCTTCACTGACAACAATGTCATTTCGAAAGTCTTGCGATGCAACCCAAAGCCGAACAACATCTGCTCCATACTGTTTAACGTAGGCTTCAGAAGTCTGCGGCTTTTGATAGCCACCTTGTTTACTCTTAGAAATTTTCTCACGATCCGCATCGACCATGAAACCATGTGTTAGAACCGTCTTATAAGGAGCAGAACCATTTCCTGCAAGAGAAAGTAACAAAGAGGATTGGAACCAACCTCTATGCTGATCACTGCCTTCCAAATACATATCGGCTACCCATTGGGGAGCATCTTGTGTAGGAAGATGATTAAGCTCTGTGCGCTGCATTAACACCGAACGCGAAGTTGAGCCTGAATCAATCCATACATCCAATGTATCCAATGACTTCTTCACAGGAACAGAACCACTCCAATTTTCAGGTCGAACAAGCTGCCAAAGTTCATTTACATCCTTTTCAAACCAAATATTTGAACCATGTTTTTCAACAATATCTGCAACATTTCGTATGATATTTGCATCCAAAATAGGATTACTTTCGGCATCATAAAATGCAGGTATAGGAACGCCCCATGTCCTTTGACGGGAAATACACCAGTCTGGGCGTGCTTTAACTGCACCCTCAATGCGATTGCGTCCCCAATCTGGTATCCATTTCACTGCTGAATCTATTACCTGTAATGCCTTTTCCCTAAAATTTTCATGATCTATCCTGATAAACCACTGATCCATTGCTCTGAAAATCACCGGAGTTTTACTCCGCCAACAATGTGGATATGAATGAGTATAACCCTCTTGAAAGAGAAGCAGACTTTTTGATTTCAGAAGTTCAATGACCCCTTCATTCGCTGCGGATTTACCCTGTTTCTCCAAGATGGAAAGACCAATGAGTGACTCTGGCATTTGCTGTTCTAAAGGTAAATCCTTTGTGTATGTAAGACAACCGGAATCATCTACAGGTGAATAAACTTTCAATCCGTTTTGCAGTCCCAACAGATAATCTTCCATGCCATGTCCAGGTGCGATATGAACGAAGCCACTACCAGTTGTACTTTCAACAAAATCACCTGGATATAATTTTGATTCGCGATTGCAGAAGGGATGATCACAGATAAGTTGCCCCAACAATTCACCATGGACAGTTCGGATAATTTGATAATTATTCCAACCACATTTTTCGGCAACCTGATTAAGCAAACTCACAGCTATGAGATAAGTCTCATCACCAACCAGTATCTCAGAATAATCCATCTTGGGGTTGTATGCTACAGCTAAATTAGCTGGCAATGTCCAAGGGGTTGTGGTCCAAATCACAACAAATACATTTCTGCGTCCTTTTACAGGAAATTTTACAAAAATACTTTGACTGACATGATCTGCATATTCAACTTCTGCCTCTGCAAGTGCCGTCTTACATGGAATGCTCCAATAGACAGGTTTCTTTCCGCGATATACAAAACCTTTTTCTACGATATCGGCAAATAAGCGTAATTCACATGCTTCCGATTTTGGCAAGAGTGTCAGATATGGATTATCCCAATCACCCAATACACCAAGACGTTTGAATTGCTCCCTCTGAATATCGATATATTTCCGTGCATATTTTTCACACTCAATCCGAATTGCTGCAGGTGTAATTTCAGATTCATTTTTCACCTTTTTACGAAACTCCTGCATGACCTTGTATTCAATGGGCAATCCATGACAATCCCAGCCTGGAACATAGGGAGTGCTATATCCAGTTAATGTTTTATATCGTAAAATGATATCCTTTAGAATCTTGTTTAATGCCGTTCCAATATGAACGTCACCGTTGGCAAAAGGTGGCCCATCATGGAGAATATAGCGAGGGGCATTTTTTCTGGATGTCAGTATCTTTGAATATAGATCTTGCACATACCAGCTTTTTAAGCGTTCAGGTTCTCTAACAAGCAAGTCCGCCTTCATTGAGAAGGATGTCTTGGGCAAATTCAATGTATTCTTGTAATCCATTTTATGCGTGATCCTTAATCCACTGGAAGGCTGCTTCAAAAACCTTTCTGTTCTTTTCAATCAATGCTTGCTTAGATTTAAAACTCTTATCAAGTGCCTTGAGAATCTCATCCTTGGGCACAGGAATAAGATCTAGTGCAACTAGCGCTCCCAATAGGGCCGTATTAGCAGCTTTAGGAACACCTAACTCATTTGAAAGAGACATCGCTGGAAACGCAATTTGCTTAACACCAGATTTTAGAGGGACATTACCTGCTGGAATATGTGAATCATAAACGATCACCCCGTTTTCTGAAACTGCCGGGGCAAATCTTTCATACGATGGCTGATTCATCGCAATAAGAATATCCGGAAAATCGACTAACGGGGAACCAATATGTTTTCCGCTTATGATGACAGAACAGGCCGCAGAACCACCGCGCTGTTCAGGTCCGTAAGTTGGAAGCCATGATACATAGCGTCCGGCAGCCTGAGCAGATTTTGCAATAACAAGACCTAAACTTAAAATACCTTGTCCCCCAAAACCGGAAAACTTAAAGCGACGTGTACTGATACTTTCATCAATCCGGGTCGCGGTGTGAGTAGCATCAACCATTGCCGGGAAAAATTCATGTGCACTAATACGTTTCGGTTTATCTGGCTTATTCTCAACTTCAGATGAACGATCTCTCAAACATCCAAGAGGGTATTCTTTTTCCATTTGTTCGATGCAGAATTTTGCAGCATCGATTGCATTACCCTTTGTATTTGTAGGGCAGGGACTTAATATTTCAACAAAGGCATATCCTTTATTGTCGCGCTGAATCTCAAGGGCTTTTCGTATGGCGCTCTTTGTTTTCATAATCCTCGCTGTATCAGCCACAGAAACCCGTTCTATATAAACTGGAGCATATAGCTGATTCAGGACCTCACAAACATGAATGGGATAGCCCATGGTTAACGGATCTCGGCCATAAGGAGATGTTACTGTTTTTTGTCCGATAAGCGTGGTTGGAGCCATTTGCCCTCCGGTCATGCCATAAATTGCGTTATTTATAAAAAATACAGCAATACTTTCACCTCGGTTGGCCGCTTGAAATGTTGAGTTAAAACCAATGGCTGCCAAATCTCCATCACCCTGATAGCTGATGACAACTTTTTTATCTAAAGTACGGGCAATGCCTGTACCAACGGCAGGGGCTCTGCCATGTGCTACTTGGACATTCCCAGCATCCATATAGTAGTAACAAAACACACCGCAACCGACAGGACTGATAAAAATAGTTCTATCCTGAATTCCTAGTTCTGTTATGGCTTCGCCCAATAACTTGTGAACAATTCCATGACCGCAGCCTGCGCAATAATGAGTTGACCTTTGATTTAAAGCGCCCTTGCGGGTAAAAAGTTCATAAAGACCTTGTGTTTTTAATAATGTAGACATAGTAAACCCTCTGATTATTTCTGGTCTCTTAAAATTTGTTGTACCTTTTCAATGATGGCACCCACTTCCACAAGCATGCCACCCATACGGTTGATAAAATGAACAGGAGGACGATGATCACCCAGATGCAAAAGAACATCATCACGATATTGTCCATTGCTTAATTCCACTACAAGTAATTGCCTGTTGGGAGTTTTCAAGGCAACTTCCTGTAGTTGTTTTTCTGGAAACGGGAAAAGCGTCTGAGGTCGGAAGAAACCAGCTTTAATACCTTTCCCCCTTAATTCTTCCACTGCAGTCCTAGCAATACGTCCAGGCGTACCATATCCAGTAAGAATAATATCTGCATCATCTGTTTGCCAAGTTTCTGCTGCAGCTTCTGGGAGCATACTCTTATATTTCTCCTGAAGCATAAAATTAAATTCCTCTTGATCTTCCGGTTCCAATATGATTGAGGTTACGAGATTACCTCTTGTTTCCTTATCCCCATGAAGAGCCCAACTGGAAGTATCAGGCTGTGGAAGTTCATGTTCTGGCAACTGGAGCGGTTCCATCATCTGTCCCAATACACCATCTGCAAGCACAACAGCAGGATTGCGGTACTTCATGGCAAGAGTGAAAGCACGGATAGTAAAATCGCACATCTCCTGGACATTACCAGGTGCCAACACGATATTATGATAATTGCCATGACCACCACCATGAACGGACTGATTGTAATCACCTTGTTCTGGTCCAACATTTCCCAAGCCTGGGCCAGTTCTCATTACATTGACAATTACAGCAGGCAACTGAGATCCAGCTAAATAGGATATACCCTCCTGCATAAGACTCAATCCTGGGCCACTGGAGGCTGTCATTGCCAATTTCCCAGCGGATGCAGCACCATAGACCATATAGATGGAATTGGTTTCACACTCTGCCTGCAGAAAAACTCTTCCTGTTTGAGGAAACCAGTTTGCTGCGGAATGTGCAATTTCACTGGCAGGTGTAATGGGATAACCAAAGTACGCCTCGCAACCGGCATACAAAGCGCCAATAACGACAGCATCATTACCTTTTACAAATAAATTCATATCCTTTAGCCTTTTATTTTTTTTGGACTTCAAGAGCGTAGGGCTCTGGACAATTATAAAAACAAATTCCACAGCCGATACAACCTTCTCCTATATACTCCACCGGTGTCATACCTTTATTGTTGAACCGAGTGGAAATACGTAAAACTTTCTTGGGGCATGCTGCTACACATCGTCCGCAAGCTTTACACTCATCTTCATGAATGATTGGGTGAGGAATCTGTATAGTTCCTAAATTTTGTAATTCTGAGTTCATTTATATTTTACAACTTTACAGTCAATAGAAATTCAATATTCGTTTTTGTTTGTTTGAGCTTTCCTAAAAGCATTTCCATGCCTTCAATTGGAGGCACCCCAGTCAAAGCACGTCTCAAAAGCACAATGCGATTATACTCGTCTGGATGATAAAGAAGTTCCTCTTTACGTGTACCAGAAAGGGCTATATTAATGCTGGGGAATAAACGTCTTTCTGCCAGATGGCGATCCAAAACAACTTCCATATTGCCAGTTCCCTTAAATTCCTCAAAGATGACTTCATCCATCCGGGAACCAGTGTCAATCAGGGCGGTAGCAATGATTGTCAGAGATCCACCTTCTTCAATATTTCGAGCTGCACCAAAAAATCTTTTTGGTTTGTGCAATGCGTTAGCATCAACACCACCGGACAGAATCTTACCGGAATGTGGTTGAACAGTATTATACGCACGAGCCAAACGTGTGATAGAATCTAGCAGGATGACAACATCCTTTTTATGTTCTACCATTCTTTTTGCCTTTTCAATGACCATTTCTGCAACTTGAACATGACGTTCCGGAGGTTCATCAAATGTGGAGCTGACAACTTCTGCCGGTTCGCATGTTCTTTGCATATCTGTAACTTCTTCAGGACGTTCATCAATAAGCAAAATGAAGAGATAGACCTCAGGGTTATTGGTTAATATTGAATTAGCCAAATTTTGCATGAGTACTGTTTTACCAGTACGTGGGGGTGCTACAATAAGTCCACGTGTACCTTTCCCGATAGGACAAACGATATCCATTACCCTGGCCGATGGATCATTCAACTTACTTTCCAATATAAAACGTCGATTAGGGAAAAGGGGAGTTAAGTTTTCAAAATGAGTCTTATCTTTAGCCTTATCTGGATCTTCGTTGTCGACAGCTTCAATTTGCAGCAACGCAAAAAAACGTTCTTTGTCTTTTGGAGGCCGAATCCTGCCAGCTACCAGGTTACCTGTTTGTAAATTGAAACGCCGAATTTGTGAAGGGGATACATAGATATCTTCAGGACAGGGAAGATAATTAAATGTCTGAGACCTTAAAAAACCGAAGCCATCTGGCAAAACTTCCAAAACCCCCTCAGAAAACATAATTCCATTTCTTCGTGCGTTTCTTTGCAAAATCTGAAAAATGAGCTCATGCTTTTTGAGTGTCCCAAAATTCTCAATACCCAAATCACGAGCCATTTCATTGAGCTCGTGCATACCCTTGGATTGAAGCGTCTTTATATTTAGTGCGTTGGCTTTATCCTGAACGGAAACAGGAGGTACAAACTCATCTCCGACATCTTGAGGTAATTCCTCAGGACGAATCTTCATTTCCTGGTAAATAGCTTCCTGGGATGTCGTTGGTCCAGAAACAGGCATCACATCCTCCAAAGATTCTTCTGGAGTTTCATCCATCCTGGATGGTTTTGAAGTGCGCCCTTTGCGAACTGCAGGAATAGCCTCATTGGAGGTTAAACCCAATGGCAGCTGTTCATCATTGGAACTTCTTCTTGATGAACGTGCACGTTTGTTTCCTGTTTTTGTTGGTATTTTTGCCATGTGAATGAGTAATTTTAATAGGGAAGAGGAAATTGCAGAGTCAATTCTTGTACCTGTTTGCGAACCTTCTCAATTTTTTCGTTATTATTGATATCTGCTAAAACCTCACAGATAAGATCAGCCACAAATTCCATTTCTGCTTCTTTCATCCCGCGAGTCGTAAGAGCTGGAGTTCCAATGCGAATACCACTTGCCTGAAACGGACTGCGTGTTTCAAACGGAATTGTGTTTTTATTTACAGTGATTCCCGCCAAGTCTAATGCAATTTGAGCATCTTTTCCTGTCATGTTTTTCTCCCCGACATCGACTAGCATAAGATGATTATCAGTACCACCACTAACCAAGCGATAGCCATGAGCTTTAATGACACTTGCCATCTTCTTTGCGTTGATCAAAATTTGTCTTTGATAATCTTTGAAGGATGGCTGGAGAGCTTCATAAAAACAAACAGCTTTTGCAGCAATGACATGTTCCAGAGGTCCCCCCTGGATACCCGGGAATATTTGAGAATCGATTTCTTTTGCATATTTTGCACTGCAAAGAATAAGTCCTCCTCGAGGACCACGTAATGTTTTATGAGTCGTTGTCGTTACAAAATCAGCATGCCCAACAGGTGTAGGGTGAAGACCCGCTGCAACTAAACCTGCAATGTGGGCGATATCTGCAAGGAGGTAAGCTCCTACAGAATGAGCTATTTCTCCCATCCGTCTAAAATCGATAATGCGCGGATAGGCACTGGCACCCACAGTTATCATTCGAGGCCGATATTCTTCAGCGATCTTGGCCAGCTCATCGTAATCAATAGTTTCTGTCTCGCGAGTGACCCCATAGTGTTTTACTTCAAAAAACCTACCGGAAAAATTTGCTTTATTTCCATGAGTCAAATGACCACCATGACTCAGATCCATCGTCAGGATTTTGTCTCCCGGTTTCAAAAAAGCAAAATATACGGCCATGTTTGTGGAACTACCACAGTGAGGCTGGACGTTGGCATGCTCTGCGCCAAACAATTTCTTTGCACGCTCAATTGCCAATTTTTCAATTTCATCTATGTATTCGCAACCGCCATACCAGCGTTTTGCGGGATAACCTTCAGCATATTTATTGGTCAAGACTGATCCTTGAGCCTGCATAACAGCAGGGCTGACAAAGTTCTCACTTGCAATCAATTCCAAATGATCTTGTTGTCGTTGTTTTTCAGCAGCAATAAAGCGGGCAATATCAGGATCCACTTGCTGCAGTGAATATTTTTCTACGGATTGTTCCATCTTTTTGATTCTTCTTTCGTGACGACCTCCTTCAAAATCAGTTTGAAGAAATAAGTCGACTATTTTTAAAATTTTATCATGTGAAGTCTTTTCACTAAGACAAAGCACATTTGCGTTGTTATGCTTGCGGGTCAAAATGGCTTCCTCTTCCTCATGCACGAGGGCAGCACGGATTCCAGGAAACTTGTTTGCCGCCATGCTCATGCCAATACCAGTACAACATATAAGAACACCCAAATGAGCCGTTCCATTTATCACGCTATAACATACTGCTTTGGCATAATCAGAATAGTCACAAGATTCTGCAGAATAAGTTCCTACATCTTGTATAGAAATTCCTTTTCGGGAAAGCTCTTCTTTAAGAAATTCTTTTGTAGCATATCCACGATGATCGGCTCCCATAGCTATGCACAGGGAAGTTGTTGTATTGATATTTTGTGTTGTATTCATTATCAATTAAAATTTTCCCAATTCTGAAATCATTTTACGAATTGCTGTATGTATTTGATTACGACAGCGTTTATAGACGTTTAAGTCGCCACCATAAGGATCCTCAATGTTATGGAGAGGGTCGAGACGGCATATCTTTTCTCTTAGTTCAGGGAAGAGAGCTATTGCCATTTGTCGATGAGCTTCAGTCATGGTCAATACTATGTCTGACTCACTAACCAATTTTTTATCTAAAATAGAGCTTCTATGTCCAGAAATGTCACGCCCGAGTTCCTTCATTGCCAAAATAGCATTTTCACTAGCACACAAACCATTTTGCGTTGAAAGACCAGCGGAATTCACAAGATACACGTCAGAATCATTTGTCTCCATACGGAACAAATCTTCCGCCATAGGACTACGACAGGTATTGCCCGTGCATAGAAAAAGAAGCGTTTTCTTGTGCATTTGCATATAGGAGATTCTTCGTATATGTAGGCCACTAACTAGTGTGGCTCAATAAAATAAGGTCAGCAAAATCCTAAAATTGGAGTTAACAGCCGAGCAGCTGCTAATGGAAAAACTTCCAACAACCAATGCCAGGATAATTAGGCAGTTATCAGCTTCACAGAAAAACAGTATCTATTCTAAATACAGAAACTTAATACCGTTTCTGAGCGGGGACGATTATAGCAACTCATAGAATTGAGTCAAACTTTTTTATATGTATTGCATCAAAACACATCGACAAACTGGATATTAATTAAATATAACATACATTGTGCGAAATAATATAGACCTATAAAAAACAACAAGTATTTGTAAATTAATAATTAATATTAGTTTTTTCTATAAAAAGTTTATAATAAAAAAGCGCAGCCAAAATAATACTGTGTCTTATTTTCCCATCGGAAACCATATCAAAAATATCCGCTACCGGGACTAATTTTATCCGAATGTCTTCACCGGAATCCCATTCTAATGGATATTTTTCCTTACAATTTTTTACCAATATCGTATGGGAACGATTGGTTAGGATGGCTGGGTTTGCAAAGCATGTGCCAATAATGCACGGACTCTCCCCACCATAACCCGTTTCTTCACGGAGCTCACGACATCCGGCTGCAATTGGATCCTTCTCCTCTGAATTCATCATTCCACCAGGGATCTCCAGTTCGATCGTATTTGTGGCATGCCGATATTGCTCAACAAAAACCATCCGATTATCCGGTGTGATCGCTACCACATTGACCCAATCTAAAGTTTCCAGTGCGTAATATGTGGACTCAACTCCAGTTCTTGGTGATCGTTTAAGAATAGATTTAAGCGTAAATATATTAAAATCACCAACAACTTTACTGCTAATAACCGGCCAAGGCTCTAATTGGTTTCCTTGGCCGGTTATTATTTTGTTTTCATCTAAATCGTCCATAAATCAAATCGATTATTCGATTTTATTTATATCTGCAGGAGCATTGGCGTCCCCAGAATTTTCAATATCAGCAGGAAGTGTAACCAGTGGAACAATATTGGTGTTTCCTCCTGTTGACAGATTTTTCTTAGCAACCTTTTTAGCAATTTTTTCTTCTTCTTTAGCCGCTTTTTCATCCAATTTCTTCATCTTTTCCTGGAATTTGAGCAAATCTTTCTTTTCTTTTATCTCATTTGCTTTCTCTTCCTCAGTCATTGAAAGAACATCTTCTCGGGTGTCACGCTCAAAATTCCTCAATGCCATATAAGCACCAGGTAAATTCTTGCCTTCTGATTCAGAAAACTCACGAATACCTTCCGGATTATCTAAAATTGTAGGCCGTATAAATACCAGTAACTCTGAACGATCTTTTGTTGTACTTGTGCTTCTGAAAAGATATCCCAAAAGCGGTATATCTTTTAAATATGGAACACCCGTATTGCTTTTTGATTTGGCTTGGCGGATAAATCCCCCTAACATGATTGCTTCTTTATTCTTAACCGCTATCATCGCTGTCGCATCACGATTTACAGTTTGAGGCGCTCTTAAGTCATTTCCCATCTCAACCCAGCTTTGAAACTCATCAATTGTCTGTGAAATATTAAGCAGAACAAGTCCTTCCTGTGTAATATATGGAGTGACCTCAAGTCGGATACCAACATCTAAGTAATCAAAGGATACATTTGCGGAGCTGGTATATCCTCCATAGTAACTGCTGCTGGCGTATGG
>JAEEGH010013382.1_pt1 | contig 18202 bp, 15 predicted proteins | sample 9134181 | NCBI WGS metagenome assembly JAEEGH01 (sample SAMN16246544, study PRJNA631951) | gut metagenome | biome: gut microbiome; feature: rumen; material: DP-attached | host: Bos | place: Iran: Karaj | collected 2018-10 | reverse complement strand
CGAGGACGCGCGCGGTGTCCTTCACGCTCTCCTTCTTGCCAAAGTGTATGTCGGGCCGCGTGAGATACTCGGCGCCGCCGCCCTCGTCGCGCGCGGCGATGATGGAGGAATTGCGCGTGCGCGTGGAGGACTTCTCGAAGATGAGCGCGATGTTCTTGCGGTGCAGCAAGTCGCCCCGGATCCCGGCGGCGCGCCGCGCCTTCAGTTGGGCGGCGAGCTCGATGAGATCCAGCATCTCCTCGTCGGTGAACGAGGTCATCCGCATCAGCGAGCGGTTGTATAGTTCAGGCATCCATGTCAGCATAGTCTGGCCTTTCGGTTGAAAGCGGTAATTATACCATATTTTATCCGCGCATCGCGCGAAGCTTGCCGCCGATGAACGGATAGCGCTCGAACGGCAGCGCCGACGAGACGCGAGAGAGAAGGCCATCCACCTGTTCCCGCAGATCATCCTGGAACCACTTCCAGTTCATTAGCGGCGCGAGCAGACGGATGGCGTTGTATTCGCTAACCTGCGCGTACTTGACGAGCGTAGCCTCGAGCCATGCCAGGCCTTTGTCCGTCCAAAGCTGGTCGCCATTCGCCGTGAAGCTACAGTAGAGCGCACGGCTCAAGGCAGGATGCGTGATCGACCACCCTTCCCGCGCCTCTTCGGCGGCAAGGGCACCGAAGACGGACTCGTGCGGGTCGATTGCCACAACGCCAAGGTAGCCGATGTAGCCGTTCAGCGACCGGCGCAGCTCCTCGCCGTGCACAGCCAGCGTCTCGTACCGGTGCGGATCGTCGCTCGACACGAGCGCGCGCAAGGCGTTAAGGCGCGCGGTGATGTTGGTGGCGGAATCGAGATAGGCGCGGATCGCCAACCAGGCCTCCGGCACGTTGGCGGCCGCTAGGAGATTCAGGATGCGAGACTCGTAGGCGCGCCGCACGATGGCGGCGGAAGACAGCGACGCGTCGAGGACGCCGCGCCCTACCAGCGCATCTGCAAGCTTGGCAACGCCGATACGGCGCGCGGCGGCGGCACGCAGGGCGCGCATCTCGCGCACGTTCTCGTGCACGAAGGCGCGGCGGCGGCGGTCGAGCGAATCGGCAGGGATCGAAAGGAGGGCGGCAAATGTGCCGAGGTCGCCGCCAAGAGTGGCTGCGCATGGAATCGACTGCTCGAAGATCTCCGCGTAGAGGGCGAGCCAAGTATCGGTGGCGCCTTTGTCGCGCAGCATGCGCATCGCTTCCGCACGATTGCCGCCGTCGGGATCGGTGCGCACCTGCAAGGCCAGCTCCGCCTCGTCGGCATCGACCACCAGCACGCCGTAGAAGCCGCAACCCCGGTTCCAAGAGATGAAGTCCAGCCTAGGACAGCGCGTGGTGAAGGTCTGACGCGGACCGTCAAGGATGAAGGCACCTGACGCCACGTCCTTGCCGTCCTTCACTAGCGCAAACGACACAGGGATGACATAGTCCTTGTCGCGCGAAAGATCCACGGTCAGCATGCCGTCCGTCCACGTCCACTTTGCCGTCACAGTCGGGTGTCCGGCGTCAAATAGCCATGGACGCATCAGCGTGGCGACGTCGCGACCTGTTGTCTCGCCGAAGACCTTCAGGAAGTCGTCCGAGTTCGCGTTGCCGCCGTCGAAGCGGCGAAAGTACTCGCGCCAGGCGGCATCGTATGCGTCAGCGCCGATAAGGCCGCGAAGCGTATTCAGCACTTCGGGCGCCTTGTCGTACGTGATGGCGTCCACCACCTCATCCGGGTCGTTCACGCCCTCGCGCACCACTGCTGACGCAGCGCCCCCCTCTTCCTCGGCGAATGCGCCGCCCGTCTCGCGCAGGGCGTCTATCTCCATGCGCCGCGCGAACGCTGCTCCGAACTCGCGCGCGAGGAACGCGCGCTCCACGTTCACGGTATACGCCTCGTTCAGCCACATGTCGAACACCGTCTCCATCGTCACGCCGCTGCCGCAGTGGCTGTGCTCGAACTCGTGCGGGATGACGCCGTGGGCGTATACAAGCCGCTTGTCAGGAATCGTCTCGTCTATGAGCGCCGCCTCGGTTATGATCGTGGTGTTGCCCGTGTTCTCCATGCCGCCGTACAGGCTCTTCTCCATGCAGATCGTACGGTATGTCTCGTATGGATACTCGAATCCGGTAAGCTCATGCTGGAAGAGAATGGACTTCTTGAGGATATCCATCGGCACGCGCGCACCGTCCACGTGCCCAGGCGGCACCAGATACTCGAGGCGGATGCGCCGGTGCGTATCTGGATATTCCACCTCGTCCGCGAGAACGTCCCATGTGCCGGCGCAGGCGATGAAGAGATAGGGGGCCATCGGCTTGCGGTTCTCGTAGACGACGGTGCGACGGCCATCTGCCATCGTGTCATCCACGCGGTCACCGTTGGAGATGAGGTGCGTGTAGCGCGCGTCGCCCTCCAGAACCGTGCGGAACGTGCACTTGGCCGTGCAGTCGTCTATTATCGGCAGTATGCGCTGGAAGCCGTACTGCTGGCACTGGCTCATGTACTGCTGCGGACATCCTGGCGGCGTGACGTCGCGATAGATGCCCTCCAGGCGGCGATCGTCGGGATGGCACGTGCGCTCCACGTCGATCGTGAAACGTTCGCCGGGCGCGTATTCGCGGTCGAGCGCGTAAGGGACCTTCTTCCCGTCGCAATCCAGAATCACCTTGCGCACGGCTTCGCGAGCACGAAGGTGGAGCGTGCCAGCACCTTCCACGCGGTCTTCGAAGAACGCGAGACGCACGTCCATGTGCTCAAGCTGAACTGGCGGACGCCGGTAGTCCGATCTTCTGAATTTCCAATCCATGGCGAAATCAAATCATCGGGCATCCTGCCGGAGGGACGCCAGCGACGGCACGAAGCTAGGGAAGGACTCGTCCAGTATCTCTGCGCCCTCAACCGTCACCGGGGCTGGCGCACGAAGTCCGCACAGGGCCATGGACATTGCTAGCCTATGGTCGCCGTTCGCGCGGGCGATCCCGCCGCGCACCGTACCTCCACGGACCGAGAACCCGTCAGGCGTCTCATTAACGTCCGTGCCGAGCGCACGCAGCTGCGCAACGACGGCGGCGATGCGGTCCGACTCCTTGTAGCGCAGCTCTTCTGCGTCCCTGACAACAGTAGTGCCGTCAGCGAAGGCAGCGGCGACGGCGATCGCCGGGAACTCGTCTATGCTGCGCACGACCATGTCGCCGCCGATGTCGATACCGCGAAGCGGCGCCGCCTCCAGCGTGATGTCGCCGACCGGCTCGCCGAACGTCTCGCGCCTGTTGCCTATAGAGACGGAAGCTCCCATCTCCGCCAGGACGTCGAGTATACCCGTTCTCGTTGGATTCACATCGACGTTTTCGATTGTGATGCGCGAGCCGGGCACGATGGCGGCGGCAACGAGGAGGAAGGCGGACGACGAGATGTCGCCAGGAAGCGTGCCGCGCAAGGGGCGCAACGAGTCTTCCATCGTCAAGGGATGCACGCGCGTCACGGGTCCGTCCTCGTCAATTCTTGCTCCCATCGCGCGAAGCATGCGCGTCGTATGGTCGCGCACCGGCCCCGGGACACGGAACGTGCTGTCGCCATCCGCTCCCAGCGCCGCCAGCTGGAGGCAGCTCAAGACCTGAGCAGAGGCAACCGGCAAGGTGTAGTCTATGCCGTGCAGCGGCGCCGGCTGAAAGACCAGCGGGGCCCAGCCATCCCTTGCGGACACGTTTGCGCCCATCATGCGTAGCGGTTCGGCGATGCGGTCCATCGGTCGTCGGCGCAGGCCCTCGCTGCCATCGAGTGTCGCGACCGTGCCGGTGGCGGCAATAGCGCCGGCGAGAAGCCTGAAAGTCGTACCGGAATTCCCGCAGTAGACAACACCATTGGCTTGAAACGGCGAGAGCGTCTTTCTTCCGGAGAGCCTCAGCATGCCATTCTCTAGTGACGACGGCACTCCAAGCACCTCGAGGGCACGGCGCATCGCACGCGTCACTCCGCTGTCAGGGTAGTTGCCGACCTCAGTTTCGCCAAGGGCAAGAGCGGCGAAAAGGGCAACGCGGTGTGCTAGCGACTTGTCGCCGGGGACGGCAACGCTGCCACGCAGCGGAGCCGATGCGGCTGTCAACGCAAGGTCCATCAGGCCTCGTCCGTGAACTCCGGGTTCGAAAGCGGCCGATCCTTCACGGGCGCCTCGTCTTCATGCGGCGTCTCCTTGCCTTCGCCAGGCTCGCCTCCTCCAGCGTCCGCTGCCGGGGCCGTCGATTCGGCTCCGTCGCCCTTTTCAGAAGCTTCCGCGGACTTCTTGTCGTCCGATGTCTTGCGCGGCGCATAGGGACTGTAGCCGTATGCGCGATAGCCACCGTATCCACCGTAGCCATAGCCGTAGCCATGGTGCCCGGAAGGCGCAAACGCGCTGCCTGCGGACCCCATCTCGACGTCATTGACCACGATGCCGATCACCGTGGCGCCGGACTCGCCGAGCGAGCGGGCCGCATGCTGGATCGGCTTGAAGTGCGTGCGGTCGGGGCAGCACATGATCATCACGGAATCCACTAGCGAGGCCAGCGTCATCACGTCGCCGACGATTCCGAACGGCGGCGAGTCGATGATCACGCGGTCGTAGTGCTCGCGGGCCCACTGGAAGAAGTCCGGCACAATCTGCGAACCCATGATGGAGGCCGGATTTACGTTGTCCGGGGGGAGCGAGCCAATCACGTCCAGATGTTCCACGCCGCTCGGATTCACAAGCGACTGAAAGTCCCTGCCGGGCTGCGTGGAGAGATAGTGAGAAAATGAATGATCTTGATCGATCTGCAGCCCCCAGACGCGGGCCAAGCGCGGACGGCGCATGTCGAAGTCCACCAGCAACGTATTCTTACCGGCCTGCGCACTGGAGATCGCGAGGGAGCAAGAGGTGATCGTCTTGCCCTCCCCTGGCTGCGTTGACATCAGCAGCAACACCTGGGAAATCGGCTGATAGCGCGGGGAATCAAGCAGGTTGCGCAGACCTGCGACCGACTCGGCGAACTGGGAGTACTTGTTCTCGGAGATAAACTTGGCCACCTGTTCACGCTTCTTGCGGCGCACGTGAGGGAGCACGGCCAGCACCTTCAGCGAAAGGCGCCCCTCGATATCCGAGAGGGAGACGATCGTATCCTCAAGGTGGTCAAGCACCAGCACGAAAAGAAGTCCTGCGGCAAGAGCGATCACGGTACCGGCCACAAAGATGACGATCGCATTGGGCAATACCGGCACCTTGGGGACGAAAGCCGGGCGCCCCACGCGAACGATTTCGTTGTTCTGCTCCGCCGCGATGCGTGCCTCGTTCTCCTTCGTCAGCAGACCGAGGTACAGCTCGCTGGAAACCTTCTTCTCCTGCTCCAGCTGCTTGAGGCCGGCGTCTGCTGCGACGATCTTCTGCTCTATGGCCGCAGACTCCGCGCGCAGGCGCTCACTGGTCTTCTCGAACTCGGCCAGCTGGTTCCTGTATGCCGCCAGGTTGCCATGAGCCGTCGCAAGCGCGCGGCTGACCGCATCCACGAACTCCTGCTTGACGGTCTCGAGCTCCTTCTCCTTCGCCCGGACATCAGGGTGCTGCTTCGTGAAGCGCGCCAGCAGGGTGGTCAGTTCCATCTTGGTCTGCTGGAGCCTGCTGTAGGCCTCTCCAATCTCCGACGAACGAGGCACATCCGTCGGTAGCGCGCCGAAGTCCTCGGGCTTTTCCTGGGCGGTCTGGAGGACCTTCTCCCATTCGACAGCGGCGGTGATCTTCGAACGGAGGTCAAGCACCTCCGCGGTCGTCTTCTGGATGGACTGCTGCAGGATCTCGCGTTCAGACGTGAGGTTGTCGATCTTGTTCGCGGTTCTGAACTCGAGGAGAGTCTTGGCGATCTTCTCGTCCGCACGACGCTGCTTCTCAACCTGTTCGTGGATCTGGGCGACAGCCTTGTCGCACCTGAGCTTGTTCTCCTCGTCGGTGAAAGACTCGATCGCCTGCGCGTAGGCGTTGGCGAGTGATGCGGCCAACTGGGCCGAGGTGGAGCGCACGGCAATGGTGATCAGGCGCGAGTGGCGGATCAGCTCGAGCTCGGAGCTCTGCAGCGTGTCCATGAGCTCGCTGTCGGTGACCGTAGAGGCCGGGTAGTTAGCGCGATACTGCTGGATGATCTTCGTTACGATCTTGTCCGAGCGCCAGTCGGACAGGCGCGTGTTGAACACTTCCTCGTATGTCGAACCGTAGTCCGGCTCGACCGTCTGCACAAGGCCGCCAGTGTTCTGCGGACGGCGCATGTCCATCGTAAACTCGCTCTTCGCCTCGAAAATCGTCGGGGAGATACGGTACACCGCAAACGCCGCAACGAGTCCAACCAGCAGGAAAACGAGCACGGATATCCATCTTTGGGAGATCACACGCAGCACACGCCCGATCGTGATGGTGCCGACAATGGAGTCCGCGTCCTGCCCCGGCGAGTTCCCGCCGTACGCGCCACCGTAGTAGTACGGCTGCGAGCCGCCGTAGTATGCCGGCTGCGAGGAACCGTAATACAGAGGCGACTTGCGTGAGGAACCGTAGTAAAGCGGCTTCTGCGACGATCCATAGTAGAGCGGCTTCTGGCCGTATGTCGATGATGATGAGGAAGGGCTTGCCATAAGTCTTAATCCCTATCGGTTGTCGCTGCCCGCGACCTGGGGGCCCGAGGAAACGATGCCGCCGAAAGCGCAAGAAGCGCGGTAACGGCAAACAGCGTCACGCTACAGGAGAGAACTGGAGTAAACAGCGCTTCCACGCAGAACAGAGCAAGGACGACAGGCAGCGCCCATACGATTGGCGCACACGCAAACAGGAAGGTGTCCGCATCGTCACGGCTATGCAGATAGATGACGGCCTGGACCAGGTTCTTCACCCAAGCGTAAAGAAACAGAATCGCCGCACTGGCCAACATGAGAGAGCCGAGAATGCCACGTTCGGCCAGAATCGTCCAGTACGAGTTGATCGCAGAAGACACATTTGGAGCCAACACGTACCAGTCGGACTTTTCCGCCAGGAATTTCGCGTGGAGGTTGAAGGCGCCGACGCCCACGCCGCTCCATGGCGAACCCTGCCACATCGAACGGCTGATGCGCCGCAGTATCTCGGAGGCCTGCCTATACGAATCGGGAAAGGCTGCCGCCATATCCATCCCCTCTGTCTTCACCTTCACCACCGCCTCAGGAGCGAACGCCAGCAGGGCACATACGGCAAGGGCCGATCCAAAGATGACCATCGTGAGGCTATAGGCAACTACGCCAAGCGAACCTCCCCGAGCCTGATGAACAAACGCGAAGAGGGCCATCAGAAGGGCAACGGCAATATAGCCCATCGACAAGACTGGCGGAGCGAAAAAGAGGAGACCGGCAAGATTCCCGGCAACGGCCACGCAGAACGGCAACCTCGCAGCGGTCCATTTGCGGCTTTCGGCTTGTATCCCAGACATCAGCGACATCAGCAGAATCAGACCGAAGAAGGAGCCGTAGAACGGACCTGACATGAATCCGGCCTTTGCGTGCTGCATGAACGGCGACCATCCCAGGCACACAAAAGTTGCGCATGTCATGCCCGCGATGCCAAGGACAAATCCCGTCACGAGCCCAAAGGAGACTCGTGCCGACAGCCCCAGGCCATGCAACACGCCTTGAACCAACACCCCAAGCCCAACGGTAACCGCAAACGGCAGGAAGCCGGAATCGCCCACCGATGCGGGCAGTGTCTCCATGAACGGTTTTGCGACCGACCATGCCCCCTCTTCCGGATCGTAGTGCATACCGATCCCGGAATTCAACCAGCGTATCCCCGCGAAAACGACTGTGACGAGGAAGAACCAGAACAGCGGATCGCGAAACATGTCATGGCGAACGCGACCGCGCGCAGTCGAGAGATGCTCGCCGGCAAGAATGGAAGGTTCCAGAAGAAGCCACAAGCCCGCGAGGGCGCTCAGCCAGAGTATCGTCAGGCCTAAATGTCTTTCAGAAAGGAAAGGCAACAACGCGGGAGGCAAAGAAGCTAGCAACGCAAGATGCGTTGCCAGCCCGTATTTGGTGATCAACCTGTGGAACATCCGCTCCCACCACCTTATCAGTAGTGGAACCGAACGCCCAACGTGCCGCGGAAACGATGGTAGTCGTAGTTGCTGTGGCTTTCACACCAGTTCTCTTCCCAAATGAAGTTGGCGAAGAGCGACATCCAACGGTTGAGCGTGTAGTCGGCACCCAGGCGCACGGACATGAAGTCTTCGTCGTAGTCGTTGCCGTACGCGAGGTAACGGTCGGAGTAGACGTTCTCCTCGCGACGCCAGGCGATGTTGCCGGACAGCGTCATCTTGTCCCCAAGCGTCAGGTATGAAAGGCCAGTCGAAAGGGCGTACACCTTGACTGCCTGTCCAACACTACGCTCGGACGGCTGGTAGTAGCTTGAGCCGAGAACCGACCACTGCAGCTGGCGCGTGATCCGCCAGTTGCCAGACAGGGAGTATATCCAACCCACGTCGGTATTGGCGTAACCGCCATATTCCAGCCACGACACACCAGTAAGGATGCGATAGGAGATCTTTTCTGTCGCACGTGTCGCGAGACCACCCTGAACCGACCAGACATGGCTATCGTTGCTGTAGTTCCTATAGCCCGATCCCCTCTTCTGCGTATAGTCAGCATAACCGCCGGCAAGAAGGAGATCCGTCCACGACGATGCCGCATAGCCGAGTTCCGCGCCGACCGCCCATTCTGACCAGCCGTACATAGGAGCGTATTTGCCAGTATCGTTCTTGTAGTCGAGCCACGTGTACTGCGCCATCAGGTCGGCATGCCAACGCTCTGTGAAACGACGCTCGAGAACCCCGTTCACGTCAAGGTTCTGACGGTCGCGCCAAATGCCACGGCCACTGCGGGTGTCAAGCCCGTCAGACTGGTTGATGAAGCTATAGCGCTCGCCGAGCAACAGGGACCAGCCCTTCTCGTTCGACTTAGACGTCGCCCACTTGTAGGTCAAGGACTCGCCATAGCTGTTCTCGCCCATGTTACCGTTGTTCTTGGCGTACGAGTTCCAGCGATACCAGATCGTACCGGCCAGTGACCAGCGGTCTGCAAGCCAGATGAAGTCCGCTCCAGGATTTAGGCAGAAGATGCTGTCGCCCTCTGCCTTGTGGGTCGTGTCGAAGTTCGAATCGTACGTGTACGACACCGAGACATATGGCTTTATAGTAAGATGCTGGTTGAAGAAGCGGAAGCCCTGAGGCTTGTCGGCTTCGCTACCACCTGCGGCAACCGCGGAGACCGCCAGTCCCGCTACCGCTGCCATGCTAAGAACACGATTATTCATAAGATTTACCCTTCCCTTACATTGATTGAGCTTTGGTTTTATGAACGATCCGCCTTACGTCACGGATACGGGATCGGATGTCCGCCGCCGCCGCCACCGCTGCTACCACCGCCGTCGCTCACCACAGTCCTGTCGTGCTTCGTGCGGTCTTTGGTATAGTAGGGGTTAGCAGGGACCCCGTCAGATTCTCCTTCTCCACTGGCAGCGGCTGCCGCTCCTGCCGCTCCTGCCGGACCAACGGCGGTCTTGCTGCTCACATACGCACGAGGAACGCGAGAAAGGCCAATGCCGGACTCCGGAACCGCAGCACCAGGAACACCTGGCGCACGGAACGCGCCAGCGCCAATGCCTGCCGCGGTACCGCCAGCATCGGATGCGGCAGCCAGATCGCCCAACAGGGCGTCATTGATCTGCATGCCGCCCGTGAGCTGCTGCACGACCGCATGGTCAGGCTCGTCTCCGCCAGACTGGGCGGCAGACAGCATCGGGTCGTACGTCTGTTCCTGCCCGTCGCCCATGGCGGGCTTGATCCAGTCGTTCAGGGCCGTCTCGCGAGCCTGCGCATCAGGCAGCTGGGAAACGAGCGTCTGCGCCAGATCCGCAGGAGTGCCACCGGAAGCGCGCACGAGCATCAAGATCGCGAACGTCTCGCGGACGCTGGCATCCTCGCCCTTCTGGCAACGCTCGTTTACCGCCGCCATCGTGCTGGTCGCCAGCTGAGTGAACTCCTGGTCGGTCGGCACGTGGGCAGGATTCGCCGTACGGCTGAACAGCTCCTTGGCGAACCTCTCGTTGATTTCGGTAAGGTACTCAACCGGCACAGTGGCGTAAACCTCGGCGAGCACAGCCTTCAGGTTGTCCTTGCCGGCACCGGAGACCGCCGCGCGGTTAGCGTTGTAGAACGCCGCACCCTTCTCCTCGTTCGAGCCTGGCATCTTCGATATTGCCGCATTGACCTCCTGGACAAACGCCAGCTGGTCTTCGGCCGAAAGCTTGCCGATGGTCTGTTTCAGGGTCTGCGGATTCTGCGCGCAATCCCCTACTAGCGCATGCCATTCTGAACGTGGCATCGTATCTGCCGCGTAAATCGGCAGCGCGGCAAGCGCGAGCGCGCACACCGCCAGTTTCGCCAAGTTTAACTTCATCTCATACCTCATTTCTTTTGGTTGAAAAACACACTCAATACCACGACATCGGCACCCACACGACATCGCCGGCGCGAAGAAGCATGTCCTTGTCGGGCCGCCCCTCCTCGCCTATCTCCAGCAAATCGATCTTCGTCTTCGTCCTCTTCCCGTCCTTGTCGCAACGCGTCACCTGCACGCGCCGCTTGTCGGCAATCGGGTTCACTCCGCCAGCCAGCTGGAGAGCGCGCGTCACGCGCAAGTCCAGAGTCGAGGGCACATCGACAGGCCCAGGCTTCCCGACTTCTCCAAGGACAGTGACCGTCCCCCAGGGAGACACCATGTTCTGCCCAGCCTGGTAGATGAATGTCGCCGTCACGTGAGGCTCGAGAAGATATTCCTTGTAGGCTGCGGCAATCTTCTCCTGGAGTCCGACGAGAGTCAGTCCGTCGCACTTTATCCGGCCGACGAGCTCCATCGTGATGTAGCCCTCTGCGTCGACGAAATACTGCTTGGCCGCCGTGCCGGACGACCCGGTGGCCGTCACGGAGATCGCAAGGGCCACTCCGGGCCGAACCATGGGCTCGCCGTCGAAGTATGTAGCCATCTGGTCTACATCAATGTTGCCGGAGTCGTCCTGGCCGGCTATGGCAGACCATATCGTCGAACAGCCGCAGCCAATGGCAAGCAGGCATGATCCGACGGCGACAAAGGCCAATATTTTCAATGCTTTCTTCATCGTTCTCTGTTCGCGGCAAGGCATAATGGCTCCTACCGCACCGAAGCCGACATAAAGGATACTCTTTTTTGAGGGTTCTGACAAGGGGGGTTGATAAAAAAATTTTCTGGGGCGCAAGGAGCAGGAAGGACGCGCCGCGCAAATGGACGCGCCCTTCCCTCCCGCACCAGCCCTTAGGCCTGTTCGACCTCTTCGGCGTCCCTGTCGATCTTGACCTTGAACGGCACGAACACGCCCTCGCCGAGGTCAAGCTTGGCGTTGTACTCGCCAACTTCCTTCAGCTGGTCGGGCAGGTCGAGCTGCGAACGCTCGAGCTGTACGCCACGATCAGCGATCACCGCGCCCAGGATGTCGGACGCGCTCACGCTTCCGTAGAGGCGCTTGCCGTCCACCGTGCGGGCGGACACCGTCACGTTGAGACCCGCCATCTTCTTGGCGAGCTCCTCCGCGGCGGCCTTGCGCTCCGCACGCTCCTTAGCGCGCGCCGCCTCCAGCTTCGCGAGACGGCGCTTCGCAGCCTCCGTCACCGGAGCCGCAAGCTCCTGCGTGAAGAGGTAGTTGCGCGCATATCCGGGAGCGACCTTGACGATCGCGCCCGCCTTGCCGAGCTTCTTGACGTCGGCCATCAGCATCACTTCAACCATCTTGACGCTCCTTTCCTAGGCCATCAGCCCGACGTTGCGCGCACGGCGCACGCCCTTCTTGATCTGACGCTGCTGCATGGCGGTCACTCCCGTCACGCGAGCAGGGAGGATCTTCCCGTACTCCGTGACGAAGTGCTTCAGCAGCTCGACGTCGTTGAGATCGATCTTGTCGTTGGCCGGCAGCTCGGGACGGCGGCGGGCCGAAAACTCCCCGCGATCCTCGCGCACGGCATGCTCTTTCTTCTGGTAAGCCATTTTTGCTCTCTCTTGTTCGTTGTCTAGTCGTTGAATGTCTGATCCTCGTCATAGCCTTCCTCGTCGCCGGACGGCATCGCGGACGGCATTCCCGCCGCCGACGCGCCGCCGGGGACGATCGGCTCGCCCGTCAGCCGGCTCTGGTTTGGCGCCGGCAGGGGCATGAACTTCACGGTCATGGCGCGGATCTTCAGCTTCTGGTGCTTCTGCCCGTCCTTCTCCCAGGAATCCATCTGGAGACGCCCCTCCACGAGGACCGAACGGCCCTTGCGGAGATACTGGCCGCACAGCTCGGCGAGCTTCTCCCACGCGTCTACCTCGACGAACGTGGGAATGTCCACCATGTTGCCGTTGCGGTCGCGGCGGCGCTCGTTGAGGGCCAAGGCGAAGCGGCACACCTTCACGGCGTTCACGCCCACCTGGCGGACCTCAGGGTCGCGCGTCAGGTTCCCCATCACGATCACTTTGTTGAATGAGGGCATCAGTCACCTCGCAGTCACTCCGCCTCCGGGGCGGCATCCGCCTCTGCCTGGGCCTTCGCCGCGGCGCGCTGTGCCGCAGCCTCGCGCTGCGCGGCAAGCACCGCCTCGCGACGCTCGTCCACGACCAGGATCTGGACGCGGAAGACCTCTTCCACCAGGCGGTAGCGCTTGACGAGCTCGCTCACCTTCGAGGGGTCGAGCTCGAAACGCACCAGCACGTACACGCCGCGCTCGCACTTGTGCATCGGGTAGGCGTCCTTCGGCTTGCCGATCACTTCCTGCGCGAGCACGTTGCCGCCCAGGCGCGTCACCTCAGCGAGCGCCTTGTCGATCATGCCGGCCAAGACGTCGTCCTTCGCCTGCCCGGCGAAGATGTAGAGTCCATCGTACTTCTTCATTTGTCTCCTTCCCCGGCAGCCGCGGCGGCCGCTGGCGCGGTCCAGCCGTTGTACCGGTTCATAGCTGTTTCAAGGTTTTCCCGCTCTATCGTCCCGATCGCCTCGACGGCCTTCGCCACCACCTCGTCCATCGCCGCGCGGTCATCCGCCGCAAACTTGCCGAGCACGTGCCCGACAACGTTCGCGCGGTTCCTCGCGTCGCGGCCGACCCCCAGGCGCAGACGGACGAAGTCCGCCGTGCCGGTGCGCTCTATCACGCTCTTGAGGCCGTTGTGGCCGCCTGCGGAGCCGCCCTTGCGGATGCGCATCTTCCCCACTGGGAGGTCGATGTCGTCCGACACCACGAGCAGGTCTTCCGCCGCGTTGGCGTTGTGGTACCTCACGACGGGCGCCACGCAGTCCCCGCTCAGGTTCATGAACGTCTGCGGCTTCACCAGCAGCACCTTCACGCTCCCGAGCATGCCCTGCGCCAGCTCGCCGCTGAAGGAGGACGAGCGCTTCCACGACGCGTCCAGCGACCGCGCCAGCGCATCGACGACCTCGAAGCCGATCGAATGCGGCGTGTTCGCGTACTCCGCGCCCGGATTGCCCAGCCCTGCGATTACCTTCATCGAGACACCGAGACTTCGGGGTTACTTCTTCGCCTCCGCCTTCTTGGCGTCGGCTTCCTCCTTGCCCTTCTTGATCACTTCGGGCGACTTCTCCGCAGCAGCGGCGGCAGCGGCCGCCGGCGTGTCCGCGCCCTCGGGCGCCTTCACCGTCGCCACGGCGTACTCGCCGCGCGTCACGAGCGTGAACTTGTCGCCGAGCTGAAGGTCCTTCACGAAGAGGGTCTGGTCAAGGCCGAGCGACGTGACGTCGACGTCGAACTTCTCCTCGATGTCGTCGGGGAGGCACTCCACGTCGACCGTGCGGAGCACCTGCTCCAGCACGCCGCCGCCGAGCTTCACGCCCGTCGCCTCGCCCGTGAGGTACAGCGGAACCGTGACGCGCACCTTCTGCGTGAGCGACACCTCGCTGAAATCCACGTGTATGGGAGTCCCGGCCAGCACGTCGTTCTGCATCTCACGCAGAAGGGCATGCATGGTGGACCCGTTCATGTCCAGCGCGACGAGAAGCTGCTTGCCACTCCTTCCGCGCATCGCCATCATGAACTCGTGGGCGTCCAGCGCGATCAGCTGGGTGCCGCCCTTGTTCATCTTCATCACCGACGCGGGGATCTTCCCCGTGCGGCGAAGCCGGCGGACCGCCGCGGTGCCATGCTCCGCGCGCTCCTCCGCCTTGATCATTATCTTTTCCATTTGTCTTCTCTTTTCGTCACGCCACCTGCTCTCGCGCACGCGCGCTACCCTCGGCGGCAAATCGGTTTTCGCCCAGTAATCTATTACTCGTGGTTGAACAAATCGTTGACGCTGTTGTTGCTGTGGATGCGCTTGATCGCCTCGCCGATCAGCGGCGCCACGCTGAGCACCGTCAGCTTGAACGGCAGCTTCGCGGGGTCGAACCCCTCGCGCAGCGGGATCGAGTCCGTCACCACCAGCTCGTCCAGCTGGCTCTCCTGCATAAGTCGCTCCATGCCCTTGGCCGTCAGCGGGAAGTGGCTAACGAACGCGTGCACGCTCCGCGCCCCGTGCTCGCGCAGGAGCGCCGCCGCGGCGCTCAGCGTGCCGCCCGTCGCGGTCATGTCGTCGATCATGATCACGTCGCAGTCCGTCACGTCGCCCACAACGCTGAACGCGTCCACCGTGGAGTCGCCCGTGCGCTGCTTCGCCACGATCGCGAGCCCCGTGCCCAGCTTGCGGCTGTAGCCGTAGGCCGTCTTCGCGCCGCCAGTGTCAGGGCTCACCACGATCGGCTTCGCGAAGCGCATGTCGCGGATGTACTTGAGGATCACCGGCTCCGCGTGCAGATGGTCGAGCGGGATGTCGAAGAACCCCTGGATCTGGTTCGCGTGCAGGTCCATCGTGAGCACCCGGTCCGCGCCGGCCTTCGTGAGCAGGTTCGCGATCAGCTTCGCCGTGATCGGCACGCGCGGCATGTCCTTGCGGTCCTGGCGCGCGTATCCGTAGTAAGGCAGCACCGCCGTGATGCGCGCCGCGCTTCCGCGCTTGAGCGCGTCCATGATCACGAACAGCTCCATGTACGCGTCGTTCGGGCGCGGGCTGCCGCTCTGGATCACGAACACGTCCTTCCCGCGCACGCCCTCCTGCACCTGGCAGAACGTCTCGCCGTCGGGGAAGTGCTTGATGTCGATCTTGTTGAGGGGCTGCCCAAGGTATGCGGCAACCTTCTCGGCGAGCGGCAGGTTCGCCGTTCCCGAGAATACCATGAAATCTTCTGACTTGTCCAACATTCCGATAGTCTCCGTCGTTTGCTTTCCTCGCCCCGACAAAAGCCTATTCGGGACGCGAAAGTTGAAATTATACCAGATTTCGGGCCGGAAGGATAGACCCTATTTGAAAAATCCCGCCGTTTTGCTATCCTATACGCGCCATGACAAGCCAAGGACTCACAATCGCAGACTACGCCGTAGTCGCCGTCTTCTTCGCCGCGATGGTCGGCGTGGGAGTGTTCTTCTCTCGCCGCCGCCAGGACGCCGGCACGTTCTTCGGGAGCGACAAGACCGTCCCCTGGTGGCTCTCCGGCATATCCTTCTACATGAACAGCTTCTCGGCGCTCGCGTTCGTGATGTACTCCGCCCTCGCCTACAAGTACGGCTGGGTGCCCGTCACCGTCAGCTGGCTCTCCGTCCCAGCCGTCCTCCTCGGCGCGCGCTTCCTCGCCGTCCGCTGGCGGCGCGCCGCAAAGGGCAGCCCCATCGACTTCATCGCCACGCGCTACACCCCCTCCATGTGCAAGTCCCTCGCCTGGCTCGGACTCCCCATGCAGCTCCTGGACAACGCCCTCAAGCTTCTCGCCATCGGCACCGTCGTCGGCGTCGGCATGGGCTTCCCGCTCGACTGGGCCATCGCCGCCTCCGGCGCCATCATCGTCCTATACACGTTCCTCGGCGGACTCAAGGCCACCCTCGTCTGCGACTTCATCCAGTTCTTCGTCATCCTCGCGGTCGTCTTCACCCTCCCCTTCCTCTGCCTCGACAAGGTCGGCGGACTCTCCGGCTTCATCGACAAGGTGCCGCAAGGATTCTTCTCCTTCACCGCCGGCAAGTACGACTGGCCCTACATGGCCGTCTTCTTCCTCATGGTCGGCTCCACCCTCTCCACCAACTGGTCGCTCGTCCAAAGATACTACTCCACCAAGTCGGACAAGGACGCGAAGAAGATGGCATACCTCGTCGCTGCGCTCCTCTTCCTCGGCCCGCCCCTCTTCTTCTTCCCCGCCATGGCCGCGCGCATCTTCATCCCGGACATCCCCGACGCCGACATGAACGGCGTCTACGCGATCCTCTGCCGCGCCGTCCTGCCCGTCGGCATGATGGGCATGGTCGTGGCCGCCATGTTCTCCGCCACCATGAGCTCGCTCGCCGGCAACTTCAACGCCGCCGCCAGCGTTCTCGTGAACGAGATCTACGGACGCTTCGCGAGGGCGGACACCCCCCGCCGCCGCATGTTCGCCGCCCGCGCCGCCACTGTCCTCGTCGGCATCGCCGTCATCGGCCTGACGTTCGTAATGCAGTACGCCCAGGGCGCCGACGACCTCTTCAACCTCACAAACAAGGTGTTCGGCGTATTCCTCCCGCCCGTATCGATCCCGATGCTCGTCGGCGTATTCTCGCGCCGCCTCTCGAAGCGCGCCGGCCTGTGCGGACTCGTGGGCGGCATCGCCTTCGGCCTCGCGATGTTCGTCGCCGGCGCCTGGTGGCCGTACCTCCGCGAGATGAAGCCCTGCTACCTCGCCACCGCCGCCGCCACCATCGCCTGCCTCCTCCTCGGCAACGTCTTCTTCAAGGATTCCCCCGACGAGCGCAAGGAAGTCGAGGAATTCGTAGACCGTCTCGCCAAATAGAGGACGCCGCCGCGAATACGGCCCTCATTTCCCGACAAGTACGCCCTGGAGACGCGCCGGGATCACGAGCGTGTCTCGCCAGAAGCTCGCCGCATCGGTCGGACACGGCAACGCATACCACCGGACGAGACGCGGGTTCTCGACGTCGCTGAAATCCCAGAGCGAAGCCGTTCGGTCACCACCAGACACCGCCACGAGTTTCCCGCCGTTCCATCGCGGGAGACCCATGACCCGCTTCTTGCCCGGGAACGGGCGTATCTGCGGCACGTCCTGTCCGCCCGGCTCCACGATCGCCCACCCGCCGTTGTCGGCCAGGAACGCCTTCTCCCCGAATGCGCACACGCCTCCCATCCTCGACGCGTACCCTTCCATCTTGCGCGGCTTCGCGGGAGGGTCGCGCTCCTGCGCGACCAATTCCAACCAACTGAAATACTTCAACGCGGAATTCCCCGCCACCCATCTTCCACCAAGAATATCCGGCGAGAGGAACTTGTTGTAACGCGACTGGTTGACCAGGTTGGCGAGCGGCTTGGGTTTTGCCAGATTTGAAATGTCGTAGACTGTCGTGTTGAAGGCGGCCCACCTTTTCCCGTCGCCATACGCATACACATCGCGCGCAACCGCGCTCGGCACGCGAGCAATCTCCTTCAGCTCGCTCGCCTGCCCCATCTCGAACACGATCCATCCCTCACGCCCCGCCGCCACGAAAAGCCTGTCGCCCGCTATCGCCACGTCCATGCACTCCGCCAAGGGGATGCGCCGCTTCTCTGTGATTCCGCTCTCGGAAAGTTCCAGCACGAACAACCCTGCCGTCCCAGCCGCGGCGTAGCACACGTCCCCCGTCACCGCGAGGCCGGTCACGTTCGCCGACAACGACGTGTCGGACGGCAGCCACCGATGGAAGCCCTTCGGTGCCTCCGGACGCGGCGTCCGGAAGCTCGCGTTGACCGGCGGCTTGCCTCTTTCCAGCGCCATGCGCCGCGCGCCTTTCGCCGCAATCGCCCACGTCCCTGAGTTCGCCACCGTCACGTAAACAGCGCCGTCCCCCACCGCGACGGACGTCACCTGATGCCTGTTTTCCGGCACCCAACGGTCCACCACCTTCGGCGACGACTTGTCCGACACGTCCACCGCATACAAGCCTCCGCCCGTCGCCGTGCAGAACGCCATCCCGCCCGCCACGCGCACGAGCCACATGTCGTACGTGCACGGCTTGCAGTATTCGAAGTCGACGCGCGAGACCTTTTTCG
>JAEEGH010013376.1_pt1 | contig 18206 bp, 14 predicted proteins | sample 9134181 | NCBI WGS metagenome assembly JAEEGH01 (sample SAMN16246544, study PRJNA631951) | gut metagenome | biome: gut microbiome; feature: rumen; material: DP-attached | host: Bos | place: Iran: Karaj | collected 2018-10 | reverse complement strand
AAATTATGCACCGGCCATATTTAGGCCGGCGGGATCGTACGCTCTTTGACATTTTGGTACAACAATAACGTTTTGTGATAGAGACTTCGAGTCAAGTTTCTGTGAACCTTACTGGACAGCGGCTTCAGGCCGTTGCCCAAATACCACTTGCGCCCTTTCCCAAAAGGGCATCCGAAAACCTATCAACAAATACAAAAAAGCTTTCTTTATTTATGAAGAATGACAAGACACAGTATGACGATGATTTTGAAAAGATGCTCCAGGACTTTATCAATGATGAACTGGACTACGATGATGAAGACGACCTGGAGACCATGGACACCCATGATGAGCATGAAGAGCCTGATGAGGCTGAAGCGTCAGGGCTCCCCTTCCCGAGACCTATTGATGACAGGGTGGCCGACGTACTGATGAAGTCTGACCATGAAAAGCAAAACTGGATTGATGATGTGACCTCCATCGATGTGGAGGTGATGCCCGGCTGCGAGAAGGGAGTGTACTGCGAGGGCCCCGTAGCCGTTACCTTGAAGGCGAGGTCAGGTGCTGAATTGAAAAACCATCGCTTCACCTGTTATGTTTATACTGATACCTACTATCCGATGTGCGCCAGCGATGTTGACTGCGAGGAGAAGCACAGCAAGCGAAAGGCTTACTACGAGATCCCCAGCTTGAACATCTGGCTGCCCGGAAAGTACATCCTTTATGTCGTCGGCCCTGGTGAACGCCTGGTGCGCGTCGATTTTGCCCTCGATGATCTTCTGAATGCCAAGGTCGGAAAGCCGACACCCTGCCACAGCTACGGCATCGAACACACGCTGACCTCTTGCATGCAGACGATCGAACCTGAATGGGACATGGTGGCCCGACAGCCAGGCATGGCCCAGTTCCGACAGAAGATGATGCAGGAGCGGCTGCTCCTCCTATACAACGAGTTTCGCAAAGAGCTCGAACAGGAGGCCTTCCAGCCTGAAGGCAACCTGATCATCAATACCTTCAACCAAGATGTGACGACAGGCATCCTGAAACTCTTTCAGCGGAACATCCTGTCTGACTACGACCTCAACTGCATCGACTGCGCCACACTCTTCGACACCTCGCGTGTCAATCCTTACGAGTTGCTGCCCGAGGAGATTGATAACAGCGACATGAAGATACTCTGCCTGACTCACCTCAGCGAGCTCACAGGAGCCAGCGGTAAGGTGATCATGCGGAAAGTCATCGACAGGATGCGCCACTCCAACGACAGGACTTTCCTCTGGCTCTGCGGTTCACGGCAGGAGACAGACCAGTTGATGGAACTCTTCCCCTCGCTGCGACGCTTCTTCCACAGCAAGAGTGTGATCGAGCAGGAGGCCTATTCCGCCTTCGATCTCGTGCAGACCTTCTACCGCGAGCTCCTCGTCAGCAACCTCGTCCCCTGCACCGTTGCGAAAGACCGTCTTGCCCACACCATTCTCCAAGGTTGGGAACAGGGCGCACTCGCCAACTGGTCGCGCGATGACATCCGCCGCTTCATCGCCGAGGAGGTGCGACCGAGGTTCCTCCAGCGTGCCATTCCCCTTATGGAGAATAACGCGCCGACGCAGTTGCAGGAAGAGGACATCCCCTTCGACAAGCTCACCAGCAAGGGTTCACCCTTTGAGGAGAGCATGCGCGAATTGCGTGAGATGATCGGTCTCGACAATGTGAAAAAGGGCATACAGTCGATGGCCAACCAGACACGCCTCTTCCAGGAGCGTAGCCGCAGAGGACTCAACAACAGCCAGGAGCAGGTTTACCACTGTGTCTTCACTGGCAACCCCGGCACTGGCAAGACCACCGTCGCCCGCAAGCTCGGCTGTATCTACCACTCCCTCGGACTCCTTTCCAAAGGTGAGGTCATCGCCGTAGACCGCACACGACTCGTGGGGCAGTATATCGGACAGACGGAAGAGAATATGAAAGCCGTCCTCGAAGAAGCCAAGGGCAATGTGCTCTTCATCGATGAGGCCTACAACCTCAACGTCAGCAACGAGGATAAAAAGGATTTTGGCGGTCGCGTGCTCGACTCGCTGCTCACCGTCCTCACACAGCCCAATCCTGACATGCTCGTCGTCTTTGCCGGCTATACCCTTGAGATGGAAGCCATGCTGAACTCCAATCCCGGACTCTCCAGCCGCTTCCCTTACCGTTATCAGTTCGACGACTACGACACGGCCCAGCTGATGGAGATTGCCATGCGACTCTTCGATCGCGATGATTACATCCTTACTCCCGAGGCCTCCAAGGAGATGCGCATTGCCATCGACCAGGCCCTGAAAACAAAGGACAAGCACTTCGGCAACGCCCGCTGGATAGAGCAGTTCGTCCGCAACGGCATCATCCCCGCCATGGCCGACCGTGTCATCTCTGCTATGAATATCGACGGGGGCTCTACTCCTGTCGTTGACTTCCAGCGCATCGAAGCCTCCGACATCACGAAGGCCTTCGAGCGCTTCCGCCCCCAAGCCGCCCCGCTGAAGCCCCACCACAAAGTGGTGTCAGGCTTTAGCGCCTGACGGCACATTTTTTTCATTAATCCTTAATATGTATAAGATGAATGATAAAGATAACACGCTTGCTTTGGCCCGCGATTTCATCAAGACGGCACGAGGTTATGCCAGATACAAACATGTAGATGGCTATAATGAAGACGATTACGATGTCTTTGAACTGATGAACCTCGATGCCAGTCTTGAGATATGCCGCAGGGGACCGGCCGATTATTACTATGAGAAGGCCTACGACATGCTCTGTGCCTGCCAAGGGAAGAATCACCCTGAGACACGACAGCTCGTCAGTGAAATCATCGACTACCATGTCCACAATGTCCAGCGGATGATGCAAGAGAATTACACGATAGTCCTGCTCATCATCTATACCTATCTGACATTGAATCTGATGGCGCTGATCCCCGACGAGAAGGAGATCGCCTTCTACATTGCTGTATGCCAAGCCGCCCTTGCCGTTTACTTTTATCTTGAACAGACCTTTATGTGTTTCCTGGAGCGCCGACACTATCAGCGAGTATACAACCTATAATATTTGCAAATCCCCACAAGGCTGAAAATGCTTTGTGGGGATTGTTCTTATCGCTCTACCATCAGATAACAGTTCCCTTTGCGCTTGTGGTCAGACTCAAAGGCGAAGTGGCGGCTGCTTAGGCGGGTACCAATCTTCTCAGGAGAATAGCTCTTCAGCGTTGTCTTTCCATAGCGGGCCTGCAACTTCTCTAACACCTCGGTGGCTGAGAACCAATGCCCAGCCTCACCCTCCTCTGGCTTGCGGAACACGGCGGCAATCATCTCCTCTAAGGAGTCAATACGCTGGAAACGCTCATTCTCATCTATCAGACGGGCTATCTCATCGTCATCGAGCCAGTATTTCATGCCCTGTTCAATCTCGGCCTTCAGCTGGGCGTAGATCTGATAGTGGTCGAGGTCGTCGCTGAAATTGATCATGTCCGTCACCTCCACACAGACGAACCTTCTTGAACCCGTAGGGTCGGTGAGGGGCTTCGGCTGGTTGGTGGTGCCGATGAACGAGGCATAGCGGCGATACTGCTTATAGGCTTTGCCGTAGGGCGGACGGAATTTGACGTCGGCTGTTGACAGCAGATATTTCAACAGCACCTGCTGACGGGCGGTGGTCTTATCAAACTCGTCGATGTTGATAAGTGCGAACGAGGTCAGGCCGAGGTTCAGGTCAGTCTCGTTTTTGAAGTTGATGCGATCATTGTAGTAGTCACGCAGTTCTTTGGGTAACAGGATACGGCAGAAACTCGACTTGCCACAGCCCTGACGACCTATTAATAAAGGTACGAGGGCATTTCCCGTCAGCGACTTACGACCTTGCCAGTGTGCTACCATTCCGAGCAGCCAGGTGTGCAGATAGTGTTCCCAATTCGGTTGGTTTGTCGGCACTCGGGCTGCCAATGCCTTGATACGGTCCTCACCGTCCCAAGCGCCGATACTGTCGAGCCAGGTGTTTACAGGGTCGAACTTCTCGATACGTGGCGACTCGATGAAGCGTGCGATGTCCCTGTCCCACGTCTTCAGTCCCATCTCCTTGGCCCGCATGGTCATCTCGTTGCGGGCCTCGTCGTCGAGGTCGCGGAACTCGTCGTCCTCACCGTTGTTGTCGCGATACTGGGCCACGCCGGTCATGATGTTCTTCCGCATCTCATAGTGGGTGTGCAGGAAGATGTCAGTCTTCATCATCAGCAACGTGTCTTCAGGCACACTCTTCAGCGGATGGAGTTTGTTGCGCTTCATCCAGTCCTTCATGTTCTGCACGGCATAGATGTCCTCGAATGTCTTTTCCACCAACAGCCTGTCGCCATTAAAGACGGGATGGCACATCGTGAGATTGATGGCCTGCTGCTGGGGGATGCCCTGTTCCAGACACTTCGCGGCAATCTGCATCAGCAACTCGCCAGCACGTTCCTCGTCTGGCAGTTCGAAATATCGCCCCATCACCTCCGAGAGGATGAACTGATAGTTGAGGATGTACGTCTGTTTCAGCGATCGCCCAGGCATCAGATAGTGCTCCTTCGTGACCGTCTCCAGGTCTGTGGACGAGGGTGGGGCAGTCTTCTCCTCCATATCCACATAGAATGGTACTGCCTGTTCGCGGAATCTCATGTCTGGATCGGCAGAGATATATACCGTCCTGTGAATCAACGGCTTCAGTGCGTCGAGGGTAATGTCGAGTTGGGCATTGTAAGCCTTTCTTGCCGTTCTGTACAGCAGCTGGTGAAACTTCTTGATTTCCTCTTCGGTGGTGGGCAAGCCGCCTCCGTTGTCTGGCAGCAGCTCTCCACGACAGACAATCTTCATACTACGGCCACTTGCCCCTAAGAACACCATCATCGTCTGTGGCAGTCGGGCGGCTTCGTTACGGATGCGGATGGCTTCATCGTAGTCGGCCAGGTTGTTGGCCTCCAACACGATGAGACCATTATAATTGAGGACGCGGAACTCTTTTCTGTATTTGTCGATTTCTGCTGAAAAGCAAAGTCTGGGTAGCGTCATCTTGAAGTCGAAGTTGGTCTCCATCCGTCCGTCCTCCGTTCTGCGGGGATGCATCAGATGGTAATACTGGCGCAGGTGGTGTACCTCGTCGATATGCTTGCCGTTGCGGATGGCCTCCGCGATGTCTGCGAGACTTTCCCGGACTACGGTCTCTTTTGGCCCTTTTCGTTTGAATACGGTTATTTTCATGCTCATTTCAGTCATATGATCGTTTTCAGACTGCAAAGATAGTTATTTTTATTTGATTTATCAAAACTTTCTCTGATATTTTACTTTCATCCTTTCACTTTTGTCTAACTTATCGATATTTAAAGACATTTCTGAGTGAACGTTTTTTATACATTCATTCACATACCTTCACTCTCCTTTCTTCTGGTTTTATAGTATTATATGAAAGGCTAGTGAATGAAAGTGAATGATTGTGAACGTATTAAAACTATAATTTGTATTCTATCTTTCTGAAAACCAAATATATATTCAATATTGTGAAATTGTGAACGTATAAACATGCATTTATAACTTCTTTTCAGAAACCAGGCACCTTTCTGGGACTTTGCCCTAACCTTTCTCCGACTTTACTGCCTACTTTCTCCCGCTCTTCCCTATGCTTATTTATGCATTTTTTCCTCTTCTCTGCCCTTCCGGTGAATGTTGAAAGTCAATCCCAATTATTTCTATAGATTCTTTTGATTTAGCCCCTCATTGTCGATTCGTCGGCTATGAGGGGCTACATACCTAACCATCTATATTCTAATGGAATGTAGATAGAATAAGAACAATTTATGTTACATTTGCTTGCAAAGATACAAAAAAAGAGGATGTTCCGATAATATACGGAGAATTTTTGTGTAATTTGTTTTGCATTTTGTACAATTCATCGTAACTTTGCATACGAAATAGCAAAACGAATATGCCAAAGGTCATTTTGTCTCTCTTGTTGCTGATGGGCACTCTTGGGGCCGAGGCTCAGGAGAAGAGTACAGGACTCGTCATCAACGAGCTGATGCAGTCGAATATCGACTGTGTCATGGATGACCGGAATGAGTTCCCTGATTCGTGGGTTGAACTTTACAATAATAGCGGGGAGACCGTGGCCCTGAAAGATTACCGTCTGGGCATCGGAACCAAGTCCGACGAAGCCTATCTGCTACCCCCTGTGTCTGTTCAGACCAAAGGCCACATCCTTGTCTATTGCGACAGGGAGAAGACAAACCTCCATACCTCTTTCCGTCTGGAGTCTGGTAAAGGCTGTACGGTTTATCTTTTCAAGGGTAAAGAGATTGTGGACAGCCTTCCCGAGGCGTTGAAGAAAATGCCGGCGCCTAATATCGCCTTTGGCCGCAAGGAGGATGGTGGCAGCGAATGGGGCTACCAACTCACTCCCACGCCCAACAAGGCTAACTGTGGAGAGGTCTGCACGAGAGACCAAATCCTTGGCGAACCCGTGTTCAGCGAAAGAGGTCGTGTGGTGGCTGGATCGCTGAATCTTACGCTGACACTTAGTGTGCCGGAGGGAAGTCCTGAAGGTACAGAGATCCGCTACACCACCGATGGTAAGGAACCCACTGCCTCCAGTAAATTGTACACCGCTCCTCTCGCCATAAGAAAGACGACCGTCATCCGTGCCAAACTCTTATGTAAGGGTTGGCTGTCGCCGATGAGCAGCGTACAGTCGTATATCAGTCATGGGCGGAATGTGACGTTGCCAGTCGTTTCCATTGCTATCAACAACAGCTATCTCGATGATTCCAAGATCGGCATCTATGCCAACAATGAGGGCAACAAGAGGAATGACTGGCGCAGGCCCATGAACATTGAGTTCTTTTTCACGCCAGATGCCGACAGTGACCTCAACCAACTCTGTGAGACGCGAATCACGGGTGGGGCCACGCGGAGTGCCCAGCTTAAGTCGATGGCCGTCTATGCCCACAAGCGCTTTGGCACCAACCGTCTCGATTATGAGTTCTTTCCTGACCAGAAACCGGGACTGACAGACTTCAAGTCGCTGCTGCTCCGCAATGCCGGCAACGACTTCGACTACCTCTATATGCGTGATGCCATCATCCAGCGAACGGTGGCCAGTCACGTTGACATTGACTGGCAGGCGTGGCGACCGGCCATCGTCTATATCAACGGGGTGTACAAAGGGATGCTCAACATCCGTGAGCGCAGCAACGAAGACTATGTCTATACCAATTACGTCGGCCTTGAAGACATAGACATGATTGAGAACTGGGGGCAGCTGAAGGAGGGCGACAAGAAAAACTTCAACCAGTTCAAGTCCTTCTACAACAAAAAGGGTCATACGATGGCCGAGTATGAGCAGTGGATGGACTGCACGGAGTTTATCAACCTGATGATTGCCAATCTTTATTATCTCAACCACGACTTCCCCGGTAACAATATCATGATGTGGCGTCCAAGGGAAGAGGGAGGACGTTGGCGATGGATTATGAAAGATTCCGACTTCGGATTGGGGCTCTATGACCGTGACGTCAACTACAGGGTCTTCGACTGGCTCTATACTCCAGGCTATGACAAGGAACTCGACTGGGGCAATGCCGACTACGGCACGCGACTTTTCCTGAATCTCATGGACGATGATGACTTCCGCCACGAGTTTATCGAACGTTGTTACATCTACATGGGCGACTTCCTGAATGAACAGGGCACACGTGAAGTGTGGGATCCCATGTACGAGATGATCAAATACGAATATCCCCACCACCGGAAACTGATCAACCAGTGGTGGCCTAACTATGATACAGAGCTCTCAAATGCTCGTAAGTGGCTTCATCAGCGTACGGGAGTATTCAGCAAACAGTTGGCTGATTTCTACGATCTTGGACCGCTTGTTACCATGACAGTCAACAAGAACGTGAAAGATGCCCATACCGGCGATTTCACTCTGAACGGCATCCAGCTCTCCAAAGGCACCTTCGACGGACTGTTCCCCGCAGGTCGGAGAATCACTCTTGAACCTGGTCCAGAGTCGTTGCTTAACGTCACGTCCTGGCTAGTCATTGCCGATGGTAAAGTGTCCGAATATTCGGGGCGTCAGTTGGAACTAGACGTGCCTCAATGCAATTCCCTTATCATCTCCGCCATCATAGATGGTATTTCTAGCATTCGGGAGATTCTGCATGATGAAGGTGTCGATGCTATCTACGACCTTAACGGTCATCGTATCGACGCCATGCGGAAGGGTGTTAATATTATCCGTGATAAAAACGGCAGAGCCAGGAAGGTGGTGTTTCGATAACTACTTCCTGGCCTTTGGGCTCTTAGTTTTTATTAACTGAATAAATAAATTTTTAGGATTCTCATAATTTTCCCCGAAACATTTGGTGGGAACAGAAATTATCACTACTTTTGCAGCCGAATTACATAATTCTATCACAAATCACATTTTAAAATTGTAGCAAGAATGAACAAGATGACAAAGGAAACAGTCAAGTATCGAGCGGTTCAATGATGAAGTAAAGAACTGAATCTGAGAATCGACAGGAGGATTGTACCTTGTCGTTTTGTGCGTTTTTGAGACTTTGTCTCGAAAAACGACTGCGCCTCAGCAAAGTATGAAAGCGAGCTTTCACTTTGCATTCGGCTTGCGCGTTCTTTGACATATTGCTACAATAGTCGGGGATTGTGATAGTGTATTCTCTGAATACTCTATAATTCCATAGGTCGGTGCAGGAGCACTTGCCTATTAACTCTTGTGTCCCTATTCCAAAGGGATTCACACATTCATTTGTTTTTATAGTGATTAGAATTATGTAGATTATGTGGAAAGAGTATAGACTCATTAATGATTTCAAGAAACAAACACTAAAAACTATTTGGAAACACTTAGATGCTATGGCGGTGAATTATGCCGTCTATTCCTCTCACCTGAAGGGCTTAGCCCCATATTTGACGGACTTTGATGTATATCTGTATTGCGACAATTCAAGTATGGTCGTGGTATGTCTTGATTGCTGTGGTCATTGCGAAGAACAGACATATGAGGAATCCGAAACACTTAGTCCCCTTATTTTGAGTGATGGTCATGATCCTCGTGTTAGCAAAGTCTGGAAATTGGCACAAACTGTTCGTTCAATCGGGAACCAGCTCATGATACCCGTATATGGCGTGTTAATATCAGAAGCAGACATTACCAACGCATACGAACTTTATAAGATGTGGGATTCCAACAATGTCACGGTCATAGATTATATGAAGAGGCTTAAGTCTCGAAAAATACGGGTGAATGAAGATGAATATCTGGCCTGTAAATCTTACGTGTACGCTTTGAACGAAACACCACTGAAAGCGTTGGAAGCAGATTGCCTCGAAACCGAAAAACCACTCCCAATAGAAACGAATCTGGAAGAGGCATCAGAATCAGATGACGATGAATTCGAAAAACTGCTAAACGAATTTTTTAATAACGAAAGCAAGGACTCTTCTGAAAAGCATACAGAAGAGGATCAAGATACCGATCCTGAATACAGTTCTGAGGAGAGCAATTCGGAAACAACAGAAGATGACACGACTTCTAATGATGACACATATTTCCCTGATGGTGAGATTGAGCAGAACCAGAATCTCAGCGTAAAGGTAGAAATATTGCGCCCTATACCAAATCCTCATGAAGAACTCGACAAACTTGTGGGCTGTAGTGAGATTAAGCAGCGCATGGATGAACTGGTAAAACTAACTTGCTACAATAAGATGATGCATGAACTATGTCCTACGATCAAACAACATGCAGTTTCACTACATAGTTTATTCCTTGGCCGTCCAGGTACAGGAAAGACAACTGTCTGTAAGATTTATGGTTCCTTGCTTCGACAGGCTGGGGCTTTATCGAAAGGACATGTGGTGGTTTGTGATCGAGGTACATTTATTGGCACCCTTTGGGGTGATGAAGAACGCTCGGTACGACAAGTTCTCGAAATGGCAAAAGGCGGTGTACTGATGATAGACGAAGCTTATCTGTTGAATAGTTCTAACCCACATGACCCTGGGAAAATGGTGATACCATTGTTGATGAATATTCTTGCAGATGAGTCACAGCGTGATATTGCCGTTGTACTATGCGGTTACAAAGAGCCGATGCAGAAACTTATCGACCTCAATCCAGGATTGCAGTCGCGCTTTCCCAACAAGTTTGAGTTCCCAGACTTTACAATTGACGAACTTTTGGAAATCACAAAACTTCGCATTAAGGAGTATAATTACACGTTTACAACTGAAGCATGGAAAAAATATGTTAGCATACTGTCGTTTGCCTATCAGAATCGCGATCCTCAATCGTGGGGGAATGCCCGATACATAGGAAACCAACTTGAGCGTATCTATATCCAGCATGCTTCCCGATGTGTGAAGCAACAATCAAATGGAAAGTCTATGTTGTTTTCTCTTACACCAGAAGATATTGTGCCTATTGAGGTTCCTCGACCAAAAGCTAAAATTGGATTTTAAATAACTGTTCATATGAGAAGAAGAATTCCTTATCGGGTGTGCAGCTGCATGCCCAATGGTGTTGTAACTCATCTTGAAGCCCGACTGCTGAAGGATTTGGTAAATCGCGAGATTCATCCTATTCGTTGTGCAGCAAGTTGCAAACAGAAGTACATGAAAGGTATGCGTATTGGTGATCTCTGCGCTGAGACTGGGCATTTCTGGTGGGCACGAAAGGTTTGGAGATTCACGGCTGGTCTCATTGGAAACAAAGATTATGACGATTGGCGTTATGTCTGGTTTGACAAAAATCGAGTTAGTCTCCGAGATGTGATTTCAGAAACAGAGTGCGAACAGCTCGAACGTCGCTGTAGTCAACTTTGGAGAGCACTGGGATTTCCAAAATATGATTGGTGGGACGAGCGGATTGAGTATTTAACCGGTCTGTACTTCGGAACATGTTACTATTACCTGTTTGTGGAAAGGTACGATGGCTACTACGATGAGTTGATTGGTGAATGGGAAGAAAAAATGATGGAGTTCAAAGCTGAACAGGAAACTGAACAGTTATTCCGTGATGCCCAAGGCGACAATCTTCCTCCATGTTCACAAGACTTTTTTGACTATTGGCACGATGGCCCTCATATAGAGGATTTCTCGTGGCTCACTTTTAAGAAGGAATGGCTGTAAATGTGCAGTCATTCCTTCTTTTTCCAATAAAGTAATGTAAATAGAGGCTATTTGTTTTGCTATTGCGCTCATTTCATCACAATCTTGTGGCCGTTGTTGATATAGACGCCCTTCGTCGTGGGCTTATGGTTCAGGCGAAGGCCGTCGAGACGATACCATACGTTGGCGTTTTGGGGATTTGCGATGACGCTGTTGATGGCCTCGGGCTGGCTGACATCCTCTAAGGTCAAGAAGGTCTGCGTTTCCCATTCGCTGATGTCCTCATCGCCATAGATGGCACGCACCTGAACCATATAGTTCTGAGCAGCGGTCAGACCTGTCAGATTGTAAGTCTTTTCCGTACAATTGGCAGGGGCAGACCATTCGATGGCATCGAGATTCTCCGTCTCGATGAAGCCGCGAATCCGCCAGCAATAATCAAAGCCGGGAACAAGATCGCTGGTCAGATACCATTTGCCATTATAGGATAGCCATTGGTTGTTGGGTGTGACTTCTGAGGGCTGGTAGCAGGCTACCGGATATGGACTCTTTTCTGTCAGCGTGATCCACAGGTTCTCTCCAGCGGTAATGGCAACGGGAGAGGCCAGTGTCACTTCATGGAAGCCATTCTTCAGGGGTGTGACTGTCTCTGTATGAAGCAGCGTGGCAGGGGCATTGTCGCCTCCGGAATAGATTTTTACTGTGATGGCCTCGGTGTTGACTATTGTTTCGTAGAAGGCGATCTTGGTCAGTTTGTTTCCTGTCACCATACTGCCGGGATACATCACGCCCCAAGTGGTTTCAGGGAGACCGAATCCCTGAGTTGACATCGACGTGATGTTATCATCGTCGTATTGCAACCATTCCGAAGAGACACTGTAACTTTCTGGGACAAGGCCATAACGCACATCGTAGCTGTTGGCGCCGCACTCCCAGCTAACCAAGGCCGAAGTGGCAGTGATGTCGCTGACGGTCAGGTTCTCCGGAGACGGACTGGGAGCGGGTTCGATGGGTGTCTCAGGCGTCTCTGGTATCTCGGTGACGACGGTCATGGTGGCCAGAACGCCTCCTTTACTACCATAGTAGCCATTATCCAGCGGCTCAAAGAAGATCAGGTCGTAGGCGCCAGTCACGGTGGGCTTGTAGGTGAAGACGCAGTCTTGGGTTTGTCCGGAAGGGATGGCGAAATGGCTGCCTACAAGGAGAGTCCCGGATATGCCGATGTAGATGTCGCCGTCGAAGTCGTCGGTACTGTTGTTGGTGACGTTGAGCGTGATGGTTTCCGTCTCACCCAGGATGATTGTGTCGTTGCTGAGCGTCATATTGTTGGGTGCCAGATCGATCTTTGCTGGTGTGATGTCGGCTATCGTTCCGTCGTCAGTAGACTTCTGTATGCCGATGACGGCTTCCTGTCCGTAGTAGAAACCGCCATTGGAACTACTGCCTCCGATGCCTTGTCCTGAATAAGGGTCAAGAACGGACAAGACATAGTATTCGTCGCTTTTGCCGCCCCAGCCCCAGTTGATGTGGAAGTAGTCGGCGGCGTATTCTTGCCGGTAGCCGTCGCAGACAAAGGCATGCCCACCGCCAGTAGATTGACCGCCATAAAGCACAGGACGTTTGGAGGCCAGTTCATGATAGATGATGTCTTCCCATTTGTCGTTTGAGTAGGAGCTGCGCGAGATATATGTCGCCGTGCTGTTGTAGTCGAAATAGTTTTTGAGGGCAGTTGCCACTTTGATGATATATGAACCGGATGAGGGACCGTAGTTCATCTCAACAGAATAACCGCCATACAGCATCAGTTTGGCAACGGCCGTGTTTTGTTCCGCGGTCTCACTGCCATTGTAGCTGTCGAGCATATTGTCCCAGTCGAAGGTAGTGGCTTCAAGCGGTAAATGGTCAACGCCATAACCGTCCCGATAACCCGGGATGGCTTTCGTCTCAGCCACAGGCCACTTGTGATAATTCATCACCTGAGCCATCGCCGTGGCGACACAACCGGTGACGGCCTTTTTGCCTGGTGCATATTCTGGACATAGGTCGTTATAGGGTGAACGTTGGTTCCATGACGTGGTGACCAACGGCTCGATGGTTTCCTTGGCATGCGATCCACCACGGGTCTGCCAGAGGGTATCTGAGGGTATCTGCGGGAGGGTGTCGGAGAGTGCTTCACCGTAGTTGTGCTGTTGCAGCCAGACAATCTCGTCGGCGTAGCCCTGCAGCCAGGCACGCTGTTCGTCGGACATGTTCTCCATGTCGAGTGTCCCGTTCTCGCTGAAACCAAGGATGGGGAGGGTGCGGTCGTCGTTGCTGACGATGATAAAGCCGCCTTGCTCACCCAGGCTGAACACATAGAGTCCGCAAATCTGACCTTGGTACGTGAGTTCTGTGTCATCGTACTGTCCGTCGAAAAGTCCGCTGACGAACCTCATGGCCAACATCTGTGCCTCTCTCTCTGACCTCTCTTCAGCCCATACACCTGTGATGCTCAGGGCCATCAGCAATACTGCAATAAAGAATTTCTTTCTCATTTGGCTTTTTAAGTAATATCTGTTGTTTTGTTATTTGGGTGCAAAGATACAAAAAAATCCGCATATCGTGCAGGATATGCGGATTTTTTTATATTACTTGATGCTGACGAGTAGATTTATGCCTACTTGACGCTGCGCGTCGAGTTCGTTCACGCTCTGCAATGCCAAATTTGTTTTTGGCATTACTCTCGCTAATTCACTCACTTCCAAGGATTGTCGTATGCGACGGAGCCGTTCTCGAGCTTCTGGCAAACGATCTCGATCTGCTCGTAGTGCTGCTGGCCGTCTTCCCACTTCTCGATGTAGTCGATGCAGTAGCAGTTGGTACCCTTGATTTCCTTCATGGCTGCACCGTCGACGGTGTTCACGAACTTCACTGAGAGGTTCTTCGGGCTCGTCGGATCGAGCATCCACGCGATCAGCTCATTGTTGCCGTCGTTCATAGCCTTTACGCGGATTGAAACTCGGCCGCCACGGGGGATACCTGCGATCTGTCCTTCACGATCGGTTGCCTGATCAAACTTGTAGTCAACCATCATTACTTCTCTCTCTGCGAATCCATCAATTGCGAGGACTACTGGTGTTACATTCTCTGCCATATCTTGTTTCCTTTCTATTCTTTAATTGTTAAACTTTGAAATAAATATTTGATGTTTTTTTGAAACGAATTTGCATAATTTGAATAATTCTGACCACTAATTTAAATAATAATTATTTCTTCGATTAAGAATATTATTCACATTTGTGGAATAAATTATGGTTATTATTCACATTCGTTTCTAATTCTTTTTAAGCCCAGTCGTTTTCAAATTTCACGTTACCGAACTCGATCTGCTTGCAGGTGATCTCGATCTCCTCGAAGTGCCCCATCTTGTCCTCCCACTTCTCCTCGAAGTTGATGCAGTAGCCGTTGGTGAACTTGATGCTCTTCATCTCCTTGTTCGTCTTCGTCTCCAAGAACTTGATCTCGCCGTTCTTCGGAAGGCTGCGCTCCGTCATCCATGCGAGCAGGTCGGGAGTGCCATCGTTCAGGGCCTTCACACGGACAGTGATCTTACCACCGCGGGGGATACCGGCCATCTGGCCTTCTACGTCTGTTGCCTGACTGAACTCATAGGTTACCATCAGTACCTCTCTCTCTTTGTAACCATCAATGGTCATTGAAACTGGAGTCTTTGCCATAATTTCTTCCTTTCTTTAATGTTTAAATTGTTAATACTTTAATTTATCTCTTTTTTATTTTGTTCTTTTGTTCTTATGTCTAAGACTTGTTTTCTGTCTTTTGACGTTGCAAAGTTACGACGGTTTTTAGTCTCATTCCAAACTTTTTCGCTCTTTTTTTATCAAAAGCTATGGACAAAGAACCCATTTATGGACAAATCGAAGAAATCCCCCCGATTCCTGTCCATAAAAGGGTATCAGATCGTCACAAACAGATAGTTCAACCCCCAAAAATAATCGGGCTTTGTCCAGACAGGCGGCTATACGGGCGATTAATATATTAGAAATAATATAAAATGTTAATTAAACGATGATTTTATATACGAAAACATATAAATTCAAATTAATTGTGTAATTTTGCATCCGAAATAATATAATTTCTTATGGGAAAGACAAAATTATCGATGGTTGTAAAGGGCTTGCGTAAAGAATATGGCCTGACGCAGGAAGACCTCGCCATGAAGTCGGGCGTCGGTTTGTGCTTTGTGCGAAATCTGGAACAAGGCAAGCAGTCACTGAGGATGGACAAGGTGAATCAACTCCTTGATTTGTTTAACTATGAACTTGTAGCAACGAAGAAGTCATGAGACAGGCGGAAATATACCGAAAAGACGTGCTTGCCGGCATACTGACGGAAGACGGAGGAGAATACCGTTTCTGTTACGAGCACTCCTATCTGGAACGAGAAGATGCTTTGCCCATAAGCCTGACGATGCCATTACAGGAGGAAGCGTATGTCAGCCCTGTGCTGTTCCCGTTTTTCGATGGTTTGATACCTGAGGGTTGGTTGCTTGATGTGGTGCTTCGGAATACCGACATCAGCATCCTCGACCGCATGTCGCTTCTGCTGCTGTGCTGCAAGGAGTGTATTGGTTCTGTCAGTGTAGTACCTGTAAATCATAAATCGTAAATGTCGAAGTGTCTGTATTGTTATCAAGAGCTGGAAGAAGGTCAGAAGGACTTTCATCCGCAGTGTGCCAGGAAATTCTTCGGGGTACGGGAGGCTCCATTACTTGAATATCGGCACGAAGATCTCGACCGGCTGGCCGAGAAGGTGATCCGTGCCCAGACATCGTTGACCGGCGTACAGCCGAAGCTGTCTTTGAATCTTGACAAGCACAAAGGAACCAGCCGCCTGACAATAGTCGGACTTTGGGGTGATTATATCCTCAAGCCTCAAACGGAAAGCTATCCACAGCTACCGGAGAATGAAGATCTGACCATGCACCTCGCAGAAGCAGCGAAGATCAGCGTCGTACCGCACAGCCTCATTCGCCTGGCTGACGGGAAACTTGGCTATCTCACCAGGCGAATCGATCGCACGAAAGATGGAGAGAAGATAGACATGGAAGACATGTGCCAGTTGACATTGCACCCTACGGAGTACAAATACAAGGGGTCGCATGAGCAGATAGCAAAGACGATCATGCAGTATAGCGACATGCCAAAATTTGATTTGACGAACTATATGCAACAACTGCTTTTCTGCTTTGTGACGGGCAACAATGACATGCACCTGAAGAACTTCTCACTCTACAGGCCAGGTAGAGGTTACCAGCTCAGTCCTGCCTACGACCTGATTAATGTCGCCATTGCCAATCCGAAGGACAAGGAGGAGCTGGCTCTTCCTCTGTCAGGTCGCAAGTCGAAACTTCAGATGAACGATTTTCTGAAGTCAGCCACAGCGATGGGTCTGGAGCAGAACGTTGTGATAAACCTCATAGAGAATATGCATAAGGCTGTTCCAAAGTGGAGGTCGCTCATCCAGAGTTCTTTCCTCACCGCAGACATGAAGGAAAAGTATGAGCAACTTGTCACACTCAGGTTGGATCGTCTGCATGTGTAATCAAATCCCTGGCGGGTCGTGAGACTGCCAGGGATTTTAATACTATGATACACCATTCTCTACCGGAGGTGATTGAAATAGTCGCGGTATTGACTACGTCGATATCGCTCCATCTCGGCAATGCTCAAGCGAGCCTGGCATTGCTCTCGAAATAATCGCGATATTCTTGACAGGAGAAGCAGGGGCAGGCTTTGTGGACGCCCTCCAATTCGCAATGTCCCACGATCTCGGCATTGGGGTAATCGACCTTCAGACTTCGAAGCAGGGCGATGAGGGCTGCACGCTGGGCCGGAGTACGGGTGTCGGCTGAACGACCACGGTCATCGAGACCTCCCTCGTAACAGATGCCGATAGAATGGGCATTGTAGTGTCGGGCATGGGCTCCGACCATCTCTTCGGGACGGCCGAAGTGGAGTTGACCATCACGCGTAATATAATAGTGGTAGCCACAACCGTTCCAGCCTTTGGCACGGTGCATCTTGTCGAGTTGCTCGAAAGGAATGTGCTGATTCGGGCGCGATGCCGTACAGTGAATTACAATCAAATCTATTCTTCTCATTTTTCTTAGAAACGAATGTGAATAATATGAATAATTTGGGCCACAAATAGATTTGTGGTTAAGAGTTCATGCAACTCTGCATAAGGAATGTTGACACAAAGGCGGTTAGTACCGTCAGGATAAAATTCGCAATTTTATTAATCGTTTCGCGTTTCATAAAACTAAAATTTTAAAAGTTACTTTTCTTTTGCAGGGTTGCACCCTGCCAGTAATCCTAACTTTCTCTGGCGCAGAGAAAGTAGCAAAGAGACATCCACCCCCTCCAAGGCCTCCCCCTATATGGGGAGGATGCAACACGGAAAATCGCAGCGCGCCGTCGATTTTCCTCCTCTTAAGTAAGCCGGGACACGGCTTGTGTTTTTATCGGCTGGCGCATTCTCTGTGCGCAGCCATCCCTTCCCTTCCAGGGGAGGGACAGAGGGAGAGGTGTAGACAATCATGGCGAACCCCGAAGGGGCACAGGCTTGAGAGCCATACCAAAACCCTGATGTAGGACGGCGTATGCCGCCGAAGTCAGTTACACCCTCTTGCCAACGATTGGCGAGAGGCTTGGAGAGTGGTTCGAGATCCTCCTTAGGACAAGGAGGATTAGGTGGTTGTGAAGTCTTTCAAAGATCGAGAGAAGAGAGGCGTGAGATGATCAGACAGGCTTGATGGCGGTGATGTGGACTTGTTGCAGTATAGTGACTGCCTGGTTTGCTATAGCACTGCGCCGGACTCAGAGCTCACGACCTCTCAGAGGTTAAGGCTTAACCGTTGCCACCGGGAGTGGTATCGGGCTCGGCGGTGGCGATGCCGTAGGTCGAGATCGGCGTCTTCTCCTGATAGCGCTTCTCCTTGCCGCCGATCATCTTCTTGACCGACTTGATCACATAGCCCCA
>JAEEGH010013372.1_pt1 | contig 18211 bp, 17 predicted proteins | sample 9134181 | NCBI WGS metagenome assembly JAEEGH01 (sample SAMN16246544, study PRJNA631951) | gut metagenome | biome: gut microbiome; feature: rumen; material: DP-attached | host: Bos | place: Iran: Karaj | collected 2018-10 | reverse complement strand
TCGAGAAACTTTCCGTTCGCCTCGGCGGCGGTCAGATCAATGACACGGTCGAACGGCAGGGTTCCCAGCACCTTCATCAGTTTCGTGCGCTCCTTGCGGCGGTTCTCCGCATACATCGGATAGAGCACGAGCGTCCGGAGCGGTTTCCCGTCCACAGTCTCCAGGTGCGTGGAGAAACAGTTGTTGGGGAAGATGGAATCGGGGGTGAAGGGTTCCGGCGTATCGGTCAGCACGGTCACCGTGATTCCCTCGGATTCGAGCAACTGGCGGTAGTCGTCGAATTCCTGCACGGCCTGCTTGCGGATGCGCTCCGCAGCGGCCTCATTCTCAGTTTTCTGTTGAAATGCGTTGTTGCCCGCGGTCTCTTCGTTGAAGGCGAATCGGACCGGCCGGACCATGAGGAGTCTGTCTGTCGTTTGCATACTGCAAAAATAAGACAGATTTCGGGAAAATGACTATTTTTGTGAGTTAAACCATATGCAATGACCTGGAAACGGATTCAGACCCTTTATATCGCGCTCGCCGGCGGACTCATCTTTGCGATGCTCTGCTGCCCGATGTGTTTCCACGGGGAGGTTTCCATCCGCTTTACGGACAACCTGACGGTCACGCTCTTCGCGGCACTGATTCTCTTCATGACCGTCTTCATGCTGGCCATCCACAAGCGGGGCTATGTGCAGGGGAAACTCTGCCTTGTCACCCTGATCCTGATGCTCTTTTTCCAGGGGCTCATCGCCTATTGGTTTTTCAAGTTCCGCTCGGAGTATACCTTTACCGTGGCAGCGGTCTTTCCGCTGCTGGGCGCCGTTCTGCTGGGAATGGCCTACCATTACATCAGCCGCGACGTGGCGCGCGAGATGGTGGACCGCGCCTTCGGCAAACGGTTTCCCAAGCGGGATTTTCACCCGGAAAACAACAAATAACAACACGATACCGATATGATTTATTCTAAAGAAGTTGAACGGATGTGTGTCGTCAAGAAGGGCCCGAACCACGGACCTGCTCCCATTCCTGAAGAGGGCAAATGGGTGAAGGCCAAGGAGATCAAGGATATCTCCGGCATGACGCACGGCATCGGCTGGTGCGCCCCTCAGCAGGGCGCCTGCAAACTCTCCCTCAATGTGAAGGAGGGCATCATCGAGGAGGCGCTGATCGAGACCATCGGCTGCTCCGGCATGACCCATTCGGCCGCCATGGCCGCTGAAATCCTCGTCGGCAAGACGCTGCTCGAGGCACTCAATACGGACCTGGTCTGCGACGCCATCAACACGGCGATGCGCGAACTCTTCCTCCAGATCGTTTACGGCCGCACCCAGTCCGCCTTCTCCGAGGGCGGCCTCGTGATCGGCGCCGGTCTCGAGGATCTCGGCAAGGGACTCCGCTCCCAGATTGCCACCATGTACTCCACCAAGGCCAAAGGGGTCCGCTACCTCGAAATGGCCGAGGGGTATGTCACCAAGATCGCCCTCGACGAAGACGGCGAGGTCTGCGGCTATGAATTTGTCCGTCTCGGCGTGATGATGGACAAGATCAAGAAGGGCGTGGATGCGAACGAGGCGCTGCGCCAGTCCACCGCCACCTACGGCCGCTTCACCGCGGAGCAGGGCGCCGTCAAATTCATCGATCCCCGCATCGACTAATCCACAGGAGGAAACACCATGATACGAGAAGTAAAATTTGAATCGCAGGACCGCCGCATGGCGAACATCCTGAAGGTATTGAACTCCTACGGAATCGCTTCCATCGAGGAGGCTAACCATATCTGCGACAGCTACGGCATCGATCCCTATCTGGAGTGCGAACAGACCCAGAATATCTGCTTTGAGAACGCCAAGTGGGCCTATGTCGTCGGGGCTGCCATTGCCCTGAAGAAGGGCTGCAAGAATGCTGCCGACGCGGCGGAAGCCATCGGGGAGGGCCTCCAGGCCTTCTGTATCGACGGCTCGGTGGCGGACAACCGCAAGGTGGGTCTCGGCCACGGCAACCTGGCCGCCCGTCTGCTGCGCGAAGAGACCGACTGCTTCGCCTTCCTGGCCGGCCATGAGAGCTTTGCTGCCGCCGAGGGCGCCATCAAGATCGCGGAAATGGCCAACAAGGTCCGCAAGAAACCGCTCCGCGTCATTCTGAACGGCCTGGGCAAGGATGCCGCCATGATTATCTCCCGCATCAACGGCTTCACCTACGTGCAGACCGAGTTCGACTATTTCACGAACGAGCTCAAGATCGTCCGTACGAAATCCTACTCCAACGGTCCGCGCGCCAAGGTGAACTGCTATGGCGCCGACGATGTCCGCGAGGGCGTGGCCATCATGCACCATGAGAAGGTGGATGTCTCCATCACCGGCAACTCCACCAACCCGACCCGTTTCCAGCACCCGGTGGCAGGCACCTACAAGAAAGAGTGCATCGAGCAGGGCAAGAAGTACTTCTCGGTGGCTTCCGGCGGAGGTACCGGCCGTACCCTGCATCCGGACAACATGGCTGCCGGTCCCGCTTCCTACGGCATGACCGACACCATGGGCCGCATGCATTCCGCCGCGCAGTTTGCCGGCTCCAGCTCGGTTCCGGCCCACGTCGAGATGATGGGATTCCTGGGCATGGGCAACAATCCGATGGTCGGCGCCACGGTTGCCGTGGCCGTCTCCGTCGAGAAGGCTTTGACGAAATAGTTTTTTTACTATCTTTGTAATCCAATCCGGAATTGCGGAGTTGTCGTGCAAGGCGAGCGGAAAGGGATCTCGTTCACTTTCCCGAGCTATAGCCGATAACTTCCAGTCAAGATGTAATTGCGGAGTTGCTGTGCAAGGCGAGCGGAAAGGGAGCTCGCTCACTTTCCCGAGCCGCAGCCAGCAACCTCGCAAAAATCCGGTCCGGATTTTTGCGGAAATAGCTCAGTCGGTAGAGCGTCGGCTTCCCAAGCCGAAGGTCACGGGTTCGATCCCCGCTTTCCGCTCCAACTATGAAACGCTGCACGCTGCTGATGATTCTCGGAGCGCTTCTGCTCAGCTCCTGCAGTTCCGCTCCCATTCCCCAACGCACGATGATGAACATCTACTATGACATGTTCACCGTCGACGAAGTAATCCGGGAATGGCCGGACGCGCTGGCGGCAGCGGATTCCCTGTCGGTTTACGGCGCCATCTTCGACCGCTACGGTTACACGGTGGAGGATTATCTCTCCGCCGTGGAGTTCTACCTGCGCAAGCCCGAACTCTTCGCCCGCATGATGAAAAAGGTGCAGACCCGCATCAACAAGGAGATCGCCGAACTCGAGAAGCAGGCGGCCGATACCGAAGAGACCGAGCAGGAAACCGATTCGGCGACCGATTCCCAATCTTTCCGATAACGCCATGCTGTTTGCCGCCGATATTCTCTTCCCGATCAGTTCCGCACCCATTCGGGAGGGATATGTGCGTGTGAATGACGAAGGTACGGTTCTGGAAATCGGGCAGCTGACGGATGCGGTCCGCAGCGCGGCGCATGAGCGCGGCGAGTATGTGGATTTCCGGCACGGCTTCCTTGTGCCGGGCTTCTGCAATGCGCACTGCCACGCGGAACTCTCCTACCTGAAGGGCCTTTTCCGCCAGGGAACCGGCATGGACGGCTTCATCCGGCAGATCAATGATTTGCGCACCAGCATCGATTACGCCGGGCGCATGGATGCCATTGGAAAAGCGTTCAACTACCTGGAAGTGCAGGGGGTTACCTGCCTGGGAGACATCTCCAACTGCAACGAGACCTTTAAGCTGAAACGCGTGCTGCGCGAGCAGGACCGCATGTTTACCCGCACCTTCCTCGAGGTATTCGGTACGGAGCCCGAGGAGGCGGAATCGATTCTGGCGGGGGCCCGGAAACTGCAGGAGGAGGCCCGCCGGATCGGCATCGACGCTGCGCCGACCCCGCACGCCTGCTACACGATGAGTCCGCTGCTGAACCGGCTTTCGGCGGCTGCCGGCCTCGAGAGCGGCTATATCTCCTACCACAGCCAGGAGAGTGACGAGGAGGAGAACATGCTCCGCACCGGCACCGGCCCGCTGGCCGAGGACTACCGCAGCCGGGGCACCACGCAGCTGCCTGTCACGGGCACCGGCGCGCTGGTCTATTTCCTGGAGAATCTCAAAAAGGCTGTTCCGGCGCCGGTGGCGGGGCATGTGCTGCTGGTACACAATGTCGCCACCGACCAGGAGAGTATCGACGCCGCCCTGCGCGATTTGCAGCATCCCTACTGGGTGCTCTGTCCGCTCTCGAACCTCTTTATCCACCGTGCCCTGCCGCCGGTGGAGCTGCTCCGCCGCAATGGCCTGAAAATCTGCGTAGGAACCGACAGCCTTTCGAGCAATACCCAGCTCTCGATGGTTGCCGAACTCTATTGCCTGCAGCAGCATTTCCCGCAGGTGCCGCTCTCCGAACTGCTGCAGTGGGCCTGCCTGAATGGCGCCGAAGCCATCGGATGTGCCGACCGCTACGGCTCTTTCGAGCCCGGAAAACGCCCGGGCGTTGTTTTGATTGAAAATGTGGATCCGGAGACGGGCTCCCTGTCGGAGCAGAGCGACTCCATCCGCCTGTTATAACTCTTTGCCTCATGAAAGAAATCTATCGCGAAGCGCTCGGTCTGATCGACCTCACCTCCCTGAATGCCACCGACACCCCCGCCAAAATCGGGGCGATGGTCCAAAAAGTCAACGAATTCCACAGCGTGTATCCCCACTATCCGCTGCCGGCTTCAATCTGCGTCTATCCCAATTTCGCCGGGCTGATCAAGTCGCTGCGCAAGGATCCGGAGGTCCACATTACGGTGGTGGGCGGCTGCTTCCCGGCCTCGCAGAGCCCGCTCGAGGTCAAGATTCTCGAGTGTGTCCGTGCCGTGGAAGACGGTGCAGACGAGGTGGATATCGTGCTGGCATTGAACGCTTTCCTGGAAGGAAACTACCCGGAGGCGGAACGCGAAATCCGGGAGATCGGCGCAGCCATCCGCGGCGTCAATCCCCAGGTTCACCTGAAGGTGATCCTCGAGACCGGAGCCCTGCAGCAGGAATCGCTGATTCGCGAGGCTTCGTTCCTCGCCATGGAGGCAGGGGCCGACTTTATCAAGACCTCGACCGGAAAAATGCAGCCTGCGGCTACCCCGGAAGCGGCCCGCATCATGTGCGAGTGCATCCGTGAGTTCCACGCCAAGGGCGGCCGGAAGGTCGGATTCAAGCCGGCCGGCGGCATCGCCACCGCAGAGGATGCTGTATGCTACTACAACATCGTCAAGGAGATCCTTGGCCCGGAATGGCTTAACAAGCAGCTGTTCCGCTTCGGCGCGAGCCGCATGGCCAACAACCTGCTCTCGGCCCTGGAGGGAAAGGAAGTCAAATATTTCTAAATCAATTCTATGAAACGCGATATCAAGTACCTGGAACTGCTTGCGCAGCGCTTCCCCACGAAGCAGGCGGCCTGCACGGAAATCATCAACCTGGAGGCCATCCTCAATCTGCCCAAGGGAACCGAACACTTCATCACCGACCTGCACGGTGAGAACGAGGCTTTCGAGCACGTGCTCCGCAACGGCTCGGGCGTCATCAAGCAGAAGGTGGATGATCTCTTCGGGGATACCCTCTCCGCGCGGGAGCGGCGCGAACTCTGCACGCTGATCTACTATCCCGAGGATAAGATTGAACTGGTGCGTCGCAGCGTCCGCAGCAAATCGGCGCTCAACCAGTGGTACAAGATAACGCTCCTGCGCATTGTCCGCGTGCTGGCGGTCTGCTCCTCCAAATATACCCGCTCCAAGGTCCGCAAGGCCCTGCCGGATGAGTACTCCTATATCATCGAGGAACTCCTCCACGAGTGGATCGAGGACAACAGCAACAAGCACAACTACATGATGGCCATCATCGAGACCATCATCTCCACCGGCCGCGCAGACCATTTCATCTCCACCATCTGCAATACCATCCACCGGCTGGTGATTGACCGGCTCCACCTGATCGGCGACATCTACGACCGCGGTCCGGGCGCCCACCTGATCATGGACAAGCTGCTGAAATACCACAGCTTCGACATCCAGTGGGGCAACCACGACGTGCTCTGGATGGGCGCGGCGGCGGGCAGCAAGTCCTGCGTCTGCAACGTACTCCGCATCTGCTTCCGCTACGCCAACCTGGTCACTCTCGAAGACGGCTACGGCATCAACCTGCTGCCGCTGGCCACCTTTGCCCTGGAGGTATACAAGGATGACCCCTGCAAGATCTTCTATCCCAAGAAGAACGCTTACGAGAGCGTGGACGATGCCCAGGCTTCGCTGATTGCCAAGATGCACAAGGCCATCTCCATCATCCAGTTCAAGATGGAGAGCCGCAATATCGCACGCCATCCGGAGTTCCACATGGAGAGCCGCAACCTGCTCCACAAGATCGATTTCGAAAAGGGAACCATCGAGGTGGACGGCAAGACCTACGAGATGCTCGATAGGAACTTCCCGACCATCGACCCGGCCCATCCCTACCAGCTTACGGCACAGGAACAGCGCGTCGTGGACCAGCTGACCACAAGCTTTACCACGAGCCAGCGCCTGGCCCGCCACATCGACTGCCTGCTGGAGCACGGTTCGCTCTACCTGGTCTGCAACAACAACCTGCTGATCCATGGCGGCGTGCCGTTGAATGAAGACGGCTCCTTCCGGGAGATGGAGATCGAAGGCCGTATGTATAAGGGCAAAGCACTGATCGACAAGGTGGAAGCGATGGTCCGCGCCGCCTACTACGCCCCGGAGGGAAGCGCCCTGAAACAGTATGCGCAGGACTTCATCTGGTATCTCTGGTGCGGCCCGATCGCCCCGACCTTCGACAAGAGCAAGATGGCCACGCTGGAGCGCTACTTCATTGCGGACAAGGAGCCCCACAAGGAGATCAACGGCGCCTACTTTACGCTGAAGAACGATCCCGAAATCTGTGACCGGATTCTGCACGAGTTCGGGATCCGGGACACGACGCACGCCCATATCATCAACGGCCACATTCCGGTCAAGACCCTCAAGGGCGAGAGCCCGGTCAAGGCGGGCGGCAAACTGCTGGTGATCGACGGCGGCTACTCCAAGGCTTACCAGCCCGAGACGGGCATCGCCGGCTATACGCTCATCTACAACTCGCAGTGCCTCAAGCTGGTGAAGCATCAGCCGTTTGTCTCACGCGAGGTGGCGGTCCGCAAGGGACTTGACGTCGTTTCTGAAACCAAAGTGCTGGAATTTGCCGAGAAACGCCAGTTGGTGCGCGATACGGACAACGGAAAGGTGCTGCAGGGACAGATCGACGACCTCCAGCAGCTGCTCAAGGCCTACCGCGACGGCAGTGTCCGCCAATTACGCTAGGGCGCTATTTCTTGCCTGATTTGAGTTTCTTGGCCTCGTGGGCAATCTTGGAGGTGATAAGCACCACGCCGTTCGCCCCGCGGAATCCGTATTGTGCCTGGGAACCGTCCTTGATGACTTCGATGGAGTGAATCTCGCTGGGAATCAGTTCGAGAATCGATGGAATCTCGGTGCCGTCGTATAGAATCAGGGGATCGGTGGAGGCGTGGAAACTGCTGGGACCGCGGATGATCAGTTTGCCTCCGTCCGTCACGTCCACGCCGGGACATTTGGCCCGGAAGTAATCGATGATGCTTGTGTAGTAGGCGTTATCCTCCTCGGCTTCACGACGCTCTTTCTTGGTGAGCATCAGCTCGTGCAGGGTGGGCGCATCGATCTCTTTGGCCAGGATTTTTCCTTTCCTATCCAGCAGGTAAATCTTGGGGACGAAGGCCACGTCGTAGAGCTCCCGCAGACCGGAGGTGTTCTCGAGGTCGGTCAGGTAGGTCCAGCGCGGGTCGTGCGTACGGACGAATTCCAGCCACTCGTTCTTGTCTTTCCCTACATAGACGCAGATGATCTGCAGCCCCTTTTCCGCATATTCGTCGGCGTAGGGGATAATGCCTTCGAACTCGCGCCGGCAGTCCGGGCAGTTCACGATGTGGAAGATGACCAGCCGTTTCTTCGCCTTGCCCTCCAGCATCCAGCGGGCCTGGTCGGCCGTATCTTTCAGCTGCAGGTTGGGCGCCTGACTCCCGACTGGGTTCATCCGGAAGACCTCGAGCGCATAGCGGACGCGCTCCACATATTCGGGAGAGAAGTAGTCTGCGTGTCCCAGGATGTAGCGCTCTGCAACCAGTGCGGCAGCTTCCTGGTAAGTGTGGTTCGCGTGGTCACGCAGGTCGTTGAAGAGTTCGTACATCGTTTCGCTGTACGTGGCGCTGTCGGCGGCCATCTTTGCGTAGAAGGTGCGGCCGATCTGGTCGGCGGTAGCCGTATCGATGGGAGAAAGTTCGTTGCAGACCTCCTTCACCAACTTGCGGGTTTCGCGGTCCGCGAAGTTGTAATGGCCCAGCAGCTCTTTGGCCGCTTCCGGGTCGAGCCGCCGGCCGATAATCTTGTTCTGGGCGTCGATCAGCAGCAGGGTCGGGGTGGAGAGCACGCCGTAGGCGAGGTGGTAGTCATTCGCATCCTGCGGATCCCAGAGATGACGCAGATCCACTTTCCACGCATTGATATCTCCGAAATTCTCCTTGATGTACCCTTCCCACTGCGCGCGGTCGGAGCCCGTGTTGACGGTAAACAGCGAGAGCCGTCCGCCCCGGTAGGTCCGGGCCAGTTCGGCAATCTCCCGGGTCCACTGGTGGCAGGTGGCACACTGCGGATCATAGAAGTAGAGCAGTTTGTAGTGTCCGCCGTCCTGCCGCAGCGAAACGCGTTCTCCTGAGAGGCTTTCCATAAGAAGTTCCGGCGCGTCGCAACCAATCAGCGAGGCGCGGTTAAACTCGGTCACCGTATAGAGCAGCGGGAAGGTTTCCGGATCACTCCACGGAAGCTTCTTATTGAGGAAATAGTTGTCAGCCACATAGATGGCTACGGCTTCCTGCCCCATAATCGGGGAGTTGCTGTAATAATCGAAAGCCAGTCCGGCCAATTGAGCCTGCTGCTCGGTGTCGTGCCCCGTGGCAATCAGCCGGTCGATTTGAGTGCAAATCTCCGGAACGGAAAGTTTGGACAGGGACTTCTCGAAATAGGAGGTCACCTTGTCGTATAATGTTTTGCCCTGCGACGTCTGCTGCGCCGCGGGCTCCTGTGCCGAAAGCGGCAGGGAAGCCAGCAAGACGGTCAGCAGAAGGATGATTCGTCTCATAACTCTTTTCTCCGTTCGAGGAAGTAATTGATATCTACGTTTTTCGGAAGGAACTGGCTGGAATCGCCGCCGTTGACCAGCACGTCGCGGACCACGGTGCTCGAGATGAAGGAGTACTCGTGACTGGAGGGGATGAAGATGCTCTGAATCCCGGGATCCATCTTTTTGTTGGCCTGGGCGATAACGCTTTCCAGTTCGAAGTCGGTGGTGGTGCGCAGACCGCGGATGATGCAGGAGGCGCCCTTTTCGCGTGCAAAGGAGATGGTCATGCCCTCGTAGGCGCAGACCTCTACGTTCTTCATGCCTTCGGTGGCCTTGCGGATGATTTCTACGCGGATTTCCGGCGGGAAGAATCCGTTTTTACTGCTGTTGTAGCCAACGGCAACAATCACTTTATCAAAAAGTTGAAGCGCAGAGCGCAGGACATCGAGGTGGCCCAGCGTGAAGGGATCAAACGATCCGGGAAATATGGCAGTTCTCATGAGTACAGTCTTTTTGGCGGCTCAAATGTACGAATATAATTCGACAGGGCAAGCAGCCTATCGGGTCCAGTCGATGGGTTGCAAGCCCTGTGCCACGAGCGCCGCGTTGGCCTTCGAGAAGTGGCGGCAGCCGAAAAAGGCGCCTCCGGCCAGTGGAGAAGGGTGCGCCGCCTCCAGCACGGTGTGGCGGGTGGTATCGATCAGGGCCTTCTTGGAGCGGGCGAAGTTGCCCCAGAGCAGAAAGACCAGCCCCTCGCGGCGTTCGGAGAGCGTGCGGATGACGGCGTCCGTGAAGGGAGCCCAGCCGATACCCGCGTGGGAAGCGGCCCGGCCGGCCTCCACCGTGAGGATGGCGTTGAGCAGGAACACGCCCTGACGCGCCCATCCTTCGAGCGATCCGTCTTTTTCCACGCGGACGCCCAGGTCGGAGGCGATCTCCTTGTAGATGTTCTTAAGCGAGGGCGGAAGCGGCATCCCGTGCGGCACCGAGAACGAGAGCCCTTCGGCCTGTCCCGGTCCGTGGTAGGGATCCTGCCCGAGAATGACGACCCGCACCTGGTCGAACGGGGTGAGTTCGAATGCCCGGAAGATCTGCCGCCCCGGAGGATAGATGGTCTTCCCGGCCCGTTTTTCAGCGTGCAGCCGTGCTGCAAGCTCCTGAAAATAGGGCTTTTCGAATTCGGGCGCAAGCACCGCCTTCCAGCCGGGTTCGATGGCGACCTCCATGCGGATTACTTCTTTTTCTCTTCGAAAACGTAGCGGATCACCTCGTCTGCCGTCGTCACGTATTTAAAGGTGAGCCCCTTGATGTAGATGGGCTTGATATCCTTGATATCGCGTTCGTTCTCCTTGGAGAGGACGATGGTTTTCACGCCGGCCCGCTTGGCGGCCCGGCTCTTCTCCTTGCTGCCGCCCACCGGCAGCACCTTTCCGCGCAGGGTCATCTCGCCCGTCATGGCAATCGCGTGACGCACCTTCGTGCCGCGGAAAGCCGAGGCGATGGCGCAGGTCATCGTGATGCCGGCCGAAGGGCCGTCTTTCGGAATGGCTCCCTCCGGTACGTGGATATGGACATCCTTCTTCTGGAACTCCTTGGCGGTCACGCCGGCCAGATCGGGATGCGCCTTGAGGTACTGCCAGGCAATGGCAGCCGACTCCTTCATCACGTCGCCCAGGTTGCCGGTGGTGGAGAGGGCTCCCTTGCCTTCGCTGAGCGAGCACTCCACGAAGAGGATCTCGCCTCCCATCTGGGTCCAGGCCAGGCCGGTCACGACGCCCGCCTCCTCGTTGCCCTTCTGCATGTCGTGGAAGTTGGTCGGAAGTCCCAGATATTCACGTACTTCAGCCGGCCCGAGCACCTCTTTCCGCTCCTCTTCGAGGGCAATCTTCTTGGCGGTCAGACGCGCCATCTTGGCGATCTGCTTGTCGAGGTTGCGGACGCCCGATTCGCGGGTGTAGCTGTCGATGATGGTCTCGATGGCCTCGCGGGAGAGCTGGAACTGCTCCCGGGTGAGACCGTGCGCCTCCCGCTGCTTGTCCAGCAGATATCCTTCCGCGATAGCCACTTTCTCCTCGGCCAGGTAGCCGGTCACATTGATCAGTTCCATGCGGTCGAGCAGGGCGGGGTGGATGCCGCTGATGTCGTTGGCCGTGGTGATGAAGAGGACCTTCGAGAGGTCGTAGTCCACGTCCAGGTAATTGTCGTGGAAGGTGGTATTCTGCTCCGGATCCAGCACTTCGAGCAGGGCGGACTCGGGGTCTCCATGGAAGTCTTCCTTGATTTTGTCCACCTCGTCGAGCACAATCACCGGATTGGCGGCGCCGCAGCGCTTGATGGTTTCGAGCAGCCGGCCCGGCATCGCGCCGATATAGGTGCGGCGATGACCGCGAATCTCCGCCTCGTCGTGCAGGCCGCCCAGCGAGATGCGGCCGTATTTGCGGCCCAGGGCCCGGGCCACCGATTTGCCGAGCGAGGTCTTGCCCACGCCCGGAGGACCGTAGAGGCAGAGGATGGGGGACTTCATGTCTCCCTTGAGTTTCAGGACAGCCAGGTATTCGATGATGCGGTCCTTGACCTTCTCGAGGCCGTAGTGGTCCTCATCCAGCACTTTGCGCGCATTCTTCAGGTCGAGGTTGTCCTCGGTATAATCGCTCCAGGGCAGGTCGAGCATGAACTGCAGGTACGAGTACTGGATGTTGTATTCCGGCGCACTCGGATTGATGCGTTCGAGCTTGGTGACCTCCTTTTCAAAGAGTGCCGCCACCGATTCCGGCCACTTTTTCTCCTTGGCCTTCTTGCGGAGCTCGTCCACATCGTCCTCGCCGTTGTTCATACCCAGCTCTTCCTGGATGGTTTTCAGCTGGTTGTTGAGGTAGTACTCGCGCTGTTGCTGGTCCATCTCGGATTTGACCTTCTTCTGGATGTCGTCCTTGATCTTGAGGATCTCCAGCTGCTCGTTGATCAGGGCGAGCAGGTGAATGGCGCGCTCCTTGACCGAATCGAGCCGCAGCAGTTCCACCTTGCGGGTGACCTCCTCCAGGTCGATGCTGGAGGCGAGGAAGTTGATGAGGAAACTGTACCCTTCAATGTTGCGGATGGCGAAGGCCGCCTCCTGCGGCAGGTGCGACGAACTGCGGATGACCTGCTGGGCCGACTCCTTGATGGAGGCCACCAGCGCATCCATGTCCGGGTCGTCCTTGGGCGGGTAGATGTCGTTCACGTAGGTGACGTGCGCCATCAGGTAGGGCTCGGTAATGGGAACTTCGGTAATCTTGAAGCGCTTGATCCCCTGGACGATCGCGGTGATCGTGTCGTCCGGCATCTCGATGATCTTCACGATCTTGCCGAGGGTGCCGACCTCAAAGATATCGTCCGGGCCCGGATTCTCCACGCGGGAGTCGATCTGCGCCACGGCGCCGATGATCCGGTTGGAATGATAGGCTTCGTTGACCAGTTTGATGGATTTCTCGCGGCCGATGCTCACCGGAATCACCGTTTCGGGGAAAAGGATGGCGCCCCGCAGGGTAAGCAGGGGGAGCGTCTCAGGCATTTCCTTGTCGCTGAGGGGCTTGCCCGCCTCGATATTCATCATCGGGATAATGCTCACTTCCGGAGTACCGGCGCTGAAGAGGTTGTCAAATGTATCTTTCATGTATGTCAAATTGTCATAAGGAGGGTTCTCTCTTGCCCCGCAAAGCCATTTTTTGCCGGGTAAGCCTAATTTGTCAATCATTGTGCCAAAAAAATTGTTAGCTTTGTATGTTCCCGTGTGAAATAATAATCAATACCATACCACTATGTCAGACTACAAATGGAACTACTGCTCCCTCGGGGGCGTTACGCGCGTGCAGATCGCTTCGGGTGAAGACATCGCCCACCTTGGAGAACTCGACCGGAAAAAATGGACGGTGCTCAGCTGCCCCTCGAAAGGGCTGGAATTTGACGCCGAGACCCTGCGCCTGCTCGATTCGAACCACGACGGCATGATCCATGTCGGCGAGGTGGCCGAAGCGGCCTCCTGGCTGACCTCCGTCCTCCAAGATAAAGACTTGATCCTCAAAGGATCCGATACCCTCCCGTTGAACCAGATCAACGCGGAAAACGAGACGGGCGCCCGCCTGCTCAAATCGGCCCGAGGCATCCTCTCCCACCTGGGCCTTGAGAAGGAGGAGATCACCCTGGCGGATGTCGCCGACCAGGCTGCCATTTTTGCCAAGACCCGCTTCAACGGCGACGGCATCATCATTCCGGCTTCGGCCGACGAAGCGCCGCTGCAGGAGCTGATCACCAAGATCATCGAGACCGAAGGTGCCCTGACGGACCGCAGCGGCGAGGCCGGTACCGATACCGACCATATTGAAAAGTTCTACGCCGACTGCGCTGCCTATTCCGCCTGGAAGGCCGCTGCCGGTGCAGATGTATTCCCGTACGGCGAGAAGACCGCCGATGCACTGGCTGCCTGCGAGGCCGTCAAGGACAAAGTGGCCGATTTCTTCGTCCGCTGCAAACTGATCGCCTTCGACGGCGACTGCGCTGCAGCCGTGGATGTATCGACCGACAAGATCGCCGCCATCAGCGGCAATAACCTGGCAACGGAAGGGGAGGAGATCTCCACCTATCCGCTGGCCCGCCCCAACGCAGACGGCGTGCTCGCCTACGATGCGGTCAACCCTTCCTGGCAGGCTGCCATCGCGGCAGTCCGCGCCCTGGCCCTCGATGTCGATTATCCCGATGCCAAGGGAATCGACGAGGCGCAGTGGAATGCCGTGCTGGCCAAATTCGGTGCCTACACCGCCTGGTGCGGCGCCAAGGCCGGCGCTGAGGTCGAGCCGCTCGGCCTCGAGGCCGTGGATGCCATCCTCAAGGAAAACAACAAGGAGGCGCTGCTCAAGCTGATCGAATCCGACAAGGCCCTGGAAGAAGAGGCCAACGCGATTGCCGAGGTCGATAAACTCCTGCACCTCTACCGCTGGTTCTATCAGTTCCTCTGCAACTACGTCACCTTCACGGATCTCTACACGCCGGGCCGTCCGCGCCGTGCGATGTTCGAAGTGGGTGATCTCTATATCGACGAGCGCTGCTGCAACCTCTGCTTCCGCGTAGAGGATATGGGCAAGCAGGCCGAGACGGCCAGCTACGGCGGTATGTATCTGATTTACTGCAACTGCGTACATCGTACCAAAGGCACCTCGATGACCATCGGCGCCGTGATGACGGACGGCAAGCTCGCCAACCTGCGCCCCGGCAAGAACGCCATCTTCTATGATCTCGCCGGCGAAATCTGGGATGCCACCGTCACCAAGATCATCGAAAACCCGCTCAGCATCAAGCAGGCCTTCTGGAGCCCGTACCGCCGCTTCGCCAACGCCATCGTGGAGCGCATCAACAAGCGCGCCGCCGAGAAAGAGGCCAAGGTGAACAGCAGCATGACCGAATCGGCCGGCAAGGTCAATGTCCCGGCTGACGCCAAGGACAAAGAGGCCGGCGCCGCTGCCGTGAACAAGGCAACCTCCTCGTTCGATATCGCCAAATTCGCCGGCATCTTCGCAGCCATCGGCCTGGCGGTCGGCTTCCTGACCTCCGCGCTCGCTGCGCTGATCTCGCACTGGTACACGCCGTTGATCGTGCTTCTCGTGCTCGTGATCTGCATCAGCGGCCCGTCGATGTTCCTGGCTTGGCAGAAACTCCGTAAGCGCAACCTGGGCACGGTGCTCAATGCCAACGGCTGGGCCATCAACTCTTCGGTGCTGATCAACATCCTCTTCGGCAAGACCCTGACCACCGTGGCCAAGTATCCGATGCTCAAGAATGCTTCCGATCCCTTCGCCAAGAAGAAGACCCCGTGCTGGAAGAAATGGCTGCGCGGCATCCTCTGCACCCTCCTCGTACTGGGCATCGCCTTCGGGATTCTCTACTGGACCGGTACCCTCAAGAAGTGGGGCCTCTTCGGTGGCAAGACGGCGGAAGAGCCGGTGGCGGAAACGGTGGTTGAAACGCCTTCAGATGCGCCGGAACTATAATTTTTTAGTTTCTTTTTCTTGATTCTAAAAAAATTAACTACATTTGCGTTCCCATTTGGAGACGATCCAAACCAATCAGTACTTTTAATTACAACATATAAAACAATTCATTATCATGACTAAAGCAGACATCGTAAACGAAGTTGCAAAAGCACAGGGCGTTGAAAAAGTCGTTGCCCAGAAAGTGGTTGAAGGTTTCATGGAAAGCGTAAAGGCTTCTCTCGCAAAGGGTGAGAATGTCTACCTCCGCGGTTTCGGCAGTTTCGTCGTCAAGAAGCGTGCGAAGAAGACGGCTCGTAACATTTCCAAGAATACGACCATCGTCATTCCGGCACACAAGATCCCTTCCTTTAAACCGGCTAAGGTCTTTGTCAGCAAGGTCAAATAACTGACAGAACAATCTAACAATACCTTAATATGCCAAACGGAAAAAAACACAAAAGGCATAAGATGGCCACGCACAAGCGTAAAAAACGCCTGCGCAAGAACAGACACAAGAAGAAATAATTCGTCTGTGCCATTTTATACTTTCAAAATGGATGATCTAAAGCGGATTGCAGTCAGTCCGCTTTAGATATTTTAAGACATGACAGAGATGGACAAGGATCTTATCATCAATGTAGGGCAAAACGAGATCTCGTTGGCACTGCTGGAGAACCATCGTCTCATCGAGTACAACACGGAGAGCATCGCCGGTACGGGCTATCACGTAGGCGATGTCTATCTGGGCAAGGTCAAGAAGATTCTTCCGTCGCTCAATGCCGCTTTCGTGGATATCGGCGACGAGAAGGACGCTTTTGTGCACTACCTTGACCTGGGCCTCAATTTCAAGGCGTTCGATTACTTTGCGCGGAATCTCAATCCCAACCGCGACTTTTCCACATTCTATTCCGACATCAAGATCAACGAGGTGCTCGAGAAGGAGGGAAAGATCGGGGAGCACCTCTCTCCCGGACAGCCCATCATCGTTCAGATTGTCAAGGAGCCCATCTCCACGAAGGGTTCCCGCCTGACGGCCGAGATCTCCATCGCCGGACGGAACATGGTGCTGCTGCCCTTCGCAGAGAAGGTCAATATCTCGCAAAAAATCACCTCCAAAGAGGAGCGTCATCGTCTTGAACGGCTGGTTTATAGTATTTTACCTAAGAATTACGGCGTCATTATCCGCACGGCCGCCGAAGGCAAGAAGGCCGCGGTGCTCGACGCTGAACTGCGCTCGCTCATCCGCAAGTGGGAGGATTCCTGGTCGCTTCTGGCCGAATCCAAGTCGGTCCGGCTGCTCTTCTCGGAGAACACCCGCACCACCACCATCCTTCGCGACCTGCTCAACGACTCCTTCACCAACATCTGGGTGAACGACGAGAACGTGCTGCGCGAGGTGGTGGACTACATCACCCTCATTTCCCCCGAGCAGGCCAAGATCGCCCATCTCTACAAAGGGCATGAGCCGATCTTCGACCATTTCGACATCACCCGTCAGATCAAGGGCTCCTTCGGAAAGATCGTTTCCATCAAGAAGGGGGCCTACCTGGTGATCGAGCACACCGAGGCCCTGCATGTCATCGACGTCAACAGCGGCATCCGGACCAAATCCGCCGATCAGGAAGACAATTCCCTGGAAGTCAATATGAACGCGGCAGAAGAGATCGCCCGCCAGATGCGTCTGCGCGACATGGGCGGCATCGTGATCGTCGACTTCATCGACATGGACACCGTGGAGCACCGCAACCAGCTCTTCAAGCACATGCAGGAGCTGATGTCGGGCGACCGGGCCAAGCATACGGTTCTCCCGCTCACCAAGTTCGGTCTGATGCAGATTACCCGCCAGCGGGTGCGCCCCGTCACCGAAATCCAGACGCTCGAGACCTGCCCGACCTGCCACGGTTCCGGCAAGATCGGTCCGACGATCCTGCAGGACGAGGTGTTGGAACGCCAGCTGGCCTACTACGTCAAAGAGAAGAATATCAATCGGTTCGTTCTCCGGGTTGGCCCGATTCTTGAAGCGTATCTCACCAAAGGATTCAACAGCTTCCGTCGCCGTTGGGAAAAGAAATACCACTGCCGGATCCGTATTGAGGCTGATACCAATTACTCGATTCTCCAAACCACCTGGTGCAATGCCGAAGGGGAGGCGATAGAGCAGTAGTTTTATACTTATATAATATAGTATATGGGGAAAAAGTCAACCAAGCCGTCCAAGGCCACCGCTCCGGCTGAATTTCAGTCGGCCCGGCGCAGCGGTCTGATTCGCAAGTACCGCAAATCGATCCTGTTCAACGAACGGGAGATTTCCGCCATCAGACAGTATTGTGACAAGTACGGAATCCGCAACCGCTCCGCCTTTTTCCGGAGCATCATTATTTCGCACATCCTGGAGCAGGCTGACGACAACTATCCGAAACTTTTTTAACACCTATATTATTATGAAAGCTATTCTTGCGATGATGGCAGCTTCGCTGCTTTTCCTGGGCGGGTTCAATACGGCCGATGCCCAGAACAACAAGAAAGAGGCGCAGCCTGCCGGAATCGTTTCCGACGAGATGAAGGACGGGCTCCGCATCGTACACTACCGTCCCGATGATATCGTCTGCTCGGTGGATATCGAGATCCACACCCAGGGCGATGTGATCGAGTACGTCAAGTTCACCAAGGGCTGCAACGGCAATGCAAAAGGCATCGGCGCCCTGATTAAAGGGATGAAAATGGATGAGGCTATCGCCAAACTCCAGGGAATTACCTGCGGCCGCAGACCGACCTCCTGCCCGGATCAGCTGGCTAACGCGCTGATAGCGATACAGAAGGCTAAACCTGCGAAAAACTCCGCAAAAAAGAAGTAGAAATTTTTTAAAAAAAACTGCAAAAATATTTTGCGGTTTAAAAAAAAGTTCTCACCTTTGCGGTCCCGTTTCGAAAGAGACGGCAGTTCATTGACAGACTAGGAAAACAAAGTACAAGCAAGTACCGATTTTAACACGATTAAAATCAAGAGCGAAGCGTTAATTCTTTTGT
>JAEEGH010013371.1_pt1 | contig 18211 bp, 19 predicted proteins | sample 9134181 | NCBI WGS metagenome assembly JAEEGH01 (sample SAMN16246544, study PRJNA631951) | gut metagenome | biome: gut microbiome; feature: rumen; material: DP-attached | host: Bos | place: Iran: Karaj | collected 2018-10 | reverse complement strand
CGTAAGCAAGGAAGTCGTGGGCGAGGAAGTAATCGTGCAGTCCGAAAACGGCAAGGCCGAATACGGCGTAGGCGGAACGTACGTTACGCCGGGCGGCGACGAGATAAAATATTCCTACAAGAGATATATGGAAGCGACGGCGTATACCTATATGCCTGGATACACCACCATGACGACGGCGACGGGCGCGACGCTCGCAAAGGGAATCGTGGCGGTTGACCCGAGGGATATACCCATGCACACCAAGATGTATATAACGTCCGACACCGTCGATTACGGCTACGGAGTGGCAGAGGACACGGGCGGAGTCATAAAGGGCAACATAATTGACCTTGCGTATATGTCGTACACCGAGTGCATAAATTTCGGCAGACGCTATATGTGGGTATATTTTCTTGAAGAATAAATTTCGAAAAAACTATTGCAATTTTTGAAATAGTATGTTATAATGCGTATAGAGGAAATATGGATGTTAAGGAGCGGCGATACACACCGCTCCTTAATGTTTAACAAGACTGAAAGGAAAAGCGGTTGATATAAATGGCGGAAAAGAAAACGAATATCGCAAATAAAGTAAAAGGGCTTGTCAAAGACGCGGTAGAGGAATGCGGATGTACGCTGTGGGACGTGGAATTCGTAAAAGAAGGCGCTGAGCATAACCTGATAATATATATAGATAAACCCGGAGGCGTGTCGCTTACCGACTGCGAAATGGTAAACGACGCGGTTGAGCCGATAATTGACGAGGCTGATCCGATAGAAGAAAGCTATTGTCTCGAAATATCGTCTCCGGGAATTGAAAGGGAGCTGAAGACGCCGGAACAAATAAAGGCGTTTGAGGGAAGCAAAGCGGTAATTAAACTTTTTGCCGCCGAAAACGGAAAAAAAACATACACGGGAACGCTTTGCCGATACGATACAGAAAAAGATACGGTTGAAATTGAGGAAGAAAACGGAACGAGGACGGAATTTGCGCGAAAGGGATGCGCGCAGATAAAGACGGTGTTCGATTTTTAATAAGTAATAATAATTTGGAGGATATAAAAGGAATGAACGCAGAATTTTTCAAAGCGCTTGATTTGCTTGAAAAGGAAAAGGGAATACCGAAGGACTATATGATAGAAAAGGTAGAAGCCGCGCTGCTCAGCGGTTTCAAAAAGGATAACGGATATGCGAACGTAAGGGTGGAACTCAATCCCGCAAAACAGGATATAAAGGTTTATAAGCAGCTTACGGTAATAGATCCCGACGCCGAGGAGGAAATTCCGCTGACCGCCGATTATAATTTCGACGATTTTGACGAAAAAACCGATAAAATCATAGAAATTGACGATACTACGCCTTACGGAGACGTTTTTGACAACGACGAAAGCGGAGCGAAGCCCGCAATTATCAGAAGAAAGCACAGATTCAACGAAAAGACGGAAATCACGCTCGAAGACGCAAAAAAAATCGCTAAAAAGTATAAAATAGGCGATATTGTTGAGATAGAAATAAAGCCGAAGAATTTCGGAAGAATTTCCGCCCAGACCGCAAAGCAGGTTATAATCCAGGGCATAAGAGAAGCCGAAAGAGACAGAATGGTAAAGGAATACGAGAGCAAAAAAGAGGAAATCGTAACCGTCATTGTGTCGAGAATAGACCCCGTTACGGGAAACGTGCAGGTTGAACTCGGAAGAAACGAGGTAACTCTCTTCAAGAACGAGCAGATACCCGGCGAATCGTTCACCGAAGGCGACAAAATAAAAGTGTACGTAACGGTCGTAAAGAAAGAGACCAAGGGACCGTCCATCGTGCTTTCGAGAAGACATCCCGGACTCGTCAAGAGACTGTTTGAACTTGAAGTGCCTGAAATACAGGACGGAACCGTTATTATTCACTCCATTGCGAGAGAAGCGGGCTCGAGAACCAAAATCGCCGTTTATTCGAGAGACGATAACGTCGACCCGATAGGCGCGTGCATCGGTCCCAAGGGGATAAGAAAGAACAGCATCACAAACGAAATACGCGGCGAAAAGATAGATATAATCAAATACAGCGAATCTCCCGAAAAGTTTATAAGAGCGGCGCTTGCACCCGCAACCGTGGTATCGGTTACCGAAACGGGAGACCGCTCGTGCAAGGTGCTTGTAGAAGACGACCAGCTTTCGCTTGCGATAGGTAAGGAAGGCCAGAACGCAAGACTTGCCGCAAGACTTACGGGATACAGCAAAATAGATATAAAGAGCGTTTCGTCTGCAAGGAGCGCGGCGTTCAACGATATAATAGAGGGAAGAAACCAGGCGGCAAGCTCGTTCGGCGAAAATCTCGCCCAAGCGCTCAAATCCGCGATGGAATCCGAAAAAGAGTAATTTTCCGCAAAGAAAAAAGCGTATTTTGCAATAGGAGGAAAGGCGTAATAACGCCGAGAGCAAATGCCACAAAAAAACAAAAAGGTACCGGAACGCAAATGCGTCGGATGCGGCGAAGTTAAAGCAAAAAAAGAACTCATCAGAATAGTCAGGACGCCGGGGGGCGAGATTTTGCTTGACGAAAGCGGAAAGCTTTCGGGAAGAGGCGCGTATATCTGCCCCAAAAAAGAATGCTTTGAAAAGGCAATGAAGGCGAGAAGACTTGAAAAGAGCCTGGAAACAGCCATATCCGAAGAAGTTTGCGAAACAATACGCAAAAAACTCCCGGAGGTAAATAATGACGAATGATTATTTGACCGAAAAGATAACGGGGGCAATAGGACTTGCGCTCAAAGCGGGAAAATGCGTATCGGGAACAAACGCATGCCTTGATAAAATAAGAGCGGGAAAAGGAAAACTTCTTATAATTGCGTGCGACGTGTCCGAAAATACGAAGGATAGACTCGAAAGCGCGGCAGGATACAGAAAAGTCCCGTTCATCACAATTCAAAAAGGCAAGCTTGAATTCTCAAAACTTGCGGGAAAAAGGTCCGATACGGCGTCTTTTCTCATAACTGACAGCGGATTTGTGAAAATAATCGAAAAACTCGGCATAGAGATACACTTAACAAACACGGAGGTGCTTAACTGATTATGGCAGAAAAATATAAAATCAGCAATTTGGCAAAGGACATAGAGAAAAAAGCGAAGGATATCGTAGAATTTTTGAAGAGCAGGGGAAAAGACGGAAAAACATCGTCTTCCGTGCTTGAAAACGACGAAATAAATGTCGTGCTCGAACATTACGTGTCGGGCAGTACCGTCGACGATATCAATAAGTATCTTTATGAAAATGCCGAAAAGAGAGCCAAAGCAAAGAAAAAGGAACAAGAACAACCGGCAAAAGAATCCGTAAAAAGCACCGCGGATGAAGTCAAAAAGCCGGAAAGTTCCGAAAAAACGGAGAAAACAAAGGAAAAACCCGAAGAAGTTAAGATCTCGGCCGAGGAAAAGCCCAAGGAACCCGTAAAAACAAAAACGCAGAGTACGTCAGGCGCATCCGAAAAGAAATCTTTCGCAAATAAACCGGATACCGCTTTTGAAAGCAGAAGCCGTACTCAGCTTACCGATAAACAGCTTGAAAGACAGATAAGCAAGATACAGCGCGAGGGCGCTCAGCTCTTAAAGCAGGAGGGCGTAAAGCAGGATATTTATCAGAAATTCGATAAAACCGAAAGATTCGATAAATACGCAAACGTCAAATTCACAAAAGACGGCTTCGTAAGCGAACCGTCAACTCAGCAGGCAAGACCGCAGAAGCCGAAATATCCGAAAAGCGGCACGTCCTCTTTCGGAAAAGATAAGGACGAGGATTCGCAGTCGGTACGCCAGCCGAGCTTGAAGCCCGTATTCGATAAGGACGGCAGAATAAAGAGCAGATACGCGGGCAAGAGAATAGAGGGAGCAACTCCCAATATAGACGCCGACGGCAGAGTAAGAATCGTCGATATAAGAACAAGCGAGGTTGACCTTTCCAAATACGACGAAAAGCTTGATAATCTTGCCGATATGATAGGAACCGAAGGCTCCTCCAAACAGGGAAAGAAAAAGAACGTTCAGAGCGGAATACAAAGAGGCGTCGGCGGAAGAATAAGCAGAAACGAATCGGCAGCGCGCGACACCATGGCGCAGACGCCGTACGTCAAAGGCAAAAAGGGAAAGAAAAAAGGACAGCAGACAGTCCCCGTCGAACCCGCAAAGAAGTTCACGGGCCCTATAACGCTGCCTGAGGATATAATGATAAGCGACCTTGCCGCAAAACTCAGAATTACGACGGGCGAGGTTATAAAGAGACTTATTTCCATGGGACTCGGAATGGACCAGGTCGGCGCAAATAAGATAGTCGATTACGATACGGCGTACCTTCTTGCCGACGAACTCGGCATCACCGCCGAAAAAGAGGTTGTCGTTTCCATAGAGGAAAAACTGTTCGCCGAAGAAGAGGCACAGGCCGCGGAAAATCTCGAACCCAGAAGCCCCGTCGTTGTGGTAATGGGACACGTTGACCACGGTAAGACGTCGCTTTTGGACGCAATAAGAAATACGAACGTAACCGCCGGAGAAGCGGGCGGAATCACGCAGCATATAGGCGCATATAAGGTAAGAATAAACGACAGGGACATAACCTTCCTCGATACGCCCGGACACGAGGCGTTTACCGCAATGAGAGCGAGAGGCGCCATGGCGACTGATATCGCAATACTCGTTGTCGCAGCCGACGACGGTATCATGCCTCAGACGGTTGAAGCGATAAATCACGCAAAGGCGGCGGGCGTTTCGATAATCGTCGCAATAAACAAAATCGATAAGGTCGGAGCAAACATAGATGCCGTAAAGCAGGCGCTCACCGCGTATGACCTCGTTCCGGAGGAATGGGGCGGCGACACGATTTGCGTGCCGGTGTCCGCGCTTAAAAAGCAGGGAATTGAGGAGCTTCTCGAAATGGTGCTTCTCGTTGCGGACATGAAGGAACTCAAAGCAAACTATAAGTGCCCCGCAAGAGGTATAGTAATAGAAGCAAAACTCGATAAGGGCAGAGGCCCCGTCGCAACGGTGCTCGTTCAGGCGGGTATACTTCACAGAGGCGATATGGTAATTGCCGGAACCGCGATAGGCAGGGTAAGGGCAATGAGCGACTATACGGGAAAGACCGTAAAGGAAGCGGGACCCTCGACGCCGGTTGAAATAACCGGCCTTTCGGAAGTACCCGAGGGCGGCGACGAAATGAGAACGGTTGCCAACGAAAAGATGGCAAAGGAACTCATCGAAAAGAGAAAGACGGAAGCCAAAGAAGAAGTCTTCAAGGCGAACGCAAAGGTATCGCTCGACGCGCTGTTCAACCAACTCAGCGAGGGAACAAAAGAGCTTGCGATAATAGTAAAAGCGGACGTTCAGGGCTCCGCGGAAGCCGTAAAGTCGTCGCTTGAAAAGATATCGAGCGAGGAAGTAAAAGTAAAGGTAATTCACTCGGCAGTCGGCGGAATTACCGAAGGCGACGTAATGCTTGCGTCGGCGTCAAACGCCATAATCGTCGGATTTAACGTAAGACCCGATAAAAACGCAATAGATACCGCCGAAGCGCAGAAGGTCGATATAAGAACTTACAGAGTAATTTACGAATGTATCGAAGAAATTACCGCTGCCATAAACGGAATGCTCGAACCCGAGTTCAAGGAAACCGTGCTCGGACACGCGGAAGTCAGAAAGACGATTCACGTTCCCGGAATCGGATTTGTTGCGGGCTCTTACGTTCAGGACGGAAAGATTACGAGAAATTCGAATATAAGAGTCGTGCGCGACGGCGTGGTTATCTACGAGGACAAAATCGCGTCTCTTAAACGCTTCAAGGACGACGTAAGGGAAGTCGCGAGCGGATATGAGTGCGGAATTGCGCTCGAGAGATTTAACGATATAAAGGAACTCGATGTTCTCGAAGCTTTCATTATGGAAGAGGTAAAGAGGGAAATATAAGAGGGATAAACCCCGGAAGGAGAAAAGATGCCGACAAAAAGGCCGCATTTTCATATAAACAGAGTAAATGAGGATATATCCAGAGAACTTACGTATATTCTGCGCGAGGTAAAGGACCCGAGAGTCGCAAAAAACTTTGTAAGCGTGATAAAGACGGACACCACACCCGATCTTAAGTACTGCAAGGTTTATTACAGCCATATGACGGGAATAGATAAAGAAGTAAAGGCAGGGCTTTATTCAGCGATGGGATATATAAAGAAGGAACTGTCGGCAAGGCTTTCCTTGCGCAACACGCCGGAAATCACGTTCGTAAAGGATAACGGCCTTGCGCACGGAGCAAGAATTTCCGAGCTTCTCAAGGAAATAGAATTGGAAAATAAGAATAACGACGCCGAAAATCCGTCCGAAGACAGGCAGGAAACGGCGGAGTAAACACATAACCGGAAAAATTAATAAAAGAGAGGTGCTTTTCGTGAAAAAAACAGGAAATATCGCAAATATAATTCTTGTGGTTTTGACGGGGGCACTTTTTGTTTTGATGCTCGTTCTGTGCGGAAAGTATATAGACCTTCGCGTGAACGGAATAAGCTCGTCGCACCCGAAAATGCCGGAAAACGATAAATGGGTGCTTTCAAACGAAGAATACGATACGAGATTTAACGCACTGTCGCTTGTATCCTTCACGTTTGCCGGATGCAGACTTGAAGACGGAAAAATGATAGCGGCCGCATACGACGCGGCGTCGAGAAAAGCGGTAGTTGATATGCTGATGAAATATCTTCCCTCTCTGTTAAAGGAAAAGCCCGAAAACGTGGAGTTTGAAAATAAGGAAAAAAGGGAAGAATTTATCGAAAACCTGACAAAAACGGGAAAATATATTTACGTTTCGCTGTATAACGAGCTTCCGTCGGCGGCAATACTGCTTTGTATAACGGGCAACGAAAAGAAAGAAAACGTAAACGAAAGCGTTTTTGTCAAGAATATATTCGTTTTGCCTGACGAAAGCGAAAAAGTGTGCGCTTTGTGCTTCGATAACGACGGAAACTGCAAAAAATTCATATCTTCCGAAGATATGCCGTATGACGACTCGGAGTTCATGGCATATACTGATATGCGGGGCTTTGCCGAATTTGAATTTGTAAAATCGGATAAACCGGAGACGGTTTTTTGTAAATCCTTTGACGTAGCCCCTCCGACGCTGTCAAAAACGTCCGACTTTTATAACTATTCCGTTCTTGACGCAAATACCGCAAATTTAATGCGCGTTTTCGACTTCAATCCCAATATGATAAAGAGCATAAAATCGGCGGATAAGGCGGTAAGCTACGTTTACGACGGAAAAGAACTGTATATAGACCCGAAAAATACAAAAATTACTTATTACGGATACGACAGCGGAATACACCTGTCGAAATTCTTAAAATATAATCCTTCGGATAAGGAATATTCGTTCTCCGATAAGGTGCTTTGCGTAAAATATCTCATAAATTCCTTTGACAGACACGTCGTGGGAGCGGACGCGCCGCCGTCGCTTGTTTATGTTGCCGAAAAAGACGGAATAATACTGTTCGCACTCAAATATATGTACGAGGGAATCCCGCTGCTCGATAAAAAGCCCGATATAACCGTCGAAATTGCGGGGAATTATGTAAACAAGATAGATATAAACGCGGTTTATTGCAATAAAACGGAGGAAAAAAAGGCGGTGCTGCCGCAGAATAAGGCAAATCTGCTGCTCGAAGAGGGAAACTACACCGATTACGGCGCAATGTACGTAAAGGAAAGCGGAACGAATCTGCTGAAATTTATATGGACTGCGGGAAAGGACGAAGGAAATGAACATTAAAAGAGTTTGTCTGTTTATGATAGCGGCATTTCTCGTCCTCGACGGCTTTCTGCTTTATATTTACTTAGGCGGCAGAAATAAGATGCTCAACGTCTCCGACCGCAGGATAGACGATATCGTGGAATATTTTACGTCAAGCGGCGTAAAAATAGAAAAAAAGGTAATTGAAACAAGAATTCCCGATAATCCGATTTATACGTTTTTAAACGACAATAACGCGTCCGTACCTGAGAATACGGCAAAAAAAATATCCGAAAACCTCGGAACCGATAATAATTACGGCTTCGTGGAAACGCCCGACGGAATCGTGTATACATTTTTTGATAAGGAAGGCAGTATAAATGCGAGCATAAAACTGTTTTCCGACGGATTTACGCTGGAATACGGCGTCGAAGGCTTTGATAAAACGGCGTTTGAAGATTTTGATTTCGATACGCCGCATGAAACCGGGACGGATCCGGACGCACTTTCCAAAAGCGCGGCGGAAAAATTCATAAAAAGCCTTGTTGCAAAATCAAATCCGTTTTTTTCGGTTCAAACCGTAAAAAATACCGATAACGCGGTTGTTTTGTCAGCCGTTCAGAACGTTGACGAAAAAAACGCGCTGGAAGGCTTTTATCTCAATATGATAGAAAAAGACGGCGAAATCGTTTACGCGTACGGTAAAATCGTCTGCGACGATTTCAAGGAATCTTACAGCGAAAAGCTTCTCGATTCCGTAAACGCGCTCAGACGGGTGGATATTGAAAAAACCAAGGAAATAACGTCCCAGAAAATAACCTACGTCCTCAGATATTCCGACAGCGGAGTGTATTACCTCATTCCGACCTGGAAAATCATATATATTGATGTACTGGGACAGCAAAATATACAATATGTTGATGCAATTTTGGAATAGTTCACAAAAATGTAATGATTTCATAATATACTGTTATTAATTATTGATTATCATATAATAGGTTATATATAGAAACGCAGACGGAGGCAAGCATAGATGGAAAAGATTGTCATAAAAGGCAATAAGCCATTGCACGGCAGTATAGAAGTAAGCGGAATGAAAAACGCGGCCGTGGCAATTGTTTTCGGAACAATTCTGGCGGAGGGAAAATGCACGCTCGGAAATATCCCTATGATAAGCGATATATCCGACGCGTTTGATATACTTACATCGGTCGGCGCCGTAATAAAGAGAATAGATAAAACCACGTATGAGATAGATACAACGAGAATAAAGCCGTGTTCGGCGCCGTATGACCTCGTAAAGAAAATGAGGGCGTCGTATTATATACTCGGAGCGGAGCTCGGCAGATTCGGAAAGGCAAGGGCGGCATACCCGGGAGGCTGCGACATAGGACTTCGTCCGATAGACCAGCATATAAAGGGCTTCCGCGCGCTCGGCGCAGACGTTGACGCGACAAATCCGGGAGGATACGTAAATATAACGACGGAAGACGGGAAACTGTACGGAGATTCCGTGTATCTCGATATAGTATCGGTAGGCGCGACGATAAATATCATGCTTGCGGCATGTAAGGCGGAAGGCACGACGGTAATCGATAACGCGGCAAGAGAACCGCACGTCGTTGACCTTGCAAACTTTCTGAACTCGTGCGGAGCGGATATATCAGGCGCCGGAACCGAAATGATAAAAATAAGAGGCGTAAGTAAACTGCACGGAGTGCATTACGATATAATTCCCGATATGATAGAGGCGGGAACGTATATGGTTGCGGCGGCGGCGACAAAAGGCGAGCTTACCGTAACAAACGTAATTCCGCGACACCTTGAGACCGTAACTGCAAAACTGCTCGAAATGGGAGCGGAAGTAGAGGAATACGACGATTCCGTCAGAGTTCGCGGAAAGGGCATGCAGATAAATGGTACGTACGTAAAAACCGCTCCGTATCCCGGATTTCCGACGGATATGAACCCTCAGATGGGCGCGCTTATGGCGATTGCCGAAGGACAGTCCATGATAAGAGAGGGCGTTTGGGATAACAGATTCAAATACGTCGACGAGCTTATAAGAATGGGCGCCGATATAAAGAGCGACTCCAAATCCGCAACGTTTACGGGTGTAAAAACGCTTCACGGAGCGCCGGTGAGCGCATGCGACTTAAGAGCGGGCGCGGCTCTTATAATTGCGGGACTTTCCGCTACGGGAAAGACTGAAATCGATAATATTCATCATATTCAGAGAGGATATGAGGATATCGTCGGAAAATTGAAAAAGGTCGGAGCGGATATCGAACTCAGATACGTTCCCGACGACGCGTCGGCGCTGAACAGCGTGGGATAAAACGCATAATTAAATGCTTCCGGATTTGCCCGGAAGCATTTTTGCTTTGTTTTTTTAAAAAGGTTGAATAATGAGAAAATATGTGCTATTATAAAGAAAATAATGCTTTTAACTGCGATTAACGGATAAAGGAGAAATAACTATGGCAAAATTCTGCGTAAACTGCGGTTCCCCACTGGATCCCGATATGAAATTCTGTACCTCGTGCGGTGCACCCGTCGAACAAAACACCGAAAAAAAGCCGGAACAGCCCGCACAACCTGTACAACCCGCACAGCCGACACCCGCACCGCAGGCGGCGGCATATCAAAGACCTGCCCAGATGCAGTATCAGAGACCGCCTATGCAGCAGGCACCCGGTAACAGACCTCCCGCACAGTATCAGAGAATTCAGCAGCCGACTCAGCCGCAGTACAGACCTCCGATGCAGCAGATGCAGTATCAAAGACCGCAGATGCCGCAGTATCAGCAGCCTCAGCAGACAAGACCGCCCGTATATCAGCAGCCGCAGCCGCAGTTCCAACAGCAAAAAAGTCAGGGCGGGCACGGCGGATGCCTTGCGGTGGTTGTTATACTCGTACTTGTTTTTGTCGGAGCCGTTTTGTATCTGGGATTTCGCGACGGCGGCTGGTTCAGACCGGGCGGATGGTTCGAACAGACGGAAATGATTAAGACCGCCGCGTCGAATTACATAGGCAGTATGTAACAGTGAAGATTTAATGTTGCATTTTGCGGAATTTAATGATATAATGTATTTAACCTATAGAGAGCGCGTGAGAGACAAGCTCGATGACCGCGCAGCAACCTGCTTTAAGGTAAGGTGCTAATGCTTGAATGATGGGGCTTTTTGATACGTACACAGGCAGTCTCATCAGACGATGGGACTGTTTTTTTGCGCTTTTTATGGGGTTTTCTTATAGAAAGCGCGATTTTTTTTGAGGAAAATCAAAAATTACAAAGGAGAAATAACTATGGGAAAAGGAACAGACTTGTTTATGCAAAATCCGTATTGGAAAGAAATTTACGACAACGCGCCGAGCGAAGAACTGAAAAAATACTACCGTATCAGCTTTGATTTTTTCTCGTTTTTAGAGGTTGACAAAGAACAGCAAAAACATGCGAAAGGGGAACTTGAAAAAATCTTTCTCTCGAAGGAGGACGTAAAATATTTAATGAGCGCTGCGGGCAGTAATATTGCAAAGATGTACTATCATAAAATTTTGAAGTTTTTTTCCGCCGAAAACGGAAAAACGGGCGTCCCCGCGTCAATGCTGATAGGCGAAATCCGCAATCCGTACTATAATAGCGGGAAAAAATAACCGATAGAAAATAGTTTTCAAAATAAATCCGCTTTTTATGAAGAAGAAACAGAAAAAACCGGCACAAAAAAGTCGAGAGCCAAAAAAGGCTCTTGACTTAAAAATCATGGCAAATACCAAAATCAATTTTATATTTTGCGAAAACGTTTACTATTTCATCAACTATTTCAAAATCCGTCTTTTTTTCATCTTTTATTATCTCCTGTATTTCCGCAAGAGCCATAATTGCCGTTGTGTCCGCTATTTCATCTGCATCGATTTCCGCATGCTCAAGTCCTTCTGCAACCGCGTCAAAAACAGCCCATTTTAAAAGTTCAAGTTTTAAGTGCATAATATCTCTCCTCAACAATCTTTATAAAATTATACCCTATATATAGGCAATTGTCAATGATAAAAGTATATTTTATTATGGAATAGGGTGATGAAAATGATTTCCTATGAGCCGTTCTATAATACTTTGAAGCAAAGAGGACTGTCAACATATAAACTGATAACCAAATATAACGTAAGCCGCGGACTTCTTGACAGATTAAAGCATAACAAACCGATTACCACGGTAACCTTGAACGATTTGTGTAGTATACTTGACTGTAACGTTGAAGACATAATGATATTCAAAAAAGACGTGTGATTTAAGTAAAAAGCGAAGAGTGAATAAGTAAAAAACGGCAGGACTGTCCTGCCGTTTTCAGCGGTTTTTATCAAATTGTTTACGAACTTGCACGTCGTGGCCCCCTGTGCGCCCGCAGGCGCTCTTTTAACCCAAAATACTGTAAAAATTTCTCCGCGGGAACAAATAGTATAAAAAAGAAGAGAACCCCGTACGCGTAATTGCGTGTCGAGGTTCTCGATTGGTGCGAGTGGTGTTATAGGATTTAATTTTAATTCACTGTAAAATCGCAAAAAGTTGGTAGCAAACCAAAGGCGTTATGAGTGCGTTTACAAACGAATAGCCGACGTTTGCGTGACTTTTTGCGAAAGAGGAGGAGCAAGGCAGCGGGCGTATGTTTTTCTGAAAAGAAAAACGGAGCAAAGCGAACTTTGCTCCGACGTGGTCTGAGTGGCGGGACTTGAACCCACGGCCTCTACCACCCCAAGGTAGCGCGCTACCAAACTGCGCCACACCCAGATAATATTTTTACTTTTGGACAGCGATAGAATTATAGCATACGGGCGCTTATTTGTCAAGACTTTTATCAAAAATAAAGATTATTTTTGATTTTTTCAACCGAATTTACACATGCAAAAACGCAATAAAACACTTGACAAACATGTGCGTTTGTGATATGATAAATAGGCTGTAACAGTAATGCGCCACTAGCTCAGTTGGATAGAGTGTTTGGCTACGAACCAAAAGGTCGAGGGTTCGAGTCCCCCGTGGCGCGCCAGTCGAGAGCCTTTTTACCGGTTCTCGACTTTTTTAAACTTTTTTCTCGCGGTAGGCTTATGCTGTAATTATGCAGATATATTCAATTCAGAGCCCCGACGGGCAAACACGCGTACGGGTTCTCGATTTTTAAATTTTACTTATTTTGAAAAGGAGAAGTATTATGAATATTCTTGCTATCGGAAACAGTTTTTCACACGACGGTACACGCTATCTTCACGGAATCGCGCGAAGCGACGGATTTGAAATAAACGTCGCAAATCTTGTCATAGGCGGATGCTCCGCCGATATGCATTTCAGAAACATGCTTATGGAAAGAGAAGCGTACGACCTGCACTACAACGGTGAAAGCACGGGCTTTCTCGTATCGCTGAAGGAGGCGCTTTTAAATCGCGCCTGGGATTACGTTACCGTTCAGCAGGCAAGCCATTTCAGTTTTAACTATGAAACTTATCAGCCTTATTTTGCCGAGCTCTGCGCTTACATAAGAAAACTCTGCCCGAAGGCGAAAATACTTGTTCATCAGACGTGGGCGTACGAGCAGGGAAGCGTGATGCTCGCAAACGCGAACTATTCAAAACGCGGCGATATGTTCAGTGATGTTGAGAAATCCTATGAGAGACTTGCAAAGGAAGTTGACGCAGAATTTACAATAAAATCAGGAAAGCTTATGCAGATGCTGCTTGAAAATGGCATTCCGTCGGTAAACCGCGACGGATACCACCTTTCATACGGGCTCGGACGCTATGCGGCGGCGCTTTTGTGGTATGCGCTCCTTTCAAAAAAGGACGTAACCGATAATAAATTCTGCGATTTTGACGAGGAAGTAAGCGAATCGGACGTGAAAATCATAAAAAAGTGCGTAAAAGAGCTTGTAAACGCGTAAAAAACCGTTAAAAACGCCCGCGGCATTTGCCGCGGGCGTTTTTGCCGAACAAAAGTGCAAAAATTCATTTTGACGAGCCGTCCGGGCTGATAAAAAGCGGAATATCCGGCGGAAATAAAGTAAAAATCACGTATAAACAGATAAGCGCAATATCAATAATCAGCAAAAGCGTATAAAAGTTTACGGCTTTGCGCGAAAGCGCCAGCTTGTAAACGATAAGGAAAGATAATATAACGCTGATATAGAATATCGATATATCAATAAAAGAAACGTGAAATCCCGCAATACCCGAATAGGTGTAATACGAAACGATTATAAATGATACGCCGGATAATATGCCCGAAGCCGCCGCGGATTTTATACCCGGATAATCTCTGCCGTTTTTTTTGCAGAGATATACACTGTATATCAACATCGGGAAAAAGAAAAGCTTCGTGTGTTCCCAGACGGATTCGTTGACAGAGGTAAAAAATCCGATAAAAAAATTGTTTCCCGACCATTTGTATAAGAATTGAAATAACGTTCCCAGAGCGGAAACGAAAATAATACCCGCGATAATATTTGATTTGAGACCTTTCATAAACATCACCGTTATATTTTTCCCGGGAAAGCGAAAAAATATAAATATATAAATGGAAATGAGAAAAATTGTTTTTTTTGCAAAAAAGAGCGCCGAACGGAAAGTTCGGCGCTCTTTGCAGAGTTTAATAAATTCAGCCGTTCGTCTTCATCGAATTTTCGGCGTTCATGATCATTTTCTTTACCATCTGTCCGCCAACCGAGCCGGCCTGCTTTGCTGTGAGGTCGCCGTTGTAACCCTTCTTGAGAGTAACGCCGACTTCGCTTGCTGCTTCCATCTTGAATCTGTCAAGAGCTTCTTTTGCATCGGGAACTAATTTCTTGTTATTCATAATTCATTCTCCTTATAGTTTTCAAAACAACAAAGTGCTTTGGACGAAAGCCTGAAAATTAATTTTCGGCTTTACAGTAATATTGTTTGCGCACGTTTTGTAATTATTACTGTAAATTAAAGGAAAAAACGGACAAAAAGGGCAAAAAGATACCGGCACGTTTTAACCGTGCCGGTATACTTGGAAGTTAAACTATTAATTATCCCCAAATTCCACCAAACATGTTGCTTGTGTCAACAACTACTTCTTTTGAGTCTTCGAGTACATTGTTGGCTTCAGCTTTTGTTATCTCGATTTCGGGAGTTAAATACTCTTTCATAGTCTACAATCCTTTCCACAAAAAATAATATTATTTTTCGGATACTTTCTACCATGCAATAGTATAATGGGCTGTTGTGAACTTGATATTAACTTTTTGTTAAAAATAATAAATTTTTTAACTATTGAAAAAAGGTGAAAAACAGGAATGCTGCCGGCGTATGTTGCGTGAGTAATTTCCGACAAAAAATACGTTTTTCCGAAAAATTTACCTTCACAAATATTGTATCACTAAAATATTGACATTGCAATAGGTAATATGATATAATTGCATAGATATAATTATTAATTTATAATAATATATACACGATCAGGGAAAGAAGAATACATAAATGTACAGGCATTTTTTTAAAAGGGCATTGGATATTGTTTTGTCGGTCTTGGCGCTGGTTTTATTATCATGGGCTTTTCTCATTATAGCCGTAATAATAAAAGCAGACGATCCGGGCCCCGTTTTCTTTTCACAGAAAAGAGTCGGAAAAGACAAAAAATATTTCAAGCTTTATAAATTCAGAACCATGAAGATGTCCACTCCGCACGATATGCCGACGCATCTTCTCGAAAATCCCGAGCAGTACATAACGAAGGTCGGTAAATTTCTTAGAAAAAGCAGCCTTGACGAATTGCCGCAGCTTCTTAATATATTTACCGGCAAAATATCGGTTATCGGTCCGCGCCCTGCGCTTTGGAATCAGGAAGATCTTATCGCGGAGCGCGACAAATACGGCGCAAACGATATAAAGCCGGGACTTACGGGCTGGGCGCAGATAAACGGACGCGACGAGCTTGAAATAGACGTGAAAGCAAAATTGGACGGAGAATACACAAAAATTTTGAAATCCGGCGGATTTAAAGCCTTTGCTTTTGACGTCCGCTGCTTTTTCGGAACGTTTTTTTCGGTTTTACGCGGCGACGGCGTTGTCGAGGGCGGTACCGGAGAAATAAAGAAACATGAGCAAGAGGTAGGGAAGAAATGAGTAAAACGGTAGCCGTGCTGTCAAGCCATACGCCGTCTCTTTTCTGGTTCCGCGTCGACATGATGCAGGAATTTGCGCGCAGGGGATATAAAGTCTATGCGCTCGGCAACGAACCGGAGGAAGAATGGACGGAAAAATTTGCCGAAAAAGGTATAAACTATCTGCAAATAAACGTAAAGCGAAACGGACTTAACCCTTTTCAGGACAGAAAAACGCTCAAATCCGTAAAAAAACTGCTGAAAGAGATAAAACCCGACAAAATCTTCACGTATCAGGCAAAAACCGTCATATACGGCACGCTTGCGGCAAGAAGCGCGGGAATAACCGAGGTTTATCCGCTTATCGCGGGCATGGGCTCGATGTTTTTGTCAAACAGCTTAAAATCGAGGATCGTGCGCTTTATCATGACTTTGCTTTACAGAAAGTCAATCGGAAAATGCCCGGCGGTGTTCTTTCAGAACCGCGACGACGAGCAGATTTTCAGAGACAGCGGAATAATAAAACGTCAAAAAGTAGTGCTTATCCACGGCTCAGGCGTAAATACCGAAAAATTCGAGGCAGCGCCTTTGCCCGAAAAGGCGGCGTTTTTGTGCATAAGCAGACTTATACGCGATAAGGGCGTGTATGAGTACCTCGAGGCGTGCAAGAAGATAAAATCCGAATATAACGACGTCAGATGCCTTCTCGTCGGCCCGTACGACACGAATCCCTCGGCGCTGAAGCCGGAGGAGGTACAGCCGTTTATCGACGCGGGAGTGGAATATTTCGGCGAGCAGGAAGACGTAAGACCGTATCTTGAGCAGTGTTCGGTGTTCGTGCTCCCGTCATACCGCGAGGGAACGCCGAAAACGAATCTTGAAGCCATGGCGTGCGCAAGGGCGGTAATAACGACGGACGCTCCGGGCTGTAAAGAGACGGTGACGGACGGAGAAAACGGATTTCTTGTGCCGGTAAAGGACGTTGACGCAATTTACGAAAAGATGAAGTACTGTATCGAACATCCCGAAGAGGTAAAGGCGATGGGCGAAAAGGGACGTGCGCTTGCAAAAGAGCTTTACGACGTTAAAAAAGTCAACGAGCAGATATGTTCAACCATGGGCATTTAATTTTTATATAAATTTTTACATATAAGGAGAATTGGTATGAGTCTTTACGAAAAAATCATTAACAAAGAAGAAAAAATCGCGCTTGTGGGACTGGGCTATGTTGGAATGCCTATTGCCGTAGAATTTGCAAAACACGTAAACGTAATCGGCTTTGACATCAACAAAGCGAAGATTGAAGCCTATAAGAGCGGAAAGGATCCGACGCTTGAAGTGGGCGACGAGGCGATAAAGGCGTCTTCCGTCGAATGGACGAGCGACGAGACTAAACTCAGAGAGGCAAAGTTCATAATCGTTGCGGTACCGACGCCGGTAAACGACGACACGACTCCGGACCTTACTCCCGTAATCGGTTCGAGTGAAATCGTCGGACGCAATCTCACAAAGGGAAGCATCGTCGTATACGAATCGACGGTGTATCCGGGCGTTACCGAAGAAACCTGCAAGCCGATACTCGAAAGAGAATCGGGTCTCAAATGCGGAGTTGACTTCAAAATCGGCTATTCTCCCGAGAGAATAAACCCCGGCGATAAGGTGCACAGACTTACTACGATAAAGAAAATAGTTTCCGGTATGGACGCAGAGTCTCTCGAAGAAATAGCAAACGTATATCAGATAGTCGTTGCCGCGGGCGTACATAAGGCGTCCTGCATAAAGGTTGCCGAAGCGGCAAAGGTTATCGAAAACAGCCAGAGAGACATCAATATCGCGTTTATGAATGAACTGGCGAAGGTATTTGACCGAATGGACATCGATACCAATGAGGTTGTGGACGGTATGAATACGAAGTGGAATGCACTTGGTTTCCGTCCCGGTCTGGTCGGTGGGCATTGCATCGGTGTGGATCCGTATTATTTTACATATGAGGCTGAGAAGCTGGGATATCACAGCCAGATTATTTTGAACGGGCGGATGGTTAACGATTCCATGGGCGTGTTCGTTGCGGACAAAGCCATTCAATTGATGATAGAAGCCGGACAGGCGCCGCAGAAGAGCAGAGTGATTATTCTCGGACTGACCTTTAAAGAGAACTGCCCGGATATCCGTAACAGCAAGGTGGGAGATATCATCAAACATCTTCGTGAATATGGAATGACGCCGGTTCTTGCAGATCCCTGGGCTGACCAGGCGGAGGCAGAGAAGGAATACGGCATTTCCATTACGCCGCTTAAGGAAGTACATGATGCCGACTGCATCATCATTGCGGTAGCACACAATGAGTTCCGAAGTCTTTCCGTTGA
>JAEEGH010013368.1_pt1 | contig 18212 bp, 14 predicted proteins | sample 9134181 | NCBI WGS metagenome assembly JAEEGH01 (sample SAMN16246544, study PRJNA631951) | gut metagenome | biome: gut microbiome; feature: rumen; material: DP-attached | host: Bos | place: Iran: Karaj | collected 2018-10 | reverse complement strand
GGCTTCGACGGAGAGTCGCTGTACGGAAACATTGCTGTTGTTCAATGCGGCAAGCTGCGATGGCAGGTTGCCGACGTAGGTCGGATGGAGGCCTGCTCCGTCCGCGAAAATCGGCACTTCGGAGATGCAGTCGGCGGGCAGATTGGCGATGAGGCCGTTGTTGCGGATATTGCCGTTGAAACGGAACATGCGGTTGCATTCCAACGCTTCGATGATGTAGGAACAGTATTCAACGCTGCGCGGCGGCAGTTCGACGGGTTCCTTTTCGAAATAATCAGCGTCGGCGTATTTTGTTTCAAGAATGCGCGTCCATTTGAGGCAGGCGGCAGTTTCGCCGCCGAAGTCTGGTTCGTCGCAATACCAGTCCATACCATGCTGATTTTTGCGGAAATAGGGAAGATATTCGGAAAGATGGCCGGTCGATTCGGTCATGAAATAACCAAATTGGCGGAATACTTCGCCGCGGACTTTTTCATTGGCGTAGTATTCAGGCTTCTCAATCCGTTCGCGTAGAAGTGGATAGAGATCTTTTCCATGATGCTCCAGCTTGATGAACCACGCCATGTGGTTAATGCCTGCGCATGTGTAGTCGATTTCTTCTTTCGGAACGCCTGCGTAGCCAGCCAGAAGATCAAGCGTCGTCTGAACACCATGGCAGAGGCCGACGACTTTGATGCCGCTGTCCGCAACGGCCCAACACATGGTTGCCATGGGATTGACATAGTTGAGCATCAATGCGTTAGGGCAGAGTTCGCGCATGTCTTCCGCCACATCCCGCATGATGGGAAGCGTACGAAGTGTGCGGAAGATTCCGCCTGGCGAAAGCGTGTCGCCGATGCATTGATCCACGCCGTATTTGAGCGGGATATCGACGTCGGCTTCGTATGCGCGAAGGCCGCCGATTTTGAACGTGCAGATGACATAGTCCGCGCCTTTTAACGCTTCACGGCGATCCGTTGTGACGGATACTGTGACGGGCAATGGATTGGCCACCAACACTTTGTCAATGAACGCCTTGACGCATGATGTATGGCGAGTCGTCGGGGCCATGAGGGAGAAATCCACTTGCCCGATGCCGGGAATTTGGATGATGTCGAGAATGAGCGTCTTGCAGAAGACAAGGCTTCCTGCGCCGATAATGGCTACTTTCATGGTGTTCCCTTATTGACGGATGGTGATGGTGGGTTTGATTGGCGCTCCGAGTTTGAACGAACGGAGCGTATAGGGCGGCAGATTGATTGTGTCTCCATAATATGGACGGCCTGTCACCAAGTCGGCTGTAATGTTCGCTTGTTGGATTTCCGCTTGGGCAGGTTTGTCCGATGTGTTGACGATGTATAAGTATGTATGGTTGTTGATGCTAAGATAACGTGCCTTGACGGTTTCCGTACTTTCCGGCAGATCGTTGAAACGCTTTGCGGGCAGTGCGCGGAAGGCTTTTGCGAACGGAATCAGATAGTCCTCCATGCCGTAGCTGCCGATGAGGAAGCCGCCTTTCGTGATGCCAAGCAAGTCGTTGTAGCGCAACGGCAAAACGTAATGCCGCATGGCGTGGTAGCCTGACGGATTAAGCGTGCTGACGCGCCACCATGTTTCGCCCAACCATGGAACGTCACGGAAAGGGCGACAGGAGGAGTTGAAGTGGCTGCCGGATTTGGCGGCGATGGCGGACTCCCAATAACGGTCATGCATGTGAAGCCACGGTTGGACGGCGTTGTCGAGCAGGCGGAAGAAGTCTGGACGGGCATCGTATTCAGGCAGGAAGTTGTAGTTGTCACGATTCTTCGGGAGACTGTGATTGTCCCGCCAGCGGAAATCGGCAGGATAGTCTCCTTGCGCGAGAACGACATTCGGACAGTCCGTATAGTATTTGGAATCAAGGCCGCCTGCGCGAACAGAATTGATCGTGTGGTCAGGTGAGCGGTAGTCATCGTCATCCATGAACGTCATGCCGTTGAATGTTGTGAGAACGAGACGTAGGTCTGGACGGGCGGCGGCAAGTTTGGCGGCGATTTTCTTATAGAATTTGGCGACTTCGCGGCAGCGGAAATCGATCCATTGTTCTTTCGCGTTGGCCATGATCCAGTCGGCGTAGAGCTTGCCGCGCATGGGATCGGCGCGATCAACGGGAACGGTGATGCCAGTGGCGGCGGTGAACGCGTCGATGGCGTAGTCGTTGTAGCCGCAAGTGAGATTACCGAACCATGCAAGGCAGTGGAGCGTCAGATGGAGATTGATTCCTTTGAAAGATGGATGGCGGACACCTTCCTTGATGTAGTAATCGACCTCATTCATAATCCGTTCCTGCACAACGGGATGGAGGATATTGTAATTGGGCGGCGTGCCATGCCAGCCGCCTGGATTGGGCTTGCCCGTGTTCCAGATGGCGATGGGCGTGTTGTGGAAGGAACCGTTGTCGATAGCCTCCTGCGTCACTTTCAAATCTTCGAAATAAAGATTATGCCAATTGAATGAAGGAATGAATTCAAGCCCTTCCAAATCAAACTTTTGCAGGAATGCTTCCATGAAGCCTGTGACATGGTTGCGCGGGTTGTATTCGTTGCCGATACGGCCATGATACCAAACCAACGGATAGGTCAGGAGGTTCTGCCCGGAATATTTCATATAGGCGACCATGCGGTCGAGCATGATTTGGAAGCCGGCGGGGGTGCTGCCTTCGCGTCCGAAATCGTAGTTGATGGCGGGATCTTCGAAATAAACGCCGATAGTCCGTCCATCTCCATCTTCTTTGGCGGGAGGAACATACGAGATAGCGGGGAGGCCTGAAAGCACTTTGGAGACGCGCAGTTCCGCGATGGCGGCAGGCTTGTTTTGGCGGGCCGTCATGAAAATGACGGCGATGTCCGATGAGCGCGGGAAATAGAGGCATTTCTGCGTGATGAACGTGTTTGTGTTGGCGTATTCGCCGCCCGTGAGGAAGCCATTCTGCAATTCGTATTCGGAGCCTTTGATTTTGGCGGATTGAGCGACGACATCGACGGAACGGACTTTGTCGTCAGGATAATCCCATTCAAGGAGATAAATGGAATCGGCGTCCGGCAGTTTCGCGCGAAGGACGAAGCGCGAGCCTTCTTCGTTATCCGTTTCGAGATATTCACGACCATTGAGCGATGCGAGATGGACGGCTCCCATTTTGGCGAAGCTTTCCGACGGCATGTCCGGTTTCGGGACGATGGTGGCGACGGGTTGCAGTTCCAGTTTCGCGTTCGCTGGCGCGCTCCATGGATTGGCGCGTTTCATGACATGGACAGGCATATCCATCGACTGGGTGGAACCGTTGCCCATCGTTCCAATCGCTTTGATGATATAGTCTCCTGGTTTGCAGGCTGTTGTGGAAATGGAAAGATCAAATTCCGCTTGCCCGTCTGGTTTGACAATAGGAGCGGCGGAAGCGGCGACGGCTTGTCCGTCGCCGTCCAGCAGTTTCCATTCGATGGACATGGTTTCCGTCTTTGTGGCGGTTACATGCATCTGGATCGGCTCCGTGCTTCCTTCCAAAATGTAAGGATGCGGAATGGTGGCCTGGAAGGTTGGAACGGTTGACGCAAGTTGCTGGATTTCAGTTTTGGAGAGCGGAGCGGAATAGATGCGGAGATCGTCGATAAAGGCGTCCGCCTGCTGATTGTCGCCAAAGGCGCCTTGCAGACAGCCGACAAAGAGCTTTTCAAGTTCTGGCTCTTTTAGAACAAGATGAAGCTTGCGGCCACCTTTGGAGATTTTTAGCGGTGAATTGCCATCTCCCGTGAGGCCCGGCGTGGCAGGCTTGCCGTTGATGTAGGCAATGGAGCCGTCTTCGTCCCAATTCATAACGAGATGATACCAACGGTTTGGTATAAACGATTCTGGCGCAACGCTGTATGAATCAAACATATCACTAGTGTCCCAACGGAGGCGGCCACCGTACGACCAGAACCAGATGGCTCCTGAACCAATGCGTTTTTTCGGATGGTTATGGGAGATGAAACAATGATAGTTCTTGGGATCAAACGGATTGTCCATGTTTGGATTCCATTGCGGATTGATCCAGAGGGAGATGGCTCCCGCGTTGCGGCGGATGTTTCCGGCGGATTCGTACGAGAGAACGGTATTTGCGGCGCGGGATGAATGGAGCGCCTTGCCGAGAACGCCGTCCACGAATGACAGATGGTCGTTTTGGATTGGATTGGGATTGCCTTTGGCGAAATGAGCCTTGGCCGTGTCGTCGAACGTCGCATGGAAAAGCAGTTCGGCCTTTCGTGCTTCCTGCGGTTTTTCAAAGACTTCCAAAGGGATGAAACGGACGTCGTAGATGCGGAAGACGGTCGGCTCCATGAAATCGAAACGGCAGTGGAAGTTGGCCATTTTCTTCGGCAGGTCATAGACGCCTTCAATCGTCCGTTTGTCTTGGTAAGCGTTCTGGTTGAACAGCTTGTAATAGTGCTTCCCCTCCAGCGTGCGGCCTTCGAAATAGATGCCCGTCCATGATTTGTCCTTTTCGGCGGAGATGTCCATTTCGATTTTGTAGGCGTAGGCGGGAAAATCCACTTGTTTGACGTTGTTCCAGCCGATGACGACTTTCTTGATTTTCGGCTCGTCCTTGATGCCCGTCAAATCCATTACGACGGCGTCCTTTTCAAGAGTTAACTTCACATGGTCTTGAAAGCCAAATGGTTCCGTGTGGAGTTCGACGACCATATGGTTGTCATGGAAAAGATACAGATGTTGTGCATCTTGTTTGATGGTCAGCTCTGCTGGATCGATGAACAGCGAACGGGCCTGAAGTGCGGCGGCAAGGAGGCAGAAACAAATGACGATGTGTTTTAGCATGGCTTGAATTAACCTTTCACGGCTCCGGCGGTAAGCCCTTTGATGATATGCTTTTGTGCGAAAATATAGATGACGAGCAATGGAATGACGACGACGGCCAATGCGGCGCATGTCTCTGCGAGATACATGCCGCGTTCGCCTTTGAAATTATTGAGCGCGATGGGCAACGTGGCGTTGTCGGGGCCGAGCAGCGTTAACGCGAAGGCGAATTCGTTCCACATCGTCAGGAAGTTGAAGATGACGACGGTGGCGATGGCTGGGCGGGCCAGTGGGAGGGCGACATGGCGGAAAACGGTCCATGCGTTGCAACCGTCGATTCGCGCGGCTTCCAGAAGTTCATGTGGAATGGTGGAAAACGCGCCGCGCAGGATAAGAATGGAAACGGGCAGGGCGAAACCAATATACGGTCCTGCGAGTGACCATAGCGATTCCTTTATATTAAGGTATTGCGGCCCAAGCAGAAGATTCAGCGGAATGAGCGTGACGTGGACGGGAATCATCATGCCAAGCAGGAAGGCGAAGAAGAGGACGTTGCGGCCTTTGAACTCAAAAAGTGCGAACGGAAAGGCCGCGCAGGCCGCGAAAGCGACAGCTACGATGACCGATGTGACGCAGATGAGCAGGCTGTTCAGATAGGCGCGCCCGAAGTCGCCGCTGGAGAAGACTTTAGCAAGATTTTTCAACACCCAGCGGTGCGGCAGCGCGAACGGCGCGGCCTGTGCTTCCGCTTCGAGCTTAAATGCCGTCAGCGTCATCCAGAAGAGCGGATAGGCGCAGACAAGCAGCACAACGAAGAGGAAGATGTGCCGTAGGATTGTGCTGGTTTTTAGTTGATGGCGGGACATAAGCGACATAAGAGACTAAAGCGACAGGCTTTATGCTTTGCGTAGCCGTGTGAGCTGTATTGGCAGTACTACCGCCAGAGCGATGAGGATCAGCAGAATGGCGGCGGCGGAACCGTAGCCGAAACGGCCTTGGCCTTGGTCGAAGGCTAGGCGGTAGATGTAGGTGGCCATGACTTCGCGGTCGTTCTGGGGAAGTCCGGCGGCCATCAAGTAGATGAGATCGAAGTACTTAAGAGATCCAATGACGGATAGCGTCGCGGAAACGGCGATAGTCGGTTTGAGCGCGGGAAGGACGACGTGGCGGCAGATTTGAAGTTCGTTGGCACCATCGATTCGGGCTGCTTCATAGAGTTCGTCTGGGATGGCGGCGATTCCCGCCATGTAGAGAACCATGTGGAAGCCTGTGTACTGCCAGCAGATTGTGACGAAGATACAGAGAAGCGAAATGCTTGGGAGAAAAGGACTTGTGCTAGGCGTCGCAAGCCATGGAAACGTGAAATCGCTACCTGTGATGAGTTGGATGAGTTTTGTGACTAGGCCGTCTTCCGGAGCGTAGATGTACTGCCACAGGATGGCGATGGCGACGGTCGGCATGACCATCGGCGCGAAGAACGCCGTGCGGAACAATGTGCGGCAGAACGTCTTGTAGCTAAGAAGCAACGCAAGCAGAGCGGAAAACGGCAATTGGATGACAAGCGAGCCGACGAGCACGAGAGCGTTGTTCATAAGCGCTCGCCAGAAGATGGTGTCTTTCAACAACAACGCGTAGTTTTTGAAGGCGACGAAACGCGGCAGGGGGGAGCCTCCCCATTCGAAGAGGCTCATGCGAGCCGAACCGACGATTGGCGTCAAAACAAAAAGCGCATAGATAACCAACGCCGGCAGGATGAACAAATATGGTGTACTGAAACGAGTCTTCAAAATAAGTGCTTACGCCCCAGTCGGTTATGCCGATTGGGGCGTACTTTTTGTGAAGGTTCAGAGCTGTTCGATCTTGACGGGCTGTCCGCCGAGTTTGGCGGATTCAGCGGCGGCGAGAGCGGCCGCGACAGTACGTGCGCCTTCGTAGATGCTGGTCTCGACGGGCGTGTCGTTGATAATGCACTTCATGAAGTCCGCGATTTCGGCGGAGACGTTGTGGTTGGCGATGTTGACGGGCATTGACGCGAAGTCGAGCTTGCCAGCCATGAATTTACGCGAGCATATCTTGATGTCTGGGCTCGTGTTGTCGCAGATGATGGTGCCTTCCGTGCCGTAGAAGCAGGAGCGCATCGTGTAGGGGCGAACGCAGCCGATGGAAACAAGCACTTTGCCGATGACATTGTTGGCGAACTTGTAGATGGCGATCGTGCAGTCGTTCACGGGCCAGTCGGCGAGGCATTTATGATTGGCGAAGGCGGAGACTTCGGTCGCTTCGCCGGCGACCCAGCGGAGCAGATCGACTGCATGGCAACCACCGCCGATGAACGGTTCGCGCCGTGCATCAACACGCCAGTTGTTGACGCCTTTCGCGCTGTTGTAGTTGTGTGCGTATTCGCTTTCCACAAAATACAATTCACCGATGGCGCCTTGATCGACAAGACGTTTGGCGAGCGCGAAGCCTGGAGCGTAACGGCAAACCTGTCCAATCATGAATTTCACGTTCGATTTTTCAACTTCAGCGATGATCTGCTTCGCTTCCGCAAGATCCAATGTCAGCGGTTTTTCGCAGAGGACATGCTTGCCCGCGCGGATGGCGGCGATGCAGTGTTCGGCGTGGAAGAAGTCGGGGGAGGCGATGGAAATGACATCGATGTCTGGATTGTTGATGATGTCACGATAATCCGTGGAGGCTTGCGCGACGCCAAATTCATTTTTGTTGGCGTTCAGACGCGCTTCGTCCACGTCGCAAATGGCTGCCAGTTCGCAGTTTGGATGATTACGGTAGCCAATGCAATGGCCATGTCCCATGCTCAATCCGATGACGCCTGCCTGGTATTTGTTGTTCTTCATGTTCGCTCCTTATTTATTTAGTTTAGGTGGAATTACTTACGGGTGATTTTGAAGGTCTGTGTCTTCTCTGGCTGGTTGCCGAGGAGATTCCATTCCGCAAACGCCACATGGCTGACCTCTGTCCGTTTGTCGTCAGGAACGACGATTTCGCGTGTGAAGGAGGCCTTTTTTCCAGGGGCTATGTTGCCGAAATAGAACAACTTGCCATTCAGCCACGGTTCGCGGGAGAAGGCGCGGACTAGCACTGTACCGATGGGTAGCGTGCCATGGTTGGCGATGTCGATCGTGATTTTCACGGTTTCGCCGGCCTTGACGCTTTCAGGAACTTTGTAGGAGATGACGAGACCATCCTTTCCATTCTGCCGAAGTTGCGTAAAATCAAGGCCTAAAGATTCCAGAACGTCATAGGCGGGCAGCGCTTCCGCATCAACCGCCTTCTGGACGGCCGTGGGCTTTTTCAGCAAGTCACGCGTAATGACAATTTTCTTTTCGCCCATGGTGGCATGCGTGATTTTGATTTCCGCCGAATTGCGGGCAATTTGGTCGAATGGGGCCAGTAGCCGCTGGTGAGTATCAACGACAAGACCGTCTTTATCCGTTGTGATGTCGATGTCGCCGATGCGGAACGTCTCATTCGCAAACGGGCCGGCGTCAATGGTTTCTGTTTTCGTGAAGCGTTCGCCGGCCATCAGTTCGCCTGGAACTACCTGCGGTTCAACGCGTTCACGGTAAACGGAGCCTTTCGTGTCGTCCAACGTGGCGACTTCCAGGATGGTTTCGTACATCTTGACCATGTGAAACGTCTGGATGGTCTGTTTGCGGAAGGCGAGTACGGGAAGGCTGCCCGTCGTCTTTTCTAGGCCGACAGCATAGCTTGGCGCTTCTTCCTTTCGTTCGAGCTGTTCTTCCACGAAACGGCCACGCCGTTTGAATTTCGTCTGGGCGGAAGCTTGCGTGGCGGCGAAGGTCAGGAGACCGGCGAGAAGAATGTGAAGATATGTTTTCATCGTGTTGTCTCCCAATAGGTTATTTGTTTTCTGGCGTTTCTTTTTCCGGCTCTTCGTCATTCACGGCTTTCACAAGTGCGTCCAGCCGTTGGCGGATGCCTGTCTTGACGTGGGTGATGACAAGAAATCCGAGATTCTTGTAGGAGGCATCCGGAAGTTCGCCCGTGTATTCAAGATCGGAAAGCAGATGTTGCGGATCCCATACGGTCTGCAACTTGATGCCGAAACGTTCCGCCGCACGGCTGTAATTGACATCGTCCGGTGACCAGACGGTGGCGCTCCAGATGGCTTTTTCTGGCAGAGCATTGAAATCTGGAAGAATTTGCAACTGCTTGGTATCCGGCAGAATATAATTGCTGAACTCATACGACGAGAGCCATTTGCAGAAAGCGATGGCCTGCGTGAAACTGGCGCTGGCGTTGGTGTTTGGATAGTTGGCGGAGATGAACGGCTCCCGTTGAAGGGCTCTGGCCGTGCGCACTTCGTCAAACAACGCGTCCGGAACGCAGTTCTCCGAAATGTAGAAGGCGTTTGGAAGCGTACCGACGAGACGCATTTTCAGACCGCTACGCGTTGTGTATGTGGTCGGCGGCGGCATCTTGAGAATAAGGCCTTGGATGTTGTCGTTGAGCTTCTTAAGCTGAAGTGTCATGAGACGTTGCGCACGGGCGAATTCGTCCATGTACTGACGGCATTCCATGAGCCGTTCGGACTCTTGAAGGGAGAGTTTCGTATCGAGCAGTGCCGCACGGATTTCCTCTGCAAGATCTGCTTGGCGATGGTTCGCGTTTTGGATTTCCTTCTGCAGTTTGATCATGCGTTTTTGCAGACGGAGATATTCCGTGATGCGCAGATCGACGTTCTGGATGGTGGAAATGTTTTTGAATTTGGCGGCGATTTCGCCTGCTTCCCGTGCGCGATGGTTCTTTTTATCCAGTTCTACGAGCGTAAGTTCGCGCAACCGTTTCTGCGATGTGACGACTGGCTCTTCCTGCTTGGCAGGCTGCGGCGGCGCTTCGACTTCCTGCGCGTGCAGAAGAAGCAGGGAGGTAATGGCTAGTATGGCGAGAATGGTTTTCTTCATGGATGTCCTCCGATTGGCTGGGGGGATGGATAATGACATTACCTTAAACTATAGAGTAATAATGTTCATTTTCAATCTTCGACAGCCCAAACTCCGCAAAGTTTTCTCGTGTAAGTTGAAAAAACGTCAAAATGAACCATATTATAGATATGATATCGGTCCGGTAGCTCATCAGGATAGAGCAACTGCCTTCTAAGCAGTAGGTAGCGAGTTCGAGTCTCGCCCGGACTACCAGTTTAAGCCCTGCAATTCAAGACGTTGCGGGGCTTTTTTCATGTTTTGAACTACATGCTAGTATTTATTAGTGTATTACTGTGGTTTACGCATAAAAACTGCCTGTCAAAACCTCAAACTGCTAATTATTTACTAATCGGATTTTCGTACCTAAACCGACTTTCTTCACGCATGGACTTACCTTCAGAAAAATGTTCAAACTGCTAATCGAGACGTCAAAACTGCTAATCGAGACGTCAAAACTGCTAATCGGACCACGGAAACTGCTGACTGACGGAATCATCAGATGGGCATACATTCCTTAAAAACTCCCTCAGAGGCTTGAAAATCCGTCAATTGCAGATAGTGTATATAAATCGCCGAAAACAAAACAACCGCAGGAGAGATTTTCAGCATGCTGCAACCAATTCCCACCGACACGCACGACTTCCCCGAAATCAGGGGAAACGGGTGCATCTATGTTGACAAGACGGCGTTCTTCCAAAAGCTGATTATGAGGAAGGACGCGCGGCGCTTCTTCATCGCCCGCCCGCGACGTTTCGGCAAGTCGCTGATGATCAGCACATTGAAGGCCATCTTCGAGGGGCGGCGCGATTTGTTCGACGGGCTGGCGATCTCCCAGACGGATTGGGAATGGGAGCAATATCCCGTGCTGAATTTTGACTTCAGCCTTGCCGCGGCGGATACGGCGGAAAGGTTCGAGCGGAACTTCACATCCGTGGTCAAAGACGCACTGGGGGAGGCCGATGTCGTGTACGACAAGGAGAATACGCCGGAAATCAATTTCGGGACGGCCATCGACAAACTCGCGAAGGAGAGCAACAGCAAAGGGGTCGTCATTTTGATAGACGAATACGACGATCCCGTGGCGACGCTGCTGGACAAGCCGGACGAGGCGGAGAAGGTGCGCGAGACAATGGCTTCGTTCTACAAGCAGATGAAGTCGCGCACGGGCAAGGTACGTTTTCTGATGATCACGGGTGTCTCGAAGTTCACGAAGATGTCGGTCTTCTCAGCTCTCTCGAACATCCACGACCTTTCTTTCGATGACGGGTTTGCGACGATGCTCGGCTACACGGAAGCGGAATTGGACGAGTATTTCAACGAACACATGCGCGTCCATGCTGAAAAAATCGGGCTGCCGTATGAAGACTACCGTTCAGAATTGAAACGCTGGTTCAATGGATACCGCTTTGGGAAAAGCGTAACGGAAACAGTTTATAATCCTGTGTCCATTGGTGTGAATCTCGCGTTTCAGGAGAATCAGTTCCAACCCTGCTGGTCGCAGACAGGCAAGGCGTCCATGTTGATGAACTATCTTAAGCGTGAGGATTTTCTGGCCGTTGATATGGACAACGTGACCGACATGGACGAGCGGGATTTTGACGTAACGGATATCCGTAACCTGAAAACCATTCCGATGCTCTTCCAGACTGGCTATCTGACCATAGCGGACTATCATCCGATAACGCAATCATACGATCTCCGTGTGCCTAATCAGGAAGTTCGACAGGATCTCGCGACACTGACGACCGCCATTGCTACGGGGCAGGATCTCAACTGGGTTACCAAGTTGGGCAAGAAGCTATTGAATACGCGCTGGGACGAGTTTTTCATCGGTCTGAAGTCGCTATACGCATCGCTTCCATACGGATCGAAGGAAGAGAGCGTCCATGAGTTCTCCTTCGAACGAAATCTGGTCGTGCTCCTATGGTCGCAAGGCATCCGTTGCACGACGGAGGATCGTCAAGCAAATGGGCAGGCGGATGTAGTGGCCATCCATCCATGCGGTGTTTTCATTTTTGAATTGAAGGTGGATGAATCTGCCGAAACCGCCTTGAAACAAGTCCGAGACAAGCAGTACGACGCGCCTTATCGCAGCAATGGACTTTCAATCTGGCTCATCGGCCTCAACTTTGACCGAAAGACACGCCATCTTCTGGATGCCAAGGCGGAGAAGCTATAGAAAAGACTTTGATTATTGTGATCTGTGGTTTCTTAGGCTCAATTTGGTTACGGCCAATGGCCGCTCCAAGATTGATCTGCTTCCGTTGTGTCGTCAGATTGTCCTGGACTGGAATAGCCTTTATGGCCTTGCGTTTTGATTCATCGTGGTGAGATCTTTTCGCAAATGTCACGAATGGTTGCCAGCCTTTCCTCCGCTACGGAATCGCCGTAGAAAAGATAAATGTCTCGGCGCAATGGCGTATTATCCCACTTTTTAATGCAAGCTTTCCAATTCCAATAGTTTTTGCCTTCCTTTCCCCAAGGAAAGTCATATTCAATTCTTAGCTTTTCCCAAGACGGCGGTATTTCCTCTAGCAAGACGCCCTGGTGGGAATGAGCTTGCAACCGTTTGAAATCAGCCAAAGCGTCCCGTTCATTGTAGTCATGTTTCCAACCCAACATGACTAAGACCTCCTCGGGATGCGGAACAAGAGGAAAGTCATCCTTGGAAATCTTTCGCATATCACGATGCGTCGAGAATACATAAACATAAGAATAAGGACCAATTCCATTACTGAATTTCCGCACAGTTACTGGACTGTTCACGCCAGGAAGCTTGCCCATTTCATCCAGCGAGGGGCCAAACACTTTCTCATCGTAAGAGTGCATATTTCCCTGACTTTCGTCCCAAGGCAATATGTCCAATGGAGAGCCTGCCTGAACTTCCTCGTCAGGCAACTTCAGATTTTCCGTCAATTCCGGTTTGTATTTCGCTGAAGCGTAGATGAGTTTTTGGAGCATATCCCGATTTTCGTCTCGACCACATTCATTTCTAAACCACTTATATTCGTCCTTTGCGTACTCTATGTACATTTCGCAGGTCGGCAACGTGAGCCATGCCTCCCAGAAACCACGCTGCGTCGGCATCCCCTGCGGACGCCTAGAAGGCAGTCGTTTGCCGAGCGGGGTGAGCACAATACGGCATTTTTCAGGAACCTCCAGATATGCACGCTCTTGATTCCACTCTGTCGCAGAAACACGCCTATGGTAGGGGATGCTCTTGCGGAATAGCACCTCCTTTTGATTACTCGGTAAATTGCGTATGAATGGGATGTCTATGACCAGCACTGGCCCCTCAACTCCTGGATAGGTATCCGAGTACCGAAACGAGCTTGTGGGGGAGAAGTGTGGCGAATATGGAACTATGCGGGTTTGCGCAATGGCGTCCATGAATGGCTGGAACATTGGAGGAACGCTCTCCGATGGAGGCAAGTGGATGGATTCCCTGTAGGTCTGGGCACCATGCTTGCGCATTGCCGTTATCAGCCTCTCCTTCTCCGCACCATCCATTGCCGTGTTCGCCATCACGACATCAAGAGGATTCCAATTTGAAGACGAAAAATGAAGCTCACCTCTCATCTTTTCCCAGTCGTTGGGAGAAAAACCGTTCTCCAACAGCAGAATCATAATATCAACAAGCAGCTTGTCATTGGGCGACGCCTTATCTTGATTCATCAAGTATTTCAAAATCCAATAGGAAAAGCAACCTTTCAGCTGCTCATTTCGATAATTCACCGCGTTGGACCCCGTGCGTAGTTCGTCCTCTGTAGGTCGTTGGAGCTCTTTCGGACAACCATTCCTGAACACCCTTTGCAATATTCTGTAGGTGTAGTCGTCCAAATTTGCCTCAACCTGAAGCAATTCGATCGGGACCTTTGCGCCATAGTTGAGCAGCAATTCAAATGCCTCTTCGTTATGATTCAAGTACGCCTGATACAGCAATGGCTGATTTTTCAGGAACCAGGGAGAAATGACGTTCGGCGATACGCCCTTCTTCAGTTTCTCTTCCAATCCTTTCAAGTCGTTTGAAGCAAGATATTTGTCCAATGGTGGATTGATGCAATAAGCAGCATATATTCCGAGGTCAACTGGCAGGAGAACGGTGTCCAACACAACTTCCAATGGAAAATCCACGACAAAGAATGTTATCGGTATAATCGCCTTTAATGCGTTGTTGGAGCGAGGAGCGTGAGAAACAGAATCCATAATGCCCATACCGACTGGAAGAAGAATGAGGCCCCTTGTACCACAATAAAAACGATATGGCGGAGGAACGCTCACATAAACGCTCCCATATTTGTCTTTTCGAAGAGCACTAATGCGCACGCACCCCGTTTCGCAAAGACATAGAAGCAACACACAAGAAATGATGAATAGTTTTCTCATACAATAAGTCCTGTGACCTTCATTTACGTTTTATTTCCTTATTATTGAGTCTTCTTGTAATTGTTCATTAAATTTGGTCGCCACTGGCGACCGAATTAGAAAACCTTCCCAAGCCTCAAAGAAATGGCGCATTTTCTTAATATTCTCACCGCTGAATCCCCGAAGACCTGGCATTTCCCGCTGTAGCTGTTCACTGATGGCCTCAATTGCTCCTGTTCCCCATACGCCTTTCCGCGTCTTTTGAGAAACGAAGCGGCCAATTCCAAGATATAGCATCAGCATCACGCGATTTCCATCTGCTGCAACAGCATGTTGTGCCTGGAGTATCGCCAGTTTCAATGCTTTGACGGAATTGGCAAGTTCGACGTTTGCGCCTTGTTGAGTTTCTTGTTTTCTCATTTTATTGTTCTCCCTCATTTTCAAAGTAAACGGCAGTTGCCGTCTGGCATGAAAAATATTAGATTCCTAATATACCTTCTTTCGGTTGTTTATCCAACGTTATCCAATAAATAATCATAAAAGCGTCGATTAAGCTGAGGTGTTCGACACTTGGCTTGCCTATTCCGTGATTACAACATAAACGAATTGCTATTGTCTAGATGACAGACTTTTCAAGAAGGAATACTAGCCAAAAAGACATTGTGCCTTTATAGTACTTCTTTTTATGGAACCTCATATGAGATAATGTACTGAGCCGTTGCAAGTCAAGCAAGAAGGAATGAACAAATGCAAGGTCAATGTCCAAAATGCAAAGGTATTTTGGAAATACAGCAAGAATGGATAGGACGGCTAATACAATGTCCACATTGCGGAGAACAGTTTGTTATTCAAGAGACGGTCGTACATGAGGCGGCGCCTGCTTTTCCAAATGCCCAAAACAATAGACAACCTGCCAATTTCCCAAATGCCAAAGACGACGGCATTTCCTCTATCGGAGCATTCGGTTGCTATTTGAAGGTGTTAAAACATTATGCTGGATTTACTGGGCGTGCTTCCCGAAAAGAATATTGGTTTTTTGTGCTTTTCAATTTCATTATCTCATTTTGTGCTGGATTCATCAGTGGTTTATTAGGCTTGGAATATCTGCTTGGAATTATATATATTCTATTTACAATACTTCCCTGGTTAGCTGTTTGTGTAAGACGGTTACATGATATCAACTTCTCGGTGTGGCATTTTCTGATTGTCTTTATTCCGATAGTCGGCATTTTATTGCTTATTAGGTATCTTGTCAAAAGGGGGACAATTGGTCCGAATAAATATGGTCATGATCCATACGGCGCGGTTCAGCCCACGCAGACCATTCCGCCAATGGAGTAGCCCATTCTATTATTCATAATTTTTCATAGCGGAGAGGATTCTCTCGTGTAGGTCTGTCGGCAGATGCTTCAATGCCCATAAGGCACCATCGATTTTTGACAGCATGACGCCATCTTGACGATAGGCTTCGTAACGGCAGCGATTTAGGATGCCGTTTGGCGTGTCGTCATCTTCTACATTTTGGCGGAAACTGTCCATGACGAAATCTTGTGGAACAAGGCCGAAAACTTCTTCAATTGGTTTTCCGTAAAGGACGATGCCGCATTGGCGGACGACGGCGAAATAGGCCACCAAATCGCCGTCGCGGCCTTTCATATTTTGGATATATTCTTCCGGCGACGTGAGATAGCGTTGTGTATGCGCGATGGAATAGTGGAGGCAAAATGGAATTGGGTGGGACACATGAAGGCAGTCGGTCAACGTGACGACGCTCCATTCAAGACCTTTGGGTGGAGCAAATTCGGACAGATTGAGTGTCGTGTCCAGCAATTGCCGTTTGATGTCGTCAGAAGGCTCTGACTGAACAACGATCAGAAAATCGATATCGGAGACATTCCAACGGAAGGCTTTTTGTGCGATGGAGCCGTGGAGATAGATGCCGACGAGATTTCCGCCGAGAATCTCCTGTATGGCGCACGACAGTTTGTCGAGCAGGCGGGAAAGTTTTTGCTGCTCGTTGTCGTGTGATAAGCATGTTTCGTGGTTCATAGCGATGACAAAAAAGGCATCGTTCTTGCGAGCGATGCCTTTGAATGTTGAAGACCGTCAGGCGGTCTTAAAATGCATTTCGAAGATTATTTTTCCGCAGCTTCGACGATTTTGGCTTCCGGAGCGTTGTTCTTGACGGAGGCGACGCCTTTCTTCAGGACGGCTTCGGTCGGATAGGTTTCGCTCTTGCCGATGACCTGGCTGTTCTTCGCCTTGAGGACGAAATAGACTTCGCCGTTGGCGGCGGTCTTGATTTCGAACTGGGCGTCTTCCGCGGCGTTCTTGCGGACGGATTCAATACCCTTCAGAGCGTTGCGTTTCGACTTGTACTGCTGGCTGGACAGAATGATTTCGCCGTTGCCAGCTTTCAGGTTAAACATGATCTTTCCGTTTGCGATCGTTTTCAGCTCAAATTTGCCAGCCATGATAAATCTCCTTGTTGTGGTAGAGGTTACGGCACTTTTACCTAAAGCACCTTCTAAAATATACAAGCGCGTACAAACGATTGCAACTGTAAAAAACGCACATTTTTATGAAAAAATGCAAGTTTTTTTCATAAAAAGACAAAAAAATTGTATTTCGACTGAAAAATTGCGCTTTTTCACATTGTATTCGCTTTCGGCTTTTGGCTTTCAGCTTTCAGCTCCGTGAGGCAGATAGCGGTCGGCAATGTCCCAGTAATGAGACCAGTCCTGCGGCGTCTGATCGTGCTTGCCTGTACGATAATGGAAACTGATGTCGCCTGTGATCGGTGTATCCGGCGGCGGCATTTCCGTGGCGGGAAGGCCCTGTGAACCGAATAGTCGATAGACGTCGGAGGCGGCGACAGCGGACAGAAATTCGCCACGCGGATCGGCATCTTGATCATCCGTTGCGGTGGCGATGGTGAGCGGTCGTGGCGCGATGAGTGCGAGCAATTCATGCTGGTCAAAGGGGAGGTCTTCTTCCCGCCAGATGAACTGGTCAAGACGGTTGACAAACCATATCGGCACTTTCCAATTGAGATGCTGTTGGAAATGCTGCGAAAGGTTTTCGCCATATTTCCGACGGTGCAATGCACCGCCGCAACAGCCTGAGTCGTTGGAGATTACGACGGCGAAACGCGGGTCGATGGCACCCGTCCAAAGGGCGGTCTTGCCTAGGCGCGAATGACCATGGACGGCGACGGCTCCATGGCGGATTTCCGGCTGGGCTTCCAGGCAGTCGAGCCCGCGGGAAAGGCCCCACGCCCATGCGCCGATGGGCGTATAGATGTCATTGACTTCCGCCATATCGACATGGTCGTAGAAGAGACGGAAGACGCTTTCGTCCGCATGGCCGGTGATGTCGCGGAAAATATCGTGATAGCAGATCGTTGCGGAAGCATAGCCGCGTTGGATGGTCTCCTTGAAACACCAACGGTTGATTTGGCAACCGCGCGGCTCGTTTGTTCCCGTCTGAATCACGTCGTCTTCTGGCGTCGTGGTGTGGTTCCCTTTGAAATTCAAGCCGAGAAAAGACGGAACTGGTTTGTTGACAGCATCTTTCGGTAGATAGAGGAGCATGATGAAGACGATGGACCGACCGTTCTCCATGGCGGTGTGGATGCGAATCTCACGGCGGATGGCGATACCGTCCAACGCATCGTCTTTCTGCGAAAGGAGTTCGAAGCGAAGAAGTTGCGGACGTGGGAGAATTTCGCCATACTCCCATTTTTTGAAAACGTCCAGAATCTTCGAACGTTGATGATTCATCCATTCCTGCGCTGTAGTGACGCGTGAACCGTCGTCACGAAGGAGCGGATCGGGCAGTTCGTATGGCGGCACGTTGTTTTCATCGCATGGATAACGGCCGAAAGGCCGTGCTGAATCGGAGGTGTAGATCATATCTTACTCCTTCTGCGGAGGATGTCGGAGATGATTTTGGTCAGTTCGTTGGCCATGTGCCAGCCGGCGTTGTCGTTGGGATGGACACCATCGGGCGAGACTTCATCGGTGCCGTAGAAATCCTGTCCGTCGATGAAATGGAGGTTTTTGTATTTGG
>JAEEGH010013367.1_pt1 | contig 18214 bp, 12 predicted proteins | sample 9134181 | NCBI WGS metagenome assembly JAEEGH01 (sample SAMN16246544, study PRJNA631951) | gut metagenome | biome: gut microbiome; feature: rumen; material: DP-attached | host: Bos | place: Iran: Karaj | collected 2018-10 | reverse complement strand
ATATATACACAGTTTCCGGAAGGAAAACACAAGGTACTTACTCTTTCCTACGATGACGGTAAGATCCCGGATAAAAGACTTTTGGATATCTTAAATGAACACGGTATAAGAGGCACTTTTAATCTCAACTCAGGGCTTGAAAAGAATAAATTCAAAAATGCCTATGATGAGAGAATCCCCTGCGATGAATACAAAAAGCTCTACAAAGGACATGAAGTTGCCTGCCATACAGTGACGCATCCGACAATTGCAAGATCGCCAAAAGAGCAGATGGTTCTTCAGGTCATCGAGGACAGAAGAGCTTTAGAGAAGATTATGGGCTACACGGTAAGAGGTCTTGCTTATCCAAACGGCTCTGTTGATGACAATGTGGTAAATGCCCTTAAGGCATGTGGTATAAGATACGGAAGAACGGTAACTTCAACACACGGTTTTGGAATGCCTGAAGATTTTCTCAGGTGGAATCCTACCTGTCATCATGCCGACAGTTCACTGGAAGATCTTTGCAAAGAGTTCATCAAGAATCATAAAACCCAGTATCAGTATATGTTTTATCTCTGGGGACACAGTTACGAATTTGAGAGAGATGATAATTGGAAGATTATCGAAAAGTTTTCTAAAAAAATAGAAAACAAATCGGATATATGGTACGCAACCAACATTGAGATTGTAGATTATCTTGATGCTGCAAGTCGCGTAGAAGTCGCTGTTGACGGGACTTTTGCGTATAATCCGAGTGCAAAAAGTGTCTGGATCGAAGTGGATAAAAAGTCTGTTGAGCTTAAGGGAGGAAAGACCACGGAGTTGTAATTTGTATTTAAATAAGTTAAAATAAATATGTTAAGTCGATAATTTTTCTTCAAGGAGAATGCTTATGCCTCTAAATCTTGAAAACGAAGATGCAAACGTAAATTCTACGGATCTTAAGAAAAAACCTACCAAAAAGACCAAGGAAATGCTTGAGGAGAATACAAGACAGATCGAGGAACTGACAGCATCTCAGTCAGAACTTGATTCAGAACTTGCTGCTCTTGAAAAAGAGGAGCAGGCTCTTGGTGAGAAATCAGCCCTTAAGATGAAGGTTAATCACAAGAAGTTCGGCGAGGGTGTGATCACCAAGCAGGATGGTAAGTATATTGAGGTTAAGTTTGCAGACGTTGTTAAGAAATTCGTCCTCCCGGGATGTATTGCTAACAAGTTTCTTGAAGTTGAGGATGAGTCGATTCTTGATTATTATCAGAAATGTAACGACATCCATGAAAAGAAGATGTCTACAGAGCTGAAGATCAAGTCTGCAACCTATGCAATTCAGAGGCATGAGGATGCGATTGAGAGATTAAAAGCAAAACTTAAATAAATACGTAAATTAAAATGCCACGGCGTTTGCCGTGGCATTATTTTTTGTCTTAGTATCAAACTACTTTCTTGTGCTCTTCCTGAACTTTCTTCAGTGCAGTTGAGAGCATGAGCTTGATTCTGTTAAGCTGGTTAACTTCAGATGCTCCCGGATCGTAGTCGATGGCAACAATATTGCAGCCGGGATACATATGGCGCATCTGCTTGATAACACCCTTACCTACAACGTGGTTTGGAAGGCATCCGAAAGGCTGTGTGCAGACAATATTGGTTGCACCTTCATGGATGAGTTCGACCATTTCTCCGGTAAGGAACCAACCTTCACCTGTCTGGTTACCAATGGATACGATAGGCTCTGCATACTTAACAAGTTCATAGATGCTTGTGGGTGGATCAAAATGTACGCTCTTTTTAAATGCCTTTGTAGCACCGATTCTGAGCTTTTCAATAAGCCAGATAGCACCTCGCATAACAAGAGCAGTCTTCTTGGAGGTTCCAAGCTCTTTTGCCTTGTAGATCTGATTGTAGAAGCAGTAGAGCATAAAGTCGATAAGGTCAGGAACAACGGCTTCGGCACCTTCTGACTCAAGGAGTTCAACAAGGTGGTTGTTGGCTGCAGGAGCAAACTTAACAAGGATCTCGCCGACTACACCAACTCTTGGTTTAACTTCATCTGTAAGTTCTATCTTATCGAAGTCTTCAACGATCTCACGACAGATCTTCTGGAACTTTGTATAGCTCATATGCTTGGAAGTTACGAAGTCAATCGCAACCTTTTTCCACTTCTCATGGCAGGCATTTACTGATCCCTTGACCTTCTCGTAAGGGCGCATACGATAAACGCATCTCATGAATACATCACCGAATATAGCGCCGTAAGCGGCTCTCTGAAGCATCTCAGCATTAATATGGAAGCCCGGATTAGCCTCTAACTTGGAGAGGTTAAGAGATACTACAGGAATCTGCTCCATACCGGCCTTCTTAAGAGCTCTTCTGATAAAGCCTACGTAGTTGGTAGCTCTGCATCCGCCACCGGTCTGAGACATGATAACAGCAGTTCTGTTAAGGTCGTATTTACCTGAATGAAGCTCATCCATGATCTGACCTACAACCCAAAGTGAAGGGTAGCAGGCATCGTTATTAACATATTTAAGACCCATATCGATCGCATGCCTATTGTCGTTCTGCATTACGACAAAGTTATAACCGCAGGCTGCAAATGCAGGTTCTAGGATATCAAAGTGAATAGGTGACATCTGAGGGCAGAGAAGAGTGTAATTCTTTCTCATTTCCTCTGTGAAGAGCACTCTGTTATTGGCTGTTGATCTGATGGTCCTCTTCTGGTTTTTCTGCTTTCTTACACGGATGGCAGCAAGGAGTGAACGAACACGGATCCTTGCGCTTCCGAGGCTGTTAACCTCATCAATCTTAAGGCATGTGTAGATCTTATCTGATCCGGAGAGAATATCGTTTACCTGATCTGTTGTAACAGCATCAAGTCCGCATCCGAAGGAGTTGAGCTGTATAAGATCAAGGTCGTCGCGCTCTCTGACGAAGCTTGCTGCTGCATAGAGTCTCGAGTGGTACATCCACTGATCTGATACGATAAGAGGTCTCTCGGGCTTACCAAGGTGAGATACACTATCCTCGGTAAGTACAGCAACGCCGTAAGAGCAGATCATATCCGGAATACCATGGTTGATCTCGGGGTCGATATGATAAGGACGACCGGCAAGAACAATACCATGTCTGTTATTTTCTTCCATCCATTTAAGAGTTTCTTCACCCTTTATCTGGATGTCTTTTCTTGCGATGGCCATTTCTTCCCATCCGTCTTTTGCAGCATTAATAACCTGCTCGGCGGGAATCTCCTTAAACTCTTTTACAAGAGCATCAGTTACGGTCTCGATATTTGTAAAGGCCATGAATGGGTTTCTGAGTTTTATCTTACCGCCTGTGATGGCCTCGACGTTATTCTTGATGTTCTCTGAATAAGATGTAACAATAGGGCAGTTGTAATGGTTGGTTGCGCCTTCTACCTCTTCACGCTCATAGAAAAGACCGGGATAGAAGATGAAATCAACATTCTGCCTGATAAGCCATTCCACATGTCCGTGTGAGATCTTGGCAGGATAGCACTCTGACTCACTTGGGATTGACTCAATACCAAGCTCGTAGATCTGATGAGTTGATCTTGGTGAGAGAACAACTCTGAATCCAAGCTTTGTAAAGAAAGTGAACCAGAATGGATAGTTTTCATAGAAGTTAAGTACTCTTGGAATACCAACAGTTCCTCTTGTTGCCTTATCTGCTTCAAGAGGCTCATAGCCAAAGAGTCTCTTATACTTGTAGTCAAAGAGGTTAGGGATACCCTCGGCGTTCTTGACCTTACCGATTCCTCTTTCACATCTGTTACCTGATATGTGCTGACGACCGCCTGTGAACTTGTTGATGGTAAGTCTGCAGTGGTTTGTGCAACCCTGGCAGGTAGTCATGCTTGTTGAATACTGAAGGCTGTTGATCTGGTCGATCGTAAGCATTGTTGTCTTGTAATCTTCAGTCTCTCCGTATCTTTCTCTTGCAATAAGAGCAGCACCGAAAGCACCCATGATTCCGGCAATATCAGGCCTTATTGCTTCAGCGCCTGAGATGATCTCAAATGCACGAAGAACAGCGTCGTTATAGAAGGTTCCGCCCTGTACAACGATGTGCTCACTAAGGTCCTTGGCATCTGATACCTTTATAACCTTAAAGAGAGCGTTCTTGATTACAGAGTATGCAAGACCTGAAGAAATATCAGCGACATCAGCGCCTTCCTTCTGAGCCTGCTTAACACGTGAGTTCATGAATACTGTACATCTTGTTCCGAGATCTACAGGGTACTTGGCATAAAGAGCAACCTTGGCAAAGTCCTGAACACTGTAATCAAGGGACTTGGCAAAGGTCTCGATGAAGGATCCGCAGCCTGAAGAGCAAGCTTCGTTTAGCTGAACGGAATCAACTGAGTTGTTCTTGATATGGATGCACTTCATATCCTGACCACCGATATCAAGGATACAGTCAACCTTGGGGTCAAAGAATGCAGCTGCATTGTAGTGAGCTATGGTCTCAACCTCTCCGTCATCAAGAAGAAGCGCAGACTTAAGAAGAGCCTCACCATAACCTGTTGAGCAGGCTCTTGCAATCCTTACGCCCTCGGGCATAAGCTTGTAGATCTCCTGAATTGAGGAAATAGCTGTCTTAAGAGGGCTTCCGTTATTGCTTGAATAGAAGGAGTAAAGAAGATCTCCGTCCTCACTTATAAGTGCACATTTGGTGGTTGTTGAACCGGCGTCAATACCAAGGAAAGCATTGCCCTTGTAACCCTCGAGCTTTCTTGTCTTAACGCGGTATTTGTCCTGACGGTCCTTAAATACCTTGTATTCCTCTTCATTTCTAAAGAGGGGATCAAGTCTTGATACCTCGGCTTCCATAACAATCTTGCCTGAGAGCTTATCAACCATCTCATCCATGGTGTAATGAGTCTCTTCCTCAGCGTTCATGGCAGAACCGATGGCAGCGAAGAGATGAGAGTTGTCCAGATTGATAGCGTGCTCATCATCAAGTTTGAGAGTTCTGATAAATGCAGCACGGAGCTGGTCCAGGAAGTGAAGAGGACCACCAAGGAATGCTACATGTCCGCGGATTGGCTTACCACAGGCAAGTCCTGAAATGGTCTGGTTTACAACAGCCTGGAAAATGGATGCTGAAAGATCCTCTTTGGTAGCACCTTCATTGATAAGAGGCTGGATGTCAGACTTGGCAAATACTCCGCATCTTGCTGCTATTGTATATAGTGAATTGTAGTTTCTTGCGTAATCGTTAAGACCTGTTGCATCTGTCTGAAGAAGGGATGCCATCTGGTCGATAAAAGAGCCTGTACCTCCGGCGCAGATACCGTTCATTCTCTGCTCAACATTGCCGTCCTCGAAGTAGATGATCTTGGCGTCCTCACCACCAAGCTCAATTGCTACGTCAGTTTTTGGAGCAATGGCCTTAAGGGAAGTTGATACAGCTACAACCTCCTGTACAAATGGAACTTCCAAGTGCTTGGCAAGTGTAAGTCCGCCGGATCCGGTAATAACAGGGTGAAGAGTTATGTTACCGCACTTTTCCTGAGCCTCTACCAAAAGGTCTCTAAGTGTTTCCTGTATGTTTGCGAAATGTCTTTTATAATCGGAGAATACAATATTGTTTGTATTGTCCAAAAGAGCAATCTTAACGGTAGTTGAACCGATATCAATACCTAATGTGTAATCCTTGGAAATCATAGTATACCTCTTTTTCTTCTTATTATATGTTGCAGAAGACAAACACTATGATTATAATGCACTAGTGGTTAAAAATCAACGAAAACAAATTGTGCAAAATATGATAATATAGATTAGGCGAATAAAGAAGGAAAGAGGTCTTTTACATGAATAGATTCTTAAGTGAGATGGAAAGAAAATTTGGAAGGTATGCCATAAACAACCTTACACTCTATATAATCGTCCTTTATGTCATAGGTTATGTCATCAAATTATTACCAAACGGAGCTATGATACAGAGCTATTTAACACTTAATCCGTACCTTATCCTGCATGGACAGGTCTGGAGACTGGTATCCTGGGTGCTTCTTCCACCCACAGCCCTTAGCATCTGGCTTCTCATTACGCTTTACCTGTACTACTTCATAGGAACTACCATGGAGAGGACAGTTGGGTCCTTCAGATATAATGTATTTATTTTCGGCGGAATGATCCTTATGATACTGGCTGCATTTGTTTCTTATGCATGGGTCTGCTTTAAATTCGGATCCAGAGGAGAAGAGGCAATTGCAAGCATGATGATGTACTACTCGGGAGTGTTTAGCACCTACTATGTTCAGGAAATGGTATTTTTATCATTTGCCATCAGCTATCCTGAGATACAGCTTCTTCTTATGTTCATCATCCCCGTTAAGGTTAAGTATCTTGGAATTCTATATGCAGCATACATGGGATTTGAGGCAATCTTCAGCGGAATTATAGGCGGAGATATCCCGATTCTTATTGCAATCCTGTTCCAGTTTATTAATCTGGGACTGTTCTACATTTCGACAGGAAGGGCTCATCACCTGCGTCCAAGTGAGAATCGCAGAAGGGCTCAGTTCCAGCAGAGCGTAAAGATGGCGCCAAAGGGAATTACAAGGCATAAATGCGCAGTTTGCGGAAGAAGCGAAACGGACGATCCGAATCTTGAGTTCAGATTCTGCTCAAAATGCAACGGCAATTACGAGTATTGCCAGGATCATCTCTTTACACATCAGCATATTAAATAACATATTTTTAGGAGCATTATGGGAAACATAGATAATAAGGAAAAAGAATTTGCGGAGACCCTGAAGTACGTAACAAGACTTGCCAGGGAGAATAAAAATGTAATTTCAAAAGAACAGGTGGATGACGCCTTTTCTGAACTGGATCTCGATGAGAAGCAGCTTCAGATGGTGTATGAATATCTGAATCAGCACAATATAGGCATCGATGAGGCTATCGATACTTCCGATAACCTCACAACTGAGGAAAACAACTACCTTCAGGACTACCTTGAGAGTCTCGAAGGTCTTGATAAATTATCTGACGGTGAGAAGGAAGCTATAGCAATGGCCGCCATAGCCGGTGACAAGAATGCCCAGGACAAGCTTATCGAGAACTATCTTCCCCTTGTCGTTGATGTAGCCAGAATGTACGCAGAGCAGGGAGTTTTTCTCGAAGACCTCATCGGAGAGGGCAATGTGGCACTGACAAAGGGCGTGACCATGCTTGATGCAGTCGGCGAACCTTCAGAGGTTGAGAGCTTTTTATACAAGCTCATGCTTGATGCCATGGAGAAGATAATAGAAGAGAACCTGGCAGAAGATACCGGAATGCAGAAGGTCCTTAACCTGGTAAACGAAGTCAATGATAAGGCAAAAGAGCTTTCGGAAGACCTTAGACGTAAAGTCACCGTTGAGGAGCTGATGGAAGAGACCGGATGGGACGAAGAGAAGATCCGCGACGCCATAAAGTTTAGCGGCGATAATATTGAAGACATTGATACAGGCAAGAATGAGAAGGCATGAATAACATAGTTAACGAAGACGATTTTAAGTATTATATGCAGGATATAGAAAGATACTATTTCGGAGCAAGGTACAACTATCAGGAACTCCTTGATAACGAAATGGTACCTTTCAAATTCAAGACCATCATAACCAAGTACCTTAAGGATGATGTTGATTATGACACAACTCTTGAGTCACATCTTTATTATCTGACCAAAGAGGGCTTTGATTATAAGATTTATAAGCAGCTGAAGGGGAGGATAAGAGTATCCCAGTACAAGAATCCTGACAAGAAGGAAAAGGGATTTAAGGAAAAGATATATACCTGTGAACAGCTATCTTCAATTGAACCTGAAGAAAAAGAGAGACTTGGCATGATAGTGAGAGAACTTATCATTTCAAAGCTTGCACTTTTTGCTTTTTCTGTTTGAACTAAAAATAAGCACAAAAAAATCACCCGGAATAATCCGAGTGATTTATTTTTGCGATTAAGCTCTTTCAACTTTGTTGGATCTAAGGCAGCTTGAACATACATTCATTCTCTTAGTAGCTCCGTTAACCTTAACTGCTACGTGCTGAACGTTTGACTTCCAAACTCTGTTAGATCTTCTATGAGAATGGCTTACGTTGTTTCCGAAATGAACGCCCTTGCCACAAATTTCACATTTAGCCATTTTGACACCTCCTTATAAGCCATGTAAAAGTTCATATAGCAAATTTCTGCGGAAATTTCCGCAACATTGATATATTAGCAAACATTCAAAAAGATTGCAAGCAAAATATGAAAAATTTATAGTTTATTTTTTTTCAAAGTACGTTATAATAAAACATGTATGCGAATTTGAAGGTTACGCATTAAGGAGGATAAATAATGAAGGCTTCAGTGGTTAACACTCACATGGGAAATATTTCTATTGATAATGAAGTTATTGCCCAGTATGCTGGTGCGGTTGCAATGGAGTGCTTTGGAATCGTAGGAATGGCTAACGTAAACGTCAAGGACGGTCTTGTTAGTCTTTTAAAGCTTGATTCCATGACAAGGGGCATCAACGTTACCCTTGACCAGAACAACAAACTAAAGCTTGATTTTCATGTTATTGTAGCATACGGCGTTAGTATTTCTGCTGTATCAGAAAATCTTATTGACACTGTTAAATATAAAGTAGAAGAGTTTACGGGGCTTGAAATCGAAAAGATAAATATCTATGTCGAAGGCGTCCGTGTCATTGATTAAGTCGATTTTAAGTTCAGGAGGATTTTGTTTTGAGTAATAATTCTATTGACGCTAAGATGCTTTCAAAGATGTTTCTTAGCGGAGCCAAGAACCTTGATGCAAAGAAAGAATGGATAAACGAACTGAATGTTTTCCCTGTACCCGACGGTGATACAGGAACAAACATGACTATGACCATCATGTCAGCAGCCAAAGAGGTTCAGAGTCTTGGTGATACAACAGATCTTGGTGCAATCTGCAAGGCTATTTCTTCAGGGTCACTCAGAGGTGCAAGAGGTAACTCAGGTGTTATCTTATCCCAGCTTCTTCGTGGCTTTACCAAGGTTGTTAAGCAGCATGATGTGATCACAGTAAATGTCCTTTCAGAGTCTTTTGAAAAGGCTGTTGAGACAGCATATAAGGCTGTTATGAAGCCCAAGGAAGGAACAATCCTTACCGTTGCCAAGGGAGCTAGTGAGAAGGCTCACGAGCTTGCAATGGAAGGCTGTGATGATATAGAGACCTTCTGCGATGAAGTTATCAAATACGCTGAGGAAGTTCTTTCAAAGACTCCCGATATGCTTCCTGTTCTTAAACAGGCAGGCGTTGTGGATTCAGGCGGACAGGGACTTGTTCAGGTACTTAAGGGCGCACGTGACGGTTTCCTTGGAAAAGAGATTGACCTTACTATCAGCGAGGATGCAGGAACTCCCGGTGCCAAGGCTGTTCCCGGATCAGAGACTACCAAGGAAGACATCAAGTTTGGCTATTGCACAGAGTTTATCGTACTCCTTAATAAGCCTCTTAACGTTAAGCAGGAAATAGATTTCAAGGGATTCCTTGAGTCAATCGGTGACAGCATTGTTATGGTTGCCGATGATGAGATATGTAAGGTCCACGTTCACAGCAATGATCCCGGCCTTGCAATCCAGAGAGCTCTTATGTACGGACAGCTCTCCAATATGAAGATCGATAACATGTGGATGGAGCACAGAGAGAAGCTCTTCCATGAGAATCAGGACGGATCATGGTCAGAGATCCAGACTGAGATAAACGGAGCTGCAGAGCTAACACCTACCTACAGTGCCGGAGATGATATTCCTCTCGGAGACAAGGTTGAGATGACACCTGAGCCGGAAGAGGATCTCGGACCTCGTAAGGATGTTGGTTTTGTAACTGTTTGTGCCGGATCAGGACTTGCAGAGATCTTTAAAGGCCTCGGTGTTGATTATGTAATCGAGGGCGGACAGACTATGAACCCTTCAACTGCAGATATTCTCGATGCAGTTGCCAAGGTCAATGCAGATACAGTTGTAGTTCTTCCTAACAATAAGAACATCATTCTCGCAGCTAATCAGGCAGCTATCATGTCAGAGGACGGAGATGACAACAAGAAGATCGTTGTTGTTCCAAGTAAGACAGTTCCTCAGGGAATCACAGCTATCATCAACTATGTACCTGATGTCGCAATCGATGATAACATTGCTGCAATGACAGAATCTCTTTCAACAGTTAAGACAGGAGAGGTTACCTACGCTGTAAGAGATACAGTTATTGATGATGTTACTATCAAGCAGGGTGATTACATGGGAATCGGTGACAAGGGAATCCTTGATGTAGGCTCCGATATCGCAGATGTAACCTTCGGAATGCTTGAGAAAATGATGAGTGATGAGCTTGAGCTTATCAGTGTATATTACGGAGACGAAGTAGAGGAAAAGGACGCAGAAGCGCTCAGAGACAGAATCCAGACGCAGTATCCACAGTGTGATGTGGAGCTTCAGTTTGGTGGTCAGCCGATCTACTACTATGTTGTTTCCGCTGAGTAAAGCTTTTAAAGCCGGGCTTAACAGTCCGGCTTTTTTTGTCCGTTAGACTATGGGGGTAAAGCTTTGGGGAGAAGTGAATTACAGGAAAATATAATCGAGCTTAAGGGAATAGGTGAAAAGACCGGCAAACTCTTTAACAAGATAGGCGTAGTGACCCTGGGAGACCTTCTTTATTACTTTCCAAGGGGGTATGACCTTTTCGATGCGCCCAAAAGAGCTTGCGACCTTAAGGAAAATATAATCTGTGCCTGTAAACTGACCATTATCGGTTCTGTAACAAGGCGCCATGTAAGAAATCTGTCTATTGTCGCTTTTGAAGCTGCTGATGAGACAGGAAGGGTCAAAATGACTTTCTTTAATGCGCCTTATCTTGTTAATTCCATTAAGTCCGGAAGTACATATATATTCAGAGGAGTGGTTCGCAAAAAGGGAAATTTCTTTTCCATGGATCACCCCAAGATGTATAAGGTTGAGGAGTATGCGCCTCTTATTGGAAGCCTTCAGCCCAGATATCCTCTGACCAAGGGGCTCTCCAACAATACCGTTATGAAAGCTGCCCAAAAGGCTTTTATAAATGTTGGAAAGCTCGAGGAGTTTATGCCAAAGGAAATCTGTGACAGACTTGATCTTATTGGATTTTCCGAAGCGCTTCATTCCATACATTTTCCAAAGAATGCTGAGGATCTGGAAAATGCCAGAAGGCGACTTGCTTATAACGAATTTCTTGTATTTGTGCTAAAGCTGCGCCTTCTTAAGCAGAATTCCGAAGAGATAAGAAACAATTATCCAATGATCGAGGTGGCAGATACCACAAGGCTGATTGAACAGCTTCCCTATAAGCTTACGGGAGCACAGCTACGTGCCTGGGATGACATAAAAAGAGATCTTGGCGGCGGTTTTGTAATGAACCGTCTTATACAGGGAGATGTTGGCTCCGGTAAAACGGTCCTGGCTCTTCTTGCGCTTATCACCACAGCTGCAAACGGCTATCAGGGGGCTTTGATGGCGCCTACTGAAGTTTTGGCTGCGCAGCACTATGAGAGTTTTAAAAATCTTATCAGGAAATACAATATTACAAGCCTTAAGATAGCTCTTTTAACAGGGGCGTTATCTGTCAAGGATAAAAAAGAAGTACAGAGGCAGATAGCAGAGGGGGAAGTTAACTGCATAATCGGTACGAATGCGCTTATTCAGGAAAAAGTTACCTATAAGAATCTGGCCCTTGTTATTACCGATGAGCAGCACAGATTCGGTGTAAGGCAGAGAGGAACCTTTGCTGAAAAGGGTGAAAAGACCCATGTACTTGCCATGAGTGCGACGCCGATTCCAAGAACTCTTGCGATTATCCTCTATGGAGATCTGTCAATATCAGTTGTGGACGAGCTTCCCGGAGGCAGAAAACCTATCAAGAACTGTGTTGTCGGAACGAATTACAGACCGACGGCATATAAGTTCATTGCAGATCAGGTTGCAGGAGGTAGTCAGGTCTATGTTATATGCCCGATGATTGAAGAGGGAGAACTGGACGGAGTTGAAAATGTTGTGAGCTATACTCAGATGCTTAAGGCGACGCTTCCGGAGTCTGTAAATGTCGAAATGCTTCATGGCAAAATGAAACCTGCGCAGAAGGATGCCATTATGGAAGCCTTTGCAAGAAAAGACATAGATGTACTGGTTTCCACAACTGTAATCGAGGTTGGAATAAATGTTCCCAATGCCACAGTCATGATGATAGAAAACTCTGAGCGATTCGGCCTTTCACAGCTTCATCAGCTGAGGGGAAGAGTCGGAAGAGGTGATAAACAGTCCTACTGCATATTCATCAATTCATCCGATGATGAGGATGCGGCTAAGAGACTTGATATCATGAACAGATCCAATGACGGCTTTGTAATTGCTGAGGAGGATCTAAAGCAGAGAGGCCCGGGAGACCTCTTCGGAGTAAGGCAGTCGGGAGAGCTTTGTTTTAAGGTCGGAGACATTTATCATGACAGTGACCTGGTAAAAGAATCTGCCATGGACGCTGACAGAATTTTGTCAGAGGATCCTGAAATGAACCTTCCACAACATACAGTACTTAAGGAGCTTATAAGCACAAAATCTGCAAATTTTGTTGACTTTACCACTTTATAAAAGTAAGATATTTTTAGTAAATAAGGTAGAAAATAGGAGGAGTGTTGGCATTTGCCAGCCAATTGTATGTCTAAGATAGCTATCATTACCGACAGTAACAGTGGTATCACCCAAAAAGAAGCTGAACAACTCGGCATTTTTGTTGTGCCTATGCCATTTATGATAAACGGTGAAGACTTCTTTGAGGATATTAACCTGACTCAGGATCAGTTCTACGAGAAACTGGCTGAAGATGCCAGTGTGTCAACCTCGCAGCCAGCACCGGAATCTCTTTTAACTCTTTGGGACAAGGTGCTCAAGGACTACGATCAGATCATTTATATCCCAATGAGCAGTGGATTGTCAGGATCATGTCAGAGCGCATATATGCTTGCTCAGGAGGAGTACGAGGGCAAGGTATTTGTTATCGACAATCAGAGAATCTCAGTTACACAAAGGCAGTCGGCGCTCGATGCCAAGGCTATGGCAGATGCGGGATATACAGCAGAGCAGATCAAGGACAAGCTCCTTGAGATGGCGCTTGATGCAAGTATCTATATTATGCTTGATACACTCCATTATCTTAAAAAGGGCGGAAGAATAACTCCGGCTGCAGCAGCTCTTGGTACACTTCTTCGCCTTAAGCCGGTTCTTCAGATTCAGGGAGAGAAGCTTGATGCTTTTGCCAAGGCAAGGACCACAGCTCAGGGCAAGAGCATTATGATAAATGCCATTAAGGCAGATATTGAGAACAGATTCGGTGGAATGGAAGCCGGTGATTTCCTTATTGCCGGGGCATACACCAACAACCTGGAAATTGCACAGGAATGGAAAAAGGAGGTTGAAGCTGCCTTCCCGGGACATGAGATGCACATGGATCCGCTTTCACTTTCGGTAGGATGCCATATAGGACCCGGAGCTCTTGCTGTTACAGTAACGAGAAAGCTTCACTTATGAAAAAAGTATTTTTGAAATAAAAGGGGTTATATTTAATGACTATGCAAGATTATGGAGCTTCCAGTATTACAGTCCTTGAGGGACTTGAGGCGGTGCGTAAGCGCCCCGGAATGTATATCGGAAGCGTTACAACCAGGGGACTTAATCATCTTGTATATGAGATCGTCGACAATGCTGTCGATGAGCATCTGGCAGGGTATTGTTCCAGGATAACAGTCACTTTGGAGGCTGATGGAAGTGCGACTGTTGAGGATAACGGTCGAGGAATTCCTGTCGGTATGCATGCCAAGGGCTTTACTGCCGAGCGTGTGGTACTTACTATGCTCCACGCGGGAGGTAAGTTCGATAATAATTCTTATAAGACCAGCGGAGGCTTACATGGTGTAGGTTCCTCCGTTGTTAATGCGCTTTCAACATGGCTGAAGGTAAGGATCAAGAGAGAGGGCTATATCTATGAGGATGCCTACGAGAGAGGTATTCCTACCGTCAAATTGGACAACGGCCTTTTGACACCGCTTGGAACAACCAAGGAAACCGGTACTACCATCAGCTTTCTTCCGGATGACACCATTTTTGAAAAGACAAGGTTCAGAGAGGATGATATCAAGTCAAGACTCCACGAGACTGCATATCTGAACCCTGAGCTCACAATAGTTTTCGTTGACAAAAGGCCCGGTGTGGAAGAGTACATTGAGTTCCACGAGCCGGACGGAATAACAGGCTTTATTCAGGACATGAACAAGTCCAAGGAAGCTGTTTGCGACGTTATCTCTTTTAGCGGAGAGAGCGACGGCGTTGAGGTTGAGGTGGCTTTCCAGTATGTAAATGAGTTCCACGAGGAAGTTCTGGGATTTTGTAACAACATTTACAACGCTGAAGGTGGTACTCACTTAACCGGCTTTAAGACCATGTTCACAAACATAATCAATCAGTATGCAAGAGAACTTGGCATTCTTAAGGATAAAGACGTAAACTTCACCGGAACCGATGTAAGAAACGGAATGACAGCTGTTGTTTCAATCAAACATCCGGATCCAAGATTCGAGGGCCAGACCAAGACCAAGCTTGATAACCAGGACGCAGCCAAGGTTGTATCCAAGGTTACAAATGACGAAGTTACAAGATTCTTTGACAGAAATATTGAGACCCTTAAGTCGATCATCGGCTGTGCCGAGAAGGCTGCCAAGATCAGAAAGACTGAGGAAAAAGCCAAGACCAACATGCTTACCAAGCAGAAGTATTCCTTCGATTCCAACGGTAAGCTTGCAAACTGCATCAGCAAGGATGCTACAAAGTGTGAGATCTTCATCGTAGAGGGAGATTCCGCCGGTGGTTCTGCCAAGATGGCAAGAGACAGGAACTATCAGGCAATTCTTCCAATCAGAGGTAAGATCCTCAACGTTGAGAAGGCAAGTATCGACAAGGTTCTTGCAAACGCAGAGATAAAGACCATGATCAACGCCTTTGGCTGCGGATTTTCCGAAGGCTACGGCAATGACTTTGACATCAACAAGCTTCGCTATGACAAGATAATCATCATGGCCGATGCCGACGTAGACGGTGAGCATATTTCAACACTTTTGCTTACACTTTTCTACAGATTCATGCCGGAGCTTATTTATCAGGGCCATGTATATCTTGCAATGCCACCTCTTTATAAGGCACTTCCTGCAAAGGGCAAGGAAGAGTACCTCTATGATGATGTAGCTCTTGCCAAGTACAGAAATGCCCATAAGGGTAAGAGCTTTACTCTTCAGAGATACAAAGGTCTTGGTGAGATGGACCCTGAGCAGCTTTGGGAGACTACACTCGATCCTGAGAGAAGGCTTCTTAAGCTGGTAGAAATTGAGGATGCCAAGATGGCATCACAGATGACGGAACTTCTTATGGGTGTAGATGTTCCGCCCAGAAGAGAATTTATTCACATGCATGCTACTGATGCTGAGTTGGATATTTAAGGATGGTTATAAATGGAAGATCGAATTATCAGAACTGAATATTCCGAGATCATGCAGAAGTCCTTTATCGACTACGCCATGAGCGTAATCGTGGCTCGTGCACTTCCGGATATCAGAGACGGACTTAAGCCGGTTCAGAGAAGAACTCTTTACGACATGTATGAACTCGGCATCAGATATGACAAGCCTTACAGAAAGAGCGCAAGAATTGTCGGTGATACCATGGGTAAATATCACCCTCATGGCGACAGCTCTATCTATGACTGTCTTGTTGTAATGACCCAGGACTTTAAAAAGGCTATTCCTCTTGTTGACGGCCACGGAAACTTCGGAAACATCGAAGGCGACGGCGCTGCTGCCATGCGTTATACCGAGGCGCGTCTTTCAAAGGTAACTCAGGAGAATTTCCTTGAGGATTTAAACTTAAACGTAGTTGATTTCCTCCCGAACTTTGATGAGACAGAAAAAGAGCCATCGGTTCTCCCTGTTAAGATTCCCAACTTCCTCATAAACGGAAGCGAAGGTATCGCAGTAGGTATGGCAACCAGTACACCTCCTCACAATCTTGCTGAGGTAATTGATGCACAGATCGCCTACATTCAGAATGACTCTCTTACAACAAAAGACCTGATGAAGTACATCAAGGGACCTGACTTCCCTACAGGCGGAGTTGTTATCAACAAGGACGAGCTTTTAGAGATCTATGAGACCGGTATCGGTAAGATCAGGATAAGAGGCAAGGTTGAAACCGAAAAGGGCAAGAATGGTCACATAAATCTGATCATAACAGAGATTCCATATACCATGATTGGAGCCGGCATTGGCAAGTTTATGGCTGATGTAGCGGAACTTGCTGAGAAGAAGATCACCAATGACATTGTTGATATTTCAAACCAGTCCTCCAAGGAAGGAATCAGAATCGTAATAGAGCTCAAGAAGGACACTGACGTAGAGAACTTTACAAACCTCCTCTACAAGAAGACCAAACTTGAGGATACATTTGGCGTTAACATGCTGGCCATCGATAACGGACGCCCTGAGACCATGTCTTTAAAAGAGATCATGAGAGCCTGTGCGGACTTCCAGTTTGAGATCGCCACAAGAAAGTATCAGACACTTCTTAAAAAAGAGCAGGACAAGAAAGAGATCCAGGAAGGTCTTATCAAGGCCTGCAATGTAATCGACCTTGTAATTGAGATCCTCAGAGGCTCCAAGGACAGAGCAATGGCTAAGGACTGCCTTGTAAACGGAAACACAGAAGGCATTAACTTTAAGTCCAGAGAGTCCAAGGCAATGGCTGCTCAGCTTCTTTTCTCAGAAGCTCAGGCAGATGCCATTTTGGAGATGAGACTATATAAACTCATCGGCCTTGAACTTGATGCTCTTATCAAGGAACATGAGCAGACAGTAGCCAATATATATAAATACGAGGATATTCTTGAGAGCCATGAGTCCATGTCAATGGTCATCCAGAATGAGCTCACCAAGATAAAGAAAGAATATCAAAGACCCAGAAGAACTGTAATCGACAACAGAGAGAATGCAGTTTACGAAGAAAAGCCCGTTGAAGAGATCGATGTTGCATTTATCATGGACAGATTCGGTTATGCCAAGACCATCGATGCTTCAACCTATGAGAAGAATAAAGAGACTATCCAGGCCGAGTTTAAGTTCTCATTTATCATGAAGAACACCGGCAAGATATGTTTCTTTACAAATACAGGTAATCTCCATACTGTAAAAGCTATGGATCTTCCTCAGGGCAAGATGAGAGACAAGGGTATTCCTATCGACAATGTCAGCAACTTTGACACTTCAAAAGAGACAATTGTTATGGCTTCAAGCCAGTCAGACCTTAATCTCTACAGGCTCCTGTTTACAACCAAGATGTCCATGATGAAGGTTGTTGACGGCGGAGAGTTTGATGTTTCAAAGAGAACCGTTGCTGCCACCAAGCTCCTTGACGGAGATGAAGTTGTAAGCGTAGAGGTTATTAAGACTCAGAAGACAGTCGTGCTTAGAACAAACGATGGATACTTCCTCAGATTCCTTATTGAGACGGTACCTGAGAAAAAGAAGATAGCAGTCGGTGTAAGAGGTATGAGGCTTACAAAGAATGACTACATCCGAGATGTCTTTTTCCTTAATGACATGGAAGAAAAGAGCATTGAACACAACGGTAAGGAGCTCCATCTTGGACACCTTAAGATAACCAGCAGAGATACAAAGGGAACAAAGGTAAGACTATGAGAGTAATTGCAGGATCTGCCAGGAGACTTAGACTTGTAACTCCTGAAGGAAATGATACAAGGCCGACACAGGACCGTATTAAGGAAACTTTATTTAATATGATCCAGAACCAGGTTCCGGGTGCTGTGTTTGTGGATCTGTTCGCAGGTAGCGGCGGAATCGGAATAGAGGCACTCTCAAGAGGTGCAAGCAAGGCTTACTTTGTTGAGAATGCCACAAATGCTTACAAGTGCATCATGCAAAACCTTAAGACCACTCATTTTGAGGAAGATGCTGTGGCCCTTAAGCAGGATGTTGTTCTGGCACTTCGCGGCATTAAGGAAAGTGAAGTTGATATAATCTTTATAGATCCTCCTTATCACGGAGAGCTCTACGAGAGAACGCTTTCCCAGCTCTCTCAGATGAGCTATGTTACAGAGAATACAATGATAAT
>JAEEGH010013366.1_pt1 | contig 18215 bp, 16 predicted proteins | sample 9134181 | NCBI WGS metagenome assembly JAEEGH01 (sample SAMN16246544, study PRJNA631951) | gut metagenome | biome: gut microbiome; feature: rumen; material: DP-attached | host: Bos | place: Iran: Karaj | collected 2018-10 | reverse complement strand
TTCCTTCCGCTTCAAGGCAGGCGACAAGATCTCGCTCTACCAAGCCGATCGTGCAATCATCGGGTAAGCAGCACAGACTTCCCATAGTAAAGCTCCCGATGCAGTGCATCGGGAGTTTCTTTTTACCTTCTGCTATTCAGGAACGAATTGATTATAATTGTGGACTAAAAATTGCAATATCAAATTTTAATCATTATTTTTGTAAAAAGATATGTGCAATTATGGCACATGTATCTTGCTTTTGTTTATAAGTAAGTAAGGTGAAATATCCTATAACTTTATAATATCTAAATCATGGAAAAAAGGCTTTTTTCGGGTTTCTTAGCCATTGTTACGGCTATCTTCCTGTTTTCTTCCCTAGGGTCCTGCAGTAAGGATGAGGATCCCGAAGTTTCTGTAGCAAGCGTCTCTATGAGCCAGGCATCCCTGAGCCTGGAGGTTGGCGCAACAGCTACTCTTACAGCGACAGTAAGTCCGTCGGATGCAACGAACAAGGCCATCAGTTGGACAAGTTCGAACAGCACTGTTGCCACCGTGAGCAACGGCGTCGTGACAGCTGTGGCAGAGGGTTCTGCGACAATCACCGCGATGGCTGGTGGCAAGACCGCAACCTGCCTTGTGACGATCAAACCTAAACCAGAGGAGAAAGTCCTCGTCGTCGGCAACGCTGCAACTGTTCCCGCCAAGGGCGCAACCGTCGAGGTGGACGTCCAGTACAACGTGGAGTACACGGTGGAGGTAGAGGCTTCCGCACAGTCGTGGATCCACTACGTTGAGACCAGGGCAGTTCAGAGCGGCAAGCTGGTGTTCAAGGTGGACGCGAACGACGGTGATGAGCGAAGCGGAAAAGTGACGCTGAAGGACAAATCTGGCACGGTTGATCCCGTGACGATTACCATTACGCAGGAGCCAGAGGAGAAAGTCCTTATCGTCGGCGATGCTGCAACTGTTCCCGCCGTGGGCGCGACCGTCGAAGTGGACGTCCAGTACAACGTGGAGTACACGGTGGAGGTCGAGACTTCCGCGCAGTCGTGGATCCACTATGTCGAGACCAGGGCCGTACAGAGCGGCAAGCTGGTGTTCAAGGTGGACGCGAACGACGGTGATAAGCGAAGCGGCAAAGTGACGCTGAAGGACAAATCGGGCACGGTTGATCCCGTAACGATCACCATTACTCAGGAAAAGCCCGATGAGGAAACTACCATCAAAAAAGCACTAATGAAAATCTACGACGCCATGGATGGACCCCACTGGAAAATGACCAACAAATGGGATCTTTCGAAACCTCTCAGTTCATGGGATTTTGTCGTGTGGGATGAGTATTCAAGAGTTCTCGAGTTGCTATTCTCGGAGGAGACTGGCTTGAAGGGAGAATTCCCCGACTGCTTTGGTGACCTGACTCAGCTTCAGTCATTCTCTGTTTATAATGAAACGGGCGTCACAGGGACATTGCCTCCAAGTTTCAAAAAACTCAAAAACATGAAATATTTTCAAGTTCACAACTCGTCCATGACAAGTTTGCCGGATGTTTTTGAAGAAATGAAGTCACTAGAATCTGTAGATATCACAGAAAACCACTTGATGACAGGCTCGCTTCCGGAAAGCCTTGGCAGATGTCCTGAATTGATAACCCTAATAGTTGGACGCAATGCATTCACAGGAAAGGTGCCGGATTCCTGGGCACAGCTGGGAACCGGGTTGTTGCTCGAGGAAGCATTTTTGGACGAACGGGTCCCCGACTCTTTTGTCCAGTCTCCTGATGCTTATTACCTGGTTAATATGTATATAACGCAAAATAATTGGAGAACGGCGCCTGTGACGGTCGGTGACTATGATATCCCTGCATTCTGGCCTAAAAGGGACATAAAGGATGTGGTTACCGGAAAGACGATAGATTTTAAGAATATCTTTTCCAAGAACAAGGTCACGATCCTGCTGAACTGGGCTACGTGGTGCCCATTCTCGAAGGAACTGATGCCGAACTTGAAAAGAATGTATGACAAGTACCACAGCAAGGGTTTGGAGATTATCGCCGCGTACAATGCCGATGAACCTGGGAAGGACCAAGGCAAGTCCTTGAAGGAGGGAATCCTCGAGAGGAATTATGACAAGTGGTATAATTTCGATATTTGGGACCTCTACGGCTGGGAATGGGGCATATGGTGCGCCGGAACGCCTTCGGCCATCCTGGTTGACGACAAGGGAATGACCATAGCATCCAGCAAGGTAAATGTGAGTGATCCCGCCAGGAATAGATTCGGATATACCGCTTCAACCAATCTGATGCCTTTGCTTGAAGAACTCTTCGGCCCGTTGGATGAAGAGGATGATTATTCTTCCACCGATTACTCGAAGGACGGTGAAGTGCTGACGCTCCAGAAGGCAACTGTCGGCAAGGGGATCAATGTCGTGTTTATGGGTGACGCTTATACTGACCGCGATATAGACAATGGCTATTATCAGTTCTTGATGGAACAGTCGATGGAGGAGTTCTTCGCCATCGAGCCGTATAAGACCTTCAGAGACAGGTTCAACGTGTATGCCGTGAAGGTGGTATCCAAGCACGGCAGGACCGGGCAAGGCTATACCACGGCGCTGGGTTCAGTGGCCACATACAATTCCATTTCCACAGGCAATTTAGACAAATGCTATGAATACGCGCTCAAGGTTCCAGGCATCAAGGATGACAAGAACCTGCTTATAGGCGTGCTGGTTAATTCTGCTTCCGGACGTGGCATTACCACCATGAGCGAGTCGAAGCAGTCCAGCGTAGCGTTCTACGGATCCGTAAGCAATGATTTTGACGCATTCGGCAACACCCTTCGCCACGAAGCCGGAGGCCACGGTTTCGCATTCCTGGATGATGAATACGAAACGATGCAGGGTGAAGCTCCTAAGGACCATATAGACCATCGCAACTCCATGTACAAGAAGTATGGCTGGTATTCCAACGTGGATTTCACGAATGATCGATCTAAGGTCAAGTGGAGTGCATTCCTCTCGGATGACCGCTACAAGAATGAGGTTGGCATTTTCGAGGGAGGTTCGCTCTATTCAAAGGGCGCTTACAGACCTTCCGATAACAGTATGATGCGCGATAACTATGAGTACTTCAACGCTCCTTCTCGCTGGGCCATCTACCAGAGGATTATGAAGCTCAGCGGCGAAGAATGCACTTTCGAGAAGTTCCTTAAGTACGATGCAGTGAACCGCGGCGCATCGACAGATGCCGCCAAACAGTTAATGAAGGGTGCGACAAATCGCAGAGTCGAGCACTCCGCTCCGCCGGTAATTGTGCCCTAAGCATCCATTTAGCTCCTTGGGCTAATGTTGGATAGGAATGTTTTGCCTCATATCACTCACTTGGGTGATATGAGGCAAATTGTTATGTTTATATGCCTTCACTAGGCTATTCTTTTCACAGCATACTCATACAAGATTATACACCTATGGAGGTTCCAATGGCAGTGAGAATAGTTATCAATCGTTAGATACCATACTTCAAAAGTTCTTTCTTGTTCATCATAGTATTATTAGTCTAGGGTTTAGAGTTGTGGTTCGTTCAACGTTGACGGCGAAAAGTGCCAAATTTTACATTTCTAACTAGCAATAAAAATTTTCCTAGTTAGGAAAATAAAAAAGTCCATTTTAGCGATGACAGAAATGACAGATGACAGTTATTTTTTTGCTTGTATTTTGTGTGTCTTTTATTTTATAACTATTATAATATAGAGTGGAAGGCTTGTAAATGATATAGGCGAAAATAAAACTGTCATCTGTCATTTCTGTCATCGTCATATGTCTTTTCCTAATTTAGGTTGACATTATTTTACCTATTTCCTGGTACGGTTGACGCCCATTTTACTGAGATCGTTGACAGTGTTCCTAATATGGTTGACTTATACCTGAAGGAGTTGACACTCATACAGGTGAAGACATATAATATAAAAAATACTCAGGGGGGCCTTGCGGCAGGTGGCGGAAGCCCCGAGAGCTTCTACTCCTCTTCTTCTCTCTTTTCCAGCATATTCAGCTTGATATGAAGATTTATTGCTGCACAGCATAGGGCAGTCAAGGCGATCCACAGAACGACCAGGTCTTTAAGAATAAACTTGTTTTTAATAACGGGATCCATAATAGTTGTATTTAGTTTTTCACAAAGATAGATGTTATTTATCATACCTGCAAGTAAATCTTAAACTGCTTCACCCAGAAAAGGGATTCACGCTCAAGAGGTAATATCAGAAGACTTTTTTTACTGCGTCAGCTGGAGGTAGCGTTCCATGACCAACAGGGAGATAATCTGCTCACGCTCTTCGTCACGGAATTGATCTACGAAGGCATGGGCATGGTCGATGATCTGCTGTGCCTCTGCTGGATGACTGCTGTAGTACTGCATCCGTTCTTCGAGGTCGCTGAGGTCGTCCTTGAGGGCGACGTAGTGGTAATCGGGGATTAGCTGGCCTTCCATGTACCAGGTCTCACAGGTGGGGCGTGGCATCACAGCAATGGAGTTGGAGGACATCACCCACTTCAGATTGGTAGCCACGTCATTGCCTTCCAGACACATGATGTACTTGTAATCCAGATGCTCGGCGATGCTTTTTCTAGGAGTGGTCCATTCTGGATGTTCCGACAGGGTTTCTACGATGCCACAGTCGCATACCCGACTGCAAAAATACATCTCCATGAACTGGCGGCGCTGGCGACTTATCCTGATCTTTCCTCTGAAAATGGCTTGATCGCGCTTGTCCTCGAAACGCTTTTCGTCTTTCAAGAACTGGAAATGACGGTATTTGTCGAGCTTCAGCAACACGCTATTGGTATGGTCCTGGTGCAACAAGCGACTCTTTACCAAGGCTGGGAAGGGGGGCGTGAAATAGACATCGCCTGGCACATAGCCTACCCTTCTCGAGCTATCGAAATAGCGTGCCACGGACATCAAGTCAAAGTAATAGGCTGAATGAAATGTGGAGAAGTGGAAATGTTTCAACGCATCCAGAAAAACGTAGAAATTTCCGTGATTCTCATGCAGGACTTGATTGGGTAAGGTGGCATCTTCTCCCAACTGGTTGTAATAGCGCACACGCTGGTCTATCACGTCCCAGTCTGGTCGCTGACGCGCACTTTCCAACAACTGACGGGTACGCCTCCGAAGGAGGAAGGCGGGCTCATACAGATGGACAATATTCTTTATATAATATGCTAACTTACCCACTTTATAGTGATTTGAAGCAAAGGTAAGTCAAATCTTCATTGGGGGAGTAAATTGCTCATTACAATATGGTTACGACACAGTATTGTAACATCTGAAGGCAGGTATGGCTGTTTGCAAATTTTTATAAGTCAAAAAAAAGGACTACCTTTGCACCCTCCATTTGTAAATCGTATGAAGCGAACGTTTCTTTCCATAGTACTCCTGATGCTGACGCTGATGACTTGGGCGCAGCAGCATGTGCCTGATACGCTGGGACTGGGCGTGGAGGCAGAGACTTGGTTTACGCGTTCGGAACAGACGGATAAGTCTTGGCGACTGGGACTGATCTACAATCACAAGGCGTTTGACATCTATGGTTCATTGACGTTCGATGATCCGTTGCATGTGGAAGAGGGCAGCGTGGTACATAACGTGCAAGGGGATTCGCTTTGGCAGCATCGATACACGACGCATAGGACATGGGGAGGCGATGGCTATACGGGCAAGATAGGCATGAACTATCATCTGCGTCCTAACCATCAGGTGGGGATGGCATACAGCCTTATTCATACGCCTACTTCCGACGATTATGGAGCACGGAGGGGTAGTGTGCACATGAACGATATGCCTAAACTTAATCTGGCGGAGGACCTCACATGGAACAATGGTAACGTGAGGGTGCAACAGCTGAATGCTTACTATCGGGGGCAATTGGAGAAGACCAGTATCGCTCTGGATGCGGAGTATTACTCGCACAAGCTGAATGTGAACACCGTGGTCGACGAGGATGAGGGGAATGGAAAGACTATGGGCAGCAGCGACTTCAGGCACAAGCGTTCACATGTGTTGGCGCTGTCATTGGATTTGAACCATGCGTTGGAGCATGGCTCTCTGAACTGGGGTGTCTCTTATCTGCTTACACGACGCTTCGACCATTACCAACCCATCATCAGACAATCGACGGACCCGAACAGGTTTATCCGTCATCACTTTATCCCTTATTTGAAACACACGCTGAAAGCGGAGAGGTGGCAACTGACTACTGGCTTGCAATTCGATGCTGAGAAGCACGATGCGTTTTGGTTGCCTGCATTGTCGTTGTCGAGAACGATAGGCGAGACTGAGGTGTCAATGGCATATCAAACGTCCGTGCATCGGCCTGCTTATAACTGGCTGACGACCCATGCGGTCTATCTGGGCAGATACGACCGTGATATGGGGCATGCTGCACTGAAAACGGCGTATCTTCATCACTTGAGTGTGAAGGGGAGCTGGAGGTTCGTGGAGGGCAGCATCGGTTATGAAGACATGCGCCATGCAATGATTCAGACGGCCTACAACCCTACGGAGAGCCCTTACGTCACTTATTGGACACACGATAATCTGAACACCTTGAAAAGTGTCTTCGCAACCTTGACATTGGCACCTGAGATAAGGCTGTGGACCCCTGCGCTGACTATGGAACTGCGAAGGCAATGGCTCACGCTGCATACGGACTATGGCATAAAGAACATGCATTCGCCTCTGCTGAGGGCCTCGCTCACCAATGGGTTTAATCTGGGTAAGGGATGGCTGGCAGAAGCCAACTTCCATTTCCGCAGCAAGGGGGATGAGCGTAATGTCTCTTACGTGAAATGCTCCTGGACGACGGACCTCAGTCTGAGCAAGTCGCTCTTAAACAACAGGCTCTTTGTAAAAGTGGAGGGTACCGATCTGCTGCATGGCTTGAGGGAGGCCACACGCCTGTATGACAAGCATACCATGCTGCTGCAGGACTTGACGTACAACAGTCGTAAGTTGATAGTGACGCTTCGCTACAGCTTCAACATGACGCATCGTCCATTCTTAGGACGTGAAGCTGGTAGTGCAGAAAAGAGTCGCTTCTAATCTTCTTCGACAATCTCCACATCCGTCACATCTTCCTCATCGACCCCCATTTTCTCCAGCACACTCTTACCTGTTTGAGCGCCTTCGTTGTGATAGACTGGACGCTTGCGCATGAAGAAGAACCAGTTGGAGAACTCGAAGATGGCATAGAGGATGAAGAAGACTCCCAAGACCTTAAACACTGTGGCACGTACACTGCCTGGATTGGTGAGAGAGAAGATACCTGCCAACAGGATGATGACAGGAACGATGTAATTCCAGATAGGAACGGGTGTCCACCTACGAGCTGCGATCAACGAAGCAATCTGCTGTACGCCTGCCATGGTGAGGACGAAGCCTAAGACGATGGTCAGGATATTGCCAAAAAAGCCTGGCATGATGACCAGCATCAGACCAAAGAGAAAGCCTCCAAGTGCATCGATAGGGAATGGAGGACGGGGCTCGGTCTTACTCATGAAATGATTGACCATGGAGAAGACGGAGGGCAGCATGAAGATGACGCCCACGGCAATGACCAGGTAATCGGCAGCATCTTGTGGGAAGAGCACCAGTACCAGTCCAATGATGAGCGCAATCAATATACGATAGAAAGATGGATTGATTTTTGCCATAATAGTCAGATTTATGCATTTACGATGATAAATTTCGTAAATTTCTCCCTATTCAGGAAACATTTGAAAGAAAATTTCGTCTTTTTATAAAAAATTTTCATTTTCGCTTGCATATATCAAATGAACCGTTTACATTTGCACCCAATAAGCAAATATTATTATGAGACATTCTGTTTATACATATTGGTGGTGGCGCCCGTTACAACTCACATGAAGTCGTAAGGAGCAGAGGCCGTATGTATATATAATATAAGATAAAGAAAAGCCCTGTCGCACCTGCGACGGGGCTTTTTCTGTTTAAGTGCAAATTACAAATATCAAATAGTTATGAGTTATTTAGTGGACAACGAAGGTTATTACGGAGAGTTCGGAGGGGCCTATGTGCCCGAGATTCTCCACAAATGTGTGGAAGACCTACAGCAAGAGTATCTCAACGTATTGGAGAGCGAGGCTTTCCAGAAGGAGTATCACCAGTTGCTGCGCGACTATGTGGGACGCCCTTCCCCACTCTACTTAGCCCGTCGGCTTTCTGAAAAGTATGGTTGCAAACTGTATCTGAAACGTGAAGACCTGAACCATACGGGCGCTCACAAAATCAACAACACCGTGGGACAGATTCTGCTGGCGCGTCACATGGGTAAGACGCGAATCATTGCAGAGACGGGTGCTGGTCAGCATGGCGTGGCCACTGCTACCGTGTGTGCGCTGATGAACATGGAGTGTGTGGTGTATATGGGGGCGACTGATGTGAAACGTCAGCGGGTGAATGTGGAGAAAATGAAGATGCTTGGAGCTAGCGTGGTGCCTGTGACTAGTGGAAACATGACATTGAAAGATGCTACGAATGAGGCTATACGCGACTGGTGTTGTCATCCTGAGAACACATTCTATATCATCGGCTCTACGGTGGGGCCCCATCCGTATCCCGACATGGTGGCGCGCCTGCAATCAGTAATCAGCAAGGAGATCAAGGAGCAACTGCTGGAGAAAGAAGGGCGCGACTATCCCGATTATCTGATGGCTTGTGTGGGTGGTGGCAGCAATGCAGGGGGTACCATCTATCATTACATCGATGATCCAAAAGTGAAAATCGTATTGGCAGAGGCTGGTGGCTTGGGTGTGGATAGTGGTAAGACGGCAGCTACCATCGCCTTGGGGAAGACGGGCATCATTCATGGTGCCAAAACGTACGTGATACAGGATGAGGACGGACAGATAGAGGAGCCCTACTCTATCTCTGCAGGTTTGGATTATCCAGGCATCGGACCTATGCATGCCAACCTAGCTGCACAGAAGCGGGCTACGGTCTTATCCATCAACGATGATGAAGCCCTTGCTGCTGGCTTCGAGCTAACGAAGATGGAGGGTATCATCCCCGCCATCGAAAGTGCCCATGCATTAGGTGCCCTCCCCAAAATGCACTTCAAGCCCACGGACGTGGTAGTGCTCACGGTGTCGGGAAGAGGAGACAAGGACCTTGAAACATACCTTAAAAATATTGAGAATTGAGAATTGAGAATTGAAAATTAAATAATAAAATATGAAAAAATACAATTACACAACAGCATCTTGTACGGTATTAGGCGACCTATACACGCCTGTAAGTACCTATTTGAAACTGCGTGACCAATTCACGCAAAGTGCTCTGATGGAGAGCTCGGATTATCACAGTGGAGAGAACAACCGCTCGTTTATCGGATTGTGTCCGTTGGCCAGTGTGAGCATCGACCATGGGAATGCCGTGTATCGACTTCCTGATGGGTCGAGAGAGATCAAACCTATCACGGAGGAGTATCGCGTGGAGCATGCGCTGACCGACTTTCTGAGTCGTTTCCATGTGGAAGGCGAAGGGAGCAACTACTGCGGACTCTATGGCTATACGTCGTTCAATGCAGTGCGATATTTTGAGCAGATCTCTGTGAAAGACAGCACAGAGAGTCGCAACGATGCGCCTGACATGCACTACATTCTTTATAAGTACATCATCGTGTTCCACGACTTCAAGAACGAACTGATGCTTATCGAAATGCTGGAAGGCGGGGAACAGAATCATCTGAAGGAAATTAAGGACTCCATCAAGAACAATACTTATCGTGTGTACGACTTTAAGGCGGTGGGGCCAACGACTTCCACATTGACGGATGAGGAGCACAAGGCGAATATCCGACGTGGGATTGCCCACTGTCTGCGTGGCGATGTATTTCAAGTGGTGCTTTCCCGTCGCTTCGAACAGCATTTCGAGGGAGATGACTTCCGTCTGTATCGTGCTCTGAGAAGCATCAATCCTTCCCCTTATCTCTTCTATTTCGACTTTGGGGGCTTCCGCATCTTTGGTTCTTCACCAGAGACGCACTGTCGCATCGAAGGGCGCAAGGCGTTCATCGATCCTATCGCTGGAACGACGCGACGCACGGGGGATCCTGTGCAGGATGCACTGAATGCGGAGGCTCTGAGCAAAGATCCTAAGGAGAATGCAGAGCATGTAATGTTGGTGGACTTAGCTCGTAATGACCTTTCGCGCAACTGCCATCATGTGAAGGTAGAGTTCTATAAGCAGTTGCAATACTACAGTCATGTGATTCACTTGGTGAGTCGTGTAAGTGGCGAACTAGATGAGGATGCCAATCCTATCAAGGCGTTTATCGACACATTCCCTGCTGGAACATTGAGTGGTGCGCCAAAGGTACGTGCCATGCAGATCATCAGTGAGCTAGAGCCTCATAACCGTGGTGCGTATGGTGGTTGCATCGGCTTTATCGGATTGAATGGCAGTCTGAATCAAGCCATTACCATCCGTACCTTCGTCAGCCGTAACGGCGTGCTTTGGTTCCAAGCGGGTGGAGGCATCGTGGCGAAGAGCAACGAAGAGAATGAACTGCAGGAAGTGAACAATAAGCTCGGTGCGCTGCGTAGAGCTATCGATAGAGCGGAACTGGAGTGAAATAAAATATAAAATTGGAAATTGAGCATGAAGATAGTTATAATAGATAATTACGATTCGTTCACTTACAATCTGGCACACTTGGTGAAAGAACTGGGGGCTGAGGTGGACGTGCTGAGAAACGATAGATTCCATCTCAGCGACTTGAGGCGATACGACAAGCTCATCCTCTCTCCAGGACCAGGTATCCCTGAAGAGGCAGGACTGTTGCTTGACGTGATAAAAACCTATGCAGGACAGAAACCTATGTTGGGCGTATGCTTAGGAGAGCAAGCCATCGGACAGGCTTTTGGCGCTACACTGACTAATCTCAGAGAGGTGTTTCATGGGGTACAGACGCCCGTCAGCCTCTTGGATGAAGGAGAATACCTCTTCGATGGACTAGGAAAAGAGATCAATGTGGGGCGCTATCATTCTTGGGTAGTGGATAAGAAAGGATTCCCCGATTCGCTGGTGATTACGGCAGAAAGTCAGGAAGGTCAGATAATGGCGCTGCGTCATCGTCATTACGACATTCATGGCATTCAGTTCCATCCAGAAAGCGTGCTCACTCCCGATGGAGCGAAGATAGTCGCGAATTGGCTTAATGCTAATTGATTAATCTTTTCTTCGCTCTTTATTCATTTCTTTTGCTCGTGCAAAAGGTACCCATTCTTTTCTTCGCTGCAGCGCGAAGAAAAGGAACAAAAGAAGCGCCGCCGACTGCATTTTTTACACTAAAAATGAGGCTGAAAAGTAACGAGCGATAACGTTAGCGTGGTCCTGTGAGCACAAAGCGCTCAACGAGCGAAGCGATGTTGCGTTAAAGTCCCGACCTCACTGGAGCAGCGTAAAAAGATTGCGAGATTATCACGTTAAAAGCGCCGCACCGCAAAGTGAGCGAAGCGACCGTCTTGCGGCGCTTAGCGAGAATCGAAGCAAGCTTAGCTGCGGAAGTGCAGTCGGCAGCCTTTCTTGGTTCGTTCTTTCCCCTGCGGGAAAGAATGAACAGAACAGAACAGAACAAAAAAAGAAAAAATAAAATTATAATATTATGAAACAGATATTATCAAAGCTCCTTCATAACGAGGAACTAACTCAAGAAGAAACAAAGAAAGTGATGCTCGACATCACAGAAGAGAAATATCCTGCAGCTCAAGTTTCCGCCATGCTCGCCATGATACAGATGAGAGGTGCAACTGTAGATGAGGTGTTGGGATTCCGCGAAGCACTGTTGGAACTACGTATTCCTGTGGACCTCAGTGACTATAAGCCTATCGACATCGTGGGTACTGGTGGTGATGGTAAGAACACATTCAACATCTCTACCTGTGCTTGCTTTGTGGTAGCTGGGGCTGGGTATAAAGTAGCCAAGCACGGCAACTATGGAGCGACTTCCGTCAGTGGTGCCAGCAACGTAATGGAGCAGCACGGAGTGAAATTCACCAACAATGGTGACATCTTGCGTCGCAGTATGGATGAGTGCGGCATGGTGTATCAACATGCCCAGTTCTTCCATCCAGCCATGAAGTATGTGGGACCTACCCGTAAGTCACTCCAAGTGCCAACAATCTTCAATCTGCTGGGGCCGCTGATCAACCCTTGTAAACCCGCTTACCAGTTGCTTGGGGTAGCAAATCTAGAGCAGATGCGTCTCTATGCCAATATCCAGCATCGCATTGGGATAGGATTTGGCATCGTGAACAGTTTGGATGGCTATGACGAGATCTCACTGACTGCAGAGTTCAAGGTCTTCACCAACCAAGGCGAATACCTCTACCTGCCTGAAGACATCGGCTTCATGAATGCCCGTCCTGAGGAACTCTACGGAGGAAACACCAAAGAGGAAGCTGCCCGTATCTTCGACGACGTGCTGATGAATCAAGCCACAGACAGTCAGAAGAACGTGGTACTGATCAATGCAGCCCTTGCCATCCATGTGATAGAGCCTGAGAAGGACATAGAGGAATGCATCAACATTGCACGCGAATCATTGGAAAGTGGCAAGGCATACCAGGTTCTAAAGAAATTCATTGCAATAAACAATTAAGTTATGAAAGATATACTGACAGAGATCGTTGCCCACAAACGAAAGGAAGTCGCAATGTACAAGTTGGCAGTCCCTACCGAGGGATTGAAGGAGCTGGTGGACACGCTTTCTCCTTCTCCACGTAGCATGAAAGCCTCCTTGGCAGCCTCCTCCACAGGCATCATCTCCGAGTTCAAACGCAAGTCACCCTCCAAAGGATGGATCAATCAGGAGGCCCGTCCTTCTGAGGTAATTCCAGCCTATTGGGGAGGTGGCGCATCGGCACTCTCTATCCTGACAGACGAGCACTTCTTCGGAGGATCGTTGAAAGACATCAAGGCAGTACGACCACTGATACAACTACCCATTCTCCGCAAAGATTTCATCATCGATGAGCATCAGCTCTTCGAGGCTCGTCTGGCAGGCGCCGATGCTGTGCTCCTGATTGCAGCTTGCCTCACAATAGACAAGTGTGACGAATTGGCAAGCATCGCCCATGCCATCGGCCTCGAGGTACTGTTGGAAGTACACAGTGAGGAAGAGCTGCCTTATGTCAGTTGTAAACCCGATATATTGGGTGTGAACAACCGCCATTTAGGGTCGTTTGTGACGGATGTACAGAACTCTTTCCGCCTGGCAGAAGCACTGCAACAGACGGTGAAAGATGTGACTGACGCTCCGCTTCTGATTTCAGAAAGTGGCATTTCAAAACCAGAGATCGTGCTTCAGCTTCGTGAGGTGGGCTATCAAGGTTTTCTTATGGGTGAAGCCTTCATGAAAGAACGACTTCCAGGTATGGCATTGAAACGTTTCATTAGTGCTTTGCAACCATGAAGAAGATAGTGAAAGTGTGTGGCATGACACAAGGCGATAATATCCGTGAAGTGGAAGCATTGGGTATCGATCTCATGGGGTTTATTTTCTATGAGAAGTCGCCACGCTGTGTTCGCCAGAAGCCTGATTATCTGCCTGTTCATGCCCAACGGGTAGGTGTATTTGTCAATGCTTCCTACGAGGAGATGGAGGTAAAAGCAGCGTCTTTTGGTCTTACGCACATACAGTTGCATGGAAATGAATCACCTGCGCTTTGTCGGAAATTGAAGGAGGCAGGCTTCAAAGTCATCAAGGCATTCCTTATCGCTGAAGACAGCGACCTTGAATCCACAGAGAACTATCAAGGTGTGTGCGACTATTTCCTGTTCGACACCAAGACCCCTGCATACGGTGGCAGTGGTCGGATGTTCGATTGGGAGATATTGTCATGCTACAAAGGTACAACTCCTTTCCTGCTCAGTGGTGGCATAGGACCAGAAAACGTCGAAACCTTGAAGCGCTTCTCCCACCCTGCCCTCATTGGCTACGATCTCAACAGTAAGTTTGAAGTGGCTCCTGGTATCAAGGATATTGATAAAGTATTATCATTCTTTTCTTCGCTGCAGCTCGAAGAAAAGAAAGAAAAGAAGTGCAGTCGGCAGCCTTTCTTGGTTCGTTCTTTCCTCTGCGGGAAAGAATGAACAGAACAAAAAAGAATATAAAATATAAATAATATGAACAGAATTAATGAATTATTCCAAAACAATCCTCAGAAATTACTATCAGTATATTTCTGTGCCGGATGCCCTACCCTTGATGGTACCGCGCAAGTAATCAAAGACTTAGAGAAAGGAGGCGTCAACCTCATCGAGATAGGCATCCCCTTCAGTGACCCTATGGCAGATGGGCCAGTTATCCAAGACGCAGCGACACGTGCATTGAAGAACGGCATGACCCTCCGCGTGCTCTTCCAGCAGTTGCGTAACATCCGAAAAGAAGTTCAGATACCCCTTATCCTCATGGGATACCTCAATCCTATCTATCAGTTTGGCTTCGAAAATTTTTGCAAGGAATGCCAGAATTGTGGCATTGATGGTGTTATCATTCCTGACCTTCCTTTCCGTGATTTCGAGCAAAGCTACAAGGCGATCGCTGCGAAATATGACATCCGTGTCATCATGCTCATCACACCAGAAACCAGTGCGGAGCGGGTGTTGGAGATCGACCGTCACACCGATGGTTTTATCTACATGGTTTCTTCCGCCTCTACGACGGGGGCCCAAACTGATTTCAACGCTCAGAAGCAAGCCTATTTCAAGAAGGTAAACGATCTGCACCTACGCAATCCTCGCATGGTGGGCTTTGGCATCAGCAACAAGCAGACTTTCGATGCGGCCTGTGCCAATGCCTCTGGAGGCATCATCGGCAGTCGCTTCGTCACCTTGTTGAATGAATACGAAGGGAATGCAGCCAAAGCCATCCAACAGCTAAAGCAAGATATCGGAATAGTTTAAGAGAATAAAAAAGGGCGTGCCACATTTCTGACACGCCCCACTTTTATTACTAGAAAAACTTATCTGCTCAGATAGAACTTCTCCAATGTGCGATAAGCATTTTCCATAGCAGCATCTGCCTTTTCACCACTCTCCACATCGATGTACATCACTGGAGCAACTGGCTGACCGTTAATGGCTGTCCACTGAGGAAGACCCTCACCATTAGGATTACCATACTTGCAGAAGTTGGCATAGTAGTTCAGGAACAACTCAGAGATGGCATAGTCTTCTGGTTGCCAATCGTAGAACTCATTGCTTGCCAGGTTACCCATAGCATACTCGATATCAGCTGAGTGTACAGCACCAGCAGGGAACTTAGGACGCTCAGCAAGTGCCTTCTTTTCCTCGTCAGTCATCTCACGTACGCCACCAGCCAATGCACCAACCATGTTGCCCATCTTTGCAGATACTTGTGGACGTGGATGCATGTACTTATAACGATATACAGGCTGGTTTGAGGTCTTAGCATGATAGTCGGCCCACTTCCATGTTGGGAAACCAGTGAAGAGGTCGCCTGCCAAATTCAGACTCTTCATACTGAACAGATCTGCATCAGTCTGCAATCCGTAAGCCTCGAAGATTTCATCAGTCATATCACCAAAGGTAGCAGTCATGGCCTTCTTATAGTTGGCCAAAGTCTGCTCCTGACCACGCAGTGCTGAAGCAGGAGAACCCTCTTGTGAGTTCCAACCTACAAGCAGAGGCACCTGAGCCTGCTCACCCTTCTTAAATACATCGTCAGCACTCTCCTTCATGAAATAGCCATCGAGTACCACGTTGGCCATACCCTGTGGAGGGATCAGCTTCTGCAGAGAATCTGCAGGAAGAGCACGAGCCTCAGCAAGTGACTTGAGACCTCTACTCTCAAGCAGTTTCACGCCAGCCTCATCAGCATCGGCCTGCGCCACAGCGCCATAAGGCAGCACCTCAGCACCACTAGAACCCATTACACCAGCCAAGTTGCCCTTTGACAATGGAGAGCACATCAGCAGAGAAGTAGAGAAAGAACCAGCACTCTCACCCACGATGTTGATGCGGTTAGGATCGCCACCAAAAGCAGCAATGTTGTCCTTTACCCACTGGATGGCAGCTACCTGATCCAGGAAACCATAGTTACCACTACCCTTATAAGAAGACTCGGCTGTCAGCTCTGGATGTGCGAAGAAGCCAAACACACCCTCACGATAATTGGCAGTCACGCCAATCACACCCAGCTTTGCTATAGCCGTACCGTCATAGCGAGGTTCGCTACCGCTACCAGCCATTAAGCCACCACCATTGAAATAAATCAAGATAGGCAAACCCTCATCCTCGAAGTTGGCAGGAGTCCAGATATTCAGATACAGGCAGTCCTCGCTGCGGCTAGCGCCACGGAAATTCATGTCACCAAATACGTTAGGCTGCATAGGATCGTTGCCAAAAGCCTTAGCCTCACGAACACCTTCCCAAGCCTTCACTGGCTGTGGAGCCTTCCAACGCAAATCACCCACAGGAGCTTCAGCAAACTGCACACCAAGGAACTTCTTAATGCCGTCCTCAGCGATACCTTCTACCACACCTGCCTGGGTTTTCACCTGCAGGGTTACCTCTTTCTTCTGCTGTGAGCATGCCTGCAGAGCCATGGCAACCACTGCTGCCATCAAAAGTTTTACTGTTTTCTTCATAAGTCAACTATTTAATTGATAATTTGTCTCAATCTCTTAAAACGGGCGCAAAGATACGTATTCTTTTTGAAAAAAGAATAGCATTACTTTAAATAAATACGATCGCCCACCTCTGGTACATAGTCGCCACTGACCGCATTGAGCTTATAGAGACTCTTGAGACGTACCCCATAAATCTGGGCAATGGAGTGCATGGAGTCACCATCGCGCACCACATGGTATATCTGACTGCCTTCCCACTTCTTGTTCTTCTGATTCAAGTAGATGATGTCGCCATCCATCAGAGTATAGCTTTTCTCCAGCTCGTTGTATTTTACGAGTTTGCTCTTGCTGATGCGGAACTCTCCACTGAGCAGGTCAAAAGTATCGCCATCACGAGCTATCACATAAGCAATGCCATTGGCAATATAGACATCGTGAGGATTGGCCAGCCAAGGTTTCTTCTTGAGTTCCTTCTGCCACTTGCGTTCCTCACGCTTGCTCATGGTCTTGGTCTTGGAGTCGTACTTATAAAGCTCATAATCCTCAATAATGGAGATAAGTTTGGTGGCATACGATTTATCCGTGGCATAACCAGCTTTCTTCAAACCTTGTGCCCAACCTCGATAATCGGTCTGCTTGAGAGTGAAGAGAGAGGCGTAACGACGGTTCTGGGTAAGGAATTTAGAATGATCTTCGTAAGAATCTTTCACGTGACTATAGGCACGAAAACACTCGTTAGGCAAGTCGTCATTGGCTCGTACAGAACGCCCTGTCCAGTTGTTTCCACACTTAATGCCAAAGTGGTTGTTGCTCCGTTTAGCCAGCGAACTTTGTCCCGCACCACTCTCCAAAAGTCCTTGAGAAAGCGTAATACTGGCAGGAATCTTATAACGTTTCATCTGGTCCACAGCTAAGTCTGCATACTCTTTTATGTAATTGTTGTATGCCGTATTTCGACGTTGTGCCTGCAGTGGAGAACATACAGTCAGCAGGACTGTCAACAAGCTTAGAAGGTATTTATTGATGCACATTCTTTTCATTTTTTCAACTTTCAGTTGCAAATATAGCAAAAAATCAATCTCTTTTGTATCTTTGCTTTTAGAAACTAAAAAATATGCTATGAAAACTCTTAAACCTGATATCTCTTTCCATCTTTACGACTATGAAGAGTTGAATGAGGAAGATAGGCAACTGATTGACGCGGCCAAGAAAGCGACCTATCAGAGCTATGCTCCCTATTCCCATTTCATGGTAGGCGCAGCGGCAAAACTGGCCAACGGAGAAATCGTCTGTGGTTCTAATCAGGAGAATGCGGCCTATCCCAGTGGTACGTGCGCAGAGCGTACCACCTTGTTTTACGCCAATTCCACTTATCCAGATGTAGTGGTGGAAACCATTGCCATTGCTGCACGCCACAACAACGATGAGTTTACCCCTCATCCCACAGCACCTTGCGGAGCTTGCAGACAGGTGATGCTGGAAACACAATGGCGCAACAAAAAACCCCTCCGCACCTTGTTGTATGGTGAAGAGGGGATTATAGAGGTTGACAAAGT
>JAEEGH010013361.1_pt1 | contig 18220 bp, 20 predicted proteins | sample 9134181 | NCBI WGS metagenome assembly JAEEGH01 (sample SAMN16246544, study PRJNA631951) | gut metagenome | biome: gut microbiome; feature: rumen; material: DP-attached | host: Bos | place: Iran: Karaj | collected 2018-10 | reverse complement strand
TATGCTCTCCCAGAAGTCCGGCCATACCGATTCCCGTCAGTATGAATCCGATCTGCGATACCGAAGAACATGCAAGGGTTCTCTTAAGATCCACAGAGAAGATTGCAAGCAGTGCTCCCAAGAACATGGTGATCACGCCGGTTATCAATATCATGCTGCCCCATGTTATATCCCCTTCGAATATATAGCAGCTGAGTATAAGTATTCCGAATACGCCCGCCTTGGTAAGTATTCCGGACAAGAGTGCGGAAGCAGGTGCAGGTGCCACAGGATGTGCTTTGGGAAGCCATATATGAAGCGGAAAAGCACCCGCCTTGGCTCCGAAACCAAAGAGTATACACAGACCCGCTGCCCATATTCTCTTACTCAAAACTGTCGACTGGCAGGTCAAATATAGCAGTCTCAGATCATCAAAATTCAAAGTTCCCGTAATACTGTAGAGCATGAAGATACCCATCAGCATCACAAGTCCGCCTATCACCGCAACGGCAAGATATGTTCCCGCTGCTCTGAGGGAATCCTTCTTTTCATCCTGAGCCACCCAGACATATGAAGTGAAGGACATAATCTCAAAGAATATAAAAGTAGTATAAAAATCCGCCGACAGGAATACTCCCACCGTTGATAGGAATGTTATCCATGTGAAGACGTAATACCTTGTCTTGTTCTTATAATGAGCCATATACTCGGGATTCAGAAGCCCCGTCATGGACCACATGAATACGGCGATAATACAGTACAGAAGCCTGAAACCGTCAAGTTTGAAATGTAATCCCGGACCACATATTTCAGCTATATCGAATAATATATTTTCCACTGCGATCACCTTTCTTTATATCAATCCCTCGGCTATGTTCACAAAAAAGTTCACAAGACTGCCGCTGTTAATACCAAAAGCTACTATAAATACAACAAACACATACAGAGGAAGCATCATCTTCCAGTTGGGATCTTTGATTCCCTCGTTAACCTTATGGTCAAAGTCTTTTCCGGGGAAGAATGCTCTTATTACAACGGACATCATATATATGGCTGTAAGAAGAGCCGACACAAGAAGACAGGCTATTCCCACATATGCCAGAGGCATACCGCTGTCCACTGCTGCCTCTGCCAGATTCCACTTACTTACGAAGCCCGCAAGACCGGGAACACCCATAAGGGCAAAAGCACTCATAGTAAATATTCCAAAGACCTGAGGCATCTTATATCCCAAGCCGTCAAGTTCCGTAATGTATTCCCTCTCCGTAACATGTATAACCGCACCGGCACAGAAGAAAGAACATATCTTCATAACCGCATGCATAACCATATGGGAAAGGGCTCCCACGAGGCCGAAGGGCGTCATGATGGTCACGCCGAAAAGTATATATGACAGATTGCTTATGGTTGAATAAGCAAGTCTTCTCTTAAAGTGAGTCTCTTTAACAGCCATGCTGCATCCGTAGACTATTGTTACCATGGTTACGGCCATAACCACATACTGGGCCCAGGTTCCCTTCAGATAATCCACACCGAAACAGTAATATGTGAATCTCATTATGGCAAAAGCGCCCGACTTAACAACGGCAACAGCATGAAGAAGAGCCGTAACCGGAGTGGGTGCAACACCCGCATCGGGAAGCCATGAATTGAAAGGGCATACTGCTGCCTTTACACCGAATCCCATGAATGCCAGCACATATATCAACAGCAGGGCATTGGATCTTCCGCCGTCTGCCATCTGCTCAAGAACACCGCCATAGACAAAGTCTGCAGTTACACCATAGATAATGACGAAGATCATACCTATGAAGGCAAACGCCGCTCCGCCGATGGAAAAATAAAGATATTTCCTGCTGGCAAGAATTGCCTTTCTTGTAAGCGTGTGCATAACAAGAGGCACCGTAACCAATGTAAGAAGTTCATAAAAGAAATACATGGTAAGTATATTGCCGGCCGTTGCTATACCCAGAGTTACGCCGTATGTCACGGTATAGAAGAGGAAGAAGACTCTCTCATTTTCTTCCTTGGTCATATATTCAAAAGCGTACAGAGTCGCAAAGGGCCAGAGTGCGGATACCAATCCCGCAAATACCATGGCAAGGCCGTCCAGCCTGAAGCTTATGGACAGATCTCCCACGAATCTTACAAGAGTAAAAGACTCCACGCCTTCATTTAATATCATGGCCCATACAAGCAAAGAATTGAGAATAACAAAAGTCTCGAGGAATATCTCCATGTGGCTTCGCTTTTTCCATTTTATAAGCGGAATGGACAGGCCGACTATCATAGGAATGATTATTACTGAAAATAGCATTGTTCTTTCTCCTTAAAAAAGCGTGCCCGTTATCTGTCCGATAAAGGTTAATATACTGCCGGGTAAAAGGCCGATGATCAGGGATAAAACCGTAAGGATAATCATCGGAATAAGCATAAGAAGTCCGGGTTCCCTTCCTTTTATGCTCTTTTCATCGAAATCATCTCCGGGTAAGAATCCATTGATCGTAAGAGGAAGCAGATATCCCGCTGTAAGCAGTGCACTTATCAGAAGGATAACCGGACCTATTACAGCGAATATACCAAGATCCGACTTCAATGCTCCCGTAGCAAGATACCACTTGCTGACAAAGCCTCCCGTAGGGGGTATACCAATAAGACCCAGAGATACTACGGTGTAACACCAAAGAGTAATGGGCATCTTCTTACCCACGCCTCTCATATCTTCCACTCTTGTTACTCCCATGTAATGAATAATTGCTCCTGCCACAAGGAAAAGAACCGCTTTTACGAATCCGTGGCTGAGTACGTGCAATATCGATCCCTTGAAGGAATCTTCGTTCATTACGGCAAGTCCGAAAGTTATATATGACAGCTGGCTCACTGTTGAATAAGCCAGTCTTTTCTTAAGTACAGGTTCTCTGTATGCAAGCATGGAACCCATGAATACGGTAACAAGGGCTATGATCATCCAGACTGTCTGTACCCATGTTCCCCTGATGTTCTCTATGCCTATCACATAGTAGATGAATCTGATTATTCCCAATATACCCGCTTTTACAATGCCTGCCGACAATATTGCCGATGCAGGTGCCGGTGCTGCGGGATGGGCTGTAGGCAGCCATGCATGCATCGGGAACATTCCCGCCTTCACTCCAAAACCTAAGATGATACATATGCTGACAATAAGCATAAGATCCGGATGTTCGGCAAATACTGAACTGTCAACACTTCCTCCCGGAACGAATTCAAGATTGCCCGCATATTTCAAAAGGAAATATATTCCGAAGAGAGCCGAATATGCTCCTGCCAGTGAAAAGAGGAGATATTTTAAAGTGGCCATTATGGCTTCCTTGGTCTCTTCGTGAACTACCAGTACCATGGATGTTACCGTAAGCAGTTCGAAACACATATAAAAGGTCACCATATTTGCCGCAAAACACATAACTGTCTCAACAAGCATGGCAAGGCAGAAAAAGATGCCATATCTTGCTTTCTTTCTCTCTTCTTTCATATATTCGAAAGAATAAATGCCCGCTGTTATAAATACAATAAGCACAAAGGCTGCAAATATGATTCCCAGGCTGTCTACTTTAAAGGCCAGAGGAAAAGTTGTAAATACATTCATTTTTCCACCTCCTACGAGAACATCTCAAGTCCCGCAGTTATAAGGGACGTGATGGGTTCAGACATAACACCCAAGAATACGTTGAGCAGCATGAATGCCGCAAGTACAGTTGCATATCTCTTTATCTGCTTTGAATGCAACTCGAAGAACTCCGTCTCTTCCACCGGAGTGTATATTCGAATAACAGTCTTTAAGAAATAGATGGCATTAAGAATTGTACTGATACCGAGTACTATAAGAGCCGGAAGCATACGTCCGCTCAGTCCTACCGCCGCCTGGGCAAATAAGAGCTTGCTTATGAAACCTGAGAACAGAGGTATACCTACCATGGACAGGGAACCCACTGTAAATGCAATTCCCGACCATTTATTACGATATCCCGCTCCCGTAAGTTCTTCAAAGTGACGGCTTCCGCCCGACACTTCCGTAAGTCCGATGGCTGCGATGAACAAAAGAGATTTTGTAGCACCGTGGCTGAGTATGTGGAATACGCTTGCGCTCATACCCAGTTCCGTACCCATTCCGATACCCATGTATATATATCCGATCTGAGCAACGGATGAATATGCTATCATCCTTCTTACGTCGTTTTCTCTTATGGCACTTACGGAACCGAATATCATGCCCATAAGTCCGAATATAAAGAGTACATCGATAATGTGTGTTCCCTTGTATACGTCAAAGCCTATTACTCTGTATATAATCTTGATCAACAGGAATATATATCCCTTGGATACAAGACTCGACAGAATTGCTGCCGATGACACGGTTGAATAACCGTAAGCATCGGGAAGCCATGCATGGAAGGGGAACAAAGCACTCTTAATGGCAAGACCCACACTCATAAGAGCTATGCTTACAAGCAAGGGAACCGAGTATCCGTTCATTCCTTCTATGTATTCCTTGATATTGGACATAAGCAGATGACCTGTAATGTCATAAATCATACATATACCCATGAGTATAAGACCGGAACCGAGAAGGCTCATAACCATGTATCTCACTGCCGCCTCAATGGTACGACCGTTCTGTCTTATCATGATAAGACCGCAGGCTGATATTGTATTGATCTCTATGAATACATATGCGGTAAAAAGGTCATTGGTATATACAAGTGCTATCAGTGAGCAGAGAAGCAGATCTACCAGCACGTAGTAGAGATTGTGTTTTGTCTCCTCTACTTCGTCAAAGAGTTTCTTGTGTCCGCCAAGCATTGACAGAAGCATGATCACACAGAAAAATGCTCCCATGAAGCCTTCCAGAACACCGCCTCTTACCTCGTTGCCCCAAGGTGCGGGGAAGTGGCCCATCATGTAGGTAAAACTGCCGTTCGCCTGACAGTAGACCATTACCATATAGGACATGACGCCCACTATAACAATAAGAGCCGTGTTGACTATTCTTGCCCATTCCTTTTTAAGCAGTGTGCTTGTGGAACTTGAAAGGAGACAGAGCACTATCATAAAGAGAGGGAAATTCTTAACAAAGTCCATCATAATCCCTCCTTTTTCAGCTGAAGTGATATCTCATCCAGGTCAAGACTGTGATAACGCTTATAGAGTCTTATGGTAAGAGACAACATAAGCGCGGTAACAGATACGGATACAACGATACCCGTAAGTACCAGTCCCGACGGAATGGGATTGATATATTTATCCATACTTGTTACTCCGTCAACAACGATGGGAGCAACTCTTCCGTTAATATATCCCTTAAGGGCAAGGAAGAGATATATGGAACTGTCCATTATATTGAAACCGATTATCTTCTTGATAAGATTGGGCTGCAACATCAGATTGGCGAATCCGATTACGAACATAAGCATTGAAAGGGCTTCCGGAATATTCGCACTGAAATATGGTCCAAAATGTAACATTCTAAAAGCCTCCTTTCCTGAAATGCGCGTAAAAAGCATACATTGTACAGGCAACCACCAGGCCTACCGCTATATTCAGGGGCAGTATAAGACCTGCCGAGATAATAGCCCCGGGCGTTCCCGTGGATATTCCCGATTCAAGATGGTTTGCACCGCAAAAGAAAGAGTAACATTTTGCCAAAGCGTAAAATGCCAGGGATCCGAATGTAACTCTCTTGTATAGCTTTTCCGTAAAGAATCTCTCGGTCTTTTCAAAACCGAAAGCATTGAGGTAGAGTATCAGTCCGGCTCCGATTATGGCGCCTCCCGAGAATCCGCCTCCCGGTGATATATGTCCGTTAAGTATTACATATATACCGAATATCATGATTACGGGAACAAGTACTGCTGCCGCGACCTGCAATATCACATCATTAGGCTCGTAGCGGGAAGCTCTGTCCGCCTTGTCACCTTTTTCATCCTTCTTCTTATCCAGTCTCATGAGTATCAGCACTGTTATTGTTGCTGTAAAAAGCACATGAGATTCACCCAGTGTATCAAAGGCTCTGTAGTCTAAGATCATACCCGCAACAATGTTAACGGCACCTGTCTCTTCGAGGCCCTTCTCGATATATCTCTCAGACACTTCATTGTTAACAGGTCTCTCTGCCGCTCCCGAAGGAGGAAGGTATGATACGTTGTAAATAAGCACAAAAGCAAAGAATACACAGAAGAGCGCCGCAAGGATCTTGTATGCACATTCAAAGGCTCTGAGGTATTTGTTCTGTCCCAGGTCGTAAGCCTTTTCTCTTGAAAGCCTTTTTTCCTCATCGATTTTTTCCAGCTCTTCATCCGTATATTTTTCTTCTTCCGGATGACGGGATTCCACGGTATCTATATAGGGATCCTTGCTTCCTCCAAGCCATCTGAAGAATTTAAAAGCTTTGGTTCTGCTATATTCTTCACTGCTCTTAAGTCTACTCATCTTCCTCACCTCCCACAGTTTCAGGCGTTTCAGCCAGGGTGAGTTTTTCGTCGTCTGTCTCTTTCTCAATCCTTATGGCATGTATTCTCTTAAGAGTTACAAAAAAGAGGATACTTGTTACACCGGCACCAACCGCCGCCTCGGTTATGGCAAGGTCGGGTGACTCCAGTGTGATCCATACAATGGACATAATAAGGCTGAAAGACATAAAAATAAGTATTGAATTTAAAAGGTTTTTGGAAAAGCTTACACATACTGTGCAAAGCAACAAAAGTCCCAAAAGCAGACCTTGAAATGCAGTCATCAGTCTTCCTCCATTTCTCTGTAATCAGTAATCGTCTCCTCAGTGCTGTTCTCCAGTTCCTCTACGGAATAGAATATTTCAGCATGCTTTTCTATCTTGCCGTTGGTCATTACTTCCAGTCTGGCAAGAAGATGTGAAGATACGGGAGATGAACACCACAGGAATACCACAATAAGAGCCATCTTTAAGGTGGTGTAATTGAATCCCGATATTATCATCAATCCAAGCAGACTTACCGTTATGCCCAGGGTATCACCCATGGCTGCGGCATGCATTCTGTTTAAGGAGAATTTGAATCTGAAGACTCCGAATATTTCAACTGCGAATATACACATTCCTATGATAAGGAGCAGGCCTCCGACTATAAGTCTTAACCATTCCATACTATTCACGCTCCTTTCCGTCTTCTTCCTTGTTCTGTCTGTATATTCCCATATAGACCTTGGTGATTATCACAACGGCAAGGAAGCTGATCATGGCATATATAAGAGCGATGTCTACCAGATATCCTTCTTTAAGTAAGAGGGCCAGAATTCCTATCATGACCATGACTACTGTTCCCATCATATTTACAGCCATGATACGATCCACGATCCTCGGACCGATTACAGCCCTTAAAAGGCAGAATAAAAGTGCGATTGCAAGAAAAATAAGGAGGCCGGTAAAGAAATACTTGGTCACTGTTTCCACTTGCGTAAGATTGGTCTGAATAAGCATGCTATTTTACCTCCTCAAGTTTTTTAAGCTGTTTTACAAAAACAGAATCATCTATGCCCTTTGCCAGGCTCCTGTCCAAACAATGAACCACATAGAGATCACCCTGATTGTAGACTGTTATTGTGCCCGGGGTAAGGGTAATGGAATTGGCCAGCACAACTCTTGCCGCCGTAGACTTCAAATCTGCTCTGAAGTGCACAATGGCAGGCTCCAAGTCATATTTTGAAGTTGTGATTAGCTTGATTACTTCCCAATTTGCTTTCACTATCTCAACCAAAAGCGTAGCTATATAGCGGATAATAAGTCCCATCTTTTTAGCTACCATAAGGTCGTATGCAGGCTTATATCCCATGAATTTGCATATGAAGAGATACATGAGACCTGATATTACTACACCGAATGCAGCGATCTCAAGTGTAAAATTACCGTTAAAAATGATCCAAACAAGGAAAAATAATATATACATTATTTTCACCAATCCTTTACTCTGTAAATCAAATAAAAAGACTATACCGCTGCTTTGCGGTACAGTCTCAAATCTATCTACTGCTTACCCGTTGAGCCAAAACCTCCACGGTCTTTGCCCTCGAGAGAGTCAACTTCGTTGAATTCTATCTTGGGCTGATTTTCCATTATCCTGAACTGACATACACGGTCATTAACCGATATGTGTGTATCTCTTACTGCCAGTGCCGGCATGAACCATTGGTCATTATCACCGCAATATGAGCAGTCAACCACACCCTGATGATTGGTCTGTATTATACCAAAATTTTTAAAGGTCGAACTTCTTGGAACTATATGAGCTTCGTATCCCTTGGGAAGTTCCATTGCCACTCCCAGAGGAATCAGCTTGAACTCTCCTTTTTTCAGATCTATATCTTCGGCAGCTCTTAAGTCGATCCAGTCGCTTTTGCCGTCGATATAGGTGAGTTTTTCTATCTTATCGGTGAAATACTTTATCTTAATAGTTTCCACGTTGTCCTCCATATGTTAACGCCAAGGCGTCTCTTTTGCAATAGTATGACGCTAGAATACCACCCTGTCTCTTCCGGAATTCTTACCCTGATAGAGCTTCTCGTCTGCTCTCTTCACAAGTGTATCCACGTCTGAAGAATAATCATATTCTTCCACACCCATGGTAACTGTTACGGAGAAACTTCTGTCTCCTATCTTGAAGACCAGGTTCCTTATCTTATTGGCAAGAACCATGAGCTGAGCACATGCTTCATCACCGTTGCAATCTTCCATTATGATGAGGAATTCCTCACCGCCCCATCTTACCATTGAAGTATCTTTGTTGAAAGTCTCTCGCATGGTGGTAGCGATCTTCTTTAATACCTCATCACCTACGTCATGTCCATAGCTGTCATTTACCTTCTTGAAGAAGTCAATGTCCAACATGGCCACAACAACTCGCCTGCCATAGCCGGGTCTGCACACAGCACTTAAGTGATCTCTTCCCTTACGTCTGTTGTATAAGCCTGTCAGAGCGTCAGTGTTGGCTTCATTTTCCAGCTGAATATTATATTCAACCAATCTGCCTTCTGCTTCAACCGAAGAATTGCTGAACAGGATACTTATTATTGTAATCGCCGAAAATGTGATTATATAACCTATTATCGATACTACAGCATCTGCCGCTGTGCTTGTTTCTATGATTCCCACAGAACCATTTAAAGCAAATGTCATACACATACCGTAGATCAGCAATAATACGGCATAGCATAGTTTAATAATGTATTTCTTGTAGGCTGAAAAGAACGCCAGGATAAGAAGCACAACTATGAACCACTGGGCGTTAACCTTCCATCCCATGCTATATATACTTACCGGTATCCACGCCAGCCACCAGACATTTGACAATATTATTACTTCCAATGCCGAGCGCTTGTATGTCAGGGCAAACGCCGCTATATATACCCCCAAAGAAGCTATGAAGAAAGCGAGGAATCCTTTCTCCCCGGATGGAACAAAACATACTATCTGCATAATGCAGTACGGAAGCATCAGCGAAAGAATAATCCTGTATGCCACGATTGTTCTCGACAGGTCGTTTTTGAACTCCGTCTCTTTTGTGAAAAGCGCTACTATCTTTTCAATTAGTTTTCCCATTTTCTCAGTATACCCCCGGTCCGGATTATTATATAGTTTCTCCCAAAAACATATACATACCTTTATAAGCCTGACCCCGAACCATGCATAGCATTTCAGGCTTATTCAACTGATAAATAGTCCAAACTTAATTATAGTTCTAGTACTTTAGTACGTCAAGTTTTATACTCAACCCGCAAACGGATTATAGAATCTGCTTCCGTTAATATAATTCAGCAGATACGCCACCCCCACAAGTATAAAACATACTACCATACATATTATATCAGAAATTCTGAATTTTCTTCCCATATACCATGTTCTTTTTTTGTTTTTACCAAAACCTCTCAGTTCCATGGCATTTGCCACGACTTCTATCTTGTCCATACTTGAGAGAATAAGCGGTACAAGAATGGCTGAAGCGCTTTTAAGTCTGTTGATCACGCTTGCTTTTTTACTCATCTCGATGCCCCTGGCCTGCTGGGCCTGAGATATCTCATGATACTCCCTCTGTACGTCGGGAATATATCTGAGAGCCAGGGCAACCGCGTAGGCAACAGAATATTTGATGCCTATCTTATTAAGAGAAGCCGCAAATTCGCTTGGATTGGTTGTGCATACAAACAAAAGCACTATAGGTATTGTGGCAAGATATTTTAAAAAGTAATTAAAATGATAAAAAAGCTGCTCAGCTGTCGGTGCATAATATCCTTTAAGTCCGAAGAGGTAAGTCGTGGACTGATACAGTTCCGTGCCGTGCTGTGGTGAAAACAGATAGACCAGGATATTGTTAAGCAACAGAATAACCATGGTGAATCCCATCATAAAAGAGATATCGCTCCATTTTATCCCGGCAATCTTAAGGAATATTATACTGGTAATTCCCATAGCCAAAAGCATTCTGGTATCATATGTGGACATTGCCGCAAAACTCCACAGCATAAGGCATATGAACTTTGTTGCTCCCGTCAGTCTGTGCACCGGAGACGGTCTGTCAATGTAATTGAAAAGATTATTCATCTGACTTTCCCTCCCCTCTTACAAAGTTTCTTTCGTAATCTATGAAACGCTGCACAAAGTCTTTGGGACTGTCGATTCCGCACATCAGCGCAAGGTCGTAGAGAGAAGTCTCCTTAAGATTGGCTCTTTTGATTATATCCGGATTCGTAAGTATGGCCGAGCATATGTCATCGGCTATTACTTTTCCGTCGGAAAAAACAACCGACCTTGAGGCATACTCAAGCATCAGGTGCATGTCATGAGTGATCATAACAACAGTGATGCCTCTCTTATTGAGAGCCGTGAGGAATTCCATAATGTCGGTGTAGTGCCTGTAGTCCTGTCCGGCTGTAGGCTCGTCCAGGATTATCATCTTGGGGTCAAGAGCCAGTATGGATGCCACCGTCACTCGCTTCTTCTGACCAAAACTCAGAGCCGATACCGGCCAGTTTCTGAAAGGCCAGAGACCGCATATCTTCAGAACTTCTTCAACCTTTTTACTGATCTCATCCTCGGATACACCTCTGGTTCTGAGACCCAAAGCAAGCTCATCCATAATCATAACTTTGGATATCATCTGGTTGGGGTTCTGCATCACGTAGCCTATCCTGTCAGCCCTCTCCTTAATGGACAAGGGACCTATATCCTCACCGGCAAAACTGATACTGCCCTCATATCCTTCCTCAAAGCCGCATACTACTTTTGAGAAAGTCGACTTACCGGCTCCGTTGGTGCCGACGATAGCCATCATCTCCCCTTCTTTTACACTGACGCTTATATCCTTCAGCGCCTGTCTGCCGTTGGGGTATGCATAACTTATATTCTTTGCTTCAAGCAGTCCGGCAGCCTCCCTGCTTTCCCTGACAACGTCCGTCTTTTCATACCAGTCGGCCACTTTTTTCTTATCTTCTTCAGATATTTTTATGCTTCTTATACTGTGAGGAAGCATATCCGGACTGATGCTTACTCCGGCATATTTTAAGGCCGTTATATAGAGGGGCTCTCTGATACCGCTGTCCGCAAGGTAATTACCCGACAGAAGTTCATCCGGTGTCATGTCGGCTATTATACGACCCTCACCCATAAGAATTATTCTGTCCACATCTCTGTGAAGTACGTCTTCCAGTCTGTGCTCCACTATTATTACGGCAGCCCCTGTTTCTTTCTGCATGCTGTCTATCAGTTCAATAGCGGTTTTACCCGTAGCCGGATCAAGATTGGCAAGAGGTTCATCATAGAGGATTATATCCACGTCATCAACCATAACTCCGGCCATGGATACTCTCTGCTTCTGTCCTCCCGACAGTTCTCCGGGGGAGTGCTTAAGAAAGTCAGTCATGTTGACCAGTGATGCGACTTTATCCACTCTCTCGTGAAGATCCGGATCCTCTATGCAGTCATTCTCCAGAGCAAAAGCGATATCCTCCGCCACAGTCAGACCTACGAACTGACTGTCGCTGTCCTGAAGCACCGTTCCCACGTGGTGGGATATGTCAAAAAGGCTTAAGTCCTTTGTCTCTTTTCCCTTCAGAGTCAGACTTCCCGTCATCTCTCCCTTATAAGAAAAAGGTATAAGCCCGTTGATACAGTGAATCAAAGTTGATTTGCCACATCCCGAAGGTCCCGCTATCAGAACTTTCTCACCGGGATAGAGTTCAAAATTGATATCATATAAAGTCGGCTTCGACTGTGCGCGATATTGAAATCCAAAATGATCGAATCGAAGTATGGCTTCCTTCATCCTCTAAAATAACTCTCTCTCTCAAAAAAATACGGCGAGCAATATGCCCGCCGCGTGAAGTACTTTGATTAGTTTTCTTCCTTAAGGCTGCCCTTTTTAGGAATAGCAGCTGCATAAGCAACACAAAGAAGTGTTCCTACGATAGCTGTTGCAACGATATTGATGCCTGCGCTGACAAGACCCTGAAGGAATACCTTATTGGCAGGTTCAGCATACATTACAATATCAAGTACAGGAGCTATAACCACCCATGAAAGAAGGTGTGCTATGATCTGACCTACGTTAAATATTATAATGTCCTTCTTGCCAAATTCTCCCTCGTCAATCTTAAGCTTGCCTGCAACGAATCCCATTGCGCAACCAAAGAATGTTGATGCGATAACCCAGCTCCACCATACACCCCATCCATAACTGAAGTCTATGAAGAAGTGGCCGATAAGACCTGTAAGAAGTCCCGGGATAGGACCAAATACACCGGCTACAAATGCCAACACACCATACTGGATGGAAATATTGGTATCCGGAATACCGCTTGGTATTGCCACAAATCTACCGAGCACGAAGAAAAGTGCTGCGCCGATACCGATGGCAACAATTGATTTTACAGATAATTTCTTCACCTATGCTTCCTCCTTTTCAGAATAGAATAAATCTAATAGATATTGTAGCAAAGGATATATTAAAACACAATATATAGATTATTTTTATATATATTCATTCCTTTGATTTATTAACGATTCTTAAAATTAGGCCCCAGGTTACCTTCCTTATAATGGCGTCTGCAAAGAGATACATATCTGTCATTGCCGCCCAGTTCAACCTGTTCTCCCTCTCTGACCACTTTACCGTCTTCCGTATATCTGGTATTGCATGATGCTCTTTTTCCGCACCAGCATACCGTCTTGATCTCTTCTATAACATCGGCCCAGGCAAGCAGCCACATTGATCCGGGGAAAAGTTCCATCCTGAAGTCGGTCCTCAGGCCGTAGCATATGATGGGAACATTAAGATCATCCACAACGTGAAGGAAGAATTCTATGTCGCTCTTCTGACAGAACTGCGCTTCATCCACGATGATACAGTCATATTGTTTGATCTCTTCATCGGATTTCTTAACAAAATCCTCTACATATTCACATTCTTTTTCCAGACCGATCCTGCTGCGAATCTTGATCTCATCGTCTCTCTTCTCCAGCTGAGGCTTCAGAAGCAGAGCTTTCTTTCCTATCTCATAATAATTATATTCCACCATAAGGGCATTGGCAGTTTTTGAACTTCCCATTACCCCATGTCTGAAAAACAGTTTTGCCATATAATCTCCATTCAGGTCACTTTACCATATCTCGGCAAGTTCCAATACCATTCTCTCTGTTTTTTCCCAGCCGAGACATGCGTCTGTGATCGACTGTCCGTATACTCCTCCGCCGGGCTTCTGATTGCCGTCCAGAAGATAAGATTCCACCATAAGTCCTTTAACAAGCTTGTGTATCTCTTCCGAATGTCTTGAACTGTGAAGTATCTCTTTCGCAATTCTGGGCTGCTCGTCGAATCTCTTTCCGGAATTGGCATGATTGGTATCTACTATAACACCGGGATTCTCAAGGCCTCTTTCCTGATAGAGCTGATTAAGCAGAAGAATATCTTCGTAATGATAATTGGGCATCGACTCCCCGTGCTTATTTGTATAGCCTCTGAGTATGGCATGAGCATAAACATTACCTGTTGTCTCCACTTCATAGCCACCGTATACAAATGTGTGAGGATGCTGTGCCGCCTGAATTGAATTGAGCATTACATTCAACTCACCGCCTGTGGGGTTCTTCATTCCCACAGGAATATCCAATCCGCTGGCTGTAAGTCTGTGGAGCTGGTTCTCTACAGATCTTGCACCTACGGCAACATATGTAAGACAATCCGACAGATAACTGTGGTTTTCGGGATATAACATCTCATCTGCACAAGAGAAACCTGTTTGTGATATTGCATCTATGTGAAGCTTTCTAATAGCTATCAGACCCTTCACCATATCGGGCTTTGAACTGGGATCCGGCTGGTGAGCCATGCCCTTATAACCGTCTCCGGTAGTCCTCGGCTTATTGGTATATATTCTGGGAACTATCACTATCTTGTCAGCTACTTTGTCCTGAACTTTACGAAGCCTGTTAATATATTCAAGCACCGCATCTTCTCTGTCAGCCGAACATGGACCGATGATAAGAAGGAGCTTGTCGCTTTCACCCAGTAATATCTTCTTAACCGCTTCATCGTTTTTCCTTTTAGCCGCCTTCATCTCCTCAGACAGCGGATACATATCCTTGATCTCTTCCGCTGTCGGCATCGGCCTAATCTTTGTCATATTCATTTATATATCCTCCGCGATATATCTTTCCTTTTTATAGGGCATCAGCCAAGCTCATGCCACTTTTCTTCCCCGTATCTTGCCATGAGCATATCTGCCACAGCTATAGCGGTTACGCTGTTTACCACCGGACATATGCGTCTTATTATGGCGGGGTCATGTCTGCCGTTTATGCTAAGTGTGGCATTCTCGCCCTTTTTCAGATCCACGGAATCCTGTTCTTTTCCTATGGAAGGCGTAGGCTTTACTGCCATATTGAATATAATCGGCATTCCGTTACTGATACCGCCGTTAATGCCGCCGTTATTGTTGCTGACTGTTACCACTTTTTCTCCGGACATACGTATGGCATCGTTGCACTCACTGCCCTTCTTATCGGCGAAGTCGAAGCCCAGTCCGAATTCTATTCCTTTTATGCCGCCTATGCTGAAGATGGCATGGGCAAGCTCACTTTCAAAACTGTCAAACCAAGGCTGTCCCACTCCTGCAGGCATTCCCGTTACGGCAGTCTGAATAATTCCGCCTACGCTGTCATTATCTTCTCTTGCGGCTATAATCTCATCTTCCATCTTTTTTCGGACACTCTCCTCAAGTACGGGAAAAGTCTTGCTCTTAAGCCCGTCAAGGTCCTTCTCAATATCCGAAAAAGCTCTGTCCTCCACGCCATGACAGTTGAGGATATGAGTTCCTATCTTAATCCCTTTTCTTTCAAGTTCGGGAATAAGAATTCCGCCCACTGCAACAAGTGCTGCGGTTATCCTTCCGGAAAAATGGCCGCCGCCTCTGTAATCCTCGTAGCCGAAATATTTGCTGTAAGCAGAAAAATCAGCATGACTGGGTCTCGGAAGACCTCTTTCATAATCGCCGCTTCTTGTATTGCTGTTGGGAATTATTACGGTAAGCGGACTTCCGCTTGTCTTACCTTCAAAGACTCCCGATATTATTTGGAACTCATCTTTTTCAACTCTGGGAGTATCCGTAGCACCTGCCGGTCTTCTCTTTGACAGATGATCGGCCATTATCGTTTCGTCAACGTCTATTCCCGCAGGAAGGCCGTCAATAACCGCTCCCACATAAGGACCGTGGCTCTCACCGAATATTGTTACAGCTATATTGTTGCCAAAAGTGTTTTTCATATTATCTCCGATTCTGATCCGTCTTCCGTGGCGGATACCAATCCCTCACATCAGTATATTATACTGAATCCCCTGTTTGCAATATTTCTTCCATGGCCGTGTACATGGGACTGAGTCCCAGACTGTCATAGAATTTTCTTGCCTCGGGATTGCATTCCCACACATGAAGGGTTATATGATATACCCCAAGTTCTTTTGCTTTCTCTTTTGTATATTCATACAGAGCGCTGCCCACATGCTTGCCTCTGGACACACTGTCCACACACAGATCATCAATATAAAGAGTTCTGTGAGGCTTCACGCTGGTCGTTTCCTTTGTGTCTTCTATCTGACAGAAGACATATCCCAGAATCTTATCATCTTCAACGGCAACGTATATAGGAGCATCCTTTTTGCCTATCTTGTCTTTCAGATCTTCGGCTGTATACTTTATCCCGCCGGATTTGAATAGATCGTTCCTGCCGTCTGCATGAACCTGATTAACCTGATAGAGCAGATTGATGATTCCGTCAGTATCATCAAATCTCGCATCTCTTATTATCATACCGGTATTCCTTCTTTAAAATTCTTCATCATCTCGTTGGTGAGGCTGGATTCATCCGGCTGAAGCACGATATCTTCTCTGGCTGTCCAGCATGCGCTCTTAAGTTCGTTGTCATCCATATGGATGGTGTCGTCTCCGTCCACATCACAGTAATATCCCGCAAGAATATCATTGGCTATTCCCCAGGGCTGTGACTTGTAATAACGTATATTTTTAACCTTAAGTCCGGCTTCTTCCATTACTTCTCTTTCAACGGTTTCTTCCAGAGTCTCACCTATCTCCGTAAAGCCCGCTATAAGGGCGTTATGATTAAAGCCTCTCCTGTATTTTGTAAGAAGTATTTTTTCTCCGTTGATTACTCCCACTATAACAGCGGGCATGATCCTCGGATATACTGTGTGTTTGCAGGATGTGCATACCATGGCTCTTTCCGTGGAAGAATGTTCCATCTTCGAACCGCAGCAACCGCAGTATTTATTATCTCTGTACCAGTCTGCCAGATGCTTTCCCGTGCAGGCTGCAAATATCCTGTATTTCGGTGGTGTAGAGTCTTCCCTGATCTCCTTGATATCCAAAAGAGAGAATCCGCTTCCCTCTTTCACAGAAGCCTCAGGTTCATCCGTCTCTAAGAGAAAGAATCTTTCATCATCGATTGAGAATAGATAGGTAAGTTCCGTATCTTTAGCAATATCCTTTAGCTTGGGAAAAGAAAGGGTCTCGTCGATCTTGGCAACTACCGATGATTTTCTGAATATAAGAACATAGTCATCCGGTCCCGGAGTCACCTCGGGATCGTATTGATTGAATAATCTGTTAGGATAAATATCCTGTAACATATTGCCTCCTCCCGAAGTCTTTTAAGACATCCGGTCTGTGTATAGCATTTTTATTTTTATGATATTCCCGTAAGGTCCTTTACCACTTCTCCGGCAATTATAAGGCCCACAACGGAAGGAACAAAAGCCACACTTCCGGGGGTGGATCTTCTGCCTTTCTCGGGCTGCTCTTCTGTTGTAGCGTCAGCCAGTGGCTTAACAGGCTCTTCTTCCGAATATACCACCTTAAGTTTCTCTATTCCTCTTTTTTTAAGTTCATGCCTCATTACCTTCGCAAGGGGGCATACCTTTGTGGAATATATGTCAGCCACCTTAAAGGCCGCAGGGTCCAGTTTGTTGCCTGCACCCATGGAACTGATTATGGGAACCTTATACTTATCTGCTCTCTTAACAAGTTCTATCTTGGCTGTTACGGTGTCCACCGCGTCCACAACATAATCATATTCTTCAAAGGGAAAATCCTCCGCATTTTCCGGAAGGAAGAATTCTTTATATGCTCTGATATCCGCCTCCGGATTGATATCCAGCATGCGCTCTTTCATGACATCAACCTTGTATCTGCCCACGGTGGAACCCGTGGCTATGATCTGCCTGTTAAGGTTAGACAGGGCCACTTTGTCCTTATCGATTATATCGAAAGCACCCACTCCGCTTCTTATCAGAGCTTCACAGACATATCCTCCCACGCCTCCTGTTCCGAAGACAGCCACTCTGGAATTATGCAGTTTTTCCATGGCTTCTTTTCCAAGAAGCAGTTCCGTTCTTGAATACTGTTCAGACATTTTCTTCACCTACGCCGGATGTCATCGAGACAAAACGGCCGGAAGGATTAATATTGTATATAAACATTGACGTAAGTATAAGTATACTTCCCGTTATCTTAAGTGCACTGTGATCTTCTCCGACTGCAACTATTCCAATGATGCATGAGCTCAGAGGATTGAGCACCGAATACATTGCCGCGGTCTCCGCAGAAAGATATTTCTGTGATACAGGCTGAAACAAAAAACCGAAGCAACTGCAGACCAGGACTAACATTGCCATCA
>JAEEGH010013360.1_pt1 | contig 18220 bp, 12 predicted proteins | sample 9134181 | NCBI WGS metagenome assembly JAEEGH01 (sample SAMN16246544, study PRJNA631951) | gut metagenome | biome: gut microbiome; feature: rumen; material: DP-attached | host: Bos | place: Iran: Karaj | collected 2018-10 | reverse complement strand
GTTATTAACGTCAGTAAATGCGATGAAATCGGTGATAACTATGAAAAAGTATTACTCCGTTTCTTTGAAGGCGATGTCCCAATGATGGTTTGTAACGGGGATACCGTGAGTGGTGCTAAAAAGCGTGAAGCTAAATCAGAAGCATATCAAGCTAATCCATTCAATTATTCTTTCTATCCAATTCCAGTCACTGATAAAGGTGGATATTTCATTGATAGTCCATCTTTAGAATTCTCAGTTAATAAAGACTGTGAAAACTTAGATATGACTAACGAATTCATGAGATTCTTGCTTAGAACTAAAGAATTACAAAATATGGCTTCCTTAAAAGGACTTATTCCTTCCACCAAATCAACATCATTTGATGCCGTTTATGCTCCATTTGGTAAAGTCCCAGCAGACCGTACCGTTTCTCCAGAAGTTATTGGTGTTAAAGATCAACTCGCTACACAAATTAGACTTGCGGCTTATAAAGTTGGTAAAGGCGAATTAACCATTGATGAAGCTGTTGCGCAATACGGTTCTTTGGAATAAAGATAAATAGCTACCTTAATTGGTGGCTTTTTCTTTTATAAGCGCATGACTTCCTCCGTTTATATTAATCAGTTATAATTTGACTATGAAAAGTATCGTTTATTTCACAAAAGATTTATCTCCTAAAGGTGTTAAAAAGCTTTTTGAAAAACTAAATCCTACTTTAGGTAATAAGATTGCTATCAAACTCCATTCTGGTGAAGAAGGTAATCAAAACTTTTTAGGTCCAGATTTTTGGGAAGAATTAATCGATTCATTAAATGGTGTAGTAGTGGAATGCAATACCGCTTATCCAGGTGCGAGAAATACCACTAAAAAGCACCGTCAATTAATAAGTGAACACGGCTGGGATAAATATTTCAAATTTGATTTATTGGACGCCGAAGAGCCTGATTTAGTGCTTGATATACCTAACGGTAACCATATTAAAAAAGATTATGTTGGTAAAAATATCGTTAATTACGATTCTTTATTAGTTTTATCGCATTTTAAAGGTCATCCAATGGGTGGCTTTGGTGGTGCGCTTAAACAATTATCAATTGGCTGTGCTTCTTCTAGAGGTAAAGCCTATATCCATAGTGGTGGTTATACACAAGATCAAAACATTGTTTGGGAACATATTTGCCCACAACTAAATTTCTTAGAATCAATGGCGGACGCCGCTAGTGCGGTCCATAAATATTTCAAAGATAAATCTGCTTATATCAATGTTATGAAAAACTTATCAGTGGATTGCGACTGCTGCAGTGTCGCTGAAGATCCATGCATGCAAGATATTGGCATTTTAGCGAGCTTAGATCCAATCGCGATTGATCAAGCATGTATTGATTTAATTAAAAGTAAAACCGATGATCCAGGCCAAGCCCATTTCTTGGAAAGAGTTAATTCTAGAAAAGGTGAACATATTTTAGAAGCGGCGATGAATCTAGATTTTGGTTCTAGAGAATACGAATTAATCGATATCGATGAATAACTTTATTGATATTTTAAATATTCACTTTCAAAAATATCCCTTAATGCAAGCGGAAGATATTTATAAACTTGCTTATCAATTTTATTTTGGTCCAGCGCATTTTATTAACGATAAAGAAAAGGCTTATAACTTTTTAATTAATGAGGCTAAAGAATGCACTTCTAACGAAGTAGAAGTCATGGATTTAGGGGAATACGCTAGATATAGTCTTATTAACAATAAAGAATATTTAGATAAATTATTTAATGCGTTTTATGAATCCGCGAAAGTTAGCGATAAACCAGTTGATGGATTTATAAAAATACTTGAGACCTGTATTAATTATCTAAAAGAAAAAGAAGGAATATATGATAGTTTCCTACTTCTTTTAAAGAGAATGAAAGAGTTAAACTATCTCGCTATTTCGCATAGTCAAATATATAGAGATAACTATAATCCCCATTACCGCTTAGTTAAAAAAGATAAAATGAAATTATAAAGAGGAACAAAATATGAAAGTTTTAATCATTAATGGCAGTCCTAGACTGAAAGGCAATTCATCAACACTAGTTAACGAGATGATAAACATTTTTAATAAAGAAGGTGTTGAAGTCGATAATTATCAAATCGGCGCTAAAGCGATAAGAGGCTGTATGGCTTGTGGCTATTGCTATGAACATGGAGAATGTGTCTTTAAAGATGACGTTAATGATTTAGCCAAAAGATTTGAACACGCTGATGGTTTAGTAGTGGTTTCTCCTGTTTATTATGGTTCCGCTAATGGATCGATTATTTCTTTACTTGATAGATTATTTTATTCCTCACATTTTTCTAAGAAATTTAAAGTCGGTGCCGCGTTTGCTATTGCTAGACGTGGTGGCACAACCGCGACATTTGATGAATTAAATAAATACTTCACTATCTCACAAATGCCAATTGCCTCAGGCAGATATTGGAATAACGGCTTTGGTAGAAGCGAAGGGCAAATAAATCAAGACGAAGAAGGCATGCAAAATGCAAGAGTGGTGGCCCGCAATATGGTGTTTTTAATGAAAGCCATTAAAGACGCTAAAGAAAAGTACGGTTTACCAGAAACTGAAGACACTAAATTTACCCATTTTATAAAGTAAAATAGTTTTCATTTCTGCGCATTTTTGCATATTTTTGTCACATTTTTTGCGCATTTGCCTATTTTTCGCACAAAACCGCCATTTTATAGCAAGAAATAGTTATAACAATTATACTAATGTTATGAAGTATGCTTTAGCGATCGATATTGGTGCTTCTTCAGGCCGCCACATTATCGGTTATAAAAAGAATAACGAGATAGTTTATGAAGAAATCTATCGTTTTCCTAATGGCGTTAAAAATGTTAACGGTCATTTAGTGTGGGACGTAGATGCTTTATTTAAAGAAATACTCATTGGTTTAAAGAAAGCTAAAACGTTAAATAAAATACCTAATGTCATTGGTATTGATACTTGGGCGGTTGATTACGCTTTACTCGATGAAAACGATAAATTAATCGATTGTGTTTACGCTTATAGAGATAGTAGAACAGAAAAATCTATCCCTGAAGTACATAAAATATTACCTCATGAAGAGTTATACAAATTATGTGGTATTCAGTTCCAACCATTTAATACCATCTATCAATTATATGAAGATAAAATGAGTGGCCGTTTATCTAAAGCCAAATCATTTTTAATGCTTCCTGATTATTTACATTTCTTACTTACAGGAAATAAAAAACAAGAATACACAAACGCCACTAGTACAAGCATGGTTAATGCCGATACAAAGACTTGGGATAAAGATATTCTTAATAAGCTAGGTTTAAATAATGACTTATTCAAAGAACTATCTAATCCAGGTACTGTAGTGGGCGCTTTTAAAGAAGACATCAAAGAATATTTAGGATACGATGCTAAAGTGGTATTACCCGCTACTCACGATACCGCTAGTGCGGTGGAAGCATTAGATATTAAAGATGAACCATATATTTCTAGTGGCACCTGGTCTTTACTTGGCTTAAAGGTTAAAGACGCGATTAGAGATGAAAAGAGCCATCGTGGTAATTGGTCTAATGAAGGTGGACCGTCTTATTACCGCTATCAAAAAAACATCATGGGTATGTGGTTAGTGCAATCACTCCGTAATGAATTATGTCCAAATAAAGATTTCGCTGAAATCGCTGAACTCGCTAGAAAAAGTAATTTTAACGGTATTGTTGATGTTAATAACCAAGACTTCTTAGCCCCAACTTCGATGAAAGAAGCTTTTGATAAACATTTAAATAAAACAATAAAACGTAACTTAGAATTAGGTGATTATTTTAGATCTGCTTATTTAAGCCTTGCGTGCTTATATAAAGAATCGCTTTACGAATTAGAAGAAAATACTGGTAAAGTATTCCATAACTTATATATCGTTGGTGGTGGCGCGAAAAATAGTTTCTTAAACGAACTCACTGAACAAATGTGTCAAATTAAAGTAGTAGCATTACCAATTGAAGCAACAGCCTTAGGTAATTTAAAAATTTTATTAGATAAATTAGAGGAGAAATAATATGAGTAAAATGTATGAACTCGCTAAAGAAAGATATCAACAAATTGGTATCGATACGGAAAAAGCTTTAGACATCTTAAAAAATATCCCAATATCCATTCACTGCTGGCAAGGTGATGATGTCATCGGTTTTGATGGTGGTGACTCTCTTTCAGGTGGTATTCAAACAACTGGTAATTATCCTGGTAGAGCCCGTAACTTTATAGAATTAAAAGAAGATATTAAAAAAGCATTTGCCTTAATGCCTGGTAAAAAAAGATTAAATGTTCATGCTTGCTACGCTATTAAAGAAAAAGGCGATAAAGCGGATCGAGATAATTATGAACCAAAACATTTTGCCCCTTGGGTAAAGTTTGCTAAAGAAATTGGTTTAGACGGTCTTGATTTTAATCCAACTATGTTTTCTCATCCTAAAATGAAAGACGGTCTATCTTTATCTTCTCCTGATAAAAATATTAGAGACTTCTGGATTAAACACTGCCAATCCTCTATTAAGATTGCAGAGTACTTTGCCGATGAAATGGGTACTCCTTCTTTAGTTAATATTTGGATTCCAGATGGCTTTAAAGATATTCCAAGTGATCGCTTAGGACCAAGATTAAGATTAAAAGATTCTTTAGATCAAATTCTTGCTATTCCATATGATAAAAAGAAAGTCATTGTCGCAGTGGAATCTAAAGTCTTTGGTATTGGTATTGAATCTTATACTGTGGGTAGCAATGAATTCTATCAAAACTATGCTGCAAAAAATAATATTTGCTGCTTATTAGATAATGGCCATTATCATCCATTAGAATATGTTTCTGATAAGATTCCTTCCTTGTTAGCATTTTATGATAAAGTCGCTCTTCATGTCACTAGAGGTGTGAGATGGGATAGTGACCACGTTGTCTTATTTGAAGATGAATTAAAGGAAATCGCTAAAGAAATCGTGAGAAACGACGCGATTAATAAAGTTATTATCGGTTTAGATTATTTTGATGCCTCTATTAATAGATTATCCGCTTGGGTCACCGGCCAAAGAGCGATGGAAAAAGCTTTACTATTTGCTTTATTAATTAATAATAAGGAATTAAAAGAATTACAAGATAAGGCTGACTTCACTTCCTTAATGGTGGAACAAGAAAAATATAAAACTCTTCCATATGGCGCCATTTGGGAAGAATACTTAGAAAGACAAAATCTAAAAGAAGATTATCTAAGCGATATTAGAAAATACGAAAAAGAAGTATTGTCCAAAAGATAAATATAAAGACCTCTCAAAACGAATGAGAGGTTTTCTTTTAGCGGTTAATAATGTTAGCGCCTTTATCAACGCATTTTTTAATGACTTCTTCCCCGCCATTGGTGTAAATAGCGTCATATTCCGTCAATCTTGCGGTCCTAAATGTGGCTTTCTTTGAAAATTTTGTGCGATCCACTAACAATATTTTCTTTTGGCTATTCGCCATTACCACTCTTTTAATTTCGGCTTGTTCAGATGAACTTTCATATGTGCCGTTTTCATTAATAGCCGCGCATGATCCTAAATATAAATCAAAATTCATATCTGATAATGATCTAGCGGTAAGTGGCCCAGTAATGGAGTTTGAATTGTTCATCACATTACCTGCTGGAACTATGACATTTATGTGCTCTTTTTTAGATAGCTCGCCCGCAAGAGTGATGCCGTTAGTGACAACAGTCTTATGTCTAAAGTCCATTAGTTTGGCCAATGCCAATAAAGTAGAACTATTATCGATAAAAACGCTATTAAATTCAGGGAGGTTTGGTAGGGCAATTTGGGCAGTTGCTAATTTTTCAAATGGATCTTGCTCTTTTCTAACGAAGATGTGAACTTCTTCACTGTTTTCTACGAAAATAGCGCCACCGTGATCTCTTTCTAATAAGCCTAGACTTTTAAGTTTAGCGACGTCTCTTCTCACCGTGGCTTCACTTACATATATCTGCTTAGCAATCTCTTCAATTTTGGCGTATTTCTTCTCTTTTAAAATATCTAATATTTGTGTTTCTCGATAGGATAGCATTTAGTGTTAACCTCCATTTTTGATAATTCGCTTATACAAAACATGACAATTTTGCGATTTGTTTGAAAACTGGCAAATCTCTGCTCATTTTGTTTCATTTCTGCTCATATTATTGTTTATTTTTGTTCATTTGTCAACTTTCCGTGCAAATATGGACACGTAACCTTTTTATATATATTATAAAGACAGAAACCGGGCTTTTTATGCCCAAAAAGAGGAGGATTATAATGAAAACTTCGACCAAAAAAAGAATGGTGAAATCTTTTGTTCTCGCCGCTGGCGTCGCATTAGTTGCTCCATTACTTATTTCTAAGGCAGAAGTTCTTCCTAACTTCGCTATCGGTGGAAATGAGTACGTTAAAGCCGTACCAATTTTTGACACATACGAAGAAGGTCAAGAAGCTGCTAGAGAACTCAACAAAGAGTTGACAGGTGAAGGTGCTGTTCTTTTAAAGAATGATGGCACATTACCACTCTCCAAAAAAGCTAAAGTCACAGTTTTCCTTGCTAACGCTAGTTACAGTGGTACTGGTTCCCAATTAGCAGGTGAATTGAGAAACGAAGGCTTTGATGTTAACTCCAACACAATTTCAGCCGCTAATATCGATAGAGTTACTGATGAACAAATCGGTAATTACAACGATGTCGCTGTTGTCGTCGTCGCTCGTGGTGGTGGTGAAGGTAGTGACCTTTCCATTTCCGTCAACGAAAACGCTGATGATGAACACGAAAACGTTGGTGGTTGGAAACACTCTCGTTTAGCCAAGAATGGCGATAACGAAAGAAAACACAATCAAATGCTTACTGCTAATGAAGTTAAGACAATTAAATTAGCAAAAGAAAAATTTGGTAGTGTTGTCGTCTTATTGAACACATCCAACGCAATCGAAATGTACAACCTTGAACACGATGAAGACGTCGGTGCTATCATGTTCATCGGTAGAACTGGTACAACCGGTATGCAAGCTGTTCCAGGTTTATTAGATGGTTCTATTAACCCATCTGGTAAAACAGTTGATATTTGGTATAGTGACTTCACAGCCGATCCAACTTGGTACAACTCCTTGGCCAACGCCCAAAACGATGGCGGTAGCAATACCTATGTCGATGCCATTACAGGTAGCTCATCTACTAACTTACACGGTGTCGATTACGAAGAAGATATCTTCTTAGGTTATGGCTATTATGAAACAGTTTATGCTGAAATCTTAGCCGGCCGCTTACAATTCGATGCTTCTAAAGCCAAATTAACAGAATCATTAGTTAAAGGTGATTTCTCTGGCTTAAGTGAAGATGCTCGTAAAGAAAACGCTGATGCATATTATGAAAGAGCAGTTGTTTATCCATTCGGTCACGGCTTATCTTACACAAAATTCAACGTCGGTAAACCACAATTAGTGGAAGTCGCTGATTTCAAATCTGAAAAATTATCTTCTGGCTTTGCTGGTGGTGAAAAGAACGTTGCTGACTTAAAAGAATTAACATTCAAAGTCAAAGTCGATAACGTCGGTAATAGAGCGGGTCAAAAAGTCGTTCAAATCTATGCTGCTGCTCCATATGATCCAGCAGTTTCTGAATCCAAAGCCGCTGTTAAATTAGTCGGTTTTGCTAAGACAAGAGAATTAGCCCCAGGCGCGAGCCAAACATTAAAGATTAAGGTTAACGCGCAAGACGTTGCCTTCTATAGTGCTTCTACAGAACACCTTGACGCTGAAGGCGATAACGTCAGAGGTGCTTATGTCCTTGATGCTGGCGAATACACATTCTATGCTGGCCAAAGTTCACACTGCTTCAACGACAATTATGTTGCAGTTGAATTAGACAACAAAGCCGTCTTAGCTTTAGATGACTTCAGTGATGAAAATATCCAAAACTACTTCTCTGAAGAAAACGGCAGATACAATTCCATGAAGAAAAATGGCAATTGTGACTGGAACGGCGATGGTGCCATCGATGAAAATGATGTTTTATTCGATGAAGAAATGACCATCCTCGATAGAAAAGACTTAGTCGGTACATTCCCAAAAGCTCCAAAGACTGAAAAAGTCGGTGAAGTTTATAAAGGTGGCTTAGCGATGAATCAAGCATTCTTTGATCTCGTTGACTACTATACAAACTTCAGCTTAGACACATGGCAAGTTTCTTATCCAGCTTTCTCCATTACAGCTAACTACGCCGTTGGTGATAAGTTCGGTACAAGCAACAACAAAGATGTCTATCAAGTCACTGAAGCAATTACAGCTCCGGCTGCTGCTCAATTCAGAAACTATGCTGTTGATGAAATCTTCTTATCTGGTAGCACAGTTTATAAAGTCATCAAAGCTATTGCCATTCCTGAATTCCCAGCTTATGACAATACAAAAGCCTACTCTGTTGGTGAATACTTAACATACCAAGGCAGAAGATATGTTGTTAAAACAGCCTTCGCCGCTGGTGGTATCAGTACAGACAGCAGACGTGGTAACGTTACCGAAGTTACATCCATTTCTACATTCTTAGTAACAAGTGGTGAAAACGCTAACGTCCAAAATATTACAACATCTTATCAAGAAGATATCTTCGCTAATAAAGCAACCAAATTAGAAGAACAAAATAGTGGTGCTTATAAGTGGAGTGATAAATTATTCGCCGGTATCGATGGCAAAAACGCTAAAGGTCAAACAGGTTTATTTGATGCCACACCAGAAATGATGGCTGGTTGGTCTCAATTAAGTAACGCTGCTGCCCAAGAAGCTGCTATCGCTGCTGAAGATAGCAATTGGATCTGGTTCAACGAATTAGCCGGTATCTACTTCGATAGCAAAGAAGTTATCAGTGGTGGTAGATTCGATGGTATGACAGGCGAACAAGTCTGGATCAAATTCATGAACCAATGGACATGGGAAGACTTCTTCCGTGCTTGTTGGAATGGTGGTAACAATGGTACTGCTAGAGCCAACTTAGGCATTCCAAACGGTGGTGTCGCTGACTCCCCAACATCCTTCAACGGTACATATTCCTGGTGCTGTAATACAACAATTGGTTCTACATGGAATCAAGCCCTTGTTAAATACCAAGGTGAACTCGTTGCTTCTTTAGGCTTATTAAAGAACAGCACAAATATGAACAACGCTAAAGAACAATGGTTGAACCCAGCCATTAACACTCACCGTACTCCATTCTCTGGTAGAAATAATGAATACTACTCACAAGATGGTATCCATGCTGGTTACATGGCCGCTGCTTGTGCTCGTGGTATCCAAGAACGCGGTGTTGGTTGCCATATCAAACACATGGCTTTAAACGACCAAGAAACAAACCGTAATACAAACGTTCTCTTCACATGGGTCTCTGAAAGAGCATTCCGTGAAATCTACCTCAAACCATTCCAAATGGCTATCCAAGAAGGTGGTGCTGAAGGTGCAATGTCTGCTTTCGCCCGTGCTGGTTTAACTCCAACTGGTGTTAATAAGAATATGTGTGACTACCTCGTTAGAAAAGAATGGGGTGCTCCAAGATTCTTCTTCCACCCAGACTACTACGGTGCTGAATCCGCAGCTGTCCCAGAAGACTTAATGATCAGAACAGGCCACAGCCACGCTCCAGGTGGAAACTGGACAATCTCTGGCAACGCTTCTAACACTGGTTCCAATACCGTTTCCGGTTACTGGGATCCAGAAGTTGTTAACTCATTCAGCGCAACTGGTAAAGGTGGCGTCATGATTGGTAGAACAACTGATTTAGGTCAAGAAGCTTACTTATCCAATAACCAATGGTACGCTGTCCGTTATAATGCCATGATTATGTATAGTGAATATGCTAACCAAGGTCATAGTAGAAACGGTTATGTCCTCACTGAATACAAAGGTGATCAAACATTAGTCGCTACACAAGGTACAAGAATCTCCAATATCGATGTTTCCTTCGATGGTGATGTTGAATTTGAAAATTACGTTATCGCTTCTGGTGCTTTACCAGCTGGCTTAACACTCAATGAAAATACTGGTATCATCTCCGGTACACCAACAGAATCTGGTGTCTTCAACTTCTCCGTTAAAGCTACATTAGATAAATGGATTACACAAACCAATAACTACAGAATTACTGTTAGTACAACTGCTTTAGCCGCAGGTGAAGTCGGCGCAGCTTATAACCAATCAATCGTTGGTCAAAGTGGTACATTCGCTATCTCTGAAGGTGCCTTACCAGCTGGCTTAACACTCTCCGCTGATGGCAAGATCTCTGGTACACCAACTGAAGCCGGTACATTCAACTTCAAAGTTTCCATTACAAATGGTGAAGACGTTGTTGAATTATCCTTATCAATCGTTGTTGCTCCAGCTTCTCCAGTTGATCATGGTGGTATCGTTTCCATCGAAAAGATTGGTTCCGAAGGCTTAGTGGATACATACAAAGTCACATTCGCTGATGGATATACATTCGAATTCACAGTCACCAATGGTGCACAAGGTGAACAAGGTCCAAAGGGCGATCAAGGTGAACAAGGCCCAGCCGGTCAAAACGGTCAAGACGGTCCTCAAGGTCCTCAAGGCCCACAAGGTGAACAAGGTCCTGCCGGTCAAGACGGTAAAGACGGTGTTGATGGTAAAGACGGTAAAGACGGTGCTGATGGCAAAGACGGTGCTCAAGGTCCTCAAGGCCCACAAGGTGAACAAGGTCCTGCTGGCCCACAAGGTCCTGCCGGTGCTGATGGTAAAGATGGCGCTGACGCAAAAGGTTGTGGTGGTTCTATCGCCGCTGCCTCTGGCATCATGGCTCTCATTGCTGGCTTAGGCTTAGCCTTTACCGCTATTAAGAGAAGAAAAGATCAATAATCTACTCAAGTAGCGTTATAAAACAATAAAAACGTACTAATCCAACGTCTCTTTTTGGGGCGTTGGATTAACGTTTTATAAAGCGGTGTCTGAACACATCGCTTTATAAAATGAAAAAAGGAGAGAAACTAATGAACAACAAAAATATAAGTAAATTACTTATTGTTGCCTTAACATCCTTCATGATTGTGGGATGCCAAAAAGGTAATGATCCAAGTAATAGCAAAAAAAGCGAAGATACGCAAATACCTTCTAAATCATCAGATGATTCGGCACATAATTCATCCGATGACGGAGGCGAAATCATTGATAAGATTGTCGAAGATATTTCTATTAAAGTGACACCTAAAACAGAATACGTCGTTGGAGAAGAATTCTCCATTGAAGGTGGTGTTATCGAATTACAATTTGAAGATGGAACTACGAAAGATATTCCATTTAGTCACCCACAAGTCACAATTACCACACCAGATTTATCCACTGTTGGTGTTAAAACAGTCACTGTTGACTATGACGGTTTCAAAGCGACTTATCAAATCAACGTTAAAAAACAATCGTATCTCGTGACGCTTGATTTAAATTATGAAGGTGCAGTTAATCCCGACCCAATTGAAGTGGTAGCGGGTGAATATTTAAATAGACCAGCTGATCCAACTAGAACAGATTACCGTTTTGTTAAATGGACTAGTGATAAAGCAGGTAATGAAACGTTTAATTTCACTTCAACCCCAATCAATTCTAGCATTACTATTTATGCTCAATGGGAACAAGAATTCGCTGTTTATTTCGATTTAGATGATGGCAGCGCAAAAGTCAAAGTTGCAGCCACTTTAAACGCTCCAATTTTAATGAATGCCGCGCCAAGTGTCTTAAGAACTGGTTATCAATTCTTAGGCTGGTATAACGGAAATGATCTTTATGATTTTGCTTCACCAATTACCGCTGCTTTAAATTTAAAAGCGCATTGGAAAGCAATTGATCCTAGTAAAGATGTTCACACAGTAACTATTAATTACAACGCTGGTGATACATACGCTTCTATTAGTTATTACGTTGAAGACGGCGCTACAACATTTACTCCATCTAGTCCAGTTATTGAAGGTAAGGAATTCCAAGGTTGGTATCAAGCCTCTCAAGGCAATGATGCCTTTGATTTTACCGCTCCAATTAACGAAGATAAGGTCATTTACGCTCACTATCGAGTTGATTTCTACACCATTAACTTTAAATATGTTGCCAATGGTGTTGAAACCGTTTACGAAACTAAAACAGTAGAGCCAGGTAAAAAAATCAGTGCTCCTATTAACAATCCACTAGTTCAAGACTACATATTTGATGGAAAGTGGTATAGCGATAAAGATTGTACAACAGTATTTGATTTTTCAAACCTTGTGTATCAAGACTACGACTTATATATGAAAGCTTTAAAGAAAAACATCTTTGAAGCGGAATATACATATATCGACGAAAACAAATCCGGCGTTGGTTCTAGTGACTCGTTCTTCGGCTTAATGCTTATTTATAAAGACAACGGCACTGCGATGGCTAGCAACGGATATTATGTTAGCGGCCTTTACTATAATGGTGCGTTTATTGAATTCGTCATCTACTCTTCAAAAGCTGTTAACGATGCTCAACTATCCATGAATCTATCTTGTGAATACGCCAATATGTTCATCGCTCCAGAAAACACAACAGTGAATGGACAACCATTCTATGGTTATGAAGTCGCTAATTATAAAGGTGATGTTAATGAAAGTGGTGTCTTACAAAAAGATAGTTTAGGTTACGCTAAATATATCGAATCAACAAAAACAGTTGTCAATTATGAACCAATCGCTTTAGTGGATCCAGTCCCTGTTGATCAAGGCTGGTATGATAAAAGACCATTTGGTGAATATTTTTTCACTGCTTCATTTGCTTTATATGAAGGCTATAACGTTATCAGATTAACAACCAAAAATAGTGTTCCTCCATATGATGGCACAATGGACGCCAATGCTCCAATGATTGATAACATTATCATTTATACTGATAGTGAATTAACTTGGACTCCACACGAAGAAAATGTCGCAGATATCGATAGAATCCATCACGAGGGTTAATACAAAATATGAAAAAATTCTCTTTTAAAAGACTGATTAATTTGCCGATGCTCTTTTTGGGCATTGCCGTTTTGATTCAAGTCTTGTCGTTAATTATTTATAACGCTACTGGCATCGATGAATTTAACGATACCTTATCAAAAGAAGTTATCATCTTCAGCATTATTTCAATCGCTTTAGGTGTCATCCTTCTTTTGGTTAGATTATTTGGTTTTGATGAGGCAACAATCTTACTAGGCAACTTCGATGTGTTTATTGTCATTGATTACATCCTCGCCTTATTTGCTTTTATGTTCTTTGTCATTAGCAAAGTCAATTACATTACCAACGTCATCGTTTCTATCGATGGCACAAAAATATCATTTATATTTGTTTTCACAGTGATTGTTTTCTTGCTCTCTTTTGTTTTATTCCTCGTTTCTGGAATTATGTACAAAAGATTAGCTAAAAAAGAGGAAAAGGAGGGCGAAAGCAATGCAATCTAAATTATTTAAACGATTGTTTTTAGGATTTGGTACATCATTTGCTATCTTAATTCCTGGTTTAGCCGTGGCACGTGCTAACGGGGCAATGATTAATCACGCCTTTAATATCAATGGCTACAAAGTAGTGGATGTTGGAGAAACCGATCCTGATGAATCAATCTATTTCAAGAGTAACTACAACAGTTTAGAAGAAGTTAAAGCCGCTGGTACAAAGCTAGTTACCGAAATTGAAGAAGGCGGCTTGGTCCTTTTAAAAAATGATAATAACGCCCTTCCATTAACTGAAAGTGCGCCAAAAGTTAGTTTGTTTGGTAACGGTTCTGTTTCTCCTAACTATACTCCATCTTTATCAGGTGGTTCTGTTAATGTAGGTGAATACAAAACTCTAAAACAAGCTTTAGAAAGCGTTAATTGTTCCGTTAATGGCGGTCTTTGGGATTATTATGTTTCCAATAAATCAACATATGGTCGTAAAAATAGTGTTTCAGGTTTAGTTAAAACATATACCATTAACGAAACACCATGGAGCAATGTAAACACCGCTAACGGTGATACATTTGCTAATTATGGTGATGCCGCGATTGTGACAATTACTAGAGATAGTGGTGAAGGTTTTGACTTAACCACCAAGGGTAGTGATGGACGCAATGGCATGTATTTAGGCTTATCAAACGAAGAAATCGATTTATTAAAAGGCTTAACAGCGCTTAAACAAGCCAATACATTCAAAAGAATCATCGTTTTATTAAATTCATCTTGTCCAATTGAACTTAATTTCTTAAACGATTCCGCAATTGATGTTGATTCTATATTGTGGATTGGTAACGCTGGTGGATTTGGTTTAGAAGCAGTCGCAAAAGCTCTTGTTGGTCAAATCAATCCATCTGGTAAATTATCCGATACATATGTTAAAGAAGCCTTATCTTCTCCTGCAATGGCCTCGTGGGCCGCAACAGACACAGGTATCTTTGCCCAAGAATATAACAATGCTAGTGATTTCAGCTTAAATAGCACATCTAAATATTATGGTGTCTATGTTGAAGGTATCTACGTTGGATATCGTTATTATGAAACAAGATATGAAGACGTTATTTTAAATAGAGCTAATGTTGGTTCGTTTAATTATAGCAACGAGGTTGCTTATCCGTTTGGACATGGCTTAAGTTATTCTAATTTCACTTATAGTGATTTTAAAGTTAGCGAATCGAGTGACCATAAATCATTTGATGTTGAAGTAACAGTCACTAATAACGGTTCTAAAGCAGGTCGGGAAGTCGTACAAGGTTGTGGGCAGAAACCATATGTTGATGGTGGGTTAGAAAAAGCCTCCATCGGACTCATGGGCTACGCTAAAACAAAAGAATTAGCGGCATCTGCTAACGAAAAGGTCGTTATTAGCATTAAAAAGGAACAATTTGAATCCTATGATAATTTGGTTAATAAGACCTATATCTTAGATGCTGGCGATTATTATCTTTCCGTTGGTAAAGATGCTCATGATGCATTAAATAACGTCTTGGCTAAAAAAGGTCAAGCAGTGGGTGATGCTAACTTTGCGGCTTTAGCCTTTAAACAAGCAGCATTAGATAATACCACTTACGCTAAAGCGGAAACTGGTAAAGTTGTGACTAATCAATTAGATATGATGGATATCAATTTATACGCTAAGAAAGGCGATAATTCTGTTAACTATGTTTCTAGAAATAATTGGGCTGGTACTTATCCAACTGCTAAAATCAACCTTTCTGTTAATGATAAAATGGCTAATGATTTAGCGAGCCATAAAGAAATTAAGGAAGAAGAAGATGTTCCTACATACACATATAAATCAGGTGAACAAAACTCACTTGTCAATTTAAGAGGCTTACCTTTTGATCATGAATTATGGGATAAACTCTTAGACCAGATGACATATGAAGAACAAGCTCTACTTATGACTAATGGTGCTTTTGGTACAGTTTCCATTGATAGTGTGTCTCTTCCTGCTACAAAAGCAAGCGATGGTCCTAACTTTATCACATCCACTAAAACAAATGTGGCCTTACCATCTGAAGGTATTTGGGCATCGGCGTTTGATAAAGAACTATTGGTCAAAATTGGTGATTATCTCGCTGAAGATGCACGCATTAACGGTATTGATACTTTATACGCTCCAGGTATCAACATTCATAGAACACCATTTATTGGTCGTAGCCATGAATATTTCTCAGAAGATCCATATTTAACCGGCATTTCCGTGATGAACGAAATTCAAGGTATGGAAGCCAGGGGTGTTGTTTCTGTTACAAAACACTTCGCCTTTAACGATGAAGATAGCGCTAGAAATGGTATTTCCATTTGGTTAAATGAACAAGCCGCTAGAGAAATCTACTTAGCGCCATTTGAATACGCTATTGGTAAAAACTATGGCAATGGACACGGCTGTATGTCTGGCTTTAATAGAGCGGGTACCGCTTGGGTTGGTGCCAGTAATGCCTTACAAAATATCATCGCTAGAGAAGAATGGGGCTATGAAGGATACTTTATAACCGATATGGCTTCTTCTAACGGTGCTTTATATATGACCTATGACGACGGCATTATGGCGGGAACTGATATTTATCTTGGCTCTGGCTCTAAGACCGCTCTAAAGGACTATAAAGGCAGTTTAACGTTCAAAAAGAAAGTAAGAGAAGCGGCTCATCGCATCCTTTACGTTCAAGTTAACTGTTCTTGCGCAATGAATGGCATCTCCGCTAGTAGTAAGATTGTGACCTTAACTCCATGGTGGGACACACTTCTTAATTCATTAATGATTGCTAGTGGTGTTATTGCAGGATTATCTCTTGCTATGTCATTTATCATCGTTTTAATTCCAAAAAAGAAAAAAGAATAGAAACCACTCATTAGAGAACCTCCGCGTTTCTATCAAACGTCAAAAGCGGTGGCGTGCCGGTTACCGCTTTTGATTTTGCTTATAAATGAAGTATGAAGCTACATACATTATAGCTATAAAAATTATAAATATGTGACATTTTGCCAAGTAAATAACGCATTCTAAAAAATATCTAAAAAACCCTTTGCATTATGCGTGCTCATTTGGTAATCTTTTAGGCAAAGAATTGCTATGGAGAAACTAGTTAGAAAATTGAAGAATCCTACCGCTTTAGGGGGTTTCTTCCCTCTCGACAGCCTCTCTATCGCTATTCGTATTTGTTGATTGACTCCTAAGATTTGGAGTCTTTTTTTTGCTCGGAAGGAGAAACAGTTATGGCAAAAACAAATCTTATCTACGATGTAGAAGACAAGCCAAGTTGGGGAAGAACCATCGTCTTCGCATTACAACAACTTTTAGCCATCATGGCTGCTACTATTGCCGTTCCAATGATTGTCGGTAATGGTATGAGTACATCTGCTGCCTTATTCGGCGCTGGTGTTGGTACAATCGTTTACTTACTTTTCACAAAATCAAAATCACCAGTCTTCTTAGGTAGTTCATTCGCTTTCTTAGGAAGTATGTTCGCTGCCTTCGGTGGTGCCTACGCTGGAACAACACTCGGTTTCTTAGGTCTCATCATTGGTGCGGTCTTCGCTGGTTTAGTATATGTTATCTTAGCGTTAGTTTGTAAATTCTGTGGTACAAACTGGATTTCCAAATTAATGCCAGCCGTTGTTATTGGTCCAACAGTTGCGATCATCGGTTTAAGTTTATCCGGTAACGCTGTTGCTAATGTTTTCGGTTATGGTTCCGTTGATGCCTTTGCGGCAAGTGGTGGTGTTGTTAACTGGCACGTTTTAATCTGCGTTGTCGTTGGTTTAGTGACATTATTAACCGTTATCATTACTTCAGTCTTCAGCAAACCAAAAGGTTTCTTAAAATTAATTCCATTCGTTATCGGTATTGGTGTTGGTTATCTTTTAGCCTTAGGCTTCACAGGTCTTGGCTTCGCTCTTGATAAAGAAGCTTTAAAGATCATCGACTTCAGCATCTTCACAAATGCTGGCTGGGATAAATTTGTTGGTGGTTGGTTACCAGATTTCACCTTCATCAAAGCATTCACTGCTTTCACAGATGGTAGTGACTTCTCTAACTTTGGTCCATATATTGGTACCATCGCTGTTGCTTATGTTCCAGTCGCATTCGTCGTCTTTGCAGAACACATTGCTGACCACAAGAACTTAAGTTCCATCATCGGTAGAGATTTATTAAATGAACCAGGCTTACATAGAACACTCCTCGGTGATGGTGTTGGCTCAATGGCTGGTGCCTTCTTCGGTGGTGCATGTAATACCACATATGGTGAATCCGTTGGCTGTGTTGCTATTTCCGGTAACGCTTCCATTAGAACAATCTGGGCCACAGCATTCATGGCTATCGTGCTCAGCTTCTTCTTACCATTCTCCACATTACTCGCTTCCATCCCAACCCCAGTTATGGGTGGTGTCTGTATCGCTTTATACGGCTTCATCGCTGTCTCTGGCTTAAAGATGCTCCAAGGTGTTGATCTTGGTGATAATAGAAACTTATTCGTTGTTTCCACAATTTTAATCGCCGGTGTTGGTGGCTTTGCTATGACATTCGTTTTACCAAACGCCGCTGGCTCAATTACATTAACAGAAGTTGCTTGTGCTTTGATTCTTGGTATAATTGTTAATGTAATCGTTCGTCTTAAAAAAGACGATGGTGACAAAGCTGCTGAAGCCGCTCCTGCGGAAGAACCAGCAGAAGAAAAAGTTGAGGAATAGTTAAAATGGC
>JAEEGH010013358.1_pt1 | contig 18223 bp, 17 predicted proteins | sample 9134181 | NCBI WGS metagenome assembly JAEEGH01 (sample SAMN16246544, study PRJNA631951) | gut metagenome | biome: gut microbiome; feature: rumen; material: DP-attached | host: Bos | place: Iran: Karaj | collected 2018-10 | reverse complement strand
ACCGCGAGGACGTCATCAAGCACATCGACGATGTGGAGCAGGCCGGCGATATCGTGGACCTGTTGCAATATGACGAGGACACCGCCGGTGGTTACATGTCTACCGAGATGATTGTCGTCAACGAGAACATGTCGATGCCCGACTGCATCAAGGCGATGCGCCAGCAAGCCGAGGATATTGATGAAATCTACAATATCTATGTCGTTGACGACGATAACCGCCTGAAAGGCATCTTCCCCTTGAAGACCACGATCACCAACCCCTCGGCCTCCAAAATCAAGCATGTCATGGAGCCCGACCCCATCAGCGTGCGCACCGATACCGACATCGAGGACGTTGCCCTCGACTTTGAGAAATATGACCTTGTGGCGATGCCTGTTGTTGACAGTATCGGCCGCCTAATGGGCCGCATCACGATTGACGACATCATTGACCGCGTGCGTGAGCAGGGAGAGCGCGACTACCAGTTGGCATCTGGTATCTCGGGCGACCTGGAGACCGACGACAACGTCTTCCGCCAGGTGAGAGCCCGCTTGCCGTGGCTGCTCATTGGCTTGGTGGGTGGTATCATCAACGCCCTAATCCTGGGCGGTGGCGAGGGCGATGCCGACCTGTTGCGCATTCTGCCCGGCCTGGCGCTGTTCATCCCCTTGATTGGCGGTACCGGCGGTAATGTGGGCACCCAATCTAGCGCTATCGTTGTGCAGGGTCTTGCTAACGGTAGCCTGGACATCAAGCACGTGGGCAAGCACTTGTTGAAAGAGTTCAGTACGGCGCTCATCAATGCGCTGGTCATGGGCCTGCTCATCTTCCTTTACACACGCTTCTTCCCCGTGGATAACGACCCCACTAAGTCAAACATCGCCGCCGCAGCAGTGACGGCATCACTGTTCCTGGTAGTAATGTTTGCCTCGCTGTTCGGCACGGTGGTGCCTCTGGTGCTGGAAAGGATGAAGATTGACCCCGCCATCGCGACTGGTCCGTTCGTCACCGTGACCAACGATATTGTGGGCATCACCATCTACATGGCCATCAGCGGCTGGCTCATCAATCTCTTTACCGCCTTCATGGGTTAACCGACAATATTAATCGTCAAGGCCGCCCTCATGGGTGTTTAGAGTAAACTCGACGAGATTATAATTCTGATAATCAATACATAAACACTGTAGAGACGCAAAAATTTGCGTCTCTACAGTGTTATTTAGAGGATAACCCACTAAAAATCAGAAGATATCCTTATTTAGCTGGCACTATTTCCTTGGGTTTTTGTAAAGGCTTCTTGCCATGCATGATGCTATCAAAGTGCTGGATGACGGGTCGCAGTGTGGTCAGGCTATCGAAACTGATTGTGTCGGTTCTGAAATCGGCTTGCTTGGGTTCCTTCATCCCGATTTGAATATCGCGTGAACGTTCATCGGTAAAGGCCATGACCTCGTCCTCGTTAATGCCGATGAGTTTCATGTTCTTCCTGTTGAGATAGCGTATATTGGCCGCAATGTATTCCAACCAAGCCTTGCGCACATGAAAGTCCACTAATTTCTGCCTAAACACATTGTCGTTGAGCAGTTTGGTGAATGAGTGCTCTCCTGGTTTCATTTGGGAAACCACATCACTGATGGTGGCTTCGTATTCATTGACCCATTGATTCCAGTTGGCCTCGTTAGCATTCATCTCTGAGAAACACTTGCCCACGTTATCAATAAACTGGAAATTACCCATGTTTTTCCAAGTCTCAATACTGTTGCTAAAGATGTTCTCGGCTGTTTTGTCGTGAGTCAACGGATCAACGAGGGTCATCACCTCGAGGAGGAGGTTCTGAACTTCTTCGGGCGGAATCAGGTCAAGCGAGTCCTTTGGCAGCGAGAGCATCCAGGTTCCGATGGAGTCACATCTTGCGATTCTCTGAGACATTTCCTCGGCGGTTCTGGAGAAGTTCTCAATGTTGCTCATCACCATCATGGCCGACATCTTGCGGTCCTCAATGCGCTGGCAGCGGTCTAACAGGCCAGCGGTGCCAAAGGTGAGCACAATCGAGATGGTTGTACCGACGATGGTCAGGAACAATTCTCTCCAAGTTGACCCATAAGCCCAACTGCGAGCGCTACGAGGCATTCTTACTCTGATTCTAGGTATTTTCATCGTTCTATATCATTATTTGGTTGTTAGTCTTAGGTTTTGCGTAATTCCCAAAAGGCGACCGCGGCGGCAGCGGCGACGTTGAGCGAATCCACACCATGCTTCATGGGAATGCGCACGACATAGTTGGCCGCACTGATGACCTGATGGGCAAGCCCATCGCCCTCGGTGCCCATGATGAGCGCCAGGCGAGGTATTTGTTTAAGGGTGGGATCGTCGAGCGTGATGGAGTCGTCGCTCAGTGCCATGGCAGCGGTCTTAAAGCCTAACGCATTGAGTGTCGGGGTCACCTCACCATCAATCCATGTCCAGGGCACGAGGAAAACCGAGCCCATCGACACACGCACGGCGCGGCGGTTCAACGGGTCACATGCAGTGGGCGTCAATAGCACGGCATCGATGCCGAGGGCGGCTGCCGAGCGGAAGATGGCACCAATATTGGTTGTGTCGGTCACAGCGTCGATAACCACGACGCGACGGGCCTCACGGCACAGATCCTCGACTGATGGCATGACAGGGCGACGCATGGCACACAACACACCACGCGTGAGCGTGTAGCCCGTTAACGAGGCGAGCAATTCGCGTTCACCGGTATAGACAGGGATGTCGCCACATCGCTCGATGATGCCCGCGGCGTCGCCAGTGATGTGTCGCCGCTCACATAGCAGCGACAGGGGCTCGTAGCCGGCGTTGAGGGCGACGTTGATGACCTTAGGGCTCTCGGCAATGAAGATGCCCTTGTCAGGCTCCAGGCGGTTGCGCAGCTGGGCCTCGGTCAAGGTCCCGTAAACCTCAACTCCTTGCTGATCCAGTGATGTAACCTCAATGATTGGCATGATATTGTGTTACTTTTTCTGTTCGATAGTCCATCGACCAGCAGGAAAGGTCTGCTGGTGGGCTGTCTGAGGGAATACTGTGGCTGTGGTCCCCACGGGGACTGTCACGTGGAGTTTGCCGTCGGCCATTTCAACGCTGATGTCACCGTAGGGGGTGGGCTTTGTAGCCTTGACCCAAGTCACGCCTCCTGTAGGTTGCGGGTCGATGAAGAAATGACGATAGCCAGGAGACGCGGCATCAGGGCGGATACCGGCTAAGGCCTGATAGAACCAGGTGCCGATACCGTTGTAGCAGTTATGGACACGGCTACGTTCCGAGTCCCACGATTCCCAGGTGGCAGTCGCGCCATGGTTGATCATGTACAGGTATCCCGGGTAATCCTCCTGGCGCAGGATGGTCGCCATCAGGTCGCTCTGACGCTCCCTCGTGGCCCATTCAGTGAAAATGGGCACTCCGAACAAACCCACAGCGATATGCGCGTTGTATTTGCCGTATGAGTCAGTGATGAGTTGCTGCTGCACTTGACGGGCAATGGCGCTATCGGGTGGCACTCCGGCCAACAGGGCATAAGCATTGTCAAGTGGTGTGCCATTGGCGTAACTGTGGCTGTCGGCATGGTAAAACTGACTGTGAATGGCGGCCTTGAGTTGTTCATGCCATGTCGCGTAAGCATGAGCATCATCGGGTTGGCCAAGCAGTAAGGCGACATGCTCCATATCCTTCAGGCATTCGCTGATGAAGCAGTTGTTGGCGTGGAGGACCGACTCGCCCTTTATGTCGACGCCTTTAGGGGCAAGCCAGTCGCCTAAGAACCAGAATCGTATTTTAGTGTCGGGCCAGGGGTGCAGCAGGCCGTCATCGGCACTGTATTTCTTGACATAACCGAGCCAGCGTTTCATTTGCTCATAATGGTGTGAAAGCAGCCGGTTGTCACCATAGTTAATATAGGTGCGCCAGGGGGCCTTGATGATGAATCCGCACCAGTAGGGGCCGCCACCGCCGCTGCCGGCAGGTGCAACATGTGGTATCGAGCCTTCCTCGTCCATCAAGTCACCCCAAGCGTCCAGCCAGTTCATGTAGGTGGGTGCGACGTCATACATGGTCTGTAACGTCATCGTCGATGAGTTGCCGTCGCCACCGTAGCCCATGCGCTCCAGGTGGGGGCAATCCACCATGTAGCCGCCAAAGGTGAGGCACTGCATCGTGTAGTGGATCAGGTCATGTACAGCGTTGAGGCGGGTGTCGGAACAGGAGAAGGAAGACGCCTCATCGGGATTCAGTGCGCTGAGCTGTAACGCTTTGATTGTACTGAAGTCACCACCCTTGAGCCGCACGTAACGGAAGGCGTGATGGTGAAACCTGTTGCGGAAACACTCCTGATGGTCTCCTTTGCCGTTAGCTACATAAGAGTCACACTCGCCCTCCTGGCACTCGAATGTGCCGCCCTCGGGAATGTGGTCGCTGTATTCCATCGTCACTTCTTGTCCCCGCTGCAGCGGAGCGAACTCGACTTGCAGCCACCCTGTGATGACGCGTCCGAAGTCGATGAGCCACGAGCCGTCGGCCTGACGTGTCGCGCTCCTAGGCGACAAGGTATCAATGATGCGGTTGCCCTCAAACGCTTGAGGCGTGGCCCGCATGTGGTTCACAACAAATGCGCTCACAGGGTGCCATACAGCCGTTCTAGTGGCATCCAGCCGCTCGCCGCCAAAACGCAGCGGCGCCCAAGTGCCGGTATAACTGTAGCCGCTTGAGGCCGTCTCCCATGTCTCATCGGTTGCAGCGAGTAACTTCCAGCGGCCGTCAACGAGTTGGCAGACTTCGGCTCGCAGCAGTGGGCCATCATATTGTGCTCCAAAGGTGGTCTTGCGGTACCAGCCCTGGCCCACCGCAATGAGGATTTCGTTTTCTCCTTCATGCAGGTAGGGCGTGATGTCTTGCGTCACGATGAGGGAATGCCGGTCTAGCTGGGACACGGCAGGCTGCAGCACGTGCTCACCTACCCGTGTGCCATTGACGTAAAGCTCGTGGTAGCCCAATGAGTTGATATGAACAAGCACCATGGCGATGCCTTTGCGGGTGCGGGACACGGTAATGGTTTTGCGGAACATCGGCGTTGAAGCGAGGGTGTCGCCCTGGAAATTGCCGATAAATTGGCCCGACATTTCGCCCAAGATGCCCACAGCAAAACGCTCAATCCCGCTCCAAGCCGAGCGATGGCCTCGCTCGTCCCAGGTGCGGACGCGCCAGTAGCAGAGTTGCCGCTCGGCCAGCTGGGTGCCTTGATAGGGAACCATCACCTGATTGTCGCCTTCTATCCGTCCGCTTTTCCACAGGTCGGCGCGCCCCTTGGCCAAGGCGATGCTGTCGCTGGCGACTTGAATCTCGTAGGCCGTTTGACGTTCGCCGTTGCGGGTGAGCGTGTGTTTCCAACTGAAGTGCGGTGTTGCCGTGTCGATGCCTAAAGGTGCTTTTAACCCCTCACACTTCAAGTCTATCACCTCAGCATGCATGTGCAGGACACACAACAGGCACAGCATCAATACCATGCGATGTCCTTTTAACACAGCATGCATGCTGGAAACCACCGTTTTTATTACATGGAGCGACATTAGACTGAAGCCTTAAAAATGGGTGTGAATTTATGAATTAGGAGCCGTGCCGGCACCCTGAATGGCTCGCACTTGGCGCTGGAATTCGAGGGGACGCTTGATGTATTGCAGCACGATGGTGCCCGCACCAGTGCCCGAGACCCTGATGGTGCCATAGTTGAAGAGCCTGCCGCACAGTCCTTGCTCGACCAGGATGCTCTCGACCTTGCCGATAACAATCTCATGGGCGTGGCGATGAACCCAGCCGTGGCTATGGAAAAACCGCTTGTCGCTCACAAAGATGGTGGTTGTCAAGTTACGGATAAGGCGGCCCAAGTTCAAATAAGCGATTTTGCTCAGTTTGGGCTCATAGATGATGGTTTCACCAGGGGCGATAATTTTTTTGATTTTCATAACTTATCCTATAATTGGCGCTAGCCGAAAACAAAAGCAATTTGATTGATTTATGTTAAGGTGTCGCCAAATTTATCTAAAAAACGTTTCTTAAATGGCAAAGATAGGCATTATTTCCACATTATTTATTAATTTCGCACCGATTTTTTAGGTTTTAGGCTCTAGGCGCTTAGGTTTTAGGCCTTTGACCATGGGAACTCTATTTCAATTATTAAGACAGAATATGGCAAACGATATCGAGAAAACGAAAAAAGAAGAGTATGTAAGGCAGACCGGATCGCTTAAAGAGCGCTTGGGGCGCGTGAAAAAGACGCGGTGGTGGCGATTTGCCATCGTAGCGCTCATCTACGTGCTATGGACCATCTGGATGGGCAATCCCTGGCTGTTGCTGGGCTTGATCCTGCTGGCCGACATCTACTTGACACAGTTCATCCCCTGGGGTGCGTGGAAAGGCTGGAAACCCGGCCCGATGCGTACGCTCATGAGTTGGATTGACGCGATCGTTTATGCTCTGGTGCTGGTTTATTTCCTGTTCCTGTTTGTGGGACAGAATTATCAGATTCCCTCGTCGTCACTCGAGAAGTCGCTGCTGACCGGCGATTTCCTGTGGGTGAACAAGGTGACCTATGGCCCGCGCGTGCCACAGACACCGTTACACTTCCCGCTGGCCCAGAACATGTTGCCCATTCTTAACTGCAAATCCTACATTGAACACCCGCAGCTGGATTACCACCGCTTGAAGGGCCTGCGCAACGTGGAGCGCATGGATATCGTGGTGTTTAACTTCCCTGCCGGCGACACGGTGGCCATGAAATATGGCAGCTCAGAGGATTATTACAGCTTGTGCCAGCACTATGGCCATGATGTGGTCAACAGCAATAAAGACGCCTTTGGTGAGATTATCTATCGTCCCGTGGACCGTCGCGACAACTACGTGAAGCGCTGCTTGGGATTGCCAGGTGAGACGATTCAGATCAAAGACGGCATTGTTTATGCCGACGGCAAGGCTGTCCCCCAACCCAAGAACGTGCAGTATTTCTATTATGTCCAGACCGACGGCACCCAGATTAGCGATGACGTGTTTGAGGAAATGGAAATCAGCGTGGCCGACCGCCATCACGCCCTGGACATGTATGGCAACATCATCCCGAACCTCTATGTGCTGCCCATGACGGGCCAAATGGCCAAGACCATGAAGAGCAAGCCTTGGGTACAGGATGTCCAGCGCTTCCAACCTGATCCTTCAGAGGCTCTTTCCACCTATCCTATCGGTGTCGACTATGGCTGGACTCACGCCAACTACGGTCCCATCTGGATTCCCAAGAAGGGCGCCAAGGTGAACTTGACGGTGGAGAACCTGCCGCTGTATGCGCGCTGCATCAAGAACTATGAGGGCAACGACCTGGAGGTGAAGAACGACCAGATTTACATCAACGGCAAGCCCGCGACGAGCTACACCTTCAAGATGGACTACTACTGGATGCAGGGTGACAACCGCGACAACTCGCTTGACTCGCGCTATTGGGGCTTCGTGCCCGAGGACCACATCGTGGGCACCCCGTCGATCATCCTCATCTCGTTTGATAAGGACCACAAGCTGTTTGACGGCGGCATCCGCTGGAACCGCATCTTCAAGTTACCTAATCAGGATAAGAAGTAGGCTTTAGGCTTTAGGCTTTAGGGGTTAGGTTTTAGGGGTTAGGCTTTAGGGGTTAGCTAAGGACTAATAAATGCACAAATCATCGGCAACGGCAGCTGTGATGGGTAGCATGTGCGCCGCCAGCGTGCGGTGCTATGCCGCTGCCCTTAAGGCTGGCACGCTGCTCATTGACCTTGACGAGAAGCGCTTGCCCCTGCGGCACAGCCACCACCGTTACCGCGTTGACGGCCCCAATGGCGTCCAGACGCTCACCGTGCCCCTCGTGGGCTCAACCAACAACATGATGACCCCGCTCAGGGACGTGCTCATCTCGGAGCACGGCGACTGGCGCCGCCTGCATTGGGGCGCGCTGTACTCGGCCTATGGCCGTTCACCCTACTTTGATTATGTGGCCGATGACCTGCAGCGGGTGATTTATGGCTCACAGCGCTACCTGCACGAGTTCAACAGCCAGCTGCATGAGGTCATCATCGACTTCATGGACTTGCCCATCAAGACCGCGCTGTTACATGACGTGGAGACGGACTGGCTTGAGGTGACCGACCTGCGCGGGCGCATCGCGATGAAGAAGCCCGACACGCTACCTATTGCCAATGTGCCTTATTATCAAATGTGGAAAAAAGGGGCCGACGATTTCCGCCCCGACCTGAGCATCCTCGACCTGATGATGAACATGGGCCGCGAGGGCATTTTTACCCTTAAGGAAATGCTAGAATAACGTGAGTTTGATGAATTTGTTGTTTATCAATCAAGGCGTTAGCAACTCCACCTCTTAGATAAGAGGGGGTGCCGCGAAAGCGGCGGGGGCGTTGATACTATCAAAGATTATAATACGAGGACAAATCATACTCCTCCGGCGCTTTGCACCACCTCCCCTAGCTTAGGGGAGGAGTTAATAGACGTCACTTAATTTTCGTCGAACTCATGCTAAAATAAAAATAGACGCGGGCAGCGAGAGAAGAAAGGTACTAAAAAAAAGAGAGGTCTAGGCAATCACTGCTGAGACCCTCATAATTACTAATACTTGAAAACTATATTTACCCCATAAAAGCATTTTCTCTTTACTGTTGGCATATTTGCCATATTGCCTATTACTTTTATGGTTGCAAATTAACTAAATATTTCTTTAATGGAAAAAATTAAAGGTTTAAAAAATGTGAAAAACCCATAAATTAGTGTTTTACGTCTCAAATATGCCATTTTTTTGATGTTTGCATATTTCAAAAACAATAAAACGCCCTGTCAAGTCTTGCCGATTTCCAAAAGTTTTGTATCTTTGCACCCGCTTAGGATGTCGGCATCTGATGCCCTCTCCTGACAGGTCCTATAGCTCAGTTGGTTAGAGCACCTGACTCATAATCAGGGAGTCCTTGGTTCAAGCCCAAGTGGGACCACCACTATATTTTGCTAACTACTTATATATTAGGTGGTTAGCAATTATTTTATACCTTTGCCTTTGTGAAAAGTTTCACAAATTTATCACTTTTATTAAAGTTGCTGCGTTTTGGGGTCTATTTTTGCCCTGCAAGCCCCTGCCGCTTGGTGTGCTGTGAGGTCATTAACAATGGCCTCATACTACAACAGCCGATGAACGCAATAATAGCACCGTTACTGGCTTCGGTGCGACCTGATGTGACCTGATACGACCTGGTGTGTCGCTGTCGTAGTCGCTTGGTTTTCTCGATAGACCCCCTACACCCCCAAATGGGGAAATTGCCCAACAATGTGACCCCCCACCGAGATTTTTTATTTTTTTCATTTTTTACGTTTGCTGTTGCAAAGGGATTACCAACTCAGTAACCACAATCAAAAAAAACCGCCCGACAGGTAAACCCATGCCCAGCGGTGTCGAGAGCCACACAAATCCCTTTCAAATTAACTGGCCTCTTTGACCAGCATCGCAAATTTAGCAAAAATCAATGAATTACACAAAAATCAGCACTATATATTTAATGTGTGTGACATACGACAAATAATTATTTTTCGTTTGCGAGTGGAAACGAAATGCAACGACGGAAGCGTTTCCACAAAAATTATTTGGCTCGATATACCTTTGCAGCAGTAATAATTTTTTTCAAAAGAAACTATGGCAGAAATTATTTTAGCGAAAGAAAAAAAAGATGCTGTAACCGCCATTCGAAGCGCGGAAGCAACACTAAGGGATGCTGTGACGAAATTGCGCTCTATCCCTGAATTGGACGTACCTACCGCACTAGGTAACATCGTTGACGCTGACTGGTTGCGCGAGCAGTTAGGCAACCGTATAGCCCTGGTGCGGGCTGACAAGAGCCTCACAGCAGCAGAGCGAGAATCAAGGCTTGCCCCCTGGCGAGCAATCAAGGCAAAATCGGAACGAGCAGTTCTCAAAATTGACGGCATCCTCCACGACTGCCCGGAACTTGATTGGCTGCCCGATCAAGATGGCCTTAACTACCATCTTGCTGATGAGCAGGTAGATGCTATTGCACAACAAAAGTCAACAAGGACAGTGCCACCGCTAGCCGAGGAACATTGGCGGCTCATTGCAGAAATGAGGTCAGCAGTTGAAGCTCTGAGGAGTTTTGAGCAGCAGCACCAAGTCAAAGACTGCCCGCTTGTAATGCTGTCGCGGATGAGCGAAAACCAGCTTTATGAGTCCTGGATAAATCGCTCCATGTTGCTTTCAAGCCGGACGATTGGCGGTAAGGTCATTGCACCGCAAAAGGTTAAAGAACTTTATTACTAACACTATAATTTTTTACAAAGATGAACGAGATAGAACAGCTTCAGGAACAACTTGCGAACATTACCGCAGAACGTGATGCACTTAAACTTGAACTTGACGCAATCAAGCACGGTTCATTCAATATTGAGGAATATATCCAGCATCTTGAGGAAAAGCGCGTGAGGGACGAGCAGGCAGCACAAGAACTTGAATCACGATTCCTTTAAAAACTACGGCGCGATGATTACACGAAATCGAAGAATCAACAACGGCTCAAGGGAAATCATGTTTTCGTTATCCTTTGGCCTGCCAGATCTCAAACGGCTGGTAAAAGACATTCTAGACTATCACTATCGGCAACTCGATGAGGATCCCGATTTTGATTGGAAGCACGATGCGAACAGGCATCAACACACCGAGAGTGAACTGCGGGAGTGTTTTGCACATCCACGCGCTTCGACATCTTTGTTACCCGCTAAGATGCGTGAAGCGGTTGCGCAATGGGCTTTTGCTCAATTACTTGCACAAGGTTTCGTGAGTGAAAGAGTAGGACAGCCAGGAACATATTTTTTTACGGAAAAAGCGTTTCAAGTCATGGAGAAAAAGCAAAACGACACTTAAAAACCTAGTTTTAGGGCTTAAAAAGGAGGATTATTTGGCACTTTATCGGTATTTTGGCGATTATTCTATCAAATTGCCATAAACCGAAAAACAAACGATTATTAACAAGGGGGTGAACAGCCTCACCCCCATTAAGAAATACAAGAAATATGTCAAATAAGACAACACACTTAAACGCACAGCCGATATTGGTTTATCAAATTGCGACTGACGACTTGGAGCAGCTTGTTACCAACGCAGTTACAGCCGCGATGGAGCGGTATTCATCATCAAACACACAGGTCGCAGAGAGTTCTTCGGAGATGCTTACCCGCAGTGAGGCGGCAAAGTATCTTCACGTCTCAGTTCAGACGCTTGCGAATTGGGAAAAGGTAGGTTACTTGACACCAACCCGCGCAGGTCGTCGAGTGCTTTATCCTGTCGAACTTTTGCGGCAATTCACTAACTCCGTCAATAAATAAATTAACTATGGAAGAAACAAAAAAAGCGACCCATGAGGCCGCAGAGTTGGAGAAGAATTACGATGCAAATATAGTGCAAAATTTTGGCACTGGCAAGCATGGAGTCGAAAATGTTACACAAGGTATTTTCGAAGCGACAAAAGTAAATAAAAGCCGCACTCCTTTTATGGCCGTGATTAACGGCAAAGCGGCTAAAGAGCGGGACTCACTCGATTTCCCACCATCATCTGAGGACTTGAAAGAGTTCCCACTTTGGGGTTTGCCCCAGGAACTCCAAGACATCATCAATGATGTAGCCGACGGTTACTGGTGTAATCCAACGATTCCTGCTGTCGCTGCACTTGCAGCGGTATGTGCGGCAATAGGCAAGAAAGCAAAATCCATAATCGATAATTATCCGAATTATCCAACCATATGGCCAATCGTTATCGGTCTTAAATCAGTCGGCAAAACCTCTCCTTCATATTTTTTCTTTGAAACCTTCGAGAAATATGACGATGAAGAAGAAGAACGATATAACGATGAGTTGGCCGAGTGGATGAAGATCAAGAAGCAAGGCCCCGCACCAAAGTTCAGGCAACGTATTATACAGAGCGTCACCGATGAAGCTTTCCTCAAACAACTTGCCGATAACAACGGAGAAGGATGTCTCTATCTTGATGAGTTCGCTACAATGGCGGGAAACTGGGGCAGGTATTCCAAGAGTGGTAACGAGCAAATGCTCGGTCATTTGGAGAGCATCTATTCACAAATCACAACAAAGGTAACGACAATGGGAAGGGGAACGTTTAGAATAAAAAAACCAGCTTGTACCCTGTTTGCCACCACACAGCCGAGAACGTACGAACGCATTATGAAACCGCTGCTGTTAAACGACGATGGCCTCTTTGAACGTTTTTCCCCGGTCTATGTTTATCGCAGAAAAGGAAAGAAGCGCAAATCAATCATTAAGCCCGAAACCAAAAAGAACTGGGATCGACTTGTAGAGCGTCTTCTGCACATTGACGATATTGTTATCGTAGAGCGATCCGAAGCGACGACATGGAGAGAAAAAGCAGAGGAATATTGGGCTGAAATGGAAGATGCCGCCTTAGATTCAGAAGGCCAACTCGCTGAGACCGAAGCCGCGCTCTGGCATAAGGCGACATATACTTTATATCGTACCGTAGCCGCGTTAGCGGTGTTAAATGGAGATAGAACAATCACTGCCCCTGTTATGCGATATGCCACGGAAATAACGCAGTTCTTCGTGCAACAGCAAATATCCGCAGCAGTCAAACTATTGCGTCCTGAAGAGAACACCCCAAATAAGACCGAAACAATGAGATATTTGTTTTATCATTACCCAAGTGCGGTAATATCCAGGCTTGCGGATGCGCTTAAACTTGGAGAATCGGGGCGGGTCTGGCTAACCAATGTCAAGAACGGCAGGAAATGAGAAACTATAGGTTACATGGTTACATCAACTTAATTAGTTGAATATTAGTGACTTATTCCGTAACCTAACAGTAACCACTTATTAGTGGCCACTATGAGCAGGGGCAAAAAGAGGTTACACGCTGGTTACGGGATAAGTTGCAGTTTATCAGTTAGTTATATTATTGTAACCTAGTAACCACACAATAACACAATATTAAAATGAACATCGAAAATATTACCGACAAGGATTTGAGGATGTTTTGCAAGTGGTACACTGGTTTTCATGGATGCAAGCCAGTAGCCGCAACGGTGCTAGCGACCTGCATGACTGGCTACTTTAGTACATACGCAAAAGCGGCTGACAAACTGCTTGCAAGACTAAAACGGCTGAATCTAGTACAAGTGAAAGGCACTGAGATTATAATTTCTTCATTGCTATCGTAAATAAAAAGGGGCTGCTGTGATAGCACCCCCTTTTTTTTGTAATTATGTCCGGCTAGCGGACAGCATCAAATAATTATCGTACTTGCGACGCTAGTCTTCGCCCTCGTGATATACGATGGTCTTTCCGTCGTGAACTGCTTCAAGGAAATCATTTAGCACCGATAAGCAGTGGCTTATAGATTCACGTTGGTTTGGGGATAAGCCATCCGCAAAATGAAGCGCGCAAAATGCGTCTGCAATGTCGCGCTTGTTGTTCAGGAAATCTTCTTCCTGATAGTGATAAATTTCGCTCTCCATTGTTTTTGAGTTTAATAATTGGTTATTATTGTTAGCTAATACGGTTTGCATCTTTCGCAACAGTGCGATTTGCTGTGTTTTGTGGTCTATAAATCCCTCGATTAGATCACGTTGTCCTGGGTGCTGTTCATAGACCTCTACCAGTGCTTTGAGCGACTTGCTATGTGCTGATATTTGGCCGTTCACATATAGCAGACCATCACAGGGACTAAGGCCAGTAAGCAAAGCATACTCCCCGCATATTCGCTCATTCATTGCGTTTAGTCGCTGTTGCTACCATGTCGTTAAACTGCTTGTCGCGCATTAAGCGGCTTGCAATCATTTCCGCTTGTGCGGATAAGTTTGTTTTTGCTTCCATAATGTTTTGAAATTAGTTGTTAGTAAATTGTTTATAAACACTGTTTGCGTTTTCGCTCCTGGATGCCTTAATATAGTCCTTAAATACACTTATATCACGGTGTCCTGATATACGCATGATTTCAAGAACATCGATGCCACGCATGAACAGGTTTGTTACAAAACTCCTTCGCCCGGTGTGGGATGCTACCTTTTCCCATTTCTCATAAGTCCTGGTTACCTCTCCTGCTGTACCATCTTTTTTCTGCTCGGTGTGGGAAATTTTAACCTTGCTGTTAATGCCCGCCATCCTTGCAACCTCTTTGATGAAACGATTAAACACCTGGTTGTCGATAACGCGAGGCATCTTGTAGTTATACTTGTCCAATATCGCTTGCACTTGTGGCAAGATTGGTATTTCAACGGTTTCACTTGTTTTGGTTTGCTTGATGATAAACCGCTTGCACAATCCATCTTCAAGGATGTTATCTTTTACTAGTTGGTCAAGATCGGAAAACCTTTGCCCCGTCCATGCAAGCACAAGGAACTGGTCACGCACTCGGTCAAGGTAGGGTATAGCGGTCAAATTGAGTTCTGCAAGCGATTGCAGTTCCGTTTCGTCCAGGTAGATGTTGTCAACCTTTTCGGACAGCTTCACGCACTTTCTCCGCTCGGTAAATTCGCAGTTAACACGGTCTTTCATCGGTAGTGCATTAATGGCTGCTTTGATGTTCTTGACGTGCTTTCCGACGGTGTTCATTTTCTGGCCCTGGCTGTAAAGATAGGTAACAAATCTATTGTAGAAATCCGTATCGACCTTAGAAAGTAGAATATCTTCTTTACCTTCGCTTTTCAAAAAGCCCATCAAATGACTGTGCATCTGCTTGTATTGGTATCGTGTTGCACGTCCAATCTGCCTGCCTTTGTGTGGCCCGGATTGGATAATTCGTGATGGCGCATCATCTATAAACTTGTTAACGGCTTTTATGAGCGTCATTGGTTCCTCTTTGGGATCCTCTTTGGGTTTGTACTTTTCGGGATGCAGGTAGCGGTCTATTGCGTCGTTTAGCCAATCTTTAGTTATTATGTCGTTGTCGGTGGCATCGGCTAGACCCTTCACATGTGACGATAAACTCGTGAGCGTGTTGTTAATGGCGGTCATTTCCTGAAGCTCCCAGGGCTTGATAAACTTTCGCGACGTGTCGTTACATTGCTTTGCGTCGCTCCAATACTTACGGAACACCGTAACGCCTTTAACCCTGCTTTGTACCTTCTTTGCGTTGCTGATAGTCAAACGCAGTGTTATGTCGGCACGAACATCGTCGCCCCGCTTACCCATTATAAACTTGATGCTTGCCATACTGCTGTGAAATGATTGTGTTACTATCGTTATTTAATATCACTGCAAAGATAATAAAAGTTTCTCAATTATTTCACAAATTATTGATATTATTTTCTTTTAATTGTGCTTATTTTATGATTAACTAACTGATATACAATAAAACAAAAACAAGTGAAGAAAAACACGATAAAATATCTATTGGTCCAAGTGGGACCACAATAAACCGCTGACACTTGATGGTGCCGGCGGTTTTGTTTTAGTTCCTGCTTGGAAATGCTGCACTCAACGTCGTGGACTGTCGGGCAGGTAGATGTCGGCATCTACAGCGTGCATTTTAGGGCTGATTTGAATCCCGCCAACGATGACTATCTCTTCTTTTAAGTCGTCTTTCAGTTTGAGGGCGATGACGACACCTTCATTGGCCGTTGTCGCTTTTACCTCGTATTCTTGAGTCTCGTATCCTATATAGGAGATGACGAGTTTGCTGCCCTTGGGCACGCGAATGGCGAAATTGCCATCGATGTCGGTCCCTGTGCCGAGTTTGGTCCCTTTGAGGATAACGTGTGCGCCGATGGCTTCACACGTGTCATCCTCGCAGATGACTTTGCCTCGCACCACGACTGCCGTGGTGTCGCCTGGGGCGGCATCGACCAACCGCGGAGTGGTCCGCTGGGTAGTGGCTTGGGGTGTTGTGGTTGCCACTTGCTGTGCATGCATGGGCATCAACGAGGCTGCTCCCAGGGCTAGCCCGGCTAGAGCCACTTTCTTGCCCAGTGCGGTGCGCCTGAGCAACTGGCGCTCGATGTATCGCAACTCGCTCTCACAAGCCGGACAGGTGCCGGCGCAGTCACCCTCATGGGTGCAGACATGGGGCATGAAATCAATGTCGTTGGCCTGAGCGATGCGGCAACGGATTTCACGCAAGGATTTGCATATCTTTTTCCCGTTCATAGTGATGATGTTTAGATTAAACAATAATTAGTCAAATAATAATCGTGCAATTGTCGGGATTACACGCTCACAAAGTTAATACATACTTGTGAAGAATTCAAATGATTGAGCGTTTTTTCTTTGAATTGCCTCGTTGATTCTATGTGATTCAATAAGCAAGGGATGCCGTGTCATCGACAAACTGATGGTGCGGCATCCCTGCAATCGTGGCTATTCAGCGACGTTAGTTGGCGTAGAGCATGTTGAGGATCTCGTTGTACTGGCTCTCGCTTTTGAGGCCGTCGTTCTTGAAACGCATGATGCGGTCCATGACGCGGTCGAGGTAGTCGATGCTCTCGTTTTTCTCTTTTTTGTTATAGACTTTCCAGTACTTGGTGCCCTTGAGGCCTTTTTCAAATTTCTTGTACTCGTCGCTGGACGATGAGAGGTATTTCCACCTGTTGTTGGCCAGACCTTTCTTGGCCTTCTCCATGAACTCCCTGAGGTCCTTGGTGTACTCGCCGTATTTCTCCACGAGTTCCTTCTTCTTGATCACATCCTTGGTCTCCATGCCCTCGAAGCTGCGCAGGGCCTCCTCGACGTCGCTCTTGTTGTAGGGGTTGTAGAGGACATCGACGATCTCCTGGTCATAGACGAGCTCGTCGCGGTTGGTGAACTTATCCTTACGGGTCTTGATTTCTTCTTTCATCTCTTTCTCGAGCGCTTTCTTTTGTGACTCGAGGTCCTTGACTTGGGACTTGAGCGCATCGATGCGCTCCTCAAGATCCTTTATCGCCGCTTCCTTGTCCTTGATGTTTTTCTCGTGCATCTCGATGTCTTTCTCGAGTTGCTGCACGTTTTGCGTTGCCTGGGCCAGAGCAGCGGGTGCTGTGGCGGCCATCATGATTACGGCCATTGAGATGACCAGCAGTTTGATTCTCTTCATAGTGGTAATCGTTTTATAATATTGGATTTGTGATGGCAAATTTAGGCAAAAAATCGATAAATCCACCCCAAGACGAGCAAAAAAGTCCCTGATATAAAACGAAAGTGCACTTTTTCACAAAAGTACACCATCTTCATAACCAAAATTCAAGTATATATGTTCTTGTTGTTGTATTTTTTATAAAAGCTACACAAACAAGATGAAAAGTTGTTGTAGTATCCTTTTAAATCGTCTTAGTTTTAATTGAGTGCACAAAAGTAGTAAGAATTTTTGAACTGCACCAAATGTTTTGGCAACTTTTTTTGCATAAAAATGCTTGACAAGCCTAGAGAAATTCCACTAACATCTGTAAATCAGAAAGTTATGGGCGGAAAATATGGTATTTCCCGCCCATGGCTCGTGATAGGTTTACTTCTCCCTGAAGAAGAGGTTGATGGCCGTGCCGTGCAAGTTCCAGTTCTCGCGTATCTTGTTCTCGAGGTAACGCTTGTAGGGATCTTTGATCCACTGGGGCAGGTTACAGAAGAAGATAAACGTGGGAACATGGGCGCCCTTAAGCATGGTGATGTACTTGATCTTGATGTACTTGCCCTTGACAGCAGGGGGCGGGAAAGCCTGGATGGCTTCCTGCATGACATTGTTGAGCTGTGAGGTGGGGATGGTGATGTGACGGTTGTTATACACGTCCTGGGCCGTTTGCAACACCTTGTGGATGCGCTGCTTGGTGAGCGCCGAACCGAAGATGATGGGGAAGTCGGTGAACGGAGCGAAGCGCTCGCGGATAGTGGCCTCGAAGTAGTCGATGGCCTGTTGTGACTTATCCTGGGTGAGGTCCCACTTGTTGACAAGCACGACGAGTCCCTTGCGGTTCTTTTGGATGATGGAGAAGATGTTGACGTCCTGGGCCTCGATGCCGCGGGTAGCGTCGATGAGCAGGATGCACACGTCGCTGTTCTCGATGGCGCGGATGGAGCGCAGCACCGAGTAGTACTCGATGTCCTCATTGACCTTATTCTTCTTGCGGATACCGGCGGTGTCCACGAGATAGAAGTTGAAGCCAAACTTGTTGTAACGCGAGTAGATGC